>Ga0315308_1001010_pt1 | contig 16164 bp, 19 predicted proteins | sample TDP3_MG_FD_203078 | JGI IMG/M metagenome (GOLD analysis project Ga0315308, IMG submission 203078) | Freshwater sediment microbial communities from Lake Towuti, South Sulawesi, Indonesia - TDP3 | ecosystem: Environmental > Aquatic > Freshwater > Lake > Sediment | place: Indonesia: South Sulawesi... | reverse complement strand
CGGCCTTCCGGTAGTGGGGATCGGGAAGATCAACGACATATTCGCTGGCAGGGGCCTGACAGAGACCATCCACACCGAGAACAATGCAGAGGGCCTAAAGGAGACGCAAAGAGGCATGGAGAGAGTGAAAGAAGGTCTGATCTTCATAAACCTTGTGGATTTTGACATGCTCTATGGGCACAGGAACGACCCCCAGGGATTTGCCCGCGCCCTCAAGGAAGTGGATGACTTTCTGCCTGGGCTCCTCTCCCTCACGAGGTCGGAAGATCTCTTTATCATCACAGCGGATCATGGGTGTGACCCAATGACCCCCAGCACTGACCACTCCAGGGAGTATGTCCCGCTTCTTGCCTATGTCCCGGGGCTTATCGGTAAAGATCTGGGGATGCGAAAGACCTTTGCCGATGTCTCACGGACAATCCTCGAAGGCCTGGGGCTTCAACCCTTGCCTCCAGGCTCCTCGTTTTTCTGATTGTTCAGTATCAAGTTCTGTATCCAACCGATTGATAAACCCAACATAAAAAGTTGCAAAAGCGTCTTGATTATATAACAATGTTTTTAGGATAATATCGTAAGGGGACAAATATGTTAAAAAATATGATAATAAAGAATTTTAGATCTATTGAGTCGGTTGAGAATATGGCCCTTGGACGGCTCACCGTCTTGTATGGTCCGACAGCATCTGGGAAGTCCAGCTTGCTTTACGCACCATTGGTTTTGAGGAATTTTATTATCAATCCGAATAGACAAGCAGACGGATTATTTCACCTTGGTTTTATGGATCTAGGAGGATACGATGCATGTGTATTTAATCACGAAAGTGGAAGGAGCATAACTGTATCTGTAACTCATGAAAACAATAATGTAAATTTATTCTTTGGCCTTACGTTTTCAAAGTCTGCGGGAATTATAAACCTAAAGGTTGATTCGTTAGATATGCAGGCAAAAGTGACTATTCCTTACCCTGTAAATCTAACGGTCGCTTTATTATATAAGGAAGGAGAAGAAGAATATAATATCAACTGGAACGGAATACTATGTTCTGTTGTTCCGAAAAAACCCACAGCAGAGACACAACAAAAAGCCCTAGCCATAGCAACTCAAATAAATTCGGCTACCGAATTTATCAAAGGGTTTGATATCGCTCCTCATAAGAGGGGATTCTTTAAACCCGTTTATACGCCAGTAGCTGTATCTCCAATCCCAACCACAGAAGATGAAGTGGCATCAATTATTATAAATGATCCTAATATGGCCGGACGCATTTCAACCTATATAGAAGAAATTTTCGGGCGAGATTTTCGAACCCATATTCCTCCTGGAACAGCTAGTGTATACTTCAAGACAACGGATAAAAAGTCTAGAACCCCTGTAGACTTGGTTAATGACGGGTTTGGAGTGAATCAATGTACATACTTATTTGCGAAAATGATTCGATCAGATGTGCATACTATATTTATCGAAGAACCAGAAGTTCATCTTCATCCTTCCGTAATTCGGCGGTTTGTTCAAGCCATGCTTAATTTTATTAGGGAAGAGGGGAAACAGATTATTTTCACAACACACAATGAGCAACTTTTGATTTCGCTACTCACTTTTATATCCGAAGGCATTGCAAGTCCGGAAGACATCAAATGTTATTTAGTAACAAAGGATAAGAGAATAACCAGAATTCAGGAACAAAAAGTTCAGAAAAATGGACAGATTGAAGGGGGACTTTCTTCGTTCATTGAAGCTGAAGTTAAGGATTTAATGAAATTTCTCGGGATCAAATAATGAGAGTCCCTTTTATCCTTGATGAATTGTTATGGGAAGATCTCTCTGGTGAACTTTATCTTTGATGAATGGTTGTGGGCCGATCTGTCTGGTGAAAATGGGCCTAACAAACAGGGAGAATCTAGTCGGATTCTTCTTACCGTTTTTAAAAAATGTGATCGTATTGTAATTGTGAAAGGGAGCAAGTTTGTAGCAAAATCCCAAAAATTCTGGAAACATACTGATAAAAACCGTCGGGGAATAGCTATATTCTTCAGCTACAATTTCCTTTATAATTTGGACAAATCGGTTCCTATAGATCCAGACCAGCTTAAGCCAATTCCTAATAATCTTGCTGGAGTAATAAAAGATGATGACCACTACCTAATTCAAGCATACTTAACCATACCAGACAGCACTATTATTACAACTGATCTTACTTTGAAGGAGATCCTAAAGAAAAATGATATACCGTGTAAGTATAGAGATGATTTAATAAAAAGTTATTAATTATTATTCCTACCATCAAACAGTTATAAGAAAGGTTTTAGGGATCTGTAAATGAGAGATCACCAGGCCCTATTAGTATGTACCGCTTCTGGCCTATGTCCCAGGACTGATTGGGAAGGATCTGGGGACAAGGAAAACCTTTGCCGATGTTTCACGGACAATCCTCGAAGGCCTGGGTTTGCCTCCTTTGTCTGAGGGAATATCGTTCCTCTGAAAAGTTGCGCAGTAAAAATGTCTGGTGATAAACTGGCTTCATGAAAAGAATCCTGGTTTTCGTTGTCCTTTTAATCCTACTTGTCCCTGCGCATGTTTTCGGGGAAAAGCCAAAGGCAAAGCCTGAATTTGTAGTAAAGTTCGGCACGCTCGCCCCAGCGGGCACAGCATGGAGCTCGGTCCTTGCCACCATTAAAAATTTCATGGAGAAGGAAAGCAAGGGGCGGATCAAGATAGTCTTCTACATGAGCGGGGTCATGGGAGACGAGCCAGACATGGTCAGGAAGATGAAGATGGGCCAGCTCCAGGGCGGAGGGTTCACCTTCCAGGGGATCCACAGTTTCTTTCCCGAGCTCATGGTCACGGAGCTGCCATTTCTTTTTGAGGATTATGACGAGGTGGACTTTGTCTTCAAGAGGATCTACTCCTCCCTTGCGAAGGTCCTGGAGAAAAAGGGCTTCATCCTCCTTGCTCTTGCAGAGGAAGGGATGCAGATGATCTTCTCAGAGAAACCGGTTAGGAAACCGGAGGATTTCCAGCAGCACAGGTGCTGGGTTTGGGAGGATGAACCCGTGCAGGTTGAGACCTACAAGGCCCTGGGGGTCTCTCACCCAATACCAACCACAGTCCTGGATCTCCGGCCCGCATTTCAGAACCGCATGGTCAATCTTGTATATGCAAGCCCCATGACTGTAGTAGGTCTCCAGATCTACACCGGGGTGAAATATGGCACCCTTATGAATTTCCGCTACAACCCCGCCCTTTATCTTGTCACGAAGAGCTTCTGGGACTCAATCCCACAGGAGTTCAGGGATCTCACTAAGAAGGCCATTAACATCATGAAAGATGAGAGCTACGGGAAGGCGAGACCCGGGCAGGAGGAGGCCCTGAAGGCATTGAGTGAATATGGGATCAAAGTCATAGTCCCGACCCCGGAGGAGCTTGATGTCCTCAAGAAGAAGACAAGGCCCCTGTGGGACGACCTGGCGGACAAGGTTTACCCGCGCTGGCTCCTCAAGGAGATACTGGCCGCCAAAAATGCCTATGCAGCAACAAAGAAAAAATAGGGCCTGTCTTTGCTGACGGACTTCTTCATTGTATTTATCTTTCTCATCCTGGGGGCTTTGTTGGTTGGCGCAGGCCTTGCCTTCGCCTTTGTAATCAGGCCACATCATCCTACACCGGACAAGCTTTCAACCTATGAGTGCGGCGAGAGGCCTTCGGGTTCGTCCTGGATACAATTCAACATACGGTTCTATGTCATCGCACTCATCTTTGTGATTTTTGATGTTGAGGTGCTCTTCCTCTTTCCCTGGGCCGTTGTAGCCCAGAAGCTTGGAACGACCGGCTTCATTGAGATGCTTGTGTTTGTGGCTATTCTCCTCGTGGGCCTTGCCTATCTATGGGCCAAGGGAGACCTTGAGTGGGTGAAGGCTGTGACAATTAAACATGACGCCTCAAGAGATCCACGATAGGCTCAAGGAAAAGTTCGGCGACAGGATCCTGGATTTCAAGGGAGATGTCCCCAACCCATGGATCCGGATCGAGCCCAGTGCCGCGGCCAATATAGCCCTGTTCCTCAGGGACGAACCCGCCCTGGCATTTGATTTTCTCATGTGCCTCTCCGGCCTTGACTGGCCGCAGAAGGGGAAGCAGGAGGTCGTCTATCATTTATTCTCCATGTCCCTTCGCCACATGATTGTTCTCAGGGCAGAGATTTCCAGGGAAGATCCGAGGATCCCTTCCGTGGAGGGGGTCTGGCCTGCCGCCAACTGGCACGAGAGGGAGACGTTTGACCTCTTTGGCATCGTCTTTGAGGGACACAGCGACCTGCGGAGAATCCTCCTGCCCGATGATTGGGAGGGGCATCCCCTGAGAAAGGATTACAAGATCCAGAAATCCTATCACGGCATCAGGGTAATGAACCCTCCCGGAAAAGGGGACAGGCAACTTTTCAACGAAGTCAGCGATAAAAAGAGGGAGAAAAAGTAGCCCGTCCCTATGGCAATATATACAGAAGAGATGCTTGTCAACATGGGGCCGCAGCACCCGAGCACCCATGGCGTCCTGAACCTCAAGCTGAAAACCGATGGGGAGATCGTCCACGACGCAAGGCCCAATATCGGGTATCTTCACAGGTGCGCAGAGAAGATCGGAGAAAGCGTCACCTATGCCCAGTTCGTTCCCTATACGGACAGGATGGACTATGTGGCAGCCATGAATCAGAACCTGGGATATGCCCTTGCCGTGGAGAAACTCATGGGACTGGAGGCGCCGCCGAGGGCAAATTTCATCAGGGTCATCATGGCAGAGCTCAACAGGATGGCCAGCCACCTCCTATTCATGTCCTGTTACGGCCTGGACATGGGGGCATTCACCCCGTTTCTATACGGCTTCAGGGAGAGGGAAATGATACTGGATCTCTTTGAGCAGACCTGCGGCGCTCGCCTGACATACAATTATATACGGATAGGGGGGGTCATAAATGACCTTCCGCCGGGCTTTGCGGACAAGGCAAGGAAATTCCTTGATTATCTGCCAGCCAGGCTCAAGGAATATCACGACATCCTCTCCTTCAACAGGATCTTTGTTGAGAGGACGGCAAAGGTTGGCGTCATGTCAAAAGAAACAGCCATTTCATACGGCGTAACCGGACCTTCGCTTCGCGCAGCAGGTGTCAAGTGGGATCTGAGGAAGGATCAACCATACCTCGTTTACGACAAATTTGATTTCAACATTCCCGTGGGGACAGGGGAGATGGGAGCTGTCGGGGACTGCTGGGATCGATACATGGTGAGGATGAGGGAGATCGAGGAGAGCGCAAAGATCGTCAGGCAGGCCCTGGACATGCTGCCTGATGGAGAGACGCGGGCAAAGGTGCCGAAGGCTCTGAAGATTCCCCCTGGAGAGATCTTTGTGAGGACAGAGGCGCCGAGAGGGGAGATCGGCTTCTACATAGTAAGCGACGGGGGACTGAAGCCTTACAGGCTTAAGATCAGAACGCCTTCCTTCTGCAACCTTTCCGCATTTCATGAGATCTCGCGCGGGGCAATGATCGCTGACATCGTGGCCATACTCGGCAGCATTGATATTGTCCTGGGGGATATTGACCGGTGAGAGTCACGGGATGGCAGAACTGACTGACATTTTGCTCAGCTCATTTCCGATCGTGAAAGTAATACCTCGGGACCTTATCCTGGGGACACTCATTTTTATCGGTGCTGCCGTAGTTCTTGCCTTTCTCATAATCCTTGCCGCTGTCTCCACATACATAGAGAGGAAGGTGGCTGCGCACATACAGTCGCGGCTGGGGCCGATGAGGGTTGGCTGGCATGGGCTGCTCCAGTTCATAGCGGATCCAATCAAGCTCCTCCTGAAAGAGGACATCATTCCGAGGAATGTGGACAAGCCCCTTTTCATCCTTGCCCCATATATTGTTTTCTGCGGCTCCTTCGGCGCATTTGCCGCCATCCCCTACAGCTCGCGCCTCTACATCTCAAATCTCAATATCGGGATCTTCTACATAATGGCCGTTACATCCCTTGTGGTCATCGGGATCATAACTGCCGGATGGTCCTCAAACAACAAATGGTCACTGTTCGGTGCAATGAGGTCTGCGGCACAGATTGTCAGTTACGAGATCCCTGTCGCCCTTGCAATCCTCGTTACTGTCTCAGCCGCAGGAAGCCTCAATCTCCGGGAGATCGTCCATGCCCAGGGCGGAGGAATTCACCGCTGGTTTGTCTTCCGAAGCCCTTTTCTATTCCTGGCCTTTTTCCTCTATTACGTTTCATCGCTTGCCGAGGTGAACAGGACGCCATTTGACCTTCCGGAGGCTGAATCAGAACTTGTTGCAGGGTATCACACCGAATACAGCGGGCTAAGGTTTGCTTTCTTTTTTCTGTCAGAATATGTGGACATGTTTCTTGTTGGCGCGATTGCATCGGCCCTCTTCCTCGGCGGCTGGAACGGCCCGATATTTTACGGCCCGATAACGGGCGCTTTTATGTTCATAGCAAAGGCATATTTCCTTGTTCTTGTCATGATGTGGATCAGATGGACGGTCCCAAGGCTGAGGGTTGACCAGTTGATGCACATGAGCTGGAAGGTCCTCACCCCATTCGCCTTTGCCTGCCTGCTCGGACAAGGAGCGTGGATGGTTTTATGGTGAGTTACTTCAAAAATATCATCAGTGCGATCTGGACAGTGATCCTTGGGATGAAGGTTACTGCCATAGAATTGTTCAAGCCCTCGGTAACCCTTCAGTATCCAGAGGAAAAGCTCTATCCAGAGAAGAGAAAGAAGGGGACATCTGTTCCTATCCTGTTTGATTGGGAGCCGCCGGAGAGATACAGGGGTGATCTCTTTTGCAAGATTGAGGACTGCATCGGATGTATGATGTGCGACCAGATCTGCCCTGTTGATTGCTTTGATATTGTCACGGAACGGGCCGCTGCCGGTGAGGACATCGGCAAGACCTCAGGGGGACAGGTTAAAAAGCTCAAGATCCTGAAGTTTGACATTGACATGACCAAATGCGTTTACTGCGGCATGTGTGCAGAGCCCTGTCCTACGGAGTGCCTCGTCATGACAAAGGAATACGAGTTCTCAAGCTATTCAAGGAAAGACCTCGTGCATCATTTTGCCAGGCCGGAGATTTACAAGAAGAAGCCGCCCCAGGGGCCTGGCACGGAAGGAATCCCATGAAAGAGCCGATCGTCTCATCGATCCTTTTCTACATCTTTGCTTTCCTGACCCTGGGGAGCGCATTCCTCGTTGTCTATCTCAACAGTATCATGAGGGCAGCCCTTTCCCTGCTCTTCTCCCTCATCGGTGTCGCAGCCCTTTATGCACTCATGGCCGCGGACTTCCTTGCTGCGGCCCAGCTCCTCATATATGTCGGAGGCATACTAATCCTCATCCTCTTTGGCGTCATGCTCACGCAGAGGATCTACACGGTCCAGGTTTTTGCCGGCAAAAGCCAGGTAATCCCCGGCGCAGTGGTCTCCCTGGGGCTTGCTCTTTGCCTTATCGTGTCAATATGGAGCCAGCACTTTTCATCCCAAGGCCATCTTGAAAACTTGCCGACGACCGGGAGGATCGGGCAACTCCTCCTTACACGATATGTCCTCCCTTTTGAGGTTGCCTCTGTCCTCCTCCTTGTTGCCCTTATCGGCGCCGCCTTCCTTGCGCGGAAAGAGGTCAAATGACCGGGGTCAGGTCTTTACTTTTAGCATTTTGGGAGAGGCCATGATCGGGCTCCAGCATTACCTGACTGTCAGTGCGCTCCTCTTTAGCCTCGGGGTATTCGGTGTCCTCACCAGAAAGAACGCCGTGTCCATCCTTATGGGGATCGAGCTGATCCTGAACTCGGCAAATATCAATTTCGTAGCCTTCTCAAGATATACATCGGCAGGACTTGACGGCCATATATTCGTTGTTTTTTCTATTGCGCTTGCAGCAGCAGAGGCAGCCGTTGCCCTTGCCATCATCCTTGGGATCTATCACAGGCTCCAGACGATTGATGTGGACAAGGCCCAAGAGCTGAAGGGATAAGATGCCCGCCGCATTTCACAATCTGTATCTCGTTCCCCTCTTCCCTTTGGTCTCGGCAGCCATCCTTCTCATCATGGGAAAGAGGCTTGGGAACAAGGTCTCAGGGTTCCTTGCTTGTTCCTCTATATTTCTCTCCTTCCTTGTCTCATGCTGGGCCTTCATAAACCTCATGGGTCTTTCTTCGGATTTTGGAGGGTTCGTCCAGACTGTATATCAATGGGTCGCCTCTGGTAATTTAATAATCTCTATCTCATTCCTTCTTGATCCTTTGTCCGGCGTAATGATGATTGTTGTATCCGGCGTGAGCTTTGTAATCCATGTTTATTCAGTGGGATACATGCACGGAGATCCGAGATACACACGATACTTTGGATTTCTCAATCTCTTTGTTTTCTTCATGCTGTGCCTTGTCATGGCAGGCAATCTATTCCTTTTCTACCTCGGCTGGGAAGGAGTTGGGCTTTGCAGTTATCTCCTGATCGGGTTCTGGTTCGAGAATATAGAGTATGCCCGTGCAGGGATGAAGGCATTCATCGTAAACCGGATCGGAGACTTCGGGTTCCTTCTTGGCGTCATCCTTCTTTTCTGGAACCTTGGGAGCCTGGACATCATTACACTAAACAGCTCCGCTCATGCACTCAGTCCAGGGAGGGTGACCCTGATATGCCTCCTTCTTTTCATGGGCGCAACTGGCAAGTCTGCACAGCTGCCCTTGTATGTGTGGCTGCCGGATGCCATGGCAGGCCCGACACCTGTGTCTGCCCTGATCCATGCAGCCACCATGGTGACTGCCGGGGTTTATATGGTCGCCCGTCTCCACTTTTTGTTTGCTCTGTCTCCTGTTGCCTCCTCTGTAGTGGCATGGGTGGGAGGGCTCACAGCCGTTTATGCAGCCACGATTGCCCTTGTCCAGAACGACATCAAGCGCGTGCTGGCATACTCCACGATCAGCCAGCTTGGCTACATGTTCATTGGAGTGGGTGTGGGAGCTTATGCAGCCGGCATATTCCATCTTGTGACCCATGCATTCTTCAAGGCCTTGCTGTTTCTTGGGGCAGGCAGCGTGATGCATGCCCTTGGTGGTGAGACAGACATGAGGAACATGGGGGGATTGAGGAACAAGGTTCCGTGGACATTCTGGACGATGTTTATAGGGTGCATGGCGATAGCAGGCGTGCCTGGATTGAGCGGGTTTTTCAGCAAGGAGGCGATACTTGGGGCAGCGCTTGGGAAGAATGTGGGGATAGGGGTATTGGGCATAGTGGGAGCAGGGCTTACGGCGTTTTACATGTTCCGGCTGTTGTTCATGACATTTTTTGGCGAGCCGCGCTATATGTCCGCCTCAGGCGGAGAAAAGCATGCGCACGAGTCTCCATGGGTGATGCTGCTGCCGCTTTCGATCCTGGCGTTTTTCTCGCTGGTTGGGGGATACCTGGGGGTAGAGGAATTACTCGGCCCATACCCGATAGAAGGAGGAAGAGTTATAGTCATGGCTCTTTCAATCCTCATGGCTTTCGGAGGGATCGGTGTTGCGTATCTCTTATACATAGCCCGTCCTGGGGTTCCCCAGTTTCTTGCCTGGAGATTCTCCGGCATCTATCGGCTCCTGCTCAATAAATATTATGTTGACGAGATCTACAATGCGGTCTTTGTCGCCTTTGTCATGGAACTCAAGGACATTCTTGCGATGTTTGATCTCAAGGTGATTGACAGGCTCGTTGATAAGACAGGTGAGGCAGGAACAAAGGTTTCCTTTGCCAGTGGAGACTTTGATCTTCAGAAAGTGGATGGGGCTGTCAACGCTCTGGCTGAAGGGGTCATCTCAGGAGGGAATAACCTTAGAAGGGTCCAGACCGGATACCTTCAGAATTATTTTCTTATAGCCCTTGCAGGTGCAATTGTAATGGTTGCGATCGTTTTCCTCGTGGCCGTGCCGCACTAATAAGGGTGAGGAAGGAGAAAAAGGAGGATTCATAATGATCATGGAACACTTACTCTCGTGGATCACATTCTTTCCCCTTGTCGGGGTTCTTGTAATCCTGTTCCTTCCAGGGGCGCGGGTCAGGGCAATCCATATTGTGTCAGTCATTGCCACGGCAATCCCCCTGCTCCTCTCTGTTCTCCTTCTTATGGGATTCAATTCTGGAATGGGATCGTTCCAGTTTGTGGAGCATAAGACCTGGATCCCCACATTCAACATTGAATATTACATGGGCGTAGATGGGCTGTCTGTGCCCATGGTTTTCCTCACCGCGCTCCTCTCGTTCCTCTGCGTCTTCGCATCCTTTGGCATTGATCGGCTCCAGAGGGGATACTTCGCCCTCTTCCTCATCCTGGAGACAGGGATGATAGGGGTCTTCTGCGCCCTGGACTTCTTCCTGTTCTATGTGTTCTGGGAGATCGTTCTCTTTCCAATGTATTTCCTCATCGGGATCTGGGGAGGTCCCCGGAGGGAATATGCCGCAATAAAATTCTTCCTCTACACACTCTTCGGGAGCGTGCTCATGCTCCTTGTGATCCTTGCCCTGTATTTCAACAGCGCTGATCCGGCCACTGGAAAGCACACATTCAATATGGTTACCCTCATGGATCAGAGGAGCCACGGCCCCTGGCTTAAAAACTTTGATATCCGGTTGATCCTCTATATCGGTCTTTATATCTGCTTTGCCATCAAGGTGCCTGTCTTCCCCTTCCACACATGGCTCCCTGACGCCCATGTAGAGGCACCAACTGCCATCAGCGTGATCCTGGCAGGCATCCTGCTCAAGATGGGGACCTACGGCATGCTCAGGGTGAGCTACCCTATCCTTCCGGACATGGCAGTTTATACATCTTTATTCCTTGCCATCATGGGCATGATCAACATCGTATACGGCGCACTTGTCTCCATGGCGCAGAAGGACTTCAAGAAGCTCATAGCCTACTCCTCAATCTCGCACATGGGCTATGTGCTGCTGGGCATGTCTGTGTTCACAGATCAGGGGATGAATGGCGCAGTCCTTCAGATGTTCAGCCATGGGCTTATCACTGGGATGCTCTTCTTGCTCGTCGGGGTCATCTATGACAGGGCACATCACAGGGACCTGGATGGATTCGGCGGCCTGGCAAGCCAGATGCCAGTTTATGCCGGCATCACGAGCGTGGCATTCATGGCCGCACTGGGGCTTCCCGGCCTCTCGGGCTTCATCGCAGAGGCCCTTGTGTTCATCGGCGCCTTCAATGTTTACCGGGTTGTTACAATTATCTCGGCCACGGGCGTGATCATTACTGCGGCGTATATCCTCTGGACCTACCAGAGGGTCTTCTTTGGGTCTTTGGCGGAAAAGTATAAAACACTTCCAGAGATTACAACCAGGGAGCTTTTTACCCTGGTTCCTTTAGCAATCATTGTTGTCATAATTGGCGTGTATCCAATGCCAATCCTGAACATCATGTCATTGACCCTGCACAACCTCATCATGGCCGTGAAGCCCTGATCCTATGGAGCCGTCCTTAATCGTCGCGATTGTTGCCATCTGGCCTGAGATCCTGATCACGGCAACGATCATAGCGGTCACGATCGTGGGCCTCCTTGCGAAAGACAAAAGGGAGGTTGTCTACCCTGCCCTGCTTGGAATTGCCGGGGCAGCAGGGATAGATGCTTCTTTGTTCTTCTTCCAGAAATCGCCCCTCTTCTATGGGATGATCGCCCTTGATCCCCTTTCGGCCTTTTTCAAGATGGTTTTCCTCCTGGCCGCATTCCTCGTTGTCCTTTTCTCCATGGCCTCAAAGGAGGTCTCTCAATCCGTGAGCCCTGAAGAGTATTATGCCTCATTGCTTGGTGCGACATTGGGCATGTGCCTCCTGGCCTCCTCACTGAACCTTGTCATGATCTACATCTCCCTGGAGCTTACAAGCATCTCATCATATATCCTGACTGCCTCCATGAGGGAGAGCAGGCGCTCCAGCGAGGCAGGGCTTAAGTACAGTCTCTACGGCGCGATTGCCTCAGGGGTCATGATCTACGGGATGTCTCTACTCTATGGGATGACCGGCAGCCTTTATTTGACAGAGATCGGCACAAAGCTTCAGGGCATGTCCGTTCCTTCTCAAGGGCTTATCATTGCACTTATGTTTGTTCTGGTGGGCTTTGGTTTTAAGATCTCCATGGTGCCCTTTCACATGTGGGCGCCGGATGTATATGAGGGTGCGCCCCTGCCCATCACTGCATTTCTCTCTGTTGGGCCAAAGGCTGCAGGGTTTGCCGTGCTGATCCGCTTCCTCTACACAGCTTTTGCCAATCCCTGGGCAATCCCCGGGGCTACGGAAGGGCAGTGGCAATATCTCTCAGGCATAGACTGGCCTGATGCCATTGCCTGGATGGCGGCCCTTACCATGACTGTTGGGAACCTTGCTGCCATTGCGCAGACAAATCTCAAGAGGCTTCTCGCCTACTCGTCCATTGCCCAGGCCGGCTACATGCTGGTTGGTGTTGTTTGCCTGTCCTCCACTGGCCTGGAGGCAGTTCTATTTTATGTGGCTGTATATCTCTTCATGAACCTTGGGGCATTCCTTGTCGTTATGGTGGTTAAGAACTCTCTGGATACAGAGGAATTGGAGGGATACAGGGGCTTGGGCGTTAGGGCGCCTTTTCTTGCGGCAGGGATGACAATCTTTCTGTTTGCGCTAACAGGCATCCCGCCGCTGTCGGGGTTCATGGGCAAGGTGCTCCTGTTTGGCGCATTGATAAAGGAAGAGCTCTATTGGCTTGCAGTTGTTGGTGTTCTAAACAGCGTTGTGAGCCTCTACTACTATGCTGGGATATTGAAGAAGATGTATCTTGAGGGGGCCCCAGCGAACCTTGCCCCCATAATTGTCCCTCTTTCCCTCCTTGAAAAAGGCCTTCTTATTGTCCTCCTTGGCCTCACGATCCTATTCGGTATATGGCCCACCCCCCTTATGGAATTGGCCAGATTCTCCATGAATTTCTTCGTACTGTAATCGTTTTTGCTGTTCATTGCTGTCTTTCCCAGAATAGGTTAAAATCTCCATAACATGAATAAAGAGGTAAAAAACTGGTTAGACTCTGCTCACTATGATGTAGAAACTGCAAGGCATATGTTCATATCTGGCTGTTATATCTATACGGTCTTTATGTGTCATCTTGCTCTGGAGAAGATACTAAAAGCCAAGGTTCAAGAGTTGACAGGCAGAGTTCCGCCCAGGACCCATAATCTTCGGTACCTTGTGAAATTAAGCGAGCTTGAGATTCCTGAAGATATGTTTGAGTTTTTAAGCAAGCTGAGCGATGTTAGCATTCCCACAAGATATCCCAAAGATTTTGGCAAGATCGTTAAATCATTCAATAAAAAAGTCGCAAAAGGATACATTGATAAAACCGTGGAGGTCTTTACATGGATAAAAAAGTTGCTCAAACGATAGAGAGATTTAGGAATTCCTTGAAAAGGGAGGGGGTCAAGATAAAGAAGTTTATTATTTTTGGCTCCCACGCCAAAGGCAATGCAAGGAAACACAGCGATATTGATGTTGTCGTCATTTCAGAGAATTTCAAGACATTGGATATCGTGAAGAGACAGGAACTTATTGGACTGGCCCTGGCGCGGGCGAAAGTGATGGACCCCATTGAAGCATTAGGCTATACAGAAGAGGAATATATTCTTGAAGGGAGGGGCACATTTATTGGAGATGAGGTCAAGTCAAAAGGAATTGAAGTAGTTTGAGATTCGTTATTTGTCGCCTCTTCGGGGTCTGGCCCACCCTCTCATGGAGCTGACCAGGTTCTTGCTGAATATTTTTTGATATAGACAATTCTTCAAATTATCCATGATACCTTCAACTCACTTTCTATGGCTTTAAATTCTTTATCTCCGGTGACAATTTCCCCTTTATGAATTTTGGCCAATGCAGCGACAAAACAATCAGCGTATGACATTTTTCCTCTGGACTTGAAACGGGCAGCCTCCTTTGCAATCTGTATATCTACATTAACAATCTCTATGGGAAGACTGGGAATCGTCTTCTCGATCTCAAGAGCTTTCTCCTCGCCAACATCGCGGAGGACAATGTAGAATACCTCTCCAAAATTGACAGAGGTCATTAACAGCCTTTTATCTTTTTCTATTTCGGCAGTAAAAATGGCCTTGACTTTTTCAAAGCCAGGCTCCCTTTCTAAAAATACCAGGAGGGCATGGGCATCGAGGATCTTGGTCATTTCTATCTCTCTCTTTCCCTGTCTTTTGCTCTCTCTTCCAGGAGCGCTTTAGATAATTTTCCTTTGGTGGGCAATATCCCTGCCACCTTATCGAAATATTCCGGAGTAACCGGCTTGACAATCAGGGAATTGTCCTTTTCCTCAATATAAAGCTTTGTGCCAGTCTTTATATTTAGCCGCCTGCGGATCTTTGATGGAATGACCATCTGGCCTTTTGTTGTAACACTTGTAATTGTCATATGTTTTCCTCCATTTTTAATATGTATAACATATTATAAAAAGTATGTCAAGTAAAATCTTTGCCCCATTAACCACATTGTCGGACAATAATGGACATGGGGTATATTGCCCATATGTCCTCCACTGGCCTGGAGGCAGTGCTATTCTATGTGGCAGTGTATCTCTTCATGAACCTTGGGGCGTTCCTTGTTGTCATGGTGGTGAAGAACCGTTTGGATACAGAGGAGTTGGAGGGATACAAAGGATTGGGCGTAAGGGCACCGCTTCTTGCGGCAGGGATGACGATCTTTCTGTTTGCGCTAACAGGCATTCCGCCCCTGTCGGGGTTCATAGGCAAGGTGCTCCTGTTCGGCGCATTGATCAAGCAAGAGATCTACTGGCTTGCAGTGGTTGGCGTTCTCAACAGCGTGGTGAGCCTCTACTACTATGCAGGTATATTGAAGAAGATGTATCTTGAGGAGGCTACAGCGAACCCTGCCCCCCTGAGTGTTACTATTTCCCTCCTCGAAAAAGGCCTTCTCATTTTCCTTCTCGCTCTTACGATCCTCTTCGGGCTCTGGCCCACCCCATTGATGAGGCTCTCCACTTTTTCTATGAATCTATTCTGAAACCCCTTCCTTGAAAAATTCCATACCGTGTGTTAAAAATTGTTCCATAGCGAAAAAGGGAGGCTAAATCGATCCCTGATGATGGATCCTATCTGGCGTGTATGGAGGAATATCAGCGTAAAAATAGACAGGCTACTTAAAACATTATGTTGAAAATATTTCATTGGGTTTTTTCGCCTCGAGCAGCCTTGTGGATCGTATGTATTATTATTCTAACTATTGGAGCTTTTTGCGGAAATGAAACATATAAAAAGAGGATTGTTTTTTATGTTGATCAAGGTGATCCTCAATATGATTATTATGAAATGCCCGAGACATCGGGAGAATGCCAGACAACCGGAACATGGAGTCAGAGATACCCTCCATATTCCTGGGAAATAGAGAGTGACTGCGGGTTGAACTGTTTTTCGTGTATTTCCCGTGACTCAGAGTGTAGGCAGTGTGCTTGTGATACATATCATATGCCTCCTCCCTCTGGGTATTCCTGTGGGTGCATTGAAGGGGAGTGCCGCTGGTTCATGATAGTCTACGAATCTGAATAGTAATAAAGAGTAAAGCAAGAAATAGACATCTGATATTTTGTTGTCCTCTTCTCAATGGATTCAAAGGAGATCTCTCAATCCGTGAGCCTTGAAGAGTATTACGCCTCCCTTTTGGGCGCAACACTGGGCATGTGCCTGCTGGCCTCCTCCCTGAACCTTGTCATGATCTATATCTCCCTGGAGCTTACAAGCATCTCATCCTATATCCTGACTGCTTCAATGAGGGAAAGCAGGCACTCCAGCGAGGCAGGGCTCCCGTTGCCGCGAAGCATTGCAACGGGAAGAGGTGAGGAGGTCACGCTTCATCTCTCCCTCCTTGGAAAAGGCCTTCTCATTTCCCTCCTTGTCCTCACAATCCTTTTTGGCCTCTGGCCCACCCCCCTTATGGAATTAACCAAGTTCTAATGATGTTCGCATAATACAGTAATAAATGGAGTCAAAAAAGGCCCGTATATCTCAGGAATCCTCGCCCCATCTCGGGATGGCGCCGCACTCTTTGGATGCCATTGCGCACCTGTCGGCGCAACTG
>Ga0315308_1001009_pt1 | contig 16169 bp, 19 predicted proteins | sample TDP3_MG_FD_203078 | JGI IMG/M metagenome (GOLD analysis project Ga0315308, IMG submission 203078) | Freshwater sediment microbial communities from Lake Towuti, South Sulawesi, Indonesia - TDP3 | ecosystem: Environmental > Aquatic > Freshwater > Lake > Sediment | place: Indonesia: South Sulawesi... | reverse complement strand
ATAAAAACCGAGTCAAACCCCTTTTCTTCAAGATAAAGAGCTATGTCGAATATCAAATCGGGTGTATAGGGAGGAAGTTGATAACCAAATTTTACGTCTTCAAACATCATTTTCAGCCGGCTGACTTCGCAAATAAATTTACTACACCACTATAAGAGTGAATCGATACGCTCCGAAACTAGAAAAATCTTCCTTTTAAAAGGCGTGGAGAATCTCAGGTTTAATTCTGCAACTCTGGTCTGTTAATTTTTACGCCAATAGAGAAGAATCTATGATGTAGTAACTTATAATTCAAAAGTCATTTTTCCGCGTTTTTCTCAATCAGTTCGTCTCGCCAGTCTTTGAAGTAGTAGACTTTTGTGCAAAAATACGTTTTTATTGACCTAACCCCTTCCACTGCCTTTATGGCGTTTTCATTCGTGTGGATGTCACTGAATCGTTTTCCGAAGAATATGAGCAATACGGTTGGTGAGTTGACCATGACGAAACGGTTGAAAAGATTCTTGACGCTGCTTGTGATCGACCCTATGACCCTGTCCCGGGGAAATCTCGCGTCGTACTCTGCAGTGACTCCGTAAACTATGGTACCTCTAGATGCCATTGGGTCAAGGGCTATCGTGTGATGGATCACTCCGCCGTCCTGAAGTTTTTTCAGTCTTCTGTTCACGGTTCTTGTTGAGACACCACATTCTTTGGCAATTTCGCTTGGTCTCTTTCTGCTGTTAAATCTAATAGATTTAATGATTTCCCAATCTAATGGTGAAATATCGATTTTTTTATGGAGGTGTTGCGACGAGTAGATGAGTGTATTAATTTCTGTGATCTCTTTTATCCTGCTCATTTGTTGTATCGTGTTATCGAGATCGGTTGAGTTGAAAAAGTCCATGGCTATTAATATCAAATTTTCTGTGGTGGGCATGATGAAACTTACTTTATCAATTTTGCCAAGTTCCTCAATAATCTTTTCCTGAAGTTCACCGCCATGCAGTTGTGCGCTTAGCCAGCAGTGGGTAGCGTTGAAAAAAGTTGCGCTGAGGTGGGTTTCGAATCCAAGCAAAACCCCTTCTTCCATGAGGTTCCTTATCCTGTTCTTAACAGTGTTTGTGGTAACCTGAAGCTTTCTTGCTATGCTGTGATCCGATCTTCGACTATTCGTCGTCAACATCTTTAGGATGGAAATGTCGAGATCGTCCAAATCATCCACTACTTACTAGTTGGGACAAAAAACCCTAAAAAGGTTGTCCCTTTTTTCTTCACATTTTTCTTCACTGCTTATAAAGAAGAGCTGACAACCTTTAGACGAATACGGTGATATTATATGGAGTTGTTAGACGCGATAAAGACTAGAAGAAGCATCAGAGAATTCACGGGCAAGCGAATCCCAGACGAGGACATAGAAAAAATTTTAGACGCAGCTAGATACGCACCTTCACCGGAAAACCTGCAGATGTGGCGATACATTGTCATCAGAGACGATCAAAAATCCAAGGATTTCATCGCGGAAGTGTGCAGGGAAGGGGCACGCGGAGTTTTCGGAGCCCAACCCTACGAGATGACGCAAGGGAGAATCTGGTATATTCCCGGCAACATAAGACCAAGAGAATTCGAAGACCTAAGAGACGGAAGCCTGTTCACCTATCCAAAAGACGCTGACACCCTCATAATAGGCTGCGCTTCAGAATCCTTCACCGACGCCTACCAGTTGTATCCACTGCATCTTATGGGCTCAGTCTGCGTAGCCATGGGCATGCTCCAGATGTGGCTGGTTGCCCACTCCATGGGATACGGCGTAGGATGGATGGCTCTAGCAACCACAGACCCTAGGCATGCAGAACTTGTCTGCGAAAAACTTGGAATCCCGAGAAGCTGGGTTCCCATCGGAATCCTATGCATCGGAGTTCCAAAGGAGAAGAGAATGCTTGGGCCGTCAAGGTTTCCTCTGGAGGGCGTAATGTACGGCGAGAGGTGGGGAAACCCCTACAAGAGGCTGGCTTTTAGGAAGGAGGGAAAGTAACGTTATGAACATAGAATTGAAACTAGGCGTCAGCGAAAAATTGAGTGAGATAGCCAGAGAGTGTAACCTCCCCTTAGAAAAGGCGTGCGAAATCATTCTTTCAGAGTTTGCTAGGGTAGAGGGAGGACGCATCTACGTCGGAAGGTGGAAGGAAGGAGAAGGTTTAAGATTCGTTGTTCAGTGGCCCTTCTTCACTGGAATCGCCAAGCTGAAGGGAGAGGAACTGGCTAAAATTGGGGTAAAAGTGAGGTGAAGCACCGTGTCAGCAAAGTATAGGAAGGCTCCAAGTGGAGAGTGGCTGGGCTATCCCACACTCAGCCTAGACGACATCGAACACGAGACCTTCAAAATTGCAAAACACTTCGCGCAATCTCTGGTGCAAAACAGAAAGGGCAGAGTCTATTTACTGATGGACAACGACTTCTACCAGAAATTCCTCGGCGCAGTGAAGAAGAAATTCGGCGACATCTCAGCGTCCAACGTTGAAAGGGCAGCCTTAGAAGCTGTGAAGGCTTGGATAGAGGAGGCTGGATCCAAATGAGCAGCTTGAGTCCAAAGAAACTCTTCGAGGAAATCGCTGAAAAAGCGAATAGCAGCAGCGAAGGGAAACGGATCATGAAGGAATGGGTTGGACCTTACGACGGCAAGATCATCCAGTTCGAAACTGATACCAAGAAGTTCTATTTGGTGGTCACGGATGGAAGAATGAAGGTTCACGATGGAGAATATCCCAGTCCGGACCTAACCTTCAGAGGCTCCTCACAGGTGATCTCAGAAGTTTTCACGGGCAAAAGAAGCGTGGGAGACGCCATGAAAAGCTGGGACCTCCTTCTGATGGGAGCTGGACACGAAGGATTTATACTGGGGAGGCTCATTACCACCGTTTTTCTGGAGGCTTGAAAGGGAATGGAAAATCTTTTTATATTAAGCAGACACATTAACCAGACAATCTAGAAAGAGGAATAAAATTTGAGCTTTGAAACCCTAATTCTTGAGAAAATAGGAAATGTTGCCAAAATTACTCTTAATCGACCGGACCGTTTGAACGCTATAAACACTGCTTTGAGATGGGATCTGTATAACGCACTTGAAGACGTGCGAAAGGACAACAACATAGGGGCTGTCATAATAACAGGGGCACCTAGGATCAAAGAAAAGGAGATAAGATACACCTTCTCAGTGGGCTGGGACATGACCGAGGCTACCACTGGAGGTCCAGGAGAAGGTCCGCCAGTGGACCTAATGGAGTATATCCAAGATTTCGAGAAACCTGTAATCGCTATGGTGAATGGCTTCGCCCTAGGCGGCGGGAACGAACTGGCATTGGTATGCGACTTCATATTCGCCTCAGAAAATTCTGAGTTTGGACAACCGGAAATAGATAGGGGCTTTATACCAGGTTGGGGAGGAACGCAACGGCTACCCAGACGAGTAGGACTGAGCCAAGCAAAGAGGATAATCCTTACAGGTGATAGGATAAGCGCAAGGGAAGCAGAACGGATAGGTCTGGCAGACGTTGTTGTGCCAATGGATAAACTGGAAGAGACTACAATGGAATTTGCCAAGAAACTTGCAAGCAAGGCTCCCTTGGCGATTAAGCGTATCAAGGAAGTAATGAACAAGGGGATAGATACCGACCTGAAATCAGGATTAAAACTTGAGTTGGAAGCACGGGACTTCCTCGTCACTACAGAGGACTTCCAAGAAGGCATTATGTCCTTCTTTGAGAAAAGACCACCTAAGTGGAAAGGGAAATAGGCAGAAATCATCTTCTTTTTTCTTTTTAAAGCCTTACAGTTCTACATCTAGCCACGGATAGAGTTCCTTAAGCTTTTTCATAGCTTCGTCTACTTTTTCTTTGGGATATTCGTAGGGAGGTAGCTTGCCGCTGTTGTAGTCCTCATAGGCTTGCATGTCAAAGTAGCCGTGTCCACAAAGCAAGAATAGTATGGTTTTCTTTTCACCAGTTTTCTTGCATTCAAGGGCCATGTCAACTACGGCCTTTATAGCGTGGGCAGGTTCAGGAGCAGGTAATATGCCTTCCGTATTGGCGAATAGGGTTGCTGCTTCAAAGACTTCAACTTGATTGTAAGCCCTGGTCTTTACAGTTCCTTCCTTGCTCAACAGGCAGAGTGTTGGAGCCTTTCCATGATAGCGCAATCCGCCGGCATGGATGGGTGGAGGTATGAACATGTGACCAAGCGTATACATTTTAACCAAGGGAATTATTCGGGCAGTGTCTCCGTGGTCGTAAGTGTAGTATCCCTTTGTTATGGATGGACAGGCTGTAGGTTCCACGGCCATAAACTCAGGGTCATTAGGAGCTTTGCCAGAAACCATGTCGTAGTAGAAGGGCCAGTACAAGCCTGAGTAGCTACTTCCTCCACCTATGCATCCTATGATTGCGTCTGGGTAGTCATCCACCAATTCCAGTTGCTTCTGAGTTTCTAAGCCAACAACGGTTTGATGGAGGAGGACATGGTTGACGACGCTTCCAATAGTGTATCTCGCCTCATCCTGATGAGTGAGGGCATCCTCCACGGCTTCGCTTATGGCTATTCCGAGGCTTCCTGGATTGTTGGGATCTTCTTCCAAAAACTTCTTGCCACATTTTGTTCTTTCGCTTGGGCTTGCGTAGACTTCGCCACCCCAGGTTTCCATCATAACTCTTCTGTAAGGTTTCTGGTTATAACTCGCCTTCACCATGTAAACCGTTGACTTCAGTCCGAACAACATGCAACCGAACACTAGGGCGGAGCCCCATTGACCTGCACCTGTCTCTGTTGCTAGCCTTTTCATGCCGTCCTTCATGGCGTAGTAGGCTTGGGCAACAGCGGTGTTGGGTTTGTGGCTTCCTGGAGGGCTTACACCTTCGTATTTGTAGTAGATTTTGGCTGGAGTTTTCAGCGCTTTTTCGAGGCTGGTTGCTCTGTAGAGGGGTGTTGGTCTCCACAGGCGGTATATTTCCCGCACTTCTTTGGGTATGTCTATCCAGCGTTCTTCGCTGTACTCCTGTTTCAGGCATTCGCTTGGAAACAAGATTGGGGGTAGTTTTACGGGCTCCCTTGTTTGGGGGTGTATCATTGGCGGTAGTGGTTTTGGTAGGTCTGGCAGAATGTTGTACCATTGTTTGGGTATTTCTTCTTCGTCTAACATTATTTTTCTGGACGCCATATGGTTTCGCTCCGTTTCTAGGTTTTAGGGTAAGCTTTATACCTCAAAGCACATATATAAGCTTTATCGAACAAATTTCTACCTTGAGGATAAAGGGCATGTGGAGTCAAATTGAAAAATACTTCAAAGACTTCCCGGCGCAACTAAAGGTGGCGAGACTCCTCTTCGAAAGGGGCTTCCAAGTCATGGAAGACGGCCAAGTTGTAAGCGGCGGAATAGAGATAGCCCACACCCAAATAGCCAAGGAAGCCGGAGTTGAGCGCAGGGCCGTTGACAGCACCGTTCACACGATACTTTCAAAACCCGAGCTGAAAAGAATCTACATGAATCTTAGGCAGGTGTGCTCGCTGCAGGAAGTTGCTCGCGAATTTAACCTAGGCGTAATCGTTTTTGTTCCAGAAGACGCTAGCCAAACGGGTATCATAGCCAACGTTACGAGAAAAGTGTCAGAAAGAGGACTCAGCATAAGGCAGGCTCTAGCAGAAGATCCCGGCATAAGCGCTCAGCCCAAACTAACCCTAATCATCGAGGGAGAGATTCCTCCAGAACTGATCAGCGAGATAAGGAAACTGCCGGGAACCAGAAGCGTCACAGTGTACTAGACGATTCGATTTGGAAGAGTTAATGATCCAAAAAGCTTAACATAAAAGTTCTAAGCTTTGCATTTAGGGAAAGCTTCGGAGCTTGACCTCTTTTGCGGCTGCCTCCTCCACAACCTTCCTTTCAAGTTCATCCAGTCTGCACTTACAATTGGAAACGTCAGCTATGGCAACCCACTCTGCTGATTCTCCCCTTCGTAGGGTTCTGGATTCACTGGACAGCAAGTCAACTCCCTCCCTTGCCAGCAAAGCCGCAGCCTTCGCAAGGGCGCCAGGAACGTCCGCAAAGGTTATGCGAAATTCAACCAGCCGGGCTTCTGGGTCGGCAAAGGGAACAATCCTAACCTCTTTCCTGTCCACATCAGCGATTAGTATAACGTACATGCCCTCAGAAAGCCTCAAGGCGTCACGAATAGAAGAAGGCATAGTTACCCTTCCCCTAGAATCTATTCGCACTATTTCGGACATTCGCATGTTCCTGTTTCACCGACTAATTGTTTCTGGAAACCTTTATATAAGCATGTGCACAATATGGGTTTCAACCCACAAATTGCCCACGGAGGTCAGGTCACGCAGTGAACTGGAGGAATGACGTTCACCAAGCTACACACACCGAAAGGAACAAGAGACTACCTTCCATCAGAAGTTGAACACTACCGCTACATCGAAGACAGGCTGAGAGAAAATTTTAAACTCTGGGGCTATCAGGAAATCTGCTCCCCCACCATCGAATTTGTCGAAGCATTGTCCACAGGCGTAGGATCCGAACTAGTCGACAGCATGTTCAAATTTCAAGATTTCGACGGAAAAATCGTGGCCCTAAGACCCGAAATGACGGCGCCGGTTGCCAGAATCATAACAACCAGAATGCCCTCCACCCCAGAGCCGATTCGACTGTTCTATGTATGCAACGTTTTCAGGTACAGCCAATCCTACGTTGAAAGGGGAAGAGAATTCTGGCAGGCTGGAGTCGAACTAGTAGGCTGTAACACCCCAGAAGCCGACGGAGAAATACTAGCCCTCCTAACCTCATCCTTGGAAAAAATCGGCTTAAAGGAAGTGCGAGTTGATGTCGGACACGCCAGTCTCCTCAAAAACCTAATCAAAGCCACAGGCTTAGACGAAGAAAAGAAAGGCATCCTTCAAAAACTCCTAGGATACAGAGACGAAGCACGCCTAGAAAAATTCATGGATCAAAACAACCTTCCTTCCAACCTAAGAGAAGCCTTTCTAAAACTTTCGTCTTGCAGACGACTAGACGAAATTTCATCTGTTTCGCTTGGCTCATCAAAGTACGGAAAGACAGAAGATCACATGAGAAACCTCTTGGAAGTCAGGAATGTCCTAGCCGAATACGGCATTGAAAACCTTGTCTTTTTCGACTTCTCTTTGACAAGAAAAATCGAATACTACACCGGAATCGTTTTCGAGGCTTCTGTTCCAAATCTTGGTTTACCCCTTGGAGGAGGAGGCCGATACGACAACTTTATCGAAAAGTTTGGAAAACTGAAAATTCCGGCAATAGGCTTCGCTCTGGAGATAGAAAAGTGCCTGCAAGCTCTGGAGGCTCAAGGTTTCCAACCGCAAAAAAGGGAAAAAATCAGGATTCTGGTGGCGTCTAAATTCAGGGATGCCGCGGTAAAGGCTGTTAGCGCCCTTCATAATGCCGGAGTTGTCGCTATCTTAGACGTGGCAAGAAGCGACGAAGAGAAGATTGTGAAATATGCAGAGCTTGTTGGAATAGACTACGTGATTTTCGTGGGTTCAACCGTTGAAAAGCCTGTGACCGTATATGACACACGGTCAAGCGTAAAGAAGAGCGTAACGATTGAAACTTTTCTTCAAAGTTTAGGAGGTTCATCTTAGCATGAAAAGAAAGATGCGCATAGCAATACCGAGCAAGGGTAGACTCAAGCAACCCTCCATCCAAGCGCTTCAACGTGCGGGCATAAACATACTTGAAGAGGAAAGAGTCTACGTTTCCAAGACTTCTGACCCCAGATTCGAGGCAATCTTCGTCAGGGCCTTCGACGTGCCTCTATACGTGCAGTACGGCGCCGTGGACCTAGGCATAACCGGCCACGACCTCATTCTTGAAAGAGAAGCCGACGTACATGAACTGCTGGATTTAGGTTTTGGAAAGTGCCAACTCGTCGTTGCGGTTCCAGAAAATTCAACAATTCGCTCCGTTAAAGACATCTCAAAAGTGGCGAAAGTTGCGACGGAATATCCAAACCTCAGCAGGAAATACTTTGAAGGTCTAGGGAAGCAGGTGGAAATTCTAAGGGTTCACGGAACAGCCGAACTAGCCCCAAAGCTGGGTTTAGCCGAAATAATTGTAGATGTTTCGTCGACAGGCGAAACCTTGCGTAAAAACAACCTCAAAGTAATCGCCACCATTCTTGATTCAACCTGCAGACTGGCATGCAACAAAATTTCCTTCAGAACTTTCGAGGGCGAAATTAAAGAACTTCTCAGTAGACTAAGGCAGGGAGGGTTGGAATAAAATGAGGATTCTGACCAGCCAAGAATTCAAAGAGAAAATGCTGGGTCAAGTTCTGAACCGAGGAAAAGCGGATTTGTCCTCGATTTCTTCGTCGGTTAAAAAAATAATAACGGATGTCAGGGAAAAAGGCGACGAAGCCCTTTTACGTTACACCGAAAAATTCGACAACGTACGCCTCACCAAGTCAAAACTGAAAGTCACCGAGAAGGAGATTAAAAAATCATATGAAAAGCTTGAAACCGACCAGATCGATGCCTTAAAAAAGGCCGCGTTGAATATCACCCGCTTTCACGAAACGCAGATCAGAGATGCTTGGTCTTTGGAGACCGCAAAAGGAGTAACAGTCGGACAGGTAACCCGGCCACTGTCGTCTGTTGGCGTTTACGCTCCTGGAGGAGAAGCGTCTTACCCGTCTTCAGTGCTGATGTGTGCCATCCCAGCTAGGGTTGCTGGGGTCAAGAAAATTGTTGTTTGTTCTCCGCCGAGAAAAAACGGGGACATCAATCCGGCTCTCTTGGTGGCAGCTGACATTGCGGGCACAACTGAAGTATATAGGGTTGGGGGAGCACAAGCGATAGCGGCTATGGCTTATGGCACAGAAACCGTGCCCAAAGTAGACAAGATTGTGGGTCCGGGAAACGTTTTTGTGACAGTCGCAAAACTGGAGGTAAGCAAAGATGTGGCCATAGACATTCCAGCAGGGCCAAGCGAAGTCCTAATCATAGCAGACGAAACAGCCAAGGCTTCCTTCGTTGCCTCAGACCTTCTCGCCCAAGCGGAACACGACCCACGAGCATGGGCAATTCTACTGACTACATCCAAGGATTTGGCACTTGCAGTTGAGGAAGAGGTGTCTAAGCAGCTGGAATCACTTGCCAGAAAAGAGACTGTGAAATCCTCTATGCAAACAGGAGGCTTAATAGTGCTCGTCAAAAATATTGAGGAAGCAGTAGACTACGCCAACCTGATAGCTCCGGAACACCTCCAAATTTTGACAAAGGCTCCTCGCAAGGTCTTCGTCAAGATTCAAAATGTTGGAGCCGTTTTCTTGGGTCAATACTCACCAGTTGCCTTCGGAGACTACTCTGCTGGATTAAATCACGTGCTTCCAACGGCGGGTTACGCAAAATTTTACTCTGGGCTCTCGACGAGGGATTTCGTCAAAACAATCAATTTCCTAGAGTGCAGCAAACAGGGCTACTTAAGCTTGGAGAGGATGACCACCACGCTCGCAAAACTGGAGGGTTTCAATGGGCACGCTAGATCGGTTTCCGTTAGGGGTGAAAAAAGTGAAAATTGAGGAACTGGTACGCAAGGAAATTCTTGGTCTCTCCCTTTACGAAGTGGAGGAAATTCTTTCACGGAAACTTGATGAGAAAGTCACAAAACTTGATTTGAACGAGAACTTGGCTGTGGCAATGGATGTCGTTGGAAAACTTCTCCTCAAAGTTTGTCAAAACGTTGATGTCCGTTTATATCCTCCACTTTACGGTGCCATGGCCGTCAAAGCCATCTCAGAGTTTTTCGGTTTCAGCGAATCTGAAATCCTTGTTGGAAACGGTGCAGACGGCGTTTTGGATTCGCTTATGAAGGTCTTCGTGGAGAAGGGGTCGAAGGTCTTAGTGGTTGAGCCAACTTTTCCCATGTATGGTTACTTCACACAGTTGTATGGGGGCAAAAAGGTTACGGCTCTGCTTAAACCAAGCTTTGAATTGGACGCCGATGGGATACTTAAAAAATGTGACGAGCAAACCTCTCTGCTCATTGTTTGTTCTCCGAACAATCCAACTGGCAACCAGTTCAAAAAAGAAGGCATAGAAAAAATCTTGCAGGAGTTTAACGGCGTCGTCGTTGTAGATGAAGCATACGCTGACTTCGCCAAATACGCGGTTATAGACTGGACAAGGAATTTTGACAATCTTGTTGTTTTAAGAACCTTTTCAAAAGCCTTTGGTTTAGCCGGAATTCGCGCTGGTTTTCTCGTCTCAAACAAGTCAATTGTAGAGTATGTTAAGCGGGTTATGCCTCCCTTTGACGTAAACATCGTGACTCAACGTCTCATCGTTCTGGCCTTGCAGAACTGGAGCTACTTCCAGCAGCGAATCAAATACGTTATAGAAGAACGCGAGTGGTTGAGAAACGCCTTAGCCAAAATTGATGGCATAATTCCCTACCCATCAGACGCAAACTTCATCCTCTTCAAAGTAACCAAGGATAACCTTTACTCCTCAACCGTTAAGGAAAAACTGGAAAGCAGAGGCGTCTTAGTGAAGGATAGAGGAAATCTCCCGCTTTTGGAGAATTGTATACGCGTAACTGTTGGAGCACGCAACATGAACGAAACCTTCATTTCAGCCTTGAAAGATGCCTTGGAGGAACCGTGAATGTCTTACCAATGCTTAGATAAGGAGAGGAGAATATACTTCAGGAAAGACTCTGCAAAAGCCCTTAGCGACGTCACCAAAGTCATCTTCGACTTTGACGGCGTTCTGGTTTACACTTCTCAATCGTACCGCCAAGCCATAAGAAAGGTTGTAGACTACTATTTCCTCGAAATTCTCGGCCTTGAAGGAGAAAAGGGAAAGCTCATCACGCTGGGAGACGTTCAGAGATTCAAGGACACAGGACTATACAACAACGATTGGAACCTCACATACGCCATCATCACGTACTACCTAGTCATCCTAACGAGAAAACTTCAAAAAAGACGCATCCTCCAAGACTTCACAAAACGATTCAGCGACATCCAGTTCTCAGAGGTGGGCAGTTTCCTCCAAACCTTAGGAGAAATCGGAGACTTTCTTAGACGCCATGGATTAAACGCAACAGAACTTGTCGACATGAAAAATGATGGCACCGCAGGCATAGAATCGTTGTTAGCGCGCGTTAGGCTGGAAAATCAAAGTTCTCTTGAAGTTGCTCTAAAGCCTATCCTCCCACGGGCTGGGGGCAAACAGCTAGCCCTCATCAGAAAAATGGTTCCATACAATCTTGAGAAGCCCGACCTACTGAAGCGTCTCTTTGAGGAATTATATTTAGGTGAGGAGCTCTTCAGCAAATTTTACGGAGTTCCATCCATCTTCAAGTTTGACGAGAGTTTTCTGGAAAAAGAGAAATTTATTCCCACAAAAAAGACGCTTGACGCGCTTCGTTTAAGGTTTGGGAAGTTTGCCATATATTCGGAGAAGCCTAGAGATCAAGGACTGTACATCCTAGAGAAGAACAATTTCAAGGAATACTTTAACGAAAATTGGTGCATCTTCCAAGAAGACCTACTCGAATCTGAGAATATTCCTTGCGGGGCGGGCAAAAGCCTACAACTTGGCAAGCCAAACCCAACTTTTTTCATTAAAACGATAGAGAACCTTGCTGGAAAAGCCAGAAAGGTGGCTTATGTGGGAGACGATACCGCAGACGCTTTGTTGGTTGAAAACGCTCGTTTGCAAGGCCTGCCTAACATATTGTTTTTCGGTGTTTTGTGTTCGTCTCACTATCCCGACCAACTTTTTTCCCAATATATGGAGCATGCTACCGACGCTGTTATGACAGACGTGAACGACATTCCACACCTTTATGTCTAGGAGGAAAATTGAATGAGAAAGGCGAAAGTTGAAAGAAAAACAACCGAAGTCGACATAACCGTAAAGCTAAACATTGACGGAGAAGGAAAAGGGGAAGTAGAAACCGGCATCAAGTTTTTGGACCACCTTCTCATAACCTTGGCGAAACACTCCCTCTTCGACGTAACAGTCAAGGCTAAAGGAGAGCTGAAGCATCATGTGTGCGAAGACGTTGCCCTAACCCTAGGCGAGGCATTACAAAAGGCACTGGCAGAAAAGAGGGGCATCAGAAGGTTTGGTTCAGCCCACGTGCCCATGGATGACTCCCTTGCAAGAGCCGCCGTGGACCTCGGTGGAAGAGCCTACTCTAGTCTGGACCTTAAACTCAATCAGCCTCAGATCGAGGACCTGAAAACAGAAGACATTGAACACTTCTTCAACTCATTAGCCCAAGCTTCAAAGTCAAACCTGCATTTGGCGGTTCTTTACGGCACAAACGATCATCACAAGCTTGAGGCTGCTGTGAAGGCTTTGGCCCTTGCGTTGCGGGAGGCTGTAACGCTGGAATCGAGGACGGGGTTTGAAATTCCAAGCGCAAAGGGTGTGCTGTAGCGTTGCCACAAGTTTCGGTTGTGAACTATGGTGTAGGAAACCTCAGAAGCGTCAAGAGGGGAATCGAGAAGTCCGGAGCCAAGGTTTTGATAACACGCAACCCAAAGGACCTAATCGAATCTGATGCTATCATTCTTCCGGGCGTAGGCGCCTTCGCTGAAGCCGTCAAAAACCTATCCCCCTTATCCAGCGTCGTGACCCAGTCAGTGGAAGATGGAAAACCTCTTTTTGGAATCTGTTTGGGTCTTCAGCTTCTCTTCACGAGGAGTTACGAAGGAGGCTCCATAGATGGACTTGACCTCATTTCAGGGGATATCGTCAAACTGCTCAACGGCGTAAAGATTCCTCAGATGGGGTGGAACACCATTGAGATAGTTAGGCCTCACCCGCTTTTGGATGGTGTTCAAGACAATTCCTATGCCTATTTCGTTCACGCCTACGTTCCCCAGCCTTCTGAGCAAGGAGTCATCGTAGCGACCACGGAATACGGAGTGAAGTTTCCGTCGGTGGTAGCGAAACAAAATCTGTTTGCAACCCAGTTTCACCCTGAGAAAAGCGGTAAAACTGGCTTGGTTATCTTGAGAAACTTCGTAAAAATTGTTAGGAGATAGTAGAGGTGCTTGTCATTCCAGCCGTTGACATAATGGGAGGAAAATGCGTCCGCCTTGTTCAAGGAGACCCAGCGAAATTGAAGGTCTATTTTGACAACCCTCTGGAAGCGGCTAGACAATTAGAAGCTCAAGGAGCAGAACTCATCCACCTAATCGACCTTGACGCAGCCCTAGGTTCTGGACAAAATTTGAAAGCAATGGAAAAAATCTTGAGGGAACTCCACGTGAAGGTGCAGATTGGCGGCGGAATCAGAACCCTAGAGAAGGCTGAAACCCTCTTGAAGCTTGGCGCCTTCCGAGTGATTTTCGGAACGGTTGCCGTCCAAAATCCTGCACTAATCCAAGAGGCTGTTCGCCGTTATGGTTCGCCACGAGTAGCCGTAGCCATAGACGAAAGGAACTGCAAAGTAACTTTTCACGGTTGGAAGGACCAATCTGCAACAAACTATCTAGACCTCGCAAGCTCCTTTGAAGAAATGAAAGTCGGAACCATAATTTTTACCTCCACAAGCGTAGACGGAACTTTAAAAGGACCGCAGATTGAAAAAATTAGGAAGCTTGTGGAAACCGTGAGAGTTCCAGTCATCGCTTCGGGCGGCATATCCAGCTTAAATGATTTAGTTGAGTTGGCTGGAACGGGTGTTGAGGGCGCGATAGTTGGCACTGCCCTTTACGAGGGAAGGTTCACTTTGGAACAGGCTATGGAGGTTGTGGAAAATGTTGGCTAAGAGGGTAATTCCCTGTCTAGACGTGAAGGATGGAAAAGTTGTCAAGGGTGTGCAGTTCGTGGATTTGAAAATTGAGGGAGATCCAGCAAAGCTTGCGGCGATTTACGAGGAGCAAGGAGCAGACGAGCTGGTTTTCCTAGACATAACCGCCTCCTACGAGAAAAGGGGCACCATGCTGGATGTTGTGAAAAGAACCGCCGACATGGTTTCCATTCCCTTCACCGTGGGCGGAGGCATCAGAAGCATAGCTGACATCAAAAACGTGCTTTCAGCTGGCGCAGACAAAGTTTCCATAAATACAGCGGCTGTGAGGGAACCCAAACTCGTGAAGAAGGCGGCTGAAATTTTTGGCAGTCAATGCATCGTGGTTGCCATCGACGCTAAGAGGGTTTACGTGAAAAAAACCATGCCAGACAAGACGGTTGTGGATACTGCTGAGGGGAAGTGTTGGTGGGAAGTCTACGTTGAGGGCGGAAGAGTACCCACCGGAATGGACGCCATAGTTTGGGCTAAGACCGTGAAAGAACTGGGCGCTGGAGAACTCCTTCCAACCAGCATGGACTGTGACGGAACGCAGGATGGCTACGACATTCCGTTGACAAGGACCATAAGCGAAGCAACAAATCTGCCAGTAATCGCCAGCGGAGGCGCTGGAAACCCTGAGCACATTTATGAAGTTTTAACGGCTGGCAAAGCTGACGCCGCCCTAGCTGCCTCCATTTTCCACAGGTCCCAATGCTCTGTTAGGGAGGTTAAGGAGTATCTTGCCCAAAGAGGAGTTTCTGTACGTCTCGTCTGGTGAGGGGTGGAAAACTTGGTCTTGCAGCTAAGTGAAACAGAAGTTGAAGACTTCGTTAGGAAAGTGGACTTTGAAAAGGCTGACGGGCTTGTTCCAGTGGTCGTTCAAGACGCTTCAGATGACAGGGTTTTGATGCAAGCCTTCATGAACGAAGAAGCCCTAAGGTTAACCTTAGAGAGCGGTAAAATGCATTTTTGGAGTCGAAGTCGCGGTAGGATATGGCTTAAGGGCGAGGAGTCTGGACACTATTCTCTGCTGCAGAACGCGATTCTAGACTGCGACAATGATGCAATTCTCTTTAAGGTTCAACAAATTGGAGCCGTTTGCCACACGGGCAGAGAAACTTGTTTTCATAAGCCGGTAATCGCCGAAGAAGAACGTGCGGTTGACGCGAAGATTATTGAAAGAATTTTCGAGGTTGTAATGGATAGAGTCAGAAATCCCACGGAGAAGTCTTATGTTTCCCAGTTAACCGCGAAAGGAGAAGACGCTGTTCTTCAGAAGATAGGCGAGGAAACGGTTGAACTCATTCTTGTCACGAAAGATAACCGCCCTGAAGAGATAGTACATGAAGCTACAGACATATTCTTTCACGTTCTGGTGCTTTTCGCTCAAAAAGGCTTTGAACTCAGAGGAATCTTCGAAGAATTAGAGAATCGCCACCAAGTGAAAACGTGGGATTTACAAAAATAGAGGGAAAATTTTCGTTATTTTAGTGGAATGGTGTTTTGAGTATTCTTCGTTTGTAGACGGCTTGACAAACATAAACACAAAGAATGCCCTATACAATGTCTTCTGGAGGAAGTGTAGGCGCAGTTGGTGTTGGTGGCTTTCTCTTCTTCAAGAAGTAGACATCTACAGCTAATGATGCGATTACTGCTATTACTATTGCCCAGAACCACCACTGCATCCAGAAAGGAACCTCTTCTTCTACTGGGGGTTTAGGGCTCCACGGATTCATGAGCGGATAGTTGTCTCTGTTATTTTCGTCGATAACGTATGGAGTGTCGCCTATCCCGTCACCATTTCGATCCTTACCTGTATAGTCGCTCCAGTGATTGCCCTCGCAACCGTTATCCCAAACATTTGTTGAGTTGTAACTATACACCTGTTCAGGGTTATCCACGAGGTTATTACGGTAAATAATGTTGTTAGAAGAATTAGTGAGCGCGATGCCATAGTTGTTCTTTGCTATGTCGTTTCCATAAATAGTGTTGTTTGAAGACTTCCAGAGCAAGATGCCATAGAAGTTGTTTGTTATGTTGTTTCCAGATATGCTGTTGTTGTTTGAAGACGAAAAGAGCTCGATACCATAGTCGTTGTTTGTTACATTGTTTCCATAAATAGTGTTGTTCCTTGAAGAATATTCAAGGTAGATACCATAGTAGTTGTTTGCTGTTATGTTATTTCCAGAAACGCTGTTGCCGGAAGAATATCCGAGGTAGATGCCATAGTTTAGGTTTGCTGTCAAATTGTTTCCAAAAATACTGTTGTTTGAAGAATTATTGAGCCAGATGCCAACTTTGTTTGCTGTTGCGTTGTTTCCAGAAATATTGTTGCTTGAAG
>Ga0315308_1001008_pt1 | contig 16174 bp, 20 predicted proteins | sample TDP3_MG_FD_203078 | JGI IMG/M metagenome (GOLD analysis project Ga0315308, IMG submission 203078) | Freshwater sediment microbial communities from Lake Towuti, South Sulawesi, Indonesia - TDP3 | ecosystem: Environmental > Aquatic > Freshwater > Lake > Sediment | place: Indonesia: South Sulawesi... | reverse complement strand
GCTAGGGCTGAAAGTTCTCTTATTACTTCCGATGATGATTCCGGCAGTAATAATAGGACTAAACTGGAAAATGATTTTTTTCTCAAAGGGCCCACTTAACGCATTCCTCAGCTTATTAGGCGTATCATCTCAACCATGGCTGAGCGAACCATTTGGAAATCCATATCTGACATTGTTCTCTTTAGCCATCTTAGATATATGGCAATGGACGCCATTCATAACCATCGCAATGATTAGTGGTATAGAAAGCGCACCAAAAGAGGTTTACGAGGCGGCATCATTAGATGGTGCCTCAGAAATACAAATACTCAGGCATGTGGTATTACCCATGATCAAAGGAATTATTGTTATCGTACTCCTATTAAGAATTATTGACTCACTAAAAATATTTGACATAATATATATGCTGACGTTCGGGGGTCCTGGTAACATAACCACAACATTTCCATTTCAGATATACAAAACCGGCTTTACCTTAACGAGTGCTCATCCTGATATTGGCTACGCCTCGCTTCTGTCGTTAATTCTTTTAGCAATATCTACATGCATAGCCATGATTATCATGAGACTCTTTCACGTTGAGAAGTTGATATGGGAGTGAAAAGTATGCGGAAAATGACCGTAATTTTAACGTTAATTTCGTGGACTATATTGGTCATATATTTAACGCCATTTATATGGCTGATAGGTACATCGTTTAAGCCTATAGGTGAATGGGGGGAGCCTCATCTCATTCCACAGAGCCCGACGCTCAGAAACTATGTAGAGTTGACCACAGGTGGTATTTACGGGGTGAGAGGCCATTTTCCACCGATAACTCGCTATCTTATCAACAGTATTATTACGGCGTCTGTTGTAGCTTTACTTACAACCTTGTTCGGTTCTATGACGGCTTATGCGATACAAAGGTATAGGGTCGGTGGATCAACTTTTGCTAGCTGGATTCTGAGCTTGAGAATGATTCCACCAGTATCGATTCTCCTTCCATTGGTCTTAATGACAGAATTTTTAGGCATTTACAATACACTAACCGGATTGATATTCGTCTATCCGGTGATCGCACTACCTATAACAACATGGTTCATGATAGGCTCATTTAAAAGCATACCGAGGGAGGCAGAGGAGGCGGCACTACTAGATGGATGTACCGAATTACAAGCCTTCTACCGGATAGTTCTGCCGCAATCAACTACTGGGCTAGCAACCGCGGCGACTTTCGCATTCTTATTTTGTTGGTCTGAATTCTTGATACCTCTCTTACTGGCCCCGAGCGAGTCTACCATGCCATTGACGGTCTTTGCTGCATATTTCTCAAACCAGTATGGTATCTTATGGGGCCCTCTGTCATCGGCAGCTATAGTAATAGCAATTCCAGTGATTGTCATCGCAATAATTATTCAGAAATACATATTGAGGGGTTTAACGCTAGGATTTATACGTTAACGCTCTTTCCTCTTCGTGGCGTGTAGCGTGGGACCAATGGCGACCGCAGAATTCATTAAGAGGATACTGTAATCATTTTCACTTAATGTTTCAAAAATACCGAGTTACGGGCTAATACTTAGTGCGATTACAAGATAACCGCCATAAACCTCCCCTTTCATCAACAAACAGAAATATTCTGCCTTATGAACGGATAGGATACTTACCATATTTCTTAGCCGCCTCAACGAATGTTAGATAATTTTCCAAAGGGATGTCCGGAAGCACGGTGTGAACTGGAGCTAAAATGAGTCCACCACCTCTGCCTAAAGTTTTGATCGTGTTTAAAACCTCCAATTCAACATCCCGCTTTGAGCCAAGGGGAAGAAGATATTGAGTATCCAATGTGCCCCGCAGACACAGTTTATCCCCATACTTCTCCTTTAACTCAACTACATCCATGCAAAGTGGTTGAACAGGATTCAAAACGCTTACACCCAACTCAATTAAATCGGGAACAATAGCTGAAACATTTCCGTCAGAATGAAGAGCAACAGGTAGCCCCTTCCCACGAGCCACGTCAATAACGCGCTTCAGCCTAGGCTTAATAAGACTCCTCCACAAGCGTGGAGAAACCATCAACCTATCCTTCATCCCATAATCATCACCAATGTAGAAAACGTCTACCCCTGCCTCCACGACTTCATGAGCCAATTTAACATCATATTCAACTATTCTGTCAAGTAACCTCTCAGCAAACCTAGCATTCATGAGCAAATCCAATAGAAAATTCGTAAACCCTCTAAGCAGCCAAGCTCTCTCAAATAGTGTAAAACCTATCCCTCCAAAAACAGGATACTCTCCTCCGAACCTATCAACGTACTCATAAAAAACATCAAATCTCCATTGAGCCCTTGGAACCGGAAACTCATAATTATCTAAATCGTCTTCACTTTTGATCGGATGCTTTAACGGCAAAAAATCCCTGTAGTCGGGCTTCCTCCAAACGATTCCAAACTCGTCTGTGAAAGATCCATCCTCGTGAATAATCTTCCTAAAAGTACCTTCTGTGACGTGAATCTGCAAGGTTATGACATCCAAGTCAAGCTTAACCCTCAGCTCGTCCTCATCCCTAGCTCTAAAAAATTCACAAAGCCTCCTCAACATGGGAGAAGTAAACCAGGAATCTATTGGAACGAGATCAGGCTCCTCATGTCTAACTGCTTTCAATACTCTATCCTTATGACTAAGCATATCCACAAATCACCTTCAAGCAAATGAGACATTAAACATAACAGCATTTAAACAAAATGATTATTAAAACATTATAACCCTCTTCACTCTGGGTTACTAACTTACAGCCTGCAAAATAACGAGCTCCTTATCCTCAACTCTAAGGCTCATGTCCTTATCGGCTTCAACTTTGCCAAAACACTTCATAACGTTGTGAAGCTCCACGCGAGCCAAACTCTTGAACCTTTTCTGAGATTATAGGTCGCTGCTTTGTTAAAAACTTTAGAGGAGAGAAGTTAAAAGGTTCACAAATGAGACAAAGAAAGAGTGGGAGATAACCGAAAAGGTAACGCATGATACCTTAGACTCACTATGAAAATGTACCTTGCACTCAAGAGCATCGTAGAAGAATTTCATCGGGATGCATTAACGGTAAAGATTTTTAGGGAGCGCAAGTAAGCGTAATGTGCAAAAGGGTGCGAAATGTCGGAAAGTGGTAGGAATGTGTGAGTTTAGCGTGTTCATCAAGGGAGAAGCCGTGTTTAAAGATGTCATCTACGCAAAGGCTAATGGAAACAGGGTAATTCTTAGGGACGTGTTAGGGGCCTCTAAAGTGTTGGAGGATTGCAAAATCGTGGAGATCGATGTTACTTCGGAGCGCCTCGTCCTTTCCCCGTCCAGCTAAATATCTCATGTAAAATTCTTCGTTGTTCACACAACCCGGGTCAGGCGCTAGCACGTCCCCAAAATACCCTAAGGCTCTGGCTCTGCAGCCTCCGCAAACGTATTTGTATTCGCATTGTCCGCAGTAACCTTTCAGCAGTTCTCTGTTCCTAAGCTTCCACATAACTTCACTATTGTGCCATATATCTAAGAACGTTCGCTCCGTGACGTTTCCAACCACCAGATCGGGCATGAAAACGCAGGGGGTGACATCCCCGTTTGGTTGAAGGGCACCATAGAGCCTTCCGGCTCCGCAACCGCCAATGAACTCCGCCAAAACATGCAAGTCCCAAGAGGCTTGACCAACATAAAAGTGGGTAGGGGCAACAGCCCTTCCTCCCGACATGGCCAGGCATACTCTAGCGAACTGGGGAGCCGTGCTCAAAATCTGGATTCCGTCTTTTCTGGATTTTCTAAATAGCAACTTTAACAGTTCTTCCCTTTGATCCGGGGTTAGATCTAAATCACTGATATTCTCCGCTCTCCCAGCAGGGATGAAGTTGAATGTTATAAACCTCTTGGCGCCGATGTCCCTCGCCAACCTTACCAGTCTCGGGATCTCATGCAAGTTAAGCTTCGTTACGGCTGTAGCGATGCAGGTGAAGAATCCTTCTTCAACACAGTTTTTGATTCCCCTCATGGTTTTTACAAAGGATCCGGGTACCCCTCTAAATTTGTCATGAACCTCAGGGGTGGCTGCATCTAAGCTTACTTCTACATATTCTACGCCGCATTCCTTTAGCCTTCTTGCCACTCTTGGGGTTATCGGTGTCCCATTTGTGGCTAGAGCAACATACATTCCTCTCTTCTTTGCCTCAGTAGCCACCTTATAGAAATCGCGGCTCATTAGAGGCTCGCCACCGGAAAAGGCAATCGAAACCACTCCGGCTTCGGCAAGGTCGCTCACTATCCTAAATTTTTCTCGAGTGGGTAACTCATTCGGCGCGGGCCTGTCCGCCCTTTGATAGCAATGCTTGCACCTTAGGTTGCAGGCGTTGGTGTAGTTCCACACTACGAGGAAAGGCGCATCTAAAAATTGGGGTTTTGTTATACCGTACCTTCCAATGCCGGAAAGGACACCCACTACGCCCCTCCTCACTATGGGGTCTTTGAAGTAGCCTCTAAGCCTTTCAAAGTCGACATGGAAGGACACTCCGCTAACCATCAGAATAGCAGATACAATCCATGAGTAAATGTGGCAAGAAACTTTGTGCGGTGCGTATTCACCCGCAAAAGTGGCTAACGCATGTTCTATCTCCTTCATGTGGCAATCCTTACAGGTTTTTAATCCCATTCGTAGAACGTTGCGAGAGACGCGGTTATCCATCACAATCTTAAGCATTCTTAAGGCGTCTATAATCATCTGACGCCTACCCCTCATCAACATGAGGCTCCAGAACTAATATTACGCTTAGAGTTTCTTCTATGCGTTATGAAGACTGATCCCCCGAAGTTTAGATGTTGAATAACCTCGAAGAAATCGATTTCTTTAACCTCTTCAACGTGGACACTTTGATCTTCATCATCGTTCAGGAAGAAAACAATGAATTTATGGCCTTCATCTTCTACCTCCTTCTCATCATATGTTTGGCTTACATTACCCATTTTAAACCGTCACCTAAGATTGAATTTTTTCATATAAAGGCCATCATGTTAAGGCTTTCTACTCTAGCTAAGCCATATTTATATGGTTATGAAAAGTCAATCCAGAAAATAAATCGAATGTTCTAGAAAATAGTGCGCAATTAAAAGTTTGTCTTATTGTAAATTTAATCCTAAAATGGAAAATTTAATATCGTAAGGAAGAACACCGGAGAAGCTCTTTTATAGCTATCATCTGTGTGGAAATTAAGGTTGGTGATCTTGTTATTAGGTCACTAATAATAAGGTATCAGAACACGTATTCGGATTCGAATACCACCTGTGAGGCGGTCAACCTTTCACACGATAAATCTGCTAAGCTTATTTCAGATTCGGAGAAAATCGTGATGCATCAAGAGACTTAGTAGAAATCGTCTGCTTTAAATAGCTCTTAACGGATAATCGGTTGAACCGACGGAGAAATCCTTTATGGATCCTTCTGAGCGAAGGGTTGTGGGTTCCCTTTTGTTGCTTTTAGGTTTGACCTTCCTCGCTCTTGGATTGTATACTGGACAGTTAGGTTTCGTTCTGGAAATCGTGAAGAACGTGTTTGAAACCGCCATTGCGCCCCTAGCTCCCTAGCTTAGATGAGGCTAAATAAGGTTGACATGACGTGTTTTATGCGCACCCCAGTGGCCACAAGCGGCCTCAACTTTTACCAGCATCCAAAACGTTATGAAGCTAGTATCGCCATATGCAAAATTGATTATAGGAGGCGAAGGACCATGCCTATCATCAGGAGCGAGGAGGATGAAAGGGAAGGACTCATGCAGGTTTTAAAGCTGATGCTCCTTTCAGCTAGGACCGCTCCCAAATCTGGCGGCGTCCACGACATCTTAACGGCAATTGTCTTTGGAGTGGAGAAAGAAATCTTGACTACGAATCCCGGTCTCTGCAAAGGAGAAGAACATATACTTTGATAGAAAAGTTTAATTGGACGCCAGCTGAACTCCACAGTTTTCCTTTGCGCTCAGGGTAGAGATGGATGCAACTCGACCTCGTTCAGCTCTTAGGTATGATTCTTGCTATCAGTGTCATTATTACATTGGTTATGCGGCGGTTTAATTACGGCCTTACCTTAATTTTTGGGTCTATTATTTTAGGCTCTTTTTGTGGTTTTTCCCTCAATGATTTTGCCCAAGTCTTTTTATCCACCGTTACAGACCCCGTCACATGTGAGCTTACCCTAGTGATCGCCTTGATCCCCATTCTGGCGTTTTGCATGACGGAGACTGGAATGATTAAGGATTTCCTCGAGGGCCTTAAGGGATTCGTGTCAAGTAGGTCCGTTTTAGTAGTGGTTCCAGCCATGTTAGGAATGCTACCGATGCCTGGTGGAGCCCTGTTTTCTGCGCCTTACATTGATGGCGAAGCTAAGAAGATGAGGATGGACTCTGACCTAAAGTCCTTTGTTAATGTGTGGTTTCGCCACTGCATGTTCCTCGTCTATCCAATAACCCCTACATTGATTCTAGCTTCGCGTCTCAGCGGAGCAGACCTATTCCATCTAATTCTTATACAGATTCCAATATTCATTATCTACCTATCAACCGGCTACGTTTTCTCCATCCTTTCCATCAAGTCAAACAACAAGGGGGTTAAGGACGCCGGTTTCCATAGAATCATCCCCCTCTTTATAAGCGTGTCACCTCTTCTTCTCGTGATTCTGTTAATCGCCTTGGGGGTCCCCTTGGCTCTGGCTTTGATTGTAGGAATTGGTTCGGTCTTTGGGCTTAAGAGAGTGAGCTACGGGAAAGTGCTTCCTTTAGTGTGGCATGGTTTCAATTGGAGGCTCGTCTTCGCGGTTTTTGGGATGATGCTATTTAGCCATATGATTCAAGCTTCTGGAGCCATAAACGCGCTCGTATCTTACATTGGGCACGCCGAGACCTATCCGCTCCTCTTCTTGATCCTCTTCTCATGCTTTGCAGGGGTTGCTACAGCCCAGCCGTCGGTTGCTCTGGCAATAGTTCTCCCCATGGCCCTCCAAATGCTTGGCCAACTTACTCCAGTCGCGGTTAGTATGCTATATCTAACCACATATTTCTCCTATCTTGTCTCACCTATGCATCTCTGTTTAATCCTCACTGTGGAGTATTATAAGGCTCGGTTGCAGGGAGTCTACCGCCGGCTGATTCCCTTATCATTCTTCGTTTGCTTGACTGGGCTTATATTGGCCTACGGTTTACTAACGCGCTTCTAAATCGGGCTTTCATAAGAAAACGCCTTCAAATCGCCCCAACATAATCACTGAAAACAGCGGTTATGGGCCAGTTTTCATTGTTTTTTCGTACATTTTTTCAAGCGTCCAGCGAAGGGTAGACTTGAGTTCTCGTGATCGGTCGGGGGTGATGTTTCGGATGGTGATTTCCCGAACGATGTCTCCTTCTCGAGTGATGTGGTAGGAGAGGATCTTGTCTGGGGTGATTTCTCCCCTGCTCACGGCTTCCCGATCCTTCTCCTGCATCTTTGCTAACACCCTCTCCACGAGGAAAGCCATGAACGGTGGGGTATTAATGTTGAATTCCTTGTCTTCAGCGAGTACAACCCGAATCGATTCCTCTCCAACGTACAGATCTGCTAGAAGGTCACCGGTTACCGTCTTTAATGGGACAACTCTTTCATACTCTACGACAGGCGGAGAAGCGACCTCCGTCGGGAGCGGAGCCGGTGGAGCCGGCTTCACGATTTCCGCCCTCCTAAACCCCTTTTCCAACAACGTGGCATTGATGAACTCAAGTAAAACTTGTAACCCTTCTAGTTCAGTTTCCACTTCGTGTATGCGTTTTTCCAGCAGGGTTCTAAACTCGACCATTTTCTTTATTTTTTCCTCTTCCTTCTCTCCCTCAGTCATCCTTTCTCCCTATGGGTAAATGGTTTGTGTTCCTTATCAAGGCTTCTTTAGCTATATATGAAACAGATGGTGCCGCGTTTAATTGAGCGGTTAATCTATTGAATAATGCAGTGATAGGTTCATAGAGTCGATGGGGTCTCGGTGAAAGACATCGCAGAAACCGTAAAAAGGCTGAAGGATATCCAAGTTGAGATAAGATCCGCACAGAGAAGTTTAGGAAGAAAAGCGGAACAACCGAGAGCTTCAAGATGTTGATAATCTTAACTAGGATGGGATGAATAAAAGGGATGATGAAATGTACGATTTCAATTTCCTCGTTTCTTTTACGTGGGGTCTGTACAGAAGAGCGAAAGAAGAGATCATGTATATCTTAAAAACGCTAGGCGACGAGAGACCCCTTGTGAAGCCCACAATTGCGGAGGGAATTATCGGCGTAAAGACTCGCTTAGACCCACGGGAAGTCATTCAAGGGCTTCGAATGCTATTCGATGAGAACCCCCTCACCTTTCGGCACACCCTAAAGTGGGTACCGGTGGACCTCTGGACACACTCGGATATGCAATCCATGAAAGAGGCTGTTGTTAAGCTGAGAAACAAGATTCAGGTGGGTGAACGATGGCGCATGACTGTGGAAAAACGCCGATACACTCGATACCATAAGATTGAAATCATAAGAGAGCTCGCTGACCTCATCGACGAAAAAGTTGACCTCGAAAACCCGGAGAAAATCCTCCGCATCGACATCATAGGCAAATACGCGGGGATATCCATCCTAACGCCACAGGACATTTTCTCCATAGCAAAGCCATTGCTTTGAAGGAGATGCCAAAGAAAGAAAACGCAAGAATCTTAATGTTCATGGAGCCGGTCAGATCACCTGCCCCAATGTCGTATGACCCCTCGAATTATGGAGTCCATTCCTATCTTGATTCTAGGCCAGATTTTCGAGCCTCTGTGAATGCTTACACGGTCTCCAATCTCGCACTGGGCACCGATAACAGACATTTCGTTGATCTTCACGCCTGAACCAACCCTACACTTCTCAGCCACAATGCAGCTGCTCAAATCCGAGGAACCGCCGATGGAGGTGTTTTTATAAACTATAGAACTGGTGATCCTCGTTTTCGCCGCAACCTCAACATTTGACTCTATCACGGAGTGTTGAGCGATTTTGGCGCCTCGTTCAACTGAACACCGGTCCCCGACTATCGCTGGGCCTATAATCCTGACTTTTGGCTCTATTTTGGTTTCTTCTCCAACCTGAACCCAACCCTTAATTGAGGCATGGCTGACCTCAGCAGTCTCTGAAATCATCCTGCCCCGCAGCTTACTCAGGATCCAGTGAACCGCCTCCATGTAGCTTTTGGGGTTGCCGATGTCGACCCAAAACCCCTGGGCTGGATACCCGTAGATTCTCCTCTTCGACCTTAGTAGTCTTGGAAAAACGTCTTTGGCGAAGTCGCACGCTAAATCACTCGGTATATAGTCTAGGATTTCAGGTTCCAGGACGTATAAGCCGGTGTTGACGAGGTTGCTGAATCGTTCATCACATCTGGGCTTTTCTTTAAACTTGATGATTTGGTTGTTAAGGTCTAACTCCGCGATTCCAAATTGATGAGGATTTTCCTTTGGAATGAGGGCTATTGTACCAATTCCACCCCTTCGTTCATGGAAATTCAGCAGTTCCTTGAATTTTATGTCTGTTATGTTGTCTCCCTGGATCACTGCAAAGGTTTCGTTCAGGTATCTTGCTGCGTTCTTCACGCATCCAGCGGTTCCTAAGGGTTTCTCCTCTCTAGGATAGATCAATTTGACGTCGAATCGTGAGCCATCGCCGAGGTAGTCCATGATCCTTCCTCTAAGGTAATTTGTGGTAACTACTATATCATTGAAACCTTGGCTGGCTAGGGACTCTATGATATGGTGGAGAACAGGCTTCCCAGCTAAAGGAAGCATGGGTTTAGGCGTGGTGTAGGTGAGTGGTCTCAGCCTGGTTCCATGCCCACCGGCTAGTATAACTGCTTTCATTTGTCATCTGCTTTTTATAATAGAGACGTGAGGGGAGAGTTTTGAGTAGGGTAGTGAGACGAGAACTCTAAATCCCCTCGGCGGATAACCTGTAAGCTGGTTTGAGTTCGACTCCCAATTTGTCCTCCAAGAACTTTTCAAACTCTTGAAAGACTATGCTATCCGTTTCATTTAGCTTCAAGCAAATCGGCTTACCCTCGTACACCCAGCTTAGGTCGTATATGGCGTTTCTTTTAGAGAGTTCGGGGGTTTCCTTAACCATTTGCATCATTTTTTCGGGTGGAGCCTGTGGAAGCAACCAGGCCGTGTATGAAACGTCCACCACTTGATAAGAGGTGCCCTCGCAAATTGCACACCTGTGCATCGTGGCAACTTTTTCGAAGGTTGAGGGATGAATCATCCGAATCCAAAGAAGATTGTGATATTCGTTGCCTACCTTAACCCAGTCTTCGTGTTTAGAGGTTTCCCACCCCCTTGATTGGCAACAATCCATAAAATGCTTAAGAAGCTCCCAGACCTTCGGGACGGTTAGGGTCATAGTCACAGATATACCAACGTAATATTGCTCTAAGAAACTATTCTGTATCTTTGAATTTAAGGTTAATGAACATATTTATTACAAAATTGACATAAATTGATTAATTTTTTGAAAAAATGTAGAAAATTAATCCTAATTTGTTACGAAATTCCGGCTCTTTTTAGCCTTATCGTAGGCTTAAAATTAATAAATTTGACGGATTTTTGTTTAAACTTTCTACATTTTTCCGACGACAAATGATAAATATGGAATGATTACTCTACTTGACCTTAAGGATTTAAGAGATGAAGATAAAAAACAAGGTAATAGCCTTAGATAATCTAGATTGGGAGATTCTACGCGCTCTTCAGGATAATGCTAAGCAAACCTACACGGAAATTGGTCGTCGTTTGAACATAGCACACTCAACCGTTTATGACCGCATCAAGAGGATGGAGGAGCACGGTGTCATTAAGAAATATGCAGCGATCGTTGACCTAGAGAAGGCTGGAATAAGACGCATCACCGCCATCGTGACGATATTCACGGACCCGAAGGAAAGCGAAAACATAGCGAGGAACTTATCGAAACTCAAAGAGGTTCCAGAGGTTTTCACATCACTTTCTGAGGAATTACTGATCATCGCAAAGGTGGCCGCTGAAGACCAGGATAAGCTTCATTCATTCATCGCCCAGTCAATTGCCCCCCTCCCAGGGGTGATGAGGATTCGAACATCGATCATTACAAGAAAACACAAGGAAGAAAATTTTGGAATGGTGTGAAGAAGCTTTTCGGTCCTTTACTTTGGCCGAACTTCTTTAACAACGAGAATAATTAGGATCGGAATCTATAATAGAACTTGTTACTTATCTTCAATGCAACCAACTACAGTTTGGAACGGAGTTACTTACAATGGCTTCGTTGTCTTCAAGAATTTTGAGAAAACTCTCGAGGGAGGAGGCCTTCTACTTTTTTACATCCATCGGGAACTACACAGGGGAGAGCGCAGCATCTCTAGAAGAGTTCGTGAAGAAAATCAAGGAAATGGACATCAGGTCGCTGGAGTTTCACCTTTACCGGAGGGACTTTGAAGAATGGGTGATCAAAGTTCTTGGGGACAATAGGCTGGCTGAGGACATCGGAAACGTGCGAAGCCTCAGCCTCACCGGAGACGCTCTACGGGGTGAGCTTTACGGCGTCGTTTCAAAACGATACGATGAACTAAAAAGAGGGCTCTAACCTTAGTCAGGCTTTAACGTCAAGGCAGAATAATGAAAGAAAACGTATTTTGTCAAAAGAAGAAAAATCGTTTCAATCTATCGTCGTAATTAACATGCGGTCCGTGGAATGACATCAACTGCGGGGTGACTGTTCACCATTTTTCTTCGATTATAGCGCGTTAAGGCCAGCACGCCGTATAATCGGGTGCGTTCCATGCTCCTATCTCTGATGAAACTCCACACTGTAGATGGAATGACCAGATTGTTAGATCCAATCTGGCATAGGGACACGGTGCTTCTTTAGAGTATCCTTGTAACACGCAATGAGTTCCTTAGCCCTTTTCTCAGTCTCCTCAGGTTTGAATTTCTTGCAGTCGTAATTCAGCGTTTCTTTTAGGACGTTGTATGCTTCGTCGGTAACGAGGAGCGTGCCATCGTCCTCGATTTTTTCGATGCCATCCCATCTACCCCCGTGTTCGTTAATTCTTACTGCTTCATCTAGAGTCAACTCTTCAGGCAATACAACTTGAGGTTCAGCGGTTAATCGAACTGGATATCCACCGGGCAATCCGGCTGGTCCCGGTGAATGGCTAAGTTCACCAGTATTAAAGTAGACCCCCAAAGCATTCTTTACAAATGACTGAGCAATATCGTATTGCGGTGGTGCTTCCATCAAAGCCTTCGCCGGCCGGTAGAGGGGCGGCACGGTTTTGCGGATCTCTTCAATACTGAACTGACTAGTAACGTCCTTGTCCCGCACAACGATCTTATAGTAGAATGGTGCTTCTCCCACGCTTGAGATTACGCCATGATGGCAAACCAAAAAGAGCAGTACCTCACGCATCGGAATACCCAGTTTTTTAGCTACGTACATCTTTATCCGCGGAGTTAATAAATCGAGATTACCACCTCCCAGAGTTACGGGTAAGCCCACCCTTGCCAAAATTGGATTTACTGCATCTGCATAAGAGCAGTTTATTATCTTAGCTTCTACGCCAGACTTCTTTAGGGCTTTCATCAAATTATAAGTTAATGTTAGGTGCGTTGGAGTCCAAGGTCCCAGTCCAGCTTTAAGAATCTTGTGAGATATCTCCACTGGAAGCAAATGTGGCAACCACCAAGTGCTCAGTGTTGACGCGTTGATTATCATTCTAGGTTCGAGTTCCTTTAGGAGTTCCGCTGTGTCTTTCACATCGAACAAATCGATTTTTCTAAATTCAATATTAGGGTATAGACCTCGTTGAGCGACACCTCTTGCGGTACATCCGGTTATCTCGCTGCCTTCCTCGTCTCTGACATCCGCGCAGACTATGTTGTTAATTCCAGGCGTAGTTGCGATTAGTTCTAATATGTGAGAGCCTAGAGCGCCTAAACCTATAATCAACACATCTCGGGTCATTATCCCAAACCCGTTTTCTGCTCTACTTTTCCACTAATAAATTTTGCTGCGTTTTCTTCCCATTTCTTGCTCCATAACCAAAAAGCCCTAAGCATATCCCACAGAATACTCGCAAGCCCCTAGCCCGCGAAGAAGATCAGGTCAAAGCATTAAGCCAAGCCCTAAAAACATTCTGAGAAAGGAGCTGCCAAAATCAAGGGAACCCACGATGAACAGTTAAATTCAGTTGTGGACGCGCTTTAACTGGTTTTGGTACATTTCAATGATTTCCTTGACAGTGGTAGCGTCTTCAGCAGACTTGTCTAGTCTATAGTTTCCAGTGAAGCGGGGAAACCGTATGGCTAGTCCGCTTCCCTTCCGGATGGCATCCATGGCGCAGGTGTGGATGGGGCTAAGGGTCATCTCAGCGCCGATGATTTCAATGACCACTTTGGGGTCAAACCACACATCCGCCTCCAGAGTAGAGTTGACTCTGGCGCCTCGGTGAGGTATCCGATGCTCTTCCATCATCTTAGGTATCTTCTCGAGGTCCTCGTCGGTGAAACCAGTCCCGCACTTAGTAACCGTTTTGAAAACGTCCTCATCTGGATCGTAGGCAGCCAGAAGTAGGGCGCCGTAGGTTCCAGCTCGTTTTCCCCTTCCGTGGAACGCTCCCACCACGACGAGGTCCACGGTGTCGCTCATCTCGCTCTTGTAGTCGCGTTTGTATTTGATCCAGAGCCATCCTCTTGCACCCGCTTGATAAACTGCGTCTTCTCCAATGGATTTGCAAATCACCCCCTCGCATCCGCTCTCCACTGCCTTCTCAAAGAATCGCTCTAACTCGTCTACATTGTCGGTGATAAGGTACTCCGCCACTCTAACACGGTCGCTCGGCTCGATGATCTTCTCGAGGTGTTGATGTCTAACGGAATACGGCTCTAAGGTTAGGTCCTTTCCATCTACCTGAAGTGCGTCAAACATGAAGAGGGAAACGGGGTACTCCTCCATGGCCTTTTTGATTCCATATTTTCGTCTTCGGTGCATCAGTTCTTGGAAGGGCTTCATTTCCCCCGTGTCGGGGTCAATTGCAACGCACTCCGCCTCAATGATAGCCTCCTTCGCCTTCACCTGCTTACTAATTAGCTCAACCCCGTCGGGGTATTGGCTAGTGATGTTTTCAAGTCGCCGAGAGAAGAAAGTCACGCCGTCTCCCTTTTTATGAGCTTGTATCCGCTCTCCGTCATACTTAAACTCGGCTATGCACCTTCCTCCGAGCTTCTCAAGAATTTCATGAGGATCACTGAGGCGCTCTGCCAGCATCGGTCGGATGGGCTCTCCAAGCGAAACCTCAAACTCTCTAATGCCATCCATTCCCGCTTCCACAACAGTCTTCGCCACCCTGCCCAAATCAGAAGAAATATTGTATGACCTCTCTAAATCTTCACGAGCCTCTTTCCCACCACCGTACGCGATGGCTAATGCGTCAAGAACCGTCATGTCAGCGATCCCCAGTCTCAATTCTCCAGTGACCGTACGAACAATGTACTTGGCCTCTTTAGGGGTGGCGCTGGTTAAGAGCCCCGCCAAAAGGTTGATCTTCTGCTCCATGGAGCCGGCGCCAGTGGTCTTTGCCATCTTGTCGAGGCTTTCGTAAACCATCTGGACAGTCAACGGCTCTTGAAAGAGCGCAGCTTGAGCCTTCTTCTCCAAAAATTTCCGGGTTGTCTCACCTAAGTCTCCGGTTTTCTTCAAATCGTCGCTGATCTCCTTCTCACTTCGACCCGTTGCTCTAGCAACTGCTCGTATGGCTAATTTCTCTGCAACGCCAATTTCGATTCCAACAAAGTCTGGATATAATTTTCCCTGCGTTAAATAAACAACCTTGTCGATCACGTCTCTTGGAGTTTCCTTGAGAAGCTTCACCAAGTAGTCGGTCATTTCCAGCCGTTTCGTGGTCGCTTCAATTTTTTCATAAGCATCCGCGATGAGCGAGTATTTCAAGGTAAACGTTCTCCGCATTAATAAAAGCGTGCAGGCATATTAAAGTTACATACTCAAGTCCGACCGCTCTTTCTAGAACGTCTCGTAGTGGACAATTTCCCTTATCGATCTTTTGGATCGAGTCATGGGTTTCTCGGCTGGGTGACCCACCGGAACGATGGCGACGGGCCTCACACCCCTAGGTATGTTGAGCACCCTTCTGGCCTCCTCCTCACGAAACGCCCCCACCCAGCAAGTTCCAAGCCCCAAAGCATAAGCAGCTAACAACATGTTTTGTGTGGCTGCCGCCGTGTCCTGCAGACAATAGAGGGTCGCGCCTCGGCTGCCATACCCCCAGCCGGATCGTGTTTCGTTAGCGCAAACAACGATCACAACCGGTGCCTCCTCGATAAATCTTTGATCTAACGCAGCCACTGAGAGTCTTCGCTTTATCTCAGCATCCCTCACGACGACAAACTCCCAGGGTTGAATGTTTCCGGCTGATGGAGCCCGTCTAGCTGCGTCTATTAACCTACCAACTTCCTCCTCTGAAACTTCCTCGCTGGTAAAGGCTCTGATGCTCCTTCTGCCCTTGATCGCCTCGAAGACATCCAAGGTCTTCATCCACCACTCCTAATGTAATCATAACAAAGGATTTAGTTTTTATGAAGGATGAAAGAGCTTTAAGCCAACAACCCCATAGTTCGATTCGCTGAAGGTGATGAGAATGTGGTTCCTAACCTTAATGGAGGTTCTTCCAGGCAGAGCCGGAGATCAACCCGGCTTCCTCAAGAGAATCAGATCCGCACCCCCACCTGCGGGCATCCAAATCCACGGAGTCTACTTCTTGTTTGGACGCTACGATGGGGCCATCCTCTTTGAGGCTCCCGACCTTCGAACAGCCAAAGAGTTCATCCTACGAGTGGCAAAGCCTGCGGTGTATAAAACAGAGACCTTGGGAGCCCTCCCTGCAGAAGATCTCTAACCATTTCGAAGGAGGCTTAACCATCTCCGCATGTGAAGAAACTTCGGTAACTCTACTCTTATACTATGAGGATGCATACCTGAAATAATTTGAAGGGAAAATATGTGGAAAGGTTTCACGCAAGCCTAAGATCGTGCCCTTCAAGTTCAAACCATAAAATCGTGGAGGTTAAGGACTGGCATGTGTGTGC
>Ga0315308_1001007_pt1 | contig 16175 bp, 13 predicted proteins | sample TDP3_MG_FD_203078 | JGI IMG/M metagenome (GOLD analysis project Ga0315308, IMG submission 203078) | Freshwater sediment microbial communities from Lake Towuti, South Sulawesi, Indonesia - TDP3 | ecosystem: Environmental > Aquatic > Freshwater > Lake > Sediment | place: Indonesia: South Sulawesi... | reverse complement strand
AAGCAAAGGTAAAGCAGCTCGCACTGATGCATATAAGCGCTATGTACAACAATCCGAGCGTTCTGCTACGTCAAGCTAGGAAAATACATAGGAAGACTGTGATAGCATCTGATCTGATGGTGATCGAGGTCAAAGTGTCAAACTGACAATCTCCTGATCTTGTTGAGACTTTCACTCACTTTCTCAATTGACTCTATGATCACTGAACCCTCATAGTTTAGTCTCGAGAGCTTCGAAGCTATCCTTTGCCAATCGACAGTTCCGCGTCCGATGGCATTATGTTCATCAGAGCGACCGTGGTTGTCGTGGGCGTGAATATAGACGATCCTATCCCCCCATTTATCGAGGAACCCGATCACTTGATTGCACGTATTGGCATGCCCGACGTCAAAAGCTATGTCAGGCGCTTCACCTTGAAAATCATTGTAGAATCTATCGAAATCACTCGGAGTCTTCATAAAGAAAGGAAACCGGTTAGGCATATTCTCTACAATAACTCGGGTTCCCAGATCCTCCCCTCTTCTTGACAGAATTTGAATCGCCTCTAGATTGAGTGTCCAATCTTTGCCCGGGTGAACGTAACTTAAAGCGGTATGCGCCCCTAGGTGGCATATCCAGAACTTAGCTTCTAGAAGACTTGCGTATTCGATCGATTTGAGCAGACGTTTCAGAAGAAACTTCCTCAAGTCTGCGTTGAATGTTGCAATGTTCATGTCAGCGAAAGGGCAGTGAACATTGAAATTCAATTCGAGCGATCTTCGCTCTTCGTTCAGACGTTGCACTCTTCGCTTATCCAGCCTAAGCGTATCTTCATCGACCAACTCCCAAGTATTGACATCAAGTTTCCGGATCGAGTCGATGACAGCGTCAAAAGGCTTTCCGATCAGGAATAGTGAAGAGACGCCTATCTTCAATATTCAGCCCACTGCGGCACTTCTTGGAGCAAGCCATTCGATCAAACCAATCGGGTTCTCACATCTAATTCTGACAGTGATCGGTTCAAGCGGAGATTCAGCGTTCGGCATCGAAAACGATACGTGACCTACAAAAGCGACTTGCTTATTCAGATAGAAGATGATCACGTTATCGGAGACGCTTGACATAAGAATTGATCGAGCTGCGTCACGTATCCGGTCTTGCCTAAGCAGACTCTGTAGTGGAACGAGCGCTTCTTTCCCATGCTCTCTCGCTCTTAGTGTCTTAACTTCTTCAGATGGGCTCTCGATAGTCATCGAACAGGTTGGAAAAATCTTCTTAATAGCTCTCTCGACTTTCCCCTGGTCTTCTGTTGGATATATGAAAGCTTCAGCCTCTATCTCTACATTATTCATTTCGAGCACATCTCTTTGAGAAGCTTGCTAACGCTGTACTTGAATTCTCGGAGACTACCCTCGTTTACTATCATCCTGTTAGCAGTAGCGATGATCCTGTCGATTCCGACATCGATTTCTCTTTGGTCCCTTACCATAAACTCATTCCAATTTCTTGGGTCGTCACTTCTGTTTCTTGACTTCAAACGGCTGAATCGAGTCGAAGGCGAAGCATGGATCGCTAATGTTTGGACATCGAAATGTCTCCTAAGCTCATCTAGCTCCTCAACGTTCCTAGCGCCTTCGACTACCACGACATTCGAGCATTGAGCTTGAATCCTAGGAATAAGCCTGCACGCGACGACAGCACGACCTTCCTCTTCTCGTATCTTCAACATCAATATTCCGATATTCTCAGGAGTAGGTGGAAGCCCCCTCTTTTTCGCCTCTTCTCTAATGACATCCCCGCACACAAGAACTGGATATCCTAGGTCGCGGGCGACCCGTGATGCCATAGCCTTCCCTGACCCAGGCATGCCGACTATCACTATCAGCTTCTTCTTGAAACTCAAGTAACCTCGTTACCCCGTAATCCGGGCTTTCAATGCTCCACTCACTTCAGTCCCGCCGTGAAACGTTAAATTTACCGCGGAGCTGATATTTGTGTTGGTTGGTTCTCAAAGTGTCGGAGGAGCGGATAAGAAGCTTCATAGCGGTCGAACTGGGCAACGGCGACATACTGGCTAAGATCGTAAGTCTTCAGAGAACATTGGTCCAGACAGATGCTGATCTCAAAATCGTTGAGCCTCAGAATATTCATGCAACACTAAGGTTTCTCGGAGAAATACCTGCAAGTCTCGTTGAAAGCGTATACGAGGCTATGCGACAGATCAAGTTTCAGCCATTCGATCTCGAGCTAAAGGGGCTTGGATGCTTCCCGGATTATCGTCGTCCAAACGTGGTATGGGTTGGAATAGCAAGAGGAGAAGTCGAACTGCGCAATATTTTCAATCAACTAGAACCGAACTTAAGAAAGCTCGGTTTCGCCCCGGATAGAAAGGGCTTCAGCCCCCATCTAACGATAGCGAGGGTCAGGTCGGGGCATAATAAGCAGAAACTCGTTGAGGCTGTGGAAGCGCTCAAAGATCAGAGTTTTGGTTCGACAACTGTCGATAGAGTGAAACTGAAGAAAAGCGTACTTACGCCGAAGGGGCCGATCTACACTACGCTCTACGAGGTACCCTCATGAAGGATATAGAGCATGTTTGCAAGATTGTCCTACATAGGATCAAACCGAAACACTCTGAGAGAAGAAGGATTCTCGAACTCGCCGAGAAAATGAAGTCGAAAGTCACGGACGCCGTGAATGAAAGCGGTCTCGACGCTGAAGTCCGAATCGATGGGTCGGTCGCGAAGGACACTTGGCTCAGCGGTGAAGCCGATATAGACATTTTCATGAGGGTTCCCTCGACTCTAAGTAGAAATGAACTCGAAACAACCTGCCTTCAGATTGCAAGGAATGCATTGAGAGGATATAGAATCATAGAAAGATATGCAGAACACCCTTACGTTGAGACATGGGTTGCGGGAACAAGAGTCAATATTGTTCCATGCTACCGGATAGAAAAAGGAAATTGGAAGAGTGCAACTGACAGAACCCCGTTCCATACTGAGTATATGAAGAATCGCCTTGATGAAAGCCTAAGAGACGAAACGAGGCTTCTCAAGAAGTTTATGAAAGGAATAGGCATCTACGGAGCTGAAATTAAAGTCAACGGTTTCAGCGGAATGCTTTGTGAAACGCTGTCGCTTTTCTACGGAAGCTTCAGGAATACAGTGACACAAGCTTCAAACTGGAGAAGAAGTGAAACGATAGATGTAGAGAGATACTATGAAGGAAGGCAAGATGAGATTAAGCAACTCTTCGACAATCCTCTCGTCGTCATAGATCCCGTTGATCGCGGCAGAAACGCGGCTGCCGCAGTTAGCGAAGAGAGGATGTGGGAGTTCGTCGCCGCATCCCGAACATTCGTTCAGAAGCCTAGCCTGAGATTCTTCCATCCACCTGTATCCAAACCATTTAGCATTAGACAATTGAGGTCGACCATCGCAAGGCGAGGTTCAGCTCTACTCTTGATTCAAATAGGAAGAGTGGACGCTATAGTCGATATTCTTTGGAGTCAGCTCTATAAGACTGAGAAATCGTTGAGAAATCTTCTTCAGGAGAACGATTTCGAAGTATCAAAATCGGCTTCTTGGAGTGATGAAGAAAAGTGCAATGTCATTCTCTTCGAACTTACAGAGGCAACTCTAAGCAAGAGCAAGAGGCATCTTGGTCCACCCGTCTCAAGGCGCGTGGAGTCTGAGAAGTTTCTGGAGAAGCATTTGAATAGAGAAGATACCGTTTCAGGACCATGGATTGAGGACGGTAGATGGATCGTCGAGAAAATGCGGAGAAACCCGAGCGCCGAACTCTTGCTGAAGGCATCTTTGAGTTCTGGCGGCAGAGCTGTTGGCGTAGCCAGTCGAGTTGCTGAAAGTATCAGGCGTGGATTCAAGATCCTCCTCAATGAAGAAATAATAAGTCTATACAGATCAAATAGACAGTTCTCCAGTTTTCTCTCAAGCTTCTTAAAGGGAAGGCCCAGCTGGATTGACTACTAGCGCCCTGATTACGCCGGAAGACTTCTTAAACCCAACGTATGGCAGGATTCTCTGCTACCCCAGATTTGACGACGCTGAACTCCGGAACAGAGTCGCTGAACTGAAATCGCTAGGGGTAACCACTGTTGAACTTACAGGTCTCAAAAGAATAGAGAACCTGCCCGTCCTCGGCAAAGGATGTGTCAGCGTTGTCGTCCTCGCACGTAACACGCTAGGAAGATGTGCATTGAAGATACGTAGAACAGACTCAAATAGGTCGACCATGGAACGTGAAGCTGAGATGCTGATAACAGCAAACTCCGCCGGTGCGGGACCGAGACTACATACCGCGAGCAAGAACTTTCTTCTCATCGATTATATCGAAGGTATTCTATTTCCTGAGTGGGTCAAAACTCTCAAAGGGAAAGGAAAAAAGAGATCACTGCAGGTCGCTATCCTCAGCATTCTCGAGACCTGTTTCAAACTCGACAGAGTTGGATTGGACCATGGAGAGTTGAGTAGAGCCCCAAAACACATAATTGTGACAGCTGAAGGAAAGCCGGTACTTCTGGATTTTGAAACGGCAAGCGTCAAGAGGAAACCTTCCAATTTGACTTCGGTTTGCCAATACTTGTTCATTGGAAGTGAAGTTTCGAAACGTGTGAGAAAGATAATTGGAGAAATGGACCTGAGGCTTCTTATCGAAGCCTTGAGAGAATACAAACAAGAGATGTCAGAAGAGAAATTCAAGAGAATTCTGCAAGCATCTCGACTTGGGATGACTGGACTGGTGCGATCGACTTATCTATAGACAATGTCATAGTTTCAAACAAGAAGATAGTATCATTTTGGAGATGGGGTCGGCGGGATTTTCGTGATTCGATCTTCAATTCGAACCCGCGACCGCCAGCGGTCTGGGCTTATCTCCCCAGGCTGGTATCCTAGACCAAGCTAGACGACGACCCCTCGCTTTTTTCTCGTATCGTATTATAGTATTTAAACCTCTATCCTAAGGCTTTCTTCATAGATCAAAAGCACGGATGAGGAAAAGATGCTTCATAGGGGAAAGGCGCGTAGTTTCTATTCGCGGCGTCACCTGATGAAGGTCAGTCAAAGTTACCAATTTTTCTGAGGATATCGCTGCGATGGGGTGGCCCGTATCGTGGAAAGCGGACCATTCGCCCGCCACGGAATCCATAGTATGCGCCTTTAGTTATTCTTGCTATCTCCATCGCGAGTTCGCTGGGTGGAAAGGGAACGAGGTTGGGGGGGAGGATACTGATAGGGGAGGAGACTTGATGATCGGGATTGATTACGACGACGGGTATCTTGAACCTCGCCAGTAGTTGTGATGCATCAATTGCGTGACGTATCGCATCTCTAGTGGTTCTCGTGAATCGCCCTTTACGTTTCAGCGACACATTCGCCTTGCCATCCGTTATTAGCACGACGAGAGGCATGACATCCTTGTTCCTCCTAGTCTCTTGAATCACAACTTCCCATGCTTTCATCAAGCCGGCGGCTAGGGGTGTATAGCCGCTCATGGCGATCCTCGCCACATCGCCCTCGATGAGCTTAAGGTTTGTCGTTGGATGTCGAAGGACGTATGCGCTGTTCCCCTTGAACGTTACTAAGCCAACTCGATCCCTATGCTTATAGGCGTCCTCGTGGAAGGCGAGGATTGCTTCTGCAGCCTGGGGCAGGCTGCTCACCATAGAGCCCGATGAATCCAACAGCAGGACTATCAATGAGGGAGCCTTGTACTCATGCACCTTCGTCCTTAAGTCTTCAGGTAGGATTTTGGTCTTAAGTTTCTCGTCTCCTAACCCACCACGAATGGCTGCAGACTGAATCGTGGGGAGGAAGGCTATATCTTCAGAAGGCTGCGATGGTATCTCATAGTAGGCGTATCTCCCCTTCTTCAAGGTGACTACGGTCGGCGCTCTCCTAGCGATTACCGATCTTCGCTTCCGAGTCATGAACCGCTCAACAGGCAGCGTCAAATGAAAGGTTGAAGGTCTGAACTTAGAGAGAATCTTCTCCCCCCAACTGAGCGGAGCCCCTTTAGGCTTCAATGGAGAACCCCGTCTAACCTGACCTTGATCTATTCCTTGCTGGGAAGCTTCCTCACGCCTCTCTCCTCCCCTCCTCGAGCTATCGCTTGGCTTTCTCGAGATCGACGAGAGAAATCGCTTTGCAGACTCCTTCACGGATCTGGCGGCTCGGTCTAGATTTGAAAGAGCCTTCGCAGGCTCTGAACTCGCGCTGGCCTTAGTGGTTCTACTGGAACTCTGGTCGGCGTTGGATTTCGAGCCAACGGCTGCACGCTTTGACCTTTGAGACGCCCTTAATGTTTGTTGGGTTCGTGTCTCCCCTTCGCGCCTAGTCTCTTCTAACGCTTTATCATATGAAGCCGCAACGTCTTGGGGTAACGCTGGCTCCTCGAACCCCCCTCTTCGAGTTCTATGGCCTAAAGCGAGTATTGCTGCTCTCTGCATGTCATAGGTCTCGACAGACATTCTACCTTCGAAGGCTGCGATGGCCATCGCAGCCTTAGTTATTACTATGTCCGGTCTATGTCCGTCAACTTGAAGTGAGATCGCCATCTTCGCTACAGCCTTTAGAAATGGTTCCGGTACACTCACCCTTGGAAGGAGGTCGCGAGCTTTAACGATACGGTCCATCAGTTGCTTCTGATCATTCTCAAACTTTTCCGCGAAGACAACTGGGTCACGCTCAAATTCAAGATTTCTCTTGACTATCTCCATGCGGAGCGCTTCATCTGCTACACCTTTGATTGTGATGGACATCGGTAGGCGATCCAGAAGTTGCGGGCGTAGATCTCCTTCTTCAGGGTTCATAGTGCCTACAAGCAGGAATCTCGAGGGGTGAGATACCGAGATGGCTTCTCTTTCAACGATGTTCCAGCCCATAGCTGCAGCGTCGAGTATGCTATCGACTATATGGTCTGGAAGTAGGTTGATCTCATCGACGTACAGTATATTCTGATTGACCTCCGCCAGTATGCCTGGCTGAAGAGCTCTGACGCCCTCACGGAGAACCTTCTCCAAATCTAGAGTGCCAACGACACGGTCCTCAGTAGCCCCGATAGGTAGGGTGATGACGCGCATCTTCCGCCTCTCAACTTCCAAGTCGTCGCCTCTCTCGTACTTCGATCTGCAGGCGTCGCACATATTGGTCGAGTCTTTTGCGCTACAGTTGAAGGGGCAACCCTTGACAACCTCGATCTCCGGAAGTAGATCTGCCAGAGCTCGAACAAGTACAGACTTTCCCGCCCCCTTCTCACCCCGAACAAGGAGACCGCCGATCTTCGGGTTTATCGCGTTCAGAATCAGAGCCAACTTGAATAGCTCTTGACCGACAAAGGCTGTAAAAGGAAATGCCAGACGCCTCTTAATCAAAACTGCTCAAGATATCTTCGCTGAGATGCTATAAATAGTCATCTAGAAGAAATGGCGAAGAATGAGCTGAAGAGATTGAGCGAGGTTGAAAAGCGCTGAACTGGGAACCTTTCAGTCGCTTGGGCAGCACTTAGATGGATTCAAATTTACTTCGCAACGTCTTTCATCGTTTTCGCCTGCCACTTCTACGCTATCGATTAACGGGTCTAGCCAATATGAACATAGGATGTTCTTATCTCTTCTCGGCATCGAGCCTAGCCAGCGATGATACCCGAGGCTTTCCGCCTGTGTTTGAAGACCTCCTCAAAGCTTTTCACAACGTATTCTCTAAGCGTCATCTTTCTGTTCTTGGCGATACGTCTCAACGCCCTTTCGATCCCAGTTGCGTATTGAATTGCTTTCTTCGGCCTTTCAACCACAGAATTCGGCAAGTTCATCATCTGAGCTAGTCTTCTAAGTACTCTTTTCCTCAAATCATCTTGAGGGCTTGCAATTTTTAGTTCGATGGGTAGGGAAAGCGCGTACTCAATGACGTTCAGATCTGCGAAAGGTAGGCGTAGATCAACATGATGAGGAGTTGATACCTGCTCGTCTCTTTGATAGTTGATCTTGTATGCTTCCCTTGAGCTTTCTACCATGGCCTTTCGAAGCGCACCAGGTCCGCCTCGATCAAGTATGCTCAGGAATCTACGATAACCTCCGAAGACCTCATCGGACCCCTGACCGGTTAACATGACTCTAAATCCTTCTTCATGAGCTGTAGCGGCTGCGAAGTACATAGGGATCGCTACAGCCAACTTCATCGGGTTCTTCTCCTCGATATGCCATAGGACTTTTTCCACAGAATTCTCCACATCTGTAATAGTGAGTTGTTTTACGCGGTGAGGCAGTCCCAACTCGCGTCCAACTCCGAGGGCGTGCGCGAGCTCAGGCTGGTCTGGAAGACTGACTGTGATGAGTTCAACATCTAGTCCAGTTGACTTGGCGATTGAAGCGATCAGTCCGCTGTCGATGCCTCCTGAGAAGGCTATCGCAGCCCGTCCTACGTCCTTCGTCAACTCAACTGTTATCTTCAATAGAAGCTTCTTCAGATGCTTTGCAGCAGATTCTAGATCAACCCCAGCTACTTTAGGCTGTCTTATAGTTCTCGAACGTTGGAGTCTCAAGTCTTTCCTAGTCAGGCTCATAACATATCCTGGTGGAAAGCTCTCAACTCTATCCAATCCGAGTCTCCAGAGAGCTTTCCGTTCCGACGCTGCCGCGAACAGTTTCTCGTTTCTTCCGAAATATAGGGGTTTTTGGCCGACCGGATCTCTGGCTAAGATTATCTTCTCGCCGTGGAGTAAGGCGATAGCGTATGCGCCTCTTCGGGTCTTCAAGAAATCAGCGATTATGTCAGTCTTCGCTTTGTGCTGTGCTGATTTGATTAAGGCGGTGAGATACGGTCTGGTTCTGACGGGATGGACAGTTCCTTCGAATGCGATTATCTCGAGGCCCATCTTTAATGGTTGCTTAATATCTCTTGGAAAGAGTTTCATTAGATTATATCCGATAGCGAAGCCAGACCTCAAGCCACTGGTCTTCAATTCTCCAATTCTTCTTGAAAACCTTAACTCGTCAGGGGTTGCGATTCCGAATGCGTCGTCTCCTCTATGCACGAGGCTCTTCATCATCTCGTAGACAATGTCTACAGCGTTAGAGTCCTTTCTGTCTATCGCGGCCGAGATCGCGCCCACAACTGTAACCTGCGTAGAAAAGCTTTAAGTGGTTTTATATTTTGGGTTTGGAATATCTGTTTTGCCGAAGGTAGTGGATTTGCCAATTCTGCCTATAGATACTGGTCGATATGGAAGCCCAGAGATGAGAAGGATCTTCGAGGAGGAGAATAGGCTCCAGAAGATACTGACCGTTGAGTCTGCTGTTGCGTATGCACAGGCGATGGTCGGTGTAATCCCTAAGAGCGTTGCCGAGGAGATTCACAAGAAGGCGAGCGTTAAATTCGTTAAACTTGAACGTTGTAAACAAATTGACGCTGAGATTGGGCATGATCTAATGGCGATTGTCAGAGCCTTAACCGAGGTTTGCGAGAGCGAAGCAGCAAGATATGTTCATTATGGGTTGACTAGCTACGATGTTGAAGATACTGCCACTTCCCTTCAATTCAAAGAAGCTCTAGAGATAGTGGAGAGAGATCTTCTAGAGCTTGAGGGCATACTACTGAGGCTGGTTCAGGAGCATAGGAATACTGTGATGCCGGGAAGAACGCATGGGCAGCATATGGGAGTTGTAACGCTCGGATTCAAGTTTGCAGTTTGGCTTAGAGAGGTAGCGAGGCATCTAGCGAGGCTGAATGAGATTAGAGAAAGAGCATTGGTCGGAAAGATCATGGGTGCGGTAGGCACGGGAGCTGGATTAGGAGAGAAAGCCATCAGGATCCAAAAGATCGCCTTGGAGAAGGTTGGCCTGAAGCCTGCCGATATGGTTACTCAGATAATACAGAGAGACATACATGCGGAGGTAATCTCATTCCTCGTTCTGGTAGCTTCAAGCCTTGACAAATTCGCGCTTGAGATCAGGAATCTCCAGAGAACGGAGATTCAAGAGCTTATGGAGCCTTTCAGATTGGAGAAACAAGTTGGGAGCTCGGCTATGCCGGCCAAGAGAAACCCTGTGGTGAGCGAGCGAATCTCTAGTTTGGCCAAGATCATGAGATCCATGGTCGTTCCATCTTTGGAGAACGTTCCTATGTGGCATGAGCGGGATCTGACTAATTCAGCTAATGAACGATTCATCTTTCCGATGTCATTCATCATAGTCGATGAAATGTTGAAAGGGACGAACCGCGTGCTCAAAGGATTGGAAGTTCTTCCCGAGAATATGAAGAGGAATCTTGAGTTGACCAAGGGCTTGATCATGTCTGAAAGGGTTGTTAACAAACTTGTGGAAAAGGGTTTGGGAAGACAAGAGGCACACGAGCTTGTCAGGAAATGCTCTATGAAAGCCTTACGTGAGAAAACGGATTTCAGGACCGGGCTGATTCAAGACAAGGAGATAGCTTCCGAACTGAGCCTCGACGAGATCGATGAACTCTTAGACTATTCGACATATCTTGGAGTTACTCAGCAGCTTATCGATAATGCGTTGAAGCTGACACGCGATGAGAGAAAGAGCTAGGACTTAGGTCAGATGTAGGGTCTTCCGCATATCTAACCGGTCAGTCTGGCGTAGATTCTCTCTATCTTTCGCGTAGAGCTCTCGTCTCCAGCCAAGTATGCAATACCTTCCTCATCGAAATCGAAATACCTTGAGAGCCCAGCTGCGACCTCGTAATTGTTCTCGAATATTATGCGCAAGTAAGGGAGATAGTACTTTACAGCCGATATTGAGGAGACGTGGCATCTTTTACCTATCTTCGCCCCTACTCTTGCCTGAATGCCTCTAATTCTTCTAGTTTTAGACATTAACGATATCCTTTCTGGAAACTTCATTGGAACGAAGCTTGGCTTAGTTCTTTCTCGTGAGAGCGCCACTCCAGCTGTCATCAGATCGAAAACATATGCGAGAAGGTCCCAAGCTTGTTCTCTCTTCACTCTCCGTAAGTAGACGTCTGCTCTAGCCAATTGATCCATCGCATTGGCCCTGTCCAAAGGATCGGTCAACTGGCGAGGAGCATTTTCATAAATCCATTCGAAGAGCATTTCATAATCGATATCTGCTATATCGACCGCTTTCTTTGCCCACAAACAATTTTTAGCGGAGAAGATCATCCTTAAGGCTTCAAATATGTTCTCTTTGCGGTCTCTCCAAGCTAGCCAAACGACATCGTCGTAAGCCAGCTTCTTTCTCCCTGAAGATAATGCTTGGAGGTCATTTATGATCGATCGCATGTCACCCTCATCCCTCTCAATGACGAGCTTGATGGCTTTCTCGTCGATCTCTACGCCTTCCTTTGCCGCTATTCTCTTCAAGTGTGGTAGTGCGTCTCTTACGCCAAGACGCTTGTATTCTATTAGTTGGCAAACGTCTCGCAAGGCTCTGATCTTCGGGTCCCAAGCGTTGTTGGCGGTGAGAATAATTGGATAGTTTGTCTTCTCTATCGTCTCTACGATCGCGTCTATAGCGCCTGTATCTTGACTAAGGTTGATCCCGTCGATTTCGTCGAGAAGGATCATCCTCTTCTTTCCAAATAGTGTGGCTTGGCCTGCCGCCATACCAGCGATTCTTCTTATAGCGTCTCCTGTCCTACTGTCGCTCGCATTTATCTCAATGAGATCGTACCCGTACTCATTGGCTATAGCTTCTACTGAGATGGTTTTGCCAGTTCCCGCTGGCCCGTGAAGTAGAAGAGCCTTCTTGCTTGGAACTTTCTTATCCCAAGACTTCACCCAGTTCAAGAGAGCATTTACTGCATCTAGATTTCCAGCAATCTCGCTAAGTCTTTTAGGCCTATATTTTGTCGTCCAAGGAATGTGCATGTATATGCTCACTACTGTTTGGCTCTCTCAGCAAGAAGGGCCAATCTTGCAAGTAAAGCACTCAATTGGACCTCTTCATCCGCGCCTTCAACGAGTCTGTAGTCAGCGTCTCCGATAGCGTCAGCTAGAGCTATCTTGTTCTTTTCAGGTATAGTCATTCTGAATATCTCTGAGTGTATCTGTTTCACTATATCCGTCCCTGAAAGTCCGTACTCGACTAGCATGAGCCTCAGTTTCTCTCTGGCTTTTAAGAAGTCTCCGTTGAATGCGAGTTCCAGCATCTCTTTCACGTCTTTAGGCTTGGCTCTGCCTACGACAAGGTATACGGAATCTTCGTTAACAGCTTTCTTAAGAGAACCTGCCGCTTGAAGCGTGTTGATCGCCTTCCTCATGTCGCCTTCGGCGACCTCGATCACAGCTTTTATGCCGTCTTCCGTGAACTTCACATTCTCCTTCTTCGCTATCTGTCGAAGGTACTCTTTTACGTCATCCTGGCGAAGTGGAGTGAAGCGGAAGACTGCGCATCTGGACTGGATCGGTTCGATTATCTTGCCGCTATAGTTGCAGCACAATATGAACCGGCATGTTTCAGTGTATCGTTCCATAGTTCTTCTCAGCGCATGTTGCGCGTCAGCTGTCATATTATCCGCCTCATCCAGTACCAAAATTTTGAACGGAGCTTCACTTATCGTGGCTATTCGAGCGAATTCCTTTACTGTTGTTCTTACAACATCGATTCCTCTTGCATCACTCGCGTTCAGCTCCATGAACACATCCATATATCTCTCGCCGAAAAGGTCGTGAGCTAGGCATAAGGCCGCTGTCGTCTTCCCAGTTCCAGGAGGACCGGCGAAGAGGCAATGCGGCATAGCTTTCGTCTCGACGAACTTTCTCAATCTACTCACAATTTCGGTTTGATTCTTGATCTCACTCAGGTTTGAAGGTCTATACTTTTCAGCCCACATAGCTACTGCCAATTGTCAAAGCCTCCGGCTTGATTTGCAAGTTAAGATTCTGCGACATATGAAGTTTGGAATTGAGGCTAAAAAGAGTTCCCTTGCGCTGACTGCAAAAAAGAAGGAGAAGGTTATGGAAACAGGCCGAGCGTCTTGAACGCTTCAGCTACTCTTCCTACTCCTAACATGTATGCGGCAGTTCTCATGTGAACATTGTGCTTCTTGTAAATCTCGAGGACTTCACCGAAGGCTTTCACCATCTTCTCCTCAAGCTTACGGTTTACCTCTTCCTCACTCCAGTACTCCCGGCGTAGGTTCTGCGTCCACTCGAAATAGCTCACAGTTACGCCGCCGGCGTTTGCCAGTATGTCCGGCACAACAAAGACGCCTCTCTCATGAAGGATCTCGTCTGCTTCAGGTGTTGTCGGTCCGTTGGCTCCTTCGCATACTATTCTTGCCTTTATTCGAGAAGCGTTCTCTTTAGTTATTACGTTCTCGAGGGCGGCTGGCACAAGGATGTCACATTCCATCTCCAAGAGCTCTTCATTTGTGATCTGTTCGCTATTTTCAAACCCTAGAACGGTTCCAGTCTTCTCTTTATGCTTGGCGAGTGCGATAGGATCTATCCCCTTCAGGTCATATACGCCTCCTCTTGAGTCGCTGGCTGCGATGAGTTTGCAGCCCATTTGATGCAGTGCCTTCGCTGCACTGACCCCGACATTTCCGTAGCCTTGTACCCCGACTGTAGCTCCATTCAAACTGATGCCTAGGCTCTTAGCCGCTTCCCTTGCGCATATAGCGACGCCCCTACCAGTAGCTTCAGCTCTACCCTCAGAGCCTCCAACATTTACAGGCTTCCCGGTCACTACCTCAGGGACCAAGTAGCCTTTGAACTGGCTGTATGTATCCATAATCCAAGCCATGGTTTGAGCGTCGGTGTAGACATCAGGGGCAGGAACATCCTTGTAGGGTCCTATATCATCGGCAAGCATTGCCGTATATCTTCTTGTCATTCGCTCCAGTTCGCCTTTCGACATCTCTTTTGGGTTGCACATAACTCCGCCTTTGGCGCCGCCGAATGGAATGCCGACGACAGCGCATTTCCAAGTCATCCACATCGCTAAGGCTTTGACTTCGTCTAGGTCAACGCTAGGGTGATATCTAATTCCGCCTTTGTACGGGCCTCTTCCTCTGAAGTGTTGCACTCTATAGCCAGTGAAGACCTTAACGTTTCCATCATCCATCTTCACTGGGATTGAAACGGTTATGACTCTCCTGGGATGCTTGAGAACATTGAGAATATTAGGATCCAGTTTCAGTTTCTCACCCGCGATTTCCAACTGTCTCACTGCGATTTCAAACGGATTCAGTCTTCGCTCAGCCAAAATGAGTCACCTTCACGCCGATTTTAGGAGGCTTGAGCTTATAACCTTTACATATGTAAAGAGCGTCCCCACGGAAGCTCGAGGACTGGGCGGAACAGTTTAGAAAAGACAGTTCTCAAAAAGGACCCCAGAGGGGCGATACAAGCAGAATTGAAGCCAAACAAAAAGGAGTCGATTCTTCAAACATCAGTACAAGATTAGATTTCACCGAGATTTACCAAGCTTTCAAGTACATTCGATATTGACTGCGCCCAGATGAGAGAGGAAAGCAAGCAGCTGAGGACTTAGAATTCATATTTTGATGCTTGGCTGAAGCTGCGACGCTCCTGCCTATGATGGGTCCGGAATTGTGGAGACCGGACTAGAAAAGGCTCTACTACAGAACATATTCAGCAACGATGACGGTTGTGGTCTCGCGTATTCCAGGAATCCTGCGAAGATGCCTAAAGACGAAATCATCCAAGGCATCCATGGACTCTACCTTTACCTTGACCAGGATGTCGAACTCTCCGTAGGTCAAAGCAGTTTCGGATACGGCACTATGTTTCGATACTTCTTGGCAGATCTCAGCCTCTCTCCCAGGTTCAACATTCACCATAATAAAGGCCGTTACCATTCGCGTTCCCTCGGTGAAGGCATGCCTTTCTATGACGAGAAAGTTGCCGTGAGATCGGTATTTATACTTATTCTTATAGCGGAGCGAAATGAAGGTCGGCAGTTAGGCTTTGGTCTCTGACATATTTATCTATATCCCGCGCAGCTCTCTTGCCCGCGCCCATCGCTTGAATCACCGTCGCCTCGCCCGGTACGATGTCCCCTCCAGCCCAAATCCCTTTCTTTGAAGTCCTGAAATTCTCGTTGACGATTATATATCCTTCTTCATCCGTTTGGAGGCCGCTTGTCGTCTGGCGGATCAAAGGGTTAGGCCCTTGACCGACAGCGACAATTACAGTGTCAACCTCCATAGTGAAGTTTGAGTCCTTGACTGGGACCGGTCTCCTCCGCCCAGATTCGTCTGGAGGACCTAGTTGCATTCTTACGCATTCCATCTTCTGAACCCATCCTACATCGTTTCCCAAAAACCTTACAGGATTCGTGAGCAGTTGGAATTGTATCCCTTCTTCCTTCGCATTCCTTACCTCCTCCAGCCTAGCAGGTATCTCGGTCTCTGAACGGCGATATACCACTGTTACATTCTCTGAACTCAACCTAAGCGCTGTTCTAGCAGCATCCATGGCGACATTTCCTCCACCTATGACCCCTACTCTCTTCCCGACTTTCAGCGGAGTGTCGAATTCAGGGAATCTATAGGCTTTCATCAGGACCGCGCGGACGAGGAATTCGTTGGCTGAATAGATACCGTTGAGGCTCTCGCCAGGTATTCCCATGAAGCGCGGTGAACCTGCTCCGGTCCCGATGAAGACAGCATCGAACCTTTTTTCAAAGAGTTCGTCGATAGTGATTATCCTTCCTACGACTATGTTCGTGTCGATCTTGACTCCGAGGCTCTTTACGTAGTTGACTTCAGCTCTAACTACTTCTTTCGGCAATCTGAATTCTGGGATGCCGTAGACGAGGACTCCTCCAGGGGTGTGCAACGCCTCGAAGATCGTCACATCGTGTCCAAGCTTTGCGAGATCTCCTGCAACCGTCAGTCCGGCCGGACCTGAGCCTACCACTGCAACCCTTTTACCCGTCTTTTCCGCAACGGGCGGAATCTTCAACCCGCGCTTTAACTCGTAGTCTGCGACGAAGCGTTCGAGAGCGCCTATCGCAATTGAGTCGCCAGTCTTACTCATTACACAAACTCTCTCGCACTGGTCTTCTTGCGGGCAGACTCTTCCGGTTATTGCAGGGAGATTATTCTTGTCTCGAAGTATCTCAGCCGCCTTGTCAAAATTCTCCTGCCTTATGGCATCTATGAAGGCCGGGATGTCTATTTCAACTGGGCATTCGGGCTTGCAGAAGGGTTTTGGGCATTGAA
>Ga0315308_1001006_pt1 | contig 16179 bp, 15 predicted proteins | sample TDP3_MG_FD_203078 | JGI IMG/M metagenome (GOLD analysis project Ga0315308, IMG submission 203078) | Freshwater sediment microbial communities from Lake Towuti, South Sulawesi, Indonesia - TDP3 | ecosystem: Environmental > Aquatic > Freshwater > Lake > Sediment | place: Indonesia: South Sulawesi... | reverse complement strand
GGAATTTCTTGAGACAAGTATTCACCATTTTTGAATGTTAATGACAAGTTAGTTTAAATGTTTTACGAATGTTACCAGTTTTTATGTGGGCCATCAATGCTGGAAAATCGTCAAATCAACAACACTAGTAACATTCTGATGTTAAAAAAATGGGGATATTTGGTCTAGCGTGGTTGTCTATTCACTTCTTTTTCTTTGTCTTTCCCTTTTTCTTCTTTGTTGTTCGTCCAGCCACGATTGCGACCTCAAATCTACAATTCTCAGTAATTTCTATAAAAGATTTTCTGTTTGCTTGTAGTGTTGACTTATTTTTCAAAAATCCGTCTAAACGTAGTTATTAATCAGTTATTGGCGATTTTTTGAAGAGAAAAACACCGTTAAAGACTATTTTAGTGCATGATGATAAAACAAGGTCAGAAAAAGGGAATACGGTGTACGTCAACGTGTTGTGTGGCTATTCTTCTGCTCTTCTCTTAAGCAATGGAATGCCCACAGTGGCGATTATTGCAGTAGCTAAAATTATTATGACTGCAAGGTTGATGTAAAGAGGCGATAAATTATGAAAAATAGGACCTGCCTCGGGATACTTCACCGGATCAGCGTATTGCAGAGGTAATGTTGCCAATACAGCGGCTGCTAGGCCTCTTGTCAGCACTACGCTCATGATTGGCCGCTCTTTCACCAGCTCGTTGCAACGGATAGTTGCGAATCTAACAGCGCCAAATCTGACTAGCAACAGTGTCAGCGAAAGGATTACTCCAGTAATAACCGTTGTAACGTTACCAATTGTGACTATCAAGCCTATATAGACAAAGAAGAATGTTCTTAAAAGGAATGCAACTTCAGATTCAAACCTTTTTAATCCAACATCAACAACTGTGTTTGGCGGCCTTTCCATTCTAAGCATTCTGTAAATTTCCTTTTCGTTGCCTAACATGATGCCGAAGAGAAGAGAACAGAGCGAACCGCTTCCACCTAAGAATTCTGAAAAGGCATAGACTAAAAGCACAACAGCCAAGGTTAGCATGTAGGCGTAAGATGCCTTTGCAATTCTTTTCAATACGCTTAACCAGATGAAGCCGAAAATCACCCCGAGGACCGCTCCTGTTGAAAATCTACTAGCTATAGATCGACCGATTGTTGTTAAGTCTACAGCGGCTCCTTTCAGTATTATTTCGATTACTATCAGAGAGAAAACTATGCACAAAATGTCGGTGAGTGCAGATTCGATGCTTAATATTGTTGAACACCTTTCACTTACTCTGATCCTAGAAGCCAATGAAATTACCGCTATGCTACTGCTGCCTCCGAAAATTGTTCCAAACAGTACAGGGTATAACAGCGGCACATCCGGGATAGCGATATACATCATAAAGAGAGTTGTTGCAATGACACTCATCGCAAAACCCGCTGCAGCAAGAACCGCAGCCCGTGGACTTTCAGAGAAAACACGATAGATGTTCATAGCCATTCCGCCATCAAACAAAATAAAAACTAAGGCTAAAGCGGCTAGATATGGAGCCAAGCTCATTATTGAACCGGCATCCACTAGACCAGTCAACGGTCCGAGAAGCATTCCCAGAACTATGAGTAAAAGCATGTCTGGAAAACCCGTACGCTCAAACAGATAGTTGCCTAAAAAACCTATCACGATTATCGAGCCGCCCAGTATAAGTGCAAGTGTAACTGGATCCACCAATTTTGAACCCTTTTCACCCTTAATTTGCTGTTCAGCTTAAAGAATTTTTGTTCTCCACATCAAGATTAGTATATAATTAAACTTCTACTCTTTTGCCAAAAATTTGTCAGTTTCCAATGTTTAAACATAGAGAACGATGAATAATTCCCCTTCTTGACGAACCGTCCTCTCAGATAAGTGTTGATATAACAAAAAGGCAAACAACACTGTAATTACCGAATTGATCGCAACATAGGCTCCAGCGGCAACTTTGTATAATCTGTAAGAAGGATGAGACAAATATTATTTTGTAATTGGCGAAAAGAGATAATAACAGTCTAGATTATTATTACTACAAAAATGTTGTGGGAACTGTGCAACTATGTGATTATTAACAATGTCTTTAGGAAGTGAATGCATGAAATTGGCAACAAGAAGTCGAATTAAATCGCCATGGCTTTTTCATTTGAATACTGGATCATGTGCTGGTTGTGACATTGAGATAGTGGCGGCTTTAACTCCCCGCTACGATGTTGAACGGTTGGGATGTATACTTGTCGGTTCACCACGTCACGCTGACGTTCTCCTAGTGACGGGACCTGTTACTCGCCAAATGCTTCCACGCTTTATTAGGGTTTATGAGCAGGTGCCGGAACCTAAAGTGGTTGCAGCCATAGGTACTTGTGCAACCTCGGGCAGTCCATTCATAGGCAGTCAGATGATTGAGGGACCTATGGATAAAATTGTTGCGGTGGATGTTTATGTTGTGGGGTGTCCGCCTAGACCTGAAGCGATTGTCAGAGGAGTTGTTACGGCAGTGAAAAAGAAGTTTGGGTGAGAATACTCATGGCAAATAAGTCCGATGATGTAAAGGAAATCAAAGTAGACTATACTCGGTTGCGCGTACCGTTTGGTCCTGTGCACCCAGCGCTTAAGGAGCCTATTTCTTTAAAGGTCACTGTTCGGAAGGAGGAAATTCTTGATGTTGACATAGGGTTAGGGCACGTTCATAGGGGAATAGAAGCGTTGGCGGAAAATCGAAACCTGGTTCAGACACTTTATTTAGTTGAACGCATTTGCGGAATCTGCTCCCACAGCCACACCACATGTTTCACTCAAGCCCTTGAAGAAATCGGCAGAATAAGACCTTCAGAGAGAGCATTATACCTCAGGACTCTAATTTTTGAGCTGGAGCGTATGCATAGCCATCTATTTCTACTTGGAATTGTGGCTTACGAAATTGGATTCGACACCCTTTTTATGTTTGCTTGGTATGTGAGAGAGAGTGTTCTTGATTTGTTTGAAGAAATGACAGGCAACCGTGTTCATCACTCCATGAATACAATAGGTGGGGTGCGCTGGGATTTAACGCCTAATCTTGTAGAAAAAGTAAACGATTCCCTAAAGAAAATAGAAAAATCCCTTAAGTACATTCACGAAGTATTTCAAGATAAAACCGTTGAAAAAAGGCTATGCGAAGTAGGAGTGCTTAGCTGTAACGAGGCAAAAGAGTTGTGTGTCGTGGGTCCCACCGCTCGTGGGTCCGGAGTGAACATGGACGTTCGTAGAGACCATCCCTATGCCGCTTACAGCGAGTTGAAGGAAAACTTTTCAGTGGTTCTGAGACAGAGCGCTGACGCGTACGCAAGGATAGAAGTTCGAATTTTAGAGTTGTTTGAGTCAATTAATCTAATTCGCACAATTTTAGAGGAATTGCCAAATGGTCCCATCTCTAAGGAGGAAAGCATTCTCAAGTTGATGAGAAAAATTCCGGAAGGTGAAACTATCTCAATGGTGGAGGCTCCTCGTGGAGAACTACTATACTTTGTAAAAACTAATGGAAAGGAAGGCTTATGGCGGTTAAAAGTGCGGACTCCTACAATCCCTAATGTATTGAGCCTAAAACCTATGTTAATAGGCTGTGAAATCGCAGACATACCAGTGGCGGCTGCTTCCATTGACCCATGCATGGCCTGCGCCAATCGAATAACCGTCGTCGATCAGGATAAGCGAGAGACAAGAGTGACCGATTTAGAGAATCTGCGGCGGCGAGGAAGGAAACAATGGATGCCATAGTAATGCTCTTAATAACGCTTCCAGTGGTGTTTTTTCTGAGTCTACTTTTTGAGGGAGTTGATAGAAAGGTTCATGCGCGGATGCAGAAAAGGATAGGTCCTCCAATCATCCAGCCTTTCTATGATTTTGTCAAATTGTTTAACAAGGAGAGAATAGTCCCCGTGACTGCTTCCTCAAGAATTTTCACAGCAATCCCCATAATCGCTGCTGCTGCTTCAATTCTAGGAGCAGCTATATCAGTAGCTAGCTTGATTTTGGAAACAGGTATTGGTGGCGATTTAATATTAATCTTATATCTGTTGGCCATGTCTTCTGTTATGGTGATGATTGGCGGGTCCTCGTCGGGTAATCCTTATGGGGCTGTTGGTTTTTCTCGAAAAATGACGATGTTAATTGCTTACGAAGTGCCAATGCTCATATCCATCGTATCCATATCGTTCAGTTGCCTTTCTCTGGCATATTACGACATTGTGGCGACTCAGATTGGGATGAAGTCGTTGTTAGCTTTTACCCGCCCTAGCATGGCAGTCGCCGCAGCCACCTTTTTGCTATGTATACCAGCAGCGGCGGATGCTGTGCCCTTTGATATTTCTGAGGCTAAAACGGAGATTATCCACGGCTCTCTGGTTGAGTATGGCGGACCTTATTTAGCGTTGGTTAAGCTGGCTAAGGCGGCGTCAAATTTTGCTCTGACCTTTCTTGCAATGAGTCTCTTTTTCTACTTTCCAGCGTTACTTGAAGGATATGCTTCAGTAGGGCTAGGCGCCCTATGTTTGTGCCTAGTAACCGCTTTAATTCTTCTGTTACTCACAATAACTGTTCCCCGCACCATTTTTGCTCGGTTGAAGATAGGGCAAGCTTTCAAGTTTTATTGGCTTATCCCGATGGGATTATCCGTTCTATCTGTGGCGTTATTTATTGTGGGGTTATAGGAGGAAACTGTTTGAAGTTGGGAAATATGCTTCGTGATGCGTTGCGAGCGCTGTTCCGTAAGCCAGTTACTGTTCAGTACCTAACTAAAGCTGCAGAAATGGTGCCTGTTCCTGAGCGATATAGGGGTCAAATAGTCTATGACAAAGAAGCTTGTATAGGTTGCATTCTATGCATTAGAACATGCCCTAGCGGTGTAATAACAGCCACTGAAGAAAAGAAAGTAGCATTTAACATTTCTAGGTGCATATTCTGCGGGCAATGCGCAGAGATTTGCCCAACAGACGCCATCAAACTCGGTTCAAATTTTGAAATGATAGCTCACGACAAAGAGAATCTGATTGTTCAATAAGATTTATTAGAGCCAAAGAGTTGCTTCAATAATGGAGTAGTGCGGGATTTGTCGTTGCAACCGCGTGAACTCGTTGTTTTGGTGCTAAAAGATGTCGTGTACCGTCATTCTGAACTTCGATCATTAGAGGAGTTCTTGGTTGAAAGGTACGGGTTTAGCAAAATTGAAGAGAAAGAGTATAAAATCTCCGAATTAAAAAAGATAATTCCGGTAGAGCGTGAAGAAACTATTTTTGAAGAGGAGGAGATTGAAAAGAGACTTTCTTCCTTAAAAATTTATGAAGGAAGCCATCTGGATGCTAAAATTGGGATTTACATTCTAGGCGACATTGTTCAGAAAGAGGACATAATTGTTGGAGCAGGAGAAGAGGGACAATATCCAGTCTACACGGCTGAATACCAGATGATCAAGCTTATTAGTGAAAGCGGTTATGCCACGCAGCGGTTGATTGAGCGATTAACCGTTGACCTTGGACTGGAAATAAAGTCGAAGGAATGGGTTTTCCATAGGTGCAGAGAAGGCTAGGCCATACCGATCAGTCCGAGAAGGATGTTTGGTTGAAGACCCAACACAATAGCTGTTGTCGCTAAAACTGTCGTGGGAAGCCACATTGTTAGATGAACTTCGTTCACCTTTTCCAAGCTTTCAGCTGCCTCTCCCATAAAGATTCGATGAAACGAACGAATCAAAAATATAAACGAAATCATGGATATGCAAACTAGCAGTATCAAGGCTGAAACAGCTATGACAATGCCTCCGACAGGCAGCAGAAAATCGTAGGCTGCATTGTAGAGGAGCCATTTTGCATAGAACCCACTCAACGGCGGAACACCAGTTAGCGAAAGTGCACAGATCATGTAGCTTAACGCGGTTTTGTTCATTTTTCCAAATAGGCCGCCCAGCAAATCCATGCTTCCTGTTCCGCTGTTAAAGAACACCGAGCCTAAACTTAGAATCATCCCTGTTTTCATCAATGCACTATTTACAAGATAATATTGTCCCGCGACAAAGCTCATTGATGAAGTAAGTAAGCCTAGGGCGAAGACTGCGTGTCCAAATTCATCTATGCTACAGTACGCTAGCATTCGGTAGAAGTTCTTTTGCGGATACGCCAACAAAGCACCGAACACCATGGAGATTAATCCTAAACCTATCATCAATACAACAATAACATTTGAATGGGATATCCTGTAGAATGGATTAACCAAGTTGTAGAGAGCAAGGATTAAAGCGATGGGTTCTGCACAGAAAAACCCGTTAATAATTATGGTGGATCCTGGAAATACGTCGGGCAACCATCCGTGGAAAGGAACGAGCCCTATGTCTGCTCCTAGACCGATGATGAAGCAAGCAACCGCCAGCATAAGTAACTGCGGATTTTCGATCAGACGTGTTTGCATGTCTGGGTTATTAATTATGGCAAAGAGATTTGAATTGCCAGTCAAAATAAATACTATCAATGTTCCCAATAGAACAAAGAGAGCGCTTACTGCCGTGATTATTAAATACTTGAAGGCTGCTTCCGTTGACAGTTTGCTCGGATTGTGAGCGACTAATATTACTGAAACACCAACTGTCAATTCTACAAAGAGGTATATGCCAAACAAATCACATGAAAGCAAGAGTCCTAGCATGCAGCAGAGAAAGAGCAGTAAGAAAAAGTTATACATGCTTGGCTTTAAACGACCGCCTTTCTCGGCTTTAACGTTGTAAATTGAGGTTAAAAAGAATATCAAAGCGACACCTACGACGCCAGCTATGTTTGTTGAATTAGCATACAACGAAAGCTGCGGAACCTCTAAGCGTGCGCTCTCTCCGCCGGCAAGAATGTATGGAACCATCGATAACACTGTAATCAAGGTTAAACTGGTGCCAGAAAGTAGCGCAATTTTTTCAATTTTCTTAAAGAAAGATTCTAGGAACCAAAAAGGATATAGAAGTAAGTGTAAAATTCCTATGAAAAACGGAATTATTAAGGAGAGAAGTGGAAGTAGGGAATACATTAGTCCTTCCACCTCCATTTCCTAATTGACATTGCCCCATAATCACGGTAAGCTTCCCTAATTATGAAGACACCAACAACATTTACGAAAATCATTAAAGCAAGCATAAAAGGGATCAAGACTAGTGGGCTTTCCGCGAACAGGGGATAAAGCGCGTTTTCAGCCATGTTAAGTCCAATAAGAATTTTCAGAGGGTCAACTCTTGTAGAAGTGATGAAAACTGAGAGTGAAAACATAAGAGCGACAAAGGGAAGGGCATCAATTTTCGCTGGAAGAAAAGACGATGCGATAATACATAAAACCATAGTTGAAATTACGGTTGCAATGAGCAGTATCTTACCTCTTCGAGCAGTGACAATAGGTTGATCGCTCATATTCTCAGTTTTTACCATACCCCAATAAATAATTAAAGGAGATACAACGGCTGCGGAAAACCACTCCGCAAAAGTGGCGAAGAAATCGATTAGTGCCTCAAACGCTAAGCCTGTTAGAAGATTAATAAGGCAGAACATGAGCTCTACTAGCCCTATGGCGGCTGCTTGAATAGAGAGCAGACGTATTAATTGTCGTGTAGTTTTCACGAGCACTCCGAATGCTGTGGCGAGTGCCGATATGGTTAAAGCTGCAATAACAATGGTTTCCATGTTTTATCCCGCCAAAACAGCGATTAAGATAATAACTAATGCTCCCGCTATGAAAGATAGAACAGCGGCAAAATAACTCTGCTCTATGTCTAAGCGACGCAATTTCGCACAGAAGCTGAAGAACTTCGTTGATAACGCATTGTAAGCACGGTCAATATTGGACGCGTTACAAGCACGGTCGACACTCAAGACATTTGTTAACGCGTGGTAAAAGTGATAAGCATGGGGGCCATCCAGCAGGTCTGAGTCTTCTCCGCAAAGGAAGGGCTTAAACGTTTCTTCACTCGTTGACTCTCTGTAAACTGCCGCTACTTTCCCAGAATAAATCGTCATACAAACGAATACCGCGGAAAGCGCAAGCATAGATATGACTATAGCCATGGGATTCCAGAAACCGAGAGGGGTCTCAATTAACCCTAACTGCGCGACAATGTCGACTGAGAAACCGATTTGTTTCACCGCTGGAGTAACAAGAGAATTTAATGGAATCATTGGAGCGACACCGAATATCACCAAAGCCACTGAAGCTAAAATCATTGGCGCCAGCATAGATACGGGCGGGTCTTTAATTGGAAAGCTCAAAGCCGATTTCGCTGCTTTTTGCATGAAAACTGAATGCAACAGCCTTACTGCAATTGCGGCGTTAAGCACACATCCCAACAAAGCGATGACTGTGAAAAATGTTGCCTCAGCGTTAATGGTGGCATTGAAAATCAAGTATTTGCTCGCGAAATCGCTGAACAATGGGACCGTGGACAAGGACAGGATGCCGATTAAGCAACAGACTGCAGTTATCGGCATATGGCGATATAATCCACCCATCTCATTGATGTCATGTTTCCCAGTCGAATAAAGCACAGCACCCGCACAAAGAAACAACAAGCCACAATAAAGTGCATGCGATATCATGTGGAATAGACTTGCCGTAGTACCCAAAGAAGTGGTTAACCCCGCCGCCATCACTATATATCCAAGCTGAGATATCGTGCTGTAGGCAACTATCCTTTTAAAATCATTCTCAATTATCCCATTCAATGCTCCAATAACAAGGGTGATGGCGCCGATAAGAGAAATGATAAAACTCCAAACGCTAATGTTTCCAAAGAGCAGAGGTAACGGCATGGCCAAAGCTGAAATCACATGCGCACGAAATATATCTGAAAAGAATCGAATAATTATATAAATTCCAGATTGAAAGCCGCAGACATGAAAAAGAACAGTTGCTGAAGTAGGCGCAACAGTCCCGTCAGGTAGCCACGTGTGAAGTGGAAATAGCACAGTTTTAGGTAAGACGGCAACCAAGAGAAGGGGAAAGATAACCGAAATTGCCTGATCTCCTAACGGGATTGTTTGACCTATCTCCGAGATTTCTAATGTTCCGGTGATAGAGTAAATGATGATGGTAGCCATTAAGAGGGCTATACTGCCTATATGTGTCATGATGAAGCATTTGATAGCTGCCGATAAGCAGAATTGGTCTTTGTTCCAGAATGAAATCAAGACGTAGGAGCATAAGCTGATTAATTCCCAAAAGATGAGAAGGCTGAGGAGATTACTTGAAAATAATGTTCCGAGCATTGCACCATTAAACAGCAAGATAAAAGAGTAGGACCTGTTAAATTCCAAGCCAATTCTGTAGGCTCTGTTGTATGGAGAAAGATAATACACATTGTATGTAAGGGCTAAGGCAGTAAAAAGGGAAGAAAGAAACGCGGGCACCAAAGCGAGATGATCGACATATAATCCTACATTGACCATACCTGACGGCAAAGAAAAGACAAAAAGTTGTGTCGCAACAGACCCGTGCTGCACTGCAAAAATCAACGAAATAACAAGGAACAAAGTGATGTAGGAAGCCAAAATACAGATAGCCTTCGCAAGCTTTGCTCCACTTTTAGGCAGTTTCGCAACTAAATGTGAAAGAACCGCAATTACGATGGGCATGAATGTTGCCAATACTGCCACTTGAGAATAGGCCCCCATGCAGTTTCACTCTCAGCAGAGTAGATTCTTAATATTCATATATCTACATTACTGCAACTTACACTTCTCTACCTCTATTTATCGAGGGCTGTTACGTAGATTTTTCCTTCTTTCTGTTGCCTGACTTTTACGTAACGGGTAAATATCTCTCGGCCAATCATCCGGCAAGATTAAAGGTGCCAAGTTCGGATGTCCTTCAAAAACTACTCCAAACAAATCGTGAATCTCCTGCTCGTAAGGAGCTGCTCCCCGTACAACATCAGTAATCGATGGGGCAACGGCTTCATTTTTTTGTAGTCTAACCCTGACTGTCAGTAGAATATTTCTATTGCTCAGATGATATAAAAGTTCAATTCCATCCGCAACTTCAAGCCCGGTTATCGCTGATAAATGTGTAAACTCGTTGCTTTTCAAAAATTCAATAGCAGCTTTTAAACATTTTTTGTCAATGCGCATGAAAATTTGTTTACCTTTAGTGAAAGGTTCCTCTGAAAAACATTCTGAACCAAGATGTTGACCCAGTTTACTAATGATCTGTTCTTCAGACATGCAATTCCCCCAATTTAGTTTATTAGTTATGATAAATGGTGGAACATAAAAATTACCCTGGCGCACTACTGCTCAATAGTTCACCAGATTTTGTCGACCTTTAAATGGGTCAGATATCCTATAACTCCGTAGAGTGGCAAAGATAGAATTTCGATTATATTTCCAATTTCAATTGGAAATTTTACAAAGGCAAAGAAGCTCAATAAAGAGAGAAACGCTCCGTATATTGTTAAAGATTTGAAATTGTGAAATGTCTCCCCTGTTCTCCATCTTAAACGTATCCCGGAAAACAAAACCCAAGTTAGTAATGGAGCGAAGAACAGAAGAGCGTATTTCTTATACCATGGCAAGTCTTCAGCTCTTGCGTTGTTTTTCTTCCTTCTATAAATGGAAAGCAAGTCTGGAAGGAAATTGCTGTATGCGAAAATCAACATACCCCACAACATGGAGTCCAAAGCATTTTCTCTAAAGAAATAGAAATCTGCGCACACATAAAATAAGCTTGCGGGCAAAACTATCCATTTGAACACTTTAATCAAGAAATGAACATGCTCTGAGGTTTCATCTTCCATACGCCAAACCGGGAATTTTGACCTGACTTTTCGATTTACGCTCTTGAAGGAGTGCAGCACAAAACCATAAAGGGTGTTATATAAGCCGATTAGGACTTCATGAATTGCTTTAAAAAACTTTTTCATTTTGGATTGTTTCGTGACTCATCGCCACAGTCATAATTATTGTGCCATTTAATTTATTTCTTTTGGCTTCGTCGGCTATCTGCTACATGCACCTCAAGACTCTGTTTTTCAGCCAGAATTGCCATAATATTTGTGCTGCAGCGGAGCGTTCATAGGTGATCAAATATTTTATGCGGTTTTTTGCTTTTCAGAAGATCGACCGTTTTTATGGCTTTGCTAAGAAGTCTGTTATTTTCTTTTGGAAGAGTGTATTCTTCAAGAGTTCGCTTCTCATTATCCATCGCTGCAGTGGAATTTGGAATTGGCCTGCAATCCATTTCAGGGCATCATCCAAGGTGTTGAAAGTGAAGGGCTTTTGCCGCATGGCGTTCCTAACGTTTTCTCTCACTTGCCAGACGCCGACAGGCATTATGTAACCAGGATGCGCTTCACGTAAGACTATTACTGTGGCTTGCCTTCTTTCCTTTAAGAGCTGCTCACAAACTGCCAGACGCGCAGCATAGTAGCATCCACCTATCTCCGCATAGGTTGTTCTTCCATCGTAGCTCTCCCATGCTGAATACACAAAAACGCTTCTGCCACGGGGATTCCACACGGTGCCCGGAAACCAAGCTTCTATGATTTCATAACTCCATGCGTTTGGAATCATCAAAACTTCGAAGATGTTGTCCAGATAGCGGGACTCATAAACGCGGTACTCGCTTATTTCTGGGAATGTCTTAACCTTTTCCATCAATTCTTTTGAGACTATGCTGTCTACTGCTGTTATGCTCCAACGGGTTGGCACAAGTCGTCGATTCGGCTTTAAGCCAAAGGCGCCGACGCTGAAGGCTCTTTGGATTTTTGTGACAAATACGCCTTTGCTGTAAAGCTCTAGAACGGCTTCTGCGGCTTTTAGGTCAGTGTCTCCATATGCCTTTTCTATTTGGTGGTCCCAGAGGGCATTTCCCACGCGCAAATCACGGATTGGCGCGGAAGGTCCGAAGGGCTGAACCTCATCGTCTAGTAGTATGAAGCCTCTGGGTTTCTTTTTCAGCATTAACTCAACGTCTACTGGTTGGACCGCTAGGGCCAGTTCACGGGTTTTCTCAATTATTCTTCCAGCTTCTTCAAACTTCCTCACATGGACTCGATGCTTTCCACGAATAAGCATTGAACGAAACCCGACAATTTCGTCTATTGTTTTTCCAAACCAAAATTCAGGCAAATCATAAAGGCTTGTGTCTTCCCGAACAGGGGGCACAAGCGGACCAGCATAAACGTATGGATAGCCAATCCTTCCAACAAATACGCTTGGAGGCGAAGCTCCCGCGATGTCTTCGCTTTGCATTAGTGGGATGCTCTTCAAAAAGTAGTTAGCCTTAACAATTATTGGGCAGCGAGTTTTGCCGCAGAGGAACCTTGACCCTTTACATGCAACGCATAAACCGCTTCCCGAAGCCTTTGCCACTAAAAGGCTTTCATCGTAGTTCATATCGGACCCAAAATTCGAGTCCTTTAGAATGTCAAGTAACCAGACGTTTGGTGAACGTTTATCCACTTGTCTGCGAGAAGACCACAACCCTCATCATCACAATTTTGACTGAAACTCATTCATATGCTTTCTGGGAAAAATCATCTCAGAAAATCTGTGTATTCCCTACTTTTGAAGAATTGCAGAAACTCCTTATCCTTTATTTTTGCGTCAATCTTATTTTTCCTCAGAAATTTCGCTGTTTCTCTGGCTAATCTCATCGCGGATCTGTAAACGCCGTTGATTGATCTTTTCTTCATGGTAATACCATAGCATGTCTTAAAGTCCTCAACATAGTGCCTCGGCTTGTTTTTGAGTTCTAGGAACGATTGGTAGGTCTCTGTTTCAGAGGCGTATCTCCAGACTGGGTTAAATGCTTTTACAATGTTGTAGCATATTTCCGCAATTGACCGTGCCGCAAACAATGTGTTCAACTCGTCCTCAGCAAGGTAGGCATTCTTCAATTTTCCAACATATTCAGGAAGAAATGACGCTTCAATTGGAATTTGCTTGAAAAAACGTTCTGGAGTAACCTTGTGTTTTTCAAGCTGTTCTTTTATTTTCTCCATGTTTTGATCTCTGTCGAACAGAACCTTTGCGTGTCCATAAGACAAATAGGCCCAAACCCAGTCGTCTGGATTAATAATTCTTTTGAGGACATGCGAGAACTTGTAAAAATGGATTGTTAGCAGAACCTTTCGTCCCTCGTATTTAATAAATCGGAAAATGTGCTCTCTTCTTGGCTTGGTTCTGGTCAAGACCACCATATCTATGTCAGAATATTTCAACATTTTTCCAAAAGCGTAGCTTCCATAAACAAGAATCAACTCCACATCCTTTATTTCCTCGAGAATCTCGTTTTTAACTTCCTCTAATGCTTTATCCATACCGCACAGATACTTCTGCATCGAATTAATAAACTTTAAAAGAATATGGCGCCCTGGCCGGATTGCTCTATGCGTGTCTTCTGTGTTTCTGTTAATGATCGTCTAAGGTAAAGACATCCAACCGTTTGGGTCTTGGAATGGGTAATGGTCTATGTTATCTGCGTCTATTATGTATGGCTGCGACCCGTTGCTTGGGTTTCCAGTGGAAACATGATCGCTCCAATAGTTTCCGCCAGAAGGATAACCATCATCCCAAGTGTTTATTGAGCCCGTAATATTAACCTGTATTGTGTTGTTAACGAAGTTATTGTGGTAAATGATGTTGTCGCTGGAATAGGATATGTGGACGCCTTCAGTGTTATTAGATATGGTGTTGTTGTAGACTAAGTTGTTGTTAGAACTTACCCAGACATATAGTGCATACTGGTTGTATAGGAATGTGTTTTCCTTGATAGTGTTATTTGAGGACCCGTACAAATCTATGCCTTCTTCGCTGTCTGAGAATATATTTTTGCTGATGTTATTGCCGCTTGTGTAGGTTACTGAAATGGAATATTCGCCATTGTTTGATAGCCTATTGCCAACAAAGCTACCACTACTGTAAAACAAACCAACGCCAAACTCACTATTGTTTGCTATAACATTGTCAATAATCATGTTGTTGTTGGAGTGTTCGAAACGCGCGCCTCTTGAGTTGTTTCCTATGGTATTGCCGATTAAAGCGTTGTTATCGCAAGGCTTGTCACCGTAAAATGAATAGTAATAGAAACCGTGCAAACTGTTGTTCATAACGGTGTTACCGCTGAAGGTGTTGTTTGAGGAAGCATAGGCCAAAATGATTCCATTTGAATTGCTTAATATCGTGTTATTGCTAATGTCATTGTTTGAGGAATATTCCAACTCGATACCCCTACCGTTGGATTCAATAATGTTCCAACTTGCGTTGTTGTTGTTGGAACGGAACAGGTCAATCCCGCTTCCTCCTACATTTGAGGTTATGAGGTTGTCTTTAACAGTACATCCAGAAGCGTCTCCTAAGTAGATGCCTGCAGTGCCCCAAGCTCCGTTCCGTATTGTGAATCCGCTAAGATTCACGTTGCTTGCTTTTATAGCAATTACTGCACCGACCATTCCTTTGCCGTCAATGATGGTGGTACTCTTGTTTTCTCCGGAAAGCGTTAGGGGTTTTTTTATCTCTATGTAACTCTCATAGTACGTTCCTGCTTTCACCAGAATAGTGTCTCCAGCATTGGTCGAGTTTATGGCTCTTTGAATTGATGAGAAATCTGCTGGACCATCGTCATCCACAGTCCATGTTTTTAGTCCTGGTTTTTGATAGAGAAACAGATATACTCCTACCAGAGAAACTGCGAGTATTGCTATAATGACTACGGGTGCAATGATTTTCCATGATTTGACTTTGGGTTTCTTTTCAACTTTCGCTTTCACATCTCTACTTGGTTTTTCATTCTTTTTTATCATGGTCGTTAGTGTTCTCAAAAGAAGTTGTATTAAAAGTCTTTGTGCCAACCTTGAATTGCTGTCAGAGGAACCACACCTTAGCGAGTTATTCACACCCGTAAAACTTCTAGGCCCAAGCCAACCAGTATACCTTACTAAGTAATGTGAAAAAGCGTTGTCCTTTAGACCTAGGCTCAGGGATGGTGGCGCCCTGGCCGGGATTTGAACCCGGGTCCAGCGGGCGACAGCCGCTAATACTAGACCGGACTATACTACCAGGGCCGTCAAGGCCACGGCGCCAAGAATCAACAAGATGGTTGTTCCAAATAAACTTTATTCGCTTTGTGATAGCGCCAAGAATAGGTTTATGTCTCGGTTTAAACATCGCCCTTGGCACATAGCACTGCCCAAACGACTATTGGTGACTTAGGACTAAGCTAGATTGTTTCTTTCTTCTTGTACCATGGATGCTTTCTGTCTCGTTTGAGTTCAAAAACGACCTAGTTTTTCTCGTCAACACAAGGCACAGTTGTTACATCCCTATTCTTGTCCCAAGGAAATTCGGCGCCCCACATAAACGCATAAAGCGTTGGCATGAGCGTTGCCAAAGCGCTTGAGCATATGTTGCCTTTTACGCTCAGTCTGTCGAGAATGATTTTGTCTCCGACTTTGTGGCCTACGCTACATTTTCCTTTAACTCTCTTGACGGTGGCTTCTACTGTGAAACCGTAACCTTTCATTAAATCACCCATCACTTCTATATCATCAACGGATATAAAGAAAAATCGAAATAATAAACAACTGGAGCACACGTTAGAGATGAAAATTGGCAAACTAGATGTGGGACGGGATTACAGATTATTTTAAAGGTTAAAGCAGTTACATTTGATGATTTCTATACCTTGCGTTATCCAATAGGGGAAAGAGAGGGCATCATTTGTCCAGTATTAAGAGTATTGAAGAGACAAGGATTAGATTTGGATGACAAGGAATTTCTAAAACAATATTTTAGAGCGGACAGGCTTTATCGAAAAAGATTGAAAGAAACTTCGCGTGAGTCACTGCTAGACGATATAGTAGTCAGTGCTTTAGTAGGATGTGGTTATGAGCCGAAAACCGTTAGTGGAATTGTAAAGGAAGCTGTAGATTGTGGAATAGCGACGAGAAAGGCCAAATGGTTTCCAGACGCAAAAAGAACTCTAATAACACTACGGGAAAAAGGTTACAAACTCGGGATAATTTCTAACACCCATTGGCGCATCCTAGAGGGTTCAAGAAAGGAGTTCGAGAAGTTTTTTGACGTCGTAACACTTTCTTATGAACACGGTTATGCGAAACCTCACCCATCAATCTTTGTCGCTGCACTAAAAAAGTTAGAAACAAAAGCAAACCACTGTTTACATGT
>Ga0315308_1001004_pt1 | contig 16217 bp, 25 predicted proteins | sample TDP3_MG_FD_203078 | JGI IMG/M metagenome (GOLD analysis project Ga0315308, IMG submission 203078) | Freshwater sediment microbial communities from Lake Towuti, South Sulawesi, Indonesia - TDP3 | ecosystem: Environmental > Aquatic > Freshwater > Lake > Sediment | place: Indonesia: South Sulawesi... | reverse complement strand
TGAACTTTTGCATTGGCTGACTTGGAAGCTAAGCCTACCGGATTTTCTCGATTCCTTAATTCACGAAGCTGTTTGAACCTCTATTTTTATTATTGATGTGCCATGGGAGAGGAATACCCGAGAAGACCTGGGCGACCTCCAGGCGCGGTTGCTGTCGGAGGCCTAGCGAGGGTAGGAATAGGCAACGCATTCGTGCTAGTAATGATGTTCGGAACAATGTTTATGCTTTGGCAACGCCAGTTATTCGAGACTTGGCTTAACGCCATCGTAGCCACAGGAGTTATCGTCGGAGCAATCTATATTCTGCTCTTAATCTCAAGGAAACGTATCACAGGCACAGGCGAAGTCCTTTTCGTCTTAGCGAGCCTAGTGATCTTCATATTCCTGCTACAGCCCGAGTACCAGAAGCAGATACCTTTCACGATAACGGCTCTCGACGTGGCGGATACGTCAGGTCAAGCGATCATGCCGATCTCAACGCTGTACATCATCTTTCTAGCTATCGCATTGGTCGCCGTGTGGAAAGGCAAGGTCCTCGAAAGACTAGGCGTAAAGTTCTAGCCGAAAACCCCTAATCCTTTTTCAGGTATTTCTATGCTGCTGTCGGGTCCGACCGACAAGTTGGACACAGTCCTCCCCTTACATCGCGCATCCAGTATCCACATCGTCGGCATCGCTTTGTTGTTCCGTTGGGATTTCCGTGCCCAAGATTGGGTTTCGTGTACTCTTGATAGGCGCGTTTCAGCTTGGACCTAGCCTCAGTGATGTTCCCTTTGTATTGTTTCGAAAAGCCTTCGCGGAATGTCAGGCTGTAAAGCAGTTGAAGCCTCTTTCTGCGTCTGTCGTCTGAGATCCTAGAGTCCTTCTTGACAGCCTGAATAAGCTCGTCGGTATCGTGGTCTGAGTCCCAAGACCCGGTCTGAGGATATACTCGTCTTTCGGCTTGGCTCCGCGTTAAGCCCTCTCCTACTGCGATTTTCCTTCGTCCTCTACGTATGAATCCTGGGCGAACCTTTCCCTTCTTGCGATAGAAGAAGTCGGGCTTGCGAGACAATTACTTTCTGCGTCTCCGTTTCATGGGAACGGCGTAGACTCTTCCACGCTTATCAACAAAGCACAAGGAGTCTTTGGGACGCTTAACTTTACCAAGTAGCCTTCTTTTAGCCAATGTTCATCAGAAGAAAAATAGCTTATCGAGCAGCGTAGATTATTTGTGGGCTTCTCGGTCGGAACATTAGCCAGAGGATTAGGAGGATGAGGATTACTATGGCGATTAGGGCTAGAATCGCTTGCGCGTCTGTGAGCTGCCATCCGAAGAGCGATTTGAAAAGTGATTTGACAAGCTCTACCAACCATTTGAACGGGTCGGGTGTCGGAGCTTCCTTGCTTACGTCGACGGTTATGCTTGAACTCGAGCTTGCGTATTTGTCGTCTCCTTTGAAGTCTGCGCGTATCGAGTATGAGCCTTCCTCTTTCGGGGCAGATACTTCGACTTTAAATTCTCCCATCGTATCTGTGGTTGCGGAGCCTGAGTAGCCGAAGTCGCTTGAAAGCTCTATCTTCTTCGAGGGCAAACCGTTGCCGTTGTAGTCCACGAGCTTTCCTTCTAATGTGATTGTGGATGACGGAGCGTACGATCCTTTATCCGACTTCAAGAAGAGGCTTGTTTTAGCCAATAGCACGGTTTCATCTGGAGCAGCGGTTTCTTTTACTTGAAGTGAGATCTGCGCTGTATGCGTGATGCCTCCTCCGCTTCCGGTCACGGTGACTGTGTAGGTCCCGAGTTTAGCTGTGGATGAGGTTGTAAGCGTTAGCACTGTTGAGGCTATCCAACCGTTCTTGTCGCTGGGAGTGTCTGAGGTTCTGCTGAAGCTGGCTGTGATGCCTGAAGGAAGGTTCGACGCTGAGAAGCTTATTGTTGAGCTGAACTTGTACACCGACAACGCGGCTACATTGAAGGTTCTGAAGGTCCCGCTCTTCGTTCCTATGTCGGTTGAAGTTGGGCTTACGGATAGAATAAAGTCGGGTTTCTGCTCTTCAAGAGCGGGAATCGTGTAAGGCCACTTCAAAGCTGGAGGCTGAACAGTTGTTCCAGCAACCAACTTCACATATTTCCCAGCATACCACCAGCCGTACATCTCCCACTTCTGCTTGTACGCAAGCTCAAACGTTACAGTCTCGCCTGGAACCTTGCCCACGATGTATTTCATAGGGTCGAATCCTTGAAGGCTGAAGGCTGATTGGGTTGTTCCGAGCTTAAAGGTTGGGTAGCCTACTAGGGCTGAGTACCATGAGGTTGACTCCTTGTAGAAGAATAGGCGTGTGCCCTCTGAAGGACTTGTGTAGACAACGTAGCCATTCACAAGGATTTTAGCTTCAGTCTCAAGCTTCAGTATGAAATCGTCAGCGTAAATCTTCTGGCCGAAGATATTCGTTTCATAGGGCATCGGAATGTCTGGAATCGTCAAAGCCTTCGCAGCGAAATCCATTAAGCTGGGTTCTTTACCGCTTGAAGCTGTCTGCAGGAGCATCAGATAGACTTGGCTCTTGGAAGAAGAGAGATCAGCATAGGAGCCGTCTTTGAATTTGACACGTATAGTCGACCAGGTTTCACCAACCTTAACCGGAGTCGGCGTAGGTGTCGGCGTAGGAGTTGGTGCAGGTGCGTCAACGCCTAGGCTGAAGTAAACATCGTAGTAGGTCGGCGTCGTCGATGTGGGCAGAGTCACCTTCGCAGTTATCTTGATCGAGTAGCTTCCCTTCGGTGTTGAGCTTGAAGTCGTAATCTTGAAGGAAACAGTTGAAGTGGTTCCCTTAGCGATGTGAAGACTGGTTGAAGAGAACGTGCCAGATGCGGCTGAAGGCAGACCTGAAGCCGAAAGCGTCACATCCGCATCCGTGTAAACAGGAGTCATGTAGACCGTGGTTCTCGCATAGCTTCCAGCCTTAATCGTTTCAGAGGTCGGATCGATTGTTATAACGAAGTCACGCATAAACGTAAGGACCACAGGAGTCCGAGCTTCATAGCTGTAGGCTACGACAACCCCCACCACAACCAGAATAAGGAGAACGGCAAGGGCTGAACCCTTACGTTTCTTAGCCAAGATTGTTCAGAAGAAAAATAGTTAGATTGATTGAAGTTGGATTTTCTTGCTGACTAAGGTGACTCCGAGCAGGGCGATTAGGAAAGGCATCACGACGAAGGCGAAGATCCGCTGAACCTCAACGCTGAGGGTTGGAAGCAGATGTGTGGTTGCTTCCCAGAGCAACCCGTCCTCAGTTTGATAGAAGACATTACTGGCTCCAGAGAAGCTTCCCGTCGTCACGTATTGCACATAGGGGTTTTCCCAGTTACATATTGCGAAGAACGAGAAACTGATCAGCAGCAGTCCGACCGTCTGCTTCGGGTCCTTGATCTTGAAGCCGAAGACGACTAAGCCCATCTTCTCAAGAACGTACAAGGCCCCGTAGAGCAACGCATAGTAGACCAAGAAGCCGCCGACGATTGTCAGCGTGTTCAACCATAGAATCCATTGGCGGCTTGTAAGCACGAAACCCATGATGGCGATTGCTACGGCAAGCTGAAACTCTTTAGAAGTAATCTTTCCCAAGGCTTAGCCTCCGGTCTGAGGAATGTTGATGGCTATGCCGCCGTAGAGGAAGGCTACGATGACTGCTCCGATTCCCAAGGCTACTAGGAAGCCGAGGGACCCGCCTACCCAACCGAGGATCACGTAGCCCAAACACCAGATGAGGAGAAAACCGATGATCGTAGCCCAAACTAAAACTGGAATCTGAGCTAGGTAGGACCCGACGACTGGGATTTGAGCTAGAAGCGGAGTCACAGCTTCAACCCAGCTAGGACTGATCAGCGGATTCTGGCTGAGGCCTAGGACCAAGCCCGCTATCTGCGCGAATAAAGATACGATTCCAGCGGTTAAGCCTCGATGTGCTTCAACCAAGATTCTTCAAAGGAAAAATGTTCAGTTCAGACCTCTAGCGTTAGTTTGACTTTGCGGTTTGAAAGGCGGCTTCTGCATCGGGTGGGCTTAACTGCGTCCAGCATCTTCTTCAGGTTGGAGGCTGATGTCTCGATCTTGATGATTACGTAGCCGATTCGGCAAGGCGAGGCTAACGGCCTCTTAGGCGAGTAGCTGACGATCTTACCCAGATAGATTTTCTTCATCTTTTTTCTCTCGTTACCATCAATGCTGAGGCGTATGCGCCGATCGCAACTGCTAGGACGATGGTGAAGCCCCAACTGAAGAACTGGTAGTGGGCTGTGAATCCGTAGAGGTATGTGAGGTCCCGTAGCAGGTCGGCTAACGTGAACGCTAGGACCACGCCTACAATGAAGCCGTACATGGCTCTGGTTTCCGTGCGTCTCGCTCGAACCGCAACCTTGTAGAGTAGCCAAACAACGATGACAACGCCTAGGAGAACTAGGCTCGGCTCAACCTTCAAGCCGAAAGCATTGTAAAGCGGGTTCGCTTCAAGAAGACCCCTAGCTAGAAGCTGCTGACTCACCTGATACGCGGCAAGGTTCGCCAAGAAGGCTAATGCCAACATCCACTGCACAATTTCCTTCCGATCCAAGCTTAACTCATCTACGTTTGCGCTTTCGGATCTGCCGAATATACAGGAAGATGCCTAGGAGTAGGAGGCCTCCAGCCACAACGGACTGCACGTTCATGACATGGAAGCCGAGGACAACCCATTCGTTGTAGCTCTGAAAAGCATCACCGAGCTTCCGATACGCCAACTCGTCCACAAGAATCGTGAACGGCAACGCTAGGAGACAGATCAGAATAATCTTCTGAGACTTAGTGAGACGCAACAGTTTTCAAAGAAAAAATGCTCAACCGTTTACTCTTCCGCCTTTCCATAGGATCTTGTATTTCTTCTCCAGCTCGTCGATCAGCTGCTTCTCCTCAGCTGAGAGCATGCCTTCGCGTTCCGCAATTCTCTTCAAAAGTTGTAGCGTCAACAATCCAGCTGGAATCAGAACATCCCTATTGTATCCTGGAGGGACCACATAGTAGTACGGATTCGATTCTATGTTGATGTCCATCTCGGCTTGAAAGAAGCCTGTTCGCTTAAAGTGAAGATACCCAGTCAAAATAGATGTCGGCAGATAGATCGCTACGAAGATGACCATGAATATGTATATTGTTGGAAACAACGCCTTCATCGGATTGATGTTCGATATTAGTAGCACGTAAATTATGGTTATCCATTGGGCAAACGACATTAGATAGAACCAATACACGCCATGGCCAGTCCTAAAGTAGAGCCAGCCTCTTCTCAACAATCTTCTCAAGCTCAACGCTTACCGCCTTTTCTTCAACTTGGACCAGTATAGAAGCATGATCTTCCTGAACTCTTTGGGAAGCTGCATAAAGACGAAACGCCTCACGTACCTGATCGCTTCTGAGAGCGTGTGCGGATGCAGATGATACTGTAGAAATCTGTAGAAGACTGGGTCCGTGGCTTTGATTTTTCTCAGGATTCGGTTGCGTATGTACGTTCGATTCGCAAGGGCATCCTCCTTGACTTGAGCTGTCAGTTGCTTCTCATGTGCTCTGTAATTGAGGATGAAGGCGCTTACGCATTTGAAGCGGAACTTGTGGAGTAGGCAGGCTCTCAGCCAGAGGTCGTAGTCCTCTCCAGCCTTAAGCCGTTCATCGAACAGCCCTACCTTCTCGAAGACAGATTTGTGGATCAGTATGCTTGAGCCGTTGCCGATGTGCTGTCGCACGAGCTGAGCCACGAAGCTCAAGTAGTCCCAGTTCCGTTCAGGATGAAAGCCGACAACTCTTCCGTCGCGGTCCACTATTCTGTAGCTTCCGTACACTATCTTCGCGTTCTCCTCCCAAGCCTTTCTTAATAGAAGTTCAACAGCTTCAGGCTGAAGATAGTCGTCGCTTGAAAGCCACTTGAACCATTCTCCGCGCATCTCTGCTATTCCGCGATTCAAGGCGGAGCCTATGCCTCCGTTCTGCTTGCGAACATACTTTATCTGGCTTCCGTATCTTCGGCAGACCCTAGATGTGCTGTCCGTGCTTCCGTCATCGACAACTATGACCTCGATATCTCGGTAGGTCTGCTTCAACGCGCTCTCAATCGCCTCTGGCAACAGCTCGGCTCGATTGTATGTGGGAATGACGATTGACACCAATTCATCCATGATAAAACTCACAACTCCCACAGAGTTCCACAGCCTTCGGTTCAAGCCCTTCGTCATCTATCGTTCCTATGATGTATTTTCCGTCGAAGTCGTGGCAGCAGTTTGAAACCCTTCCATCCCAGAGTACGGTTACGGCCTTCTCTCTGAGATTGAAGCAGCTGTCGTTACGCATGGTGAACGGAACTCCCTCTATCTGTTTCGACCATGTGTGAGGAATCAACCTTGTAACTTTCCATTGTTTCGGAAGGTTCCTCATCCTCTTTGGGAGTTCCACGTAATAGATGATTATCTCGATCTTCTTGGAATATTCTAGGTAAAGCTCATCCAATGTCTTCTTCACTTGGTCGAAGTAATGCCTAATGGAAACCCACATCAAGTCGAGTCCTGCATCGGCAAGCTTACTGAGCACGTCTCGGTTGAGCAATAGTCCATTGGTGCTTAACCGTGTCTTGAAACCCGCTTCCTTAGCCATCCTGATGAACTTGAATATCTGAGGGTCCACCAACGGCTCCCCGAAGTTATGCAGCTCCATGAAATCCAACTCCTGCTTCTCCAGAACCTTCTTGAATGTCTCCACTGACATGAAGCCCTTCTCCCTAGTCATCTTTGGATACGGGCAGTAGTCGCACTCAGCGTTACAGTAGTTGGTTGTCTCCACGTTGTAGATTCTCATAGGCATCTTCTCCCGAAGTTGTTCTCAGAATCCGTATAGTAGAGGATCAGCTCTCCTTTGAAGGCATGCATCTCAGGATGAATTATGTCCTCGCCTAAGAATCGGCTTTCAGTCCAGTTCACTCCGTCTTCACTCTTCATCATGTAGGCTCTGAGCTTTCCGTCATCTGGATTGTAGCCGTGAACCGCGCCGAGAAGCTGACCAGCAACGCAGATGATACCAGATAAGCAGACGCAACCGCGATTCCAATCCTTCTCGGCTCTAATCACAGGATTCTCCTCATGCCTTATGAAGCGAGAGCCATTCTCAACTGCTAAGCCCACCTGCCAAACATCTCCTTTCCCCATGTAGTACATCAACCGCTTTCCATTGAAGTCGATCAAATGAGGGTCGGCCACATGCTTAGACTCCCAGCCCTTTTGACCGACATCGAATACTGGGTTATCCCAATACTTCGTCCAGTTCTCAAGGTCCTTGGATTCGGCGTAGCCTATCCGCCAGTGACCGTCGTAGCCTCCGAAGTACATACGCCATTTCGTGGCGTTCCGGATTACGCTGTGAGATTCGATGAGAATGCTGTCCCAAGGTCCGAAACGATTGAGGAAGCGAACTCCCTTCGTTAAGACGCTTTCCCTGACAACTTGGAAGTTGAAGCTGTCCGTGCTCCTCGCCAAGCCTACTCGCGTCGGAGGAAGATGGTTGAAATACATCCAAAGCTGACCGTATGCCTCAAGTATGTTGAACCATTGGACCTTCGGCAGAGTCAAAGCCAAGGTAGCCACCTTTTTTTCGGTCGTGGTGCAGTTCTCTCGTAGATGTAGAGAATCCGCTTCAGCTCGGCTCTTGGCGACGGGACCTCATGGATTAAGCGGTGAGTCGGGACCGCGTCGAATAGCTTCTTGAACTCTCTATGGGCCTCCCAGATCACCGTGCTTCCGCAAGCAAACAGCTTCTCAACAACCTTCCTCGGATTCTTGCAGTATTGAATCGTGTTCAAGCACATGACGATGTCGAAGTCAACTGAATCCGTGAACTCATCCAAGTCAGCTTGAATAAACGAGGTTTCGTAACCCCACATATCGCCTATCCGCTTCGCGTTCTCAATGATCTTCGCCACACGGTCCAAGCCGAAGACCCTACGCGCACCAGCATCCTCAGCAGCCCTACAACAGTACCCATGGTAGCAACCCGCATCGAGAACCTTCTTCCCTCTGAAGTCTACTAGGTTGGCGATTAGCTGCCATGTCAACTCTGTTCTTTCGTATCCTGGAAGCGAAATCCCATAGGGTAGCTCAATGGTCTGGTAGTAGCGGTCGTAGTTCTGTAGACCCTCCAAACGGGATATGAATGATAGAACCTCTTCCCTTGTCACCGTTACCATCTCTGGCCTCAGCAGACGCATGAACTCCGTGAAGCTGAACTCCTTGTCGGAATCTCGAAAGCGGAAGGGGATGTCGCGCAAGTCGTCTCTGTAGAATCTAGCCAAGCGACGGTAGACCTCCAAGATGTCCGATCGACTTTCGCATTCGCTTCGGTTGGCGAGACCCTCAATCGGAGCGTAGAAGCATGTGACAGCTATCTCGCGCTCAGTCTTCTCTTTTAGTTCATGGACCGATTCAGGATTCCAGTTGTACTTGCTGAACCAGCCGTCTAGGATGAAGTTCTCAGATGAATGGTTGTTGAGAAGGTTTACAAGATTCTGTTTGAAGGCTTGGAAGTTCCACCGCGTATGATAGAGCATGTCGTCGTAGCACAGAAAACTGAAGTCCTCTCTGCTCTTTGCGTATGTTGTCTTGCCAGTGCGCGATGGACCGACTACAAGCTCCAACTGAGCCATCTTGAAACCTCTAGACGAAGTTGAGATGTTTAACATCCGCGAGCAGGAGCTTCAGCAAGTTATTGTATTCGCCATAGTAACATCGAACACAGATCGAGCCGTTGAAGAACCTTTGTTTCTCGATCAACTCAGGAAGGTCATCGACCATTCCCATTCTTGTTGTTGGTTCATAGTCTCGAGTAGGATTTGCCAGTGAATATTGATTTCCACAACAGGCGTATATTCCTCCGTCGGCTCCGATTACTGGCTTTAGAAGGCTGATGTAGCAGGGGTTCTGCCCTTTCGTGTAGAGCTTTCTGCCTTGGTAGATCACTCTTCTGTCGTCTACGCCGAACTCGCGCATTCTTTCTTGGAGGTGAGTCATGTCTTGCACCGCGTCTAGGTCCAAAAGGTCTGAGACTATTCTGATGTGTGTGAAGTTGAGGTTGTTGGCGAACTCGATTATCTCTGAAATCAACGCGGTGTTAGGCATACGGGTTAGGACATGGCTGAAAGCCCAGTCCACGCTACTGCGATGGCAGGCGTCAGCTAGGATTTTGAACCAATCCTTCATGCTCATGCCGATTCTTTGAAGTTGAGCCTTGAGGTTGTCCGATGAGGAGACACGGCACCAAGTAACTTTGTGAAGCGTCCTCTCGCCAAGCCGAGAAAGTAGCGAACCGTTCGTCACCAACCCTATTTCGATGCCCATGCGGTAGATGTCTGTGAGAAATTCTGACAATTCCTTGTGAAGTAACGGCTCTCCGCCTCCAGTCACGGTTACAGATTCGCATCCTAATGCCTGCGCGGTCTCCATTATCTTGTGAATTTGAGATGAGGAAAGCTCTAGGTTCCGATTTCGATTGCTGCAAGAGCAGTATTCGCATTGAAAATTACAGCGATTTGTCGGGTTCAACTGCACATGAATCGGAAGGATTCGCCTCTCTCGCTGGATGCTTTTGAGAAGCTTCATGTGCTTCAGAATCTTGACTGGAAACACATTCGCAGCCATGTATGAGAGCTTTTCCTCGGCGTTGAACGACACTACTTGAACCCCTCTACAACCTGAAGCATTTCGTCTGCGAACCTGTCCAAGTTGAAGTGCTCCATTCTGCTTGAGATGAACTGGGCCGTGGTCGGGGTCCAAGCTTCAACCGCCTTCTCGACATGCTCAGCTGCTTCCTCAAAGCTGTTGTGGGTGTATGCGAACGGTTTGGCATGCTCCAAGATCTCTAAGTGGCCTCCTTCATTGACAGCTACGGGAATGCAGCCTGCGCTGACGGACTCGCAAACGCTGAGGCCAAAATGCTCGAAAGAGCTTACATGAAGGTAGACCTTGGCTTTGGCCATGATTCCACGTTTCTCTTCTTGGCTGATGTTCACCAAGAACTCCATCGGAAGATCGAGACTCTTGGCCTTCTCCATGAGGCTTCTCGCTATGGCTTCCTCGAATCGGTTGGCTGTCTGACCGACGACGATGAACTTGATGGCTTTCCGAGTCCGCTTGGCTATCTCGATGATGTGGTCCAGATCCTTCTCCTTCGCGTACCTAGAGATCGTCAGCACCAAGTCTTCTCGATCCGTCTCCTGCGAAAGCTCTCGGTAGACTTCCGTGTGAACGGGCGGGTAGATTACCCTCTCGGCTTGGATTCCGTGAAGCTCAAGTAGCTTCCGGGCGCTGTGGTAGCTGTTCGTTATGAAAAAGGCGTTGGGCTTCTTCCGTTTCGAGGCTATCCAAGTGATGATCGCGTAGGGAAGTATGTAGGGGATTTTCCACCAAGGAACCTTCAAACCGCTTAGGTTCCATGAGAGCGTTGGGTTGACTCCGTGCATGTAGACGATGTCGGTCTGGCAGAAGAGATGGTCGCTGTGAGTGTTGATTGTGATGTCGACGGATTTGGCTAGGCGTCTGACAGCCAGAACCATGAGGAGGCGTTGGTAGATGCCGAAGATCGGGAGGCGCTTCCAGAAGATTGAGAAACAGCGATCTGGCTTGACGCATGGTCCCATGTTCTGCTCTACGCGGTTCCAGTCAACCTTGTCGAATGTTGCCAAATGAACTTCGTGACCACGATCCTTCAAGACTTTGATGAGATCCACTGTGAAACGTTCAGCTCCACCGATCACGTTCAACGTGTTTTGTAGCAAACCGACTTTCAATGACTACTTCTTCCCAAATCTCCTTTCACGCGCGACCCTGCACCAAGTCGCAATCAGGTTCTCCCTTCTCTCCACCACATAGTTCGGACATAGGCTGCAGTCCATCTTCATGCCGATGTGCTCACAATACGGGGTCCATCCTTCCGCAGCCCCGAACCCAAGCATGGACAAGGCTTTGCTCAACCCGAAGGATCGGAACCTTCTGATAGCGTCTAGCAATCTTCCTCTCCCTCGAGTTCTTGGAGAGCTTCTCTTGAACCCTTATGTCCTAACGCGGCTAGGAATGCCATAACGAATGTCACTAGGAAGAATGCGGCTACGGAGACTAAGCCTTCTAGGAGTTCAAGCCTCTCTCGAAGTTTCTGGTTCAAGGATCTCGAGAGAAAAATGTGCTGGCGTTTCGCAAATTACGGCAAAAGCGAACCTCATTTTTTTATGTTCGTAGTTCAGGCGAATAGCGAACTTCGTTTTTGCGTAGGAAAGCGAATTACGCCTTTTGTTCTAGCTTGTAGAGGATTTCAAGGCCCTTTGCCATATCTGTGAAGCCGTAGATTACGTTGAGCAGACAGTCTGCTTCATCCTTAATTGCATCCAAATCTTCGAGAACATTGAATCCTTTAAGCGTACGAAGCGAAAAGTCGAAGAACTCCCTTGCGTTACTTTTCAAATCAGTCGGAAGCTTCTGCTCGAACTCCTTAACATCCTGTAGACTTAAGTTGTCCTTTGCTACGTCCTCTCGAAGAGTCTTCAGTAGTGCTTCACAATAGCTGTTGAATCTTGGTGGTCTTACTCGGTTGACTCCCCAATGAGTATCTTCGAAGACATCCCAAGCATATCTGACCCAACCGATCAGAAAGTCATCTCGCCAGTCGTATCCTTTTTCGTCACCTCCGAAGACTGCATCCTGACCGTCCGTTATCAAGTCGATGGCCTTTAGAGTTTTCCAAAGGCGCCTGAAATCAATCCTAGGCTGAACCATGGGCGGATGCTCAGACATCGCTAAACCTCACTAGAAAAATAGTTCGCAAATGTTACAAATAGCGAATTAAGGAGGGTTCACTCTTTCCTATCAGTCATGAACCCGCAGTTTCGGCAGTAGACCTGAGCTACGCCATGCTTCTTCACGCCTCTTTCCAAGGTTCCTTTATGACAGCTAGGACACTTCGCTCCGACGGGCCATGAAGTCTGCTTATCAGCAAACTTCTTTGCGGCGTCCCATTCACCTTTCAGCATTATCGGCATTCCTCAGAACTCCGAATCATCATCTTTTCCTAAGCTAAAAATGTAGTTCGCAATTGAAGAAAAAAGCGAAACTGTTTATAGAGCTTCTTTGCAAGCTTTTGCAATCGCTGATGATAGTGGCACGGGAATCTTCGATCTTCTCCAAGAGATTGCAGGGTCCCATCTAACCTCGGAGTTTAGCCTGTTGTCAACCCCCTTCCTTATTGCCTTTGTGCCCAGATAACTGGTTGGAAACATGAATAGTGGAAAATTACCCCACAAATACCAAGGTCTAAACATGACTTTTGGCTTGCCCAATACTTTTTCGATATGCTTGACTGAACGTCTTACGTTCTCAAGAACCCAAAATTTGGGATTGGCCTCTCGTATTACTCTTATCGCTTCATTTACTAATTCCATTCCTTTTTCTATGTCACCAGGTCCACGTTGCCCTTGAGCAACAGCTAAGAAAAGCAATTCGGAAAATTCTGTGCATGGTGGACTTGCTACAACAACCTGATAGTAGTTCGGATCTGGATGATATTCCCGCAAATCTTTCAGTATCAGCTTGTAAGGATAGCCCACATCAACGATATCCACGCCTGTACAGTCAAATCCATTGCGATAAAAGCCAATGCTCCAACCCCCCATGCCTGCACACAAGTCAAGGCATCTAGGTCTTTCTGTTGTATCCAAATATCTTCAAAGGAAAAATGCTCAAGCTACTGAGTTCGCTTTTCGTACCGAAAGCGAACTAACAGGCTATTTTTAGTCTGAGGAGTGGATTTGCCAATGGATACACATGAGTCCGAGCTAAATGACTGGCGTAATGAGTTTTTCCAAATCGTAGGTTCCTTTGAGAAGATAGCAAAGCAGACGCTTCGCCGAGACCAAGCTAAACGGTTTTCAAAGGCCCTAAGTTACGTGGACAGAATTTTGCGAAAGCTAGACCTTACGACTATGTGCCAAAAATGCGGAGCTAGACTTATCGAACATGACGCTTTTGAGAAGAAATGCGTGAGCTTTCTTGGGGTCCCGTTAACGGAGGATTGCTGAAGGCAAATGCAAATTAGAAAGCTTGTTGAGACTTTAAACGCCTACTTCTCTGGCTATGACGGAAAAGGATGCGATTATCTCTCCGACGAGATTGGTGTCCGCGCAGAGAACTTCTCAAGCTTATCAAAGGAGAAGAAGCAAGAGATAATCCGACGGTTCATCGAAGCTTTCGGTAACTGCTTAACAAATGACCTAGAGGTCCTTGCGTTAACCGACGAAAAAAAGCCAGTCGACTATCAGGTTCTTGAGACGTTCATTAGAGTTGGAGAGGCTAGCTTAGCCCTGCTCAGGCTGACAGAACACTACGAAGTAGAATTAGCCCGTCCAGATGAAAGCCTTGAGGAGTGAGGGGCAGATGGCTAGAACGAGTGCTGAGGTACTTTGGCGTGAAGCTTGGAAGACCGTGCCGCGGTTCGGGTCCTACCTTTGGGATTTCAAAGGATGGCGGGAAGACAGAAGATTTCTTAAGAAAGATTGGGATCTCTGCGACGAGTGCGCTCAGACCTACCGTCCTTATGCATTAGCTTGGACCCGTAATGACAAACGTTTCTACTTTTGGTTTGGCGTAGGCTTGGCGATGCTTATTCTAATCGCAATCGGAGCAAAGACCTTTGGCTAGGAAGCTTCCTTATTTCTTCCACGAAGACCAAGAGAAGGGTTTTCTCAAGGCTTGCGAGGGAAGCCAGAGGGACCACTGCATCTTCAAGACAGCCTTTGATACTGGCATGAGGATAAGTGAACTAGTAGGCGACAAGCGGACAGGCTACCGTGGGCTTTACGTGGAGGACATAGACTTCGACAAGCAGGAGATTCGCGTCGTAGGCAAGGGGAAAAAGGAGAGAGTTGTCGTAGTGAGCAAGGAAGCTCTTGAGGAGATCTCAAAGTGGCTTGGCGATCGGCGCACAGGCAAGGTCTACGAAATAACGCCTAGGATGGTTCAGAAGCTCGCCAAAAAGTACGCGAAGGAAGCTGGGCTACCAGACTGGAATAAGCGCGGCCGATGGAGCCCGCACAAGTGCCGTCACACGCACATAACGAAGATCATCGATAAAACACATGACCTTGTGGCAGCTCAGGAACAAGCTGGACATGAAAGCCCGGCGACGACAAGCATCTACACGCACCTGTCCACCAGCTACCGTAAGCCTGTGATGCAGAAGGTCTTCGGAGAAAGCTGAGTCGTGAGCAAGAGGAGAAGACGTAGAAAAAGCATTTGGGAAATGATTTTTGGATGTGCCTAGTTTTTGGAGAAAGTTGAGAAATGACCATCCAAGACCGAGTTTGGATCATCTTTTGTTGTATTGTTATCTTTGGCTTGCTAGGTGGTTGGATCTTCGACTTAATGGGAAGCCCAAAGTCAGCAGGTTCGATCTTTGGAGCCTTTATTGGTTTGTTCGCAGCCCTTTGGATTATAGAGGCTGAGAGGCAGAAGCCTAGTTCGTAATTTCAATGCTTTGCGAACTCTTCTTAGGCGGTCTTGCTATCTTCTTCGATGACATACCACCAGTCTGAGTCGTAGACTTTCCAATAGGGATACCATTCGGTTCTGTATGAAGCTGAGCATTTAATGATATCCCCTTTCTTCAGTTGATATGCTCGCCAAGATTCAACTGTTCCAGAACCGAAAAATGCAATGCTTATGAAGTCACCTTCGAGAAAGTGGACTTCGGACTCTTCAAAGGCAAGAATTTGAAGATCCATCTTAACTGAGTCAGGTCCGCGGTCTACTGATTGAACTCTTCCGACAACAGTTGCATATACGGGATATGTCTGTGGATTGTAAGACGAGACTACAATATGTGAGACGAGAGCTAAGAGTCCTACCAAGATTATCCCGATAACTGTCCCCTTCCGCATCTTCTCACCTATTTCGTTTTTTTGGGAACCCTCGCTACATAAGAAATCTTGGGTGGCTTGGTCTCAGAAACACGTCTTTTCGCAATTTGCTTCTTTGCTAAGAAGCTGATCTTTCTTCTCGCCCGTTTCTTCGGCTTCTGCTTTCTTCTAACGTAAAACTTGATCTTGAGCTTCTTCGGAAGTCCTACTTGGTTCCAAAAAGTTTCTGTCTTTCTTCTTATCCTCAAGTCACATCACGTCACATGGCGTTAGGGCGAACCTCTCTTTGATTGTCGACTTCACGATTGAGAGCATTCTTCTCGGCTCCTTCTTGCCAAGGTCGCAAGTCGCTATGTCATGCGCTAGGAGAACACACTCGTTGTCTTCGTATATGAGCCACCCAACAGTTTCAGTCGGGATCGGCTTTAGTGGGACCAACTGGTAGTCTTCAACGGTCGTTCCTGGGGCATCTCTGTCAAAGGAGGCCTGATGGTCCAGAAACTTCACATAGACAAGCTCAAGCGACTTCTCAGACTTGGATACCAATCCAGTCACCTTTCATTTCGTTGTTTGCGTCAAAAGCGAACTCACTTCTATCCCCAATTCAGTATTACGTTTACTGCTATGAGCGTGACCGCGATTAGTAGAATGACTCTGATTGGCTTCTTTTGTTGCGAAAACTGCATCAGAAGTGGATAGAAGCACAGAACTATTGAACCTAGCAGAACTGTTTTAAGAGCAATGAAACCGAAGAAAGCTAGTTGAAAGCTTAACCCTTCACACCACAAAAGAAACGGTACTAAACTAACCATAAGTATTGTAGGGATGAAGAACAATATGAAGACTAAAGCGAAGATATTCTCTGCCTCTTCCTTAAAATCGAGCCTTTCAATCGTCATCTTGTTCACCTATTTCGCTAAGTGAACCACCATTCCTTTTTTCCTTTACGCCAACCTTCTTCACCTTGGTTATGGCAACGAACCGCACCACACTTGCATCTTTCACGTGTTGCTCGGTTGGTATCGACCAGCACGTAGCGATTACAGAAAGAACAGGGCATCCAAGTTAATCCTGCTGCTCGTTGTTCACTTGTTGCCCTGACTAGAACATCGGAACAGTCGCCTCTCTTCGCATTCGGTAAGGTCGGAGTTGAACCTGTCACCATATCAAATCCTAGCCCTACGTGTATCGTCTTGCCCATCCTTCCCACCATCTTATGACTTGGAACATAGTGCTTCCCTAATATCCAAAAGAAGCGCAGCACTTAG
>Ga0315308_1001003_pt1 | contig 16226 bp, 17 predicted proteins | sample TDP3_MG_FD_203078 | JGI IMG/M metagenome (GOLD analysis project Ga0315308, IMG submission 203078) | Freshwater sediment microbial communities from Lake Towuti, South Sulawesi, Indonesia - TDP3 | ecosystem: Environmental > Aquatic > Freshwater > Lake > Sediment | place: Indonesia: South Sulawesi... | reverse complement strand
CGGTTTTCACCTATCGAGACACCTCAGACTACGTCGCTGACAGGCATTTACGACGAGGAACACCCCTCAGTTCCTAAGAACTCAAAGAGCTTATCTTGGCACGCCGAAGCTTCGCTTCGCTACTCCTCTGTAACTAAGAGCTTCGCTCGGCGGCTAAGTTTTGCTGAATCTTATTTTAACTGATTCTGCGTGGCTTACCAGCCCTTCTATCTGGGCAAAACTGATTATGTCTTGAGCTGAATCTCTCAATGCTTTTTCCGAACAGGCAACTACCACTATTCTTTTCAAGAAATCTTTGACCGATAATCCTGATGAAAATCTCGCTGTGCCCCCGGTAGGTAGAACATGGCTTGGCCCCGCATAGTAATCACCAACGGCTACAGGAGACCACTGGCCGAGGAATATCTGTCCTGCATTCCTTACTTGAGGCAAAATTCTCTCTGGCCTCCTGGTCAGGATTTCCAGATGTTCTGGGGCGAATTCGTTGGCCAGCCTTATAGCCTCCTGGATACTTTTCACCCACATCAGGGAGACACCTCTCTTCTTGATTCTCTTTTGAACAACGTTTCTTATTTTTCTTGAAGTGGTAATTAACCGTGCGGTAGCGCCTGCGCCATGCTCTACTTGAGCGAGAAGGTCTGATACTATATATTCAGGGTTGGCACTCTGGTCAGCAATAACGAGTACTTCCGAAGGGCCAGCCAACATATCAATTCCCACCTCACCGAAGAGAAGCTTCTTGGCGGTAGTAACATAGATATTTCCCGGCCCTACAATCTTATCCACTTTCGGAATAGTCTCAGTGCCACAGGCAAAGGCTGCAATTGCCTGAGCACCTCCAACCCTATAGATTTCCTGGACTCCGCATATCCGGGCAGCCGCCAAGACTTCACGACTCAACTTCCCGGGAGAGGAAGCCATTGCAATCCTGGTCACGCCCGCCACTTTTGCCGGTACTATGGACATCAGTACCGAGGAAGGGTAAGAATATCTCCCTCCGGGTACATAGACTCCTACTCTTTCAATGGGACGCCAGACCTCAAGGAAGCGAACCCCTTTCAAGTTAGTTTGTGAAAATTGCCTCGAGCTTTTAGTGATTTGCCTATATTCGCGAAGATGGAATTTCTCTATATTTCTTCTTACTTTTTTTATTAAGCTAATAAAATTTGAGCCAACCTTCTTGAAAGCTTCCTCAATCTCTCCCTTTTCCACTCTCAATTGGGCTGGCTTTAAGCGAAGACCATCATATTTTTTTGAATAAGAGATTAGAGCAGCGTCTCCGTCCTTCTTGACTCTCTCTATGATTTCTCTAACTTTCTTTTCTACCTCTTTCAAACCTTTCCCAACTCCTTCCCTATGCAGACTTTCGAATTTCCGCCAAAAAACTAAAACGACAATGGGCCACCGCAAGGGTCGCTCTTACCCGACTTACTTCCTACGAAAAGTTGGTTTGCGAGAAGAATTTAATTTCTTGCGTTACTAAATCTTTGCGAGCGAAACGGTGAAATTTCAATTGTCCGATGCTCCGATAAAATCGGGGCAGAGCTTTTGAAATTTAGTGAAGCGAGTAATAGATTTTGTTAGCAAGAAATTTCAGCGATGAGCAAACCAACTTTTAATTTTCTGACCGAGCGACTCCGAAAGCTATCCCCACCTCTCAAAATCCTGAAATTCAAAGATAGTTTGCGAAGAACTTTAGGAATTTTTAGCCAAAAAACGAGGACGACTGATTCTCTTTCCAGCAAATCACTGTTTGACGAGCAAAGCGAGGAGTTTTGATTTGCGCCCTGGGAAGTCCGAAGTGTTTTGGCGCCAAAAAATTCCCCAGTGATGAGCAAACTATCTTTCGAATACCTAACCGAGCGACTCCGAAAACTATCCCCACCTTCAGTACCCCGGGAATGAAGGGATAGCTGCAGGAGCTTCAAATCCGCCAGGTTTTGCAGGAGCGCTGGCGGATTTAGAGCGAGGTTCTAACTGAGCGACTCCGAAAGCTATCCCTTCATTCCAATCTTTCATTCTTTTATTCTTTTTATTTTCGCTCCTAAACGTCTCAGTTTCTTCTCAAAGTCTTCATAGCCCCGGTCAAGGTGGCTAACTCCAAATATCTCAGTTTTTCCCTCTGCGGCTAGGGCTGCCAGAATCAATGCTGCCGATGCCCGTAGATCCGTAGCTATTACCGGGGCTCCACTAAGCTTAGGAACGCCCTTTACAATAGCGCTATTACCTTTAACTTGGACGTTGGATCCCATCCTTTGAAGTTCGCCAACATGGAGGAATCGATTCTCAAATACAGTTTCCGTAATTATACTCGTACCTCTACCGAGACTCATCAGTACCATCCATTGGGCCTGCATGTCGGTAGGAAAGCCTGGATAAGGAACTGTCTCAATGTCGGTCGCCTTCAGATTTTTTCCCGAGGTGATTCTAATTTCTTTATTATTTAACGCAATTTTTGCTCCCGCTTCTCTAAGTTTTGTTATTACTGCCTCCAAGTGCTCCGGGTTTGCTCCCCGAATAACCACACTCCCCCCGGTGACTGCCGCTCCCACCATAAATGTACCTGTCTCTATGCGGTCTGGAATGACCTCGTGAACTGTTCCACAAAGTCTATTCACGCCTTCAATCTCAATAATATTAGTCCCTGCACCCATAATCTTAGCACCCATCTTATTCAAAAAGCTGGCAAGATCCTGAATTTCTGGTTCGGAAGCAGCGTTTTCGATGACAGTTTTTCCCTTGGCTCTGGTTGCCGCCATCATCAAATTCTCTGTTGCCCCTACGCTGGGGAAATCCAGATATATATTTGCACCATGAAGCCGTGGAGCATCTAATTGAACGTATCCTCGATCTAAACTGACCCTTGCTCCCAATTTTCTGAAGCCTTGAAGGTGCAGATTGATTGGCCGGGCCCCAATAGCGCATCCTCCCGGCAAGGACGCTCTCACTCGACCAAGCCTACCAAGAAGGGGACCCATCACCAAGATAGAGGCGCGCATCCTTTTTACTAACTCGTAGGGAGCCTCACTATCCAATCTTTCAGTAGAAGAAATTCTTATCTCTTTATTATGGTGGGAAATTTTTTTCCCCAAGATCTTTAATAATGCTAAAATTGTTTCTACGTCCTGAAGAAGAGGTACATTCCTGACCACGCAGTCCTCGTCGGTCAAGAGAGTGGCAACAAGTATAGGCAGAGAAGCGTTCTTGGAGCCACTAATCTTCACCACGCCAGAAAGTTTCTTCCCTCCGGTTATGACAATCTTTTCCAACGGTCCCTCCTCTTGTGAATCAGCTCCGAAGGAGTCCGACGCCTCCATCGGGTTTCGGAGTCCTATCGGACCTGTGCTCAATAGGGGAAACGCTTCTCCCGGGGTGCTCACCGTCTCGCACCCGCACCTTTCCCTCGCTTCGCTCGGTCGTCGCTCCTTACTCGTCGCGACCGGCGCCCCTGATTGCGTTCACTCCGTTCGCTGTCCCCTGGGCGCTCACCGACTCGCGCCCGTCGCTACCACCGAGCTCCTTATTCGTCCCGATTTCATCGGGACCCCCTTCCGCACAAGGTTTATCTATCTTGAATCAGCTCCGAAGGAGTCGGAAGCCTTTTGGTTTATCGGCAAAAATGGTTCTGACCCCTTCTATTTTCTATTTGATTTTTTGAGCTACAACCACTCTATCCAGGCCAGCGTAGTCTTTAACCAATTGGGCTGGACAGAAATGTTTTTGCCCGTCGATGAACTTCACTACTGCTTTCCCTTGCCCGTCCCCAATTTCCATAATTAAATAGCCACCATTAACCAGATATTTTAAGGCTTCCGGGACTATCCGATGGTAGAAGCTTAACCCTTCACCTCCTCCTGCCAAAGCAGAAACCGGTTCTTTTCTAACTTCGGGTGGAAGGGAAGCCAAATCGCTCGACTTAACATAAGGAGGATTGCTTACGACAAAGTCTACAGATAAGTTTAGGTTGAGCTTCTCTAAAGGTTGAAAAAGGTCTCCTGACAGAAATTCTACTTTGTCATTAACATTGTGGAACTTTGCATTCTTTTCGGCAAGCTGTAAAGCCCTTCTGCTTATGTCTGTAGCATAGACCTTACAGGATTCAATATTTTTGGCAAGGGTTATGGCTATGTTCCCGCTCCCGGTACAAAGGTCTACAATGATAAGAGAATTGACTTCGTGATATCTAAAACTACCCGATCCTTTAATATCCTTTGCTTTCTCTATTACTGTTTCTACCAGGATTTCTGTCTCGGGACGAGGGATTAAGACATGCCGGTTCAAAAAAAACTTTAGTCCCATAAATTCTTTATGGCCAACAATAAAGGCTACAGGCTCCCGGCAAGTTCTCCTTTCAATCAATTTCTCATACGCAGATAACGCCCTCTCATTTAACTGGCAATCAAGATTCAAATAGATTTCCAACCTTTCTATTTTCAAAATGTGCGCCAGTAAAACTTCCGCGTCAACCCGTGGTTCAGCTATTCCCCTTCTTCTCAGGCAACTGCTAGCTTTATCCAGAATTTCTGAAACTGTATATTGCTTAATCAATCTTTGCTCAACTTTCTATTTCTTTTAGTTGTCTTTCTGTTAAGCTCTCTTTCAATTTTTCGACAATCTTATTCAGGTTCCCGGTCATTATATCATTGAGATTGTGCCAGGTCATACCTATTCTATGGTCGGTTACCCGGTCCTGAGGAAAGTTATAGGTCCTTATCTTTTCACTACGGTCCCCGGTACCGACTTGTTGTCTCCTCTTCTCTGCCAGAGCACGGTCCTCTTCCTGCCGAATCTTTGCCAACAGCCGGGCACGTAACACCTTCATTGCCTTGGCTTTATTTTTCAATTGGGACCTCTCATCCTGGCATTGAGCTACGAGTCCTGTGGGGAGGTGAGTGACCCTCACCGCCGAGTAAGTAGTGTTTACGCTCTGGCCTCCTTTCCCGGACGAACAGAATGTATCTATTCTCAAGTCTTCAGGTTCTATCCTAAGCTCCACTTCCTTAGCCTCTGGCATAACCGCCACGGTTACGGCTGAGGTATGAATCCTGCCGCTCGCCTCTGTTACTGGCACACGTTGCACCCTATGAACCCCTCCTTCATACTGAAAATCGCCATAGGCGCCTTTTCCCTCAATTCCGAAGATGATTTCTCTAAATCCGCCCAATTCGGTAGCATGAGAGTCCAGGATTTCCACCTCATAGCCTCTTTTTTGGGCGTATTTAGCATACATTCGAAAAAGGTCACCGGCAAACAGAGCTGCCTCTTGTCCCCCTGTGCCAGCTCGGATCTCCATTATGATATTCTTCTCAGTATCTGCCCCCGGAGCAACAAGCAGTAATCTCAATTTCTTCTCTAACTCTGCCTTTTCTTCCGCCAGTTCCTCCAGCTCCCTTCTTGCCAATTTTACGAGTTCTTCATCGTTACTCATAAGGACATCCTGAGTCGAACTAATCCTCTTTTCAATCTTCTTGAACTCCCTGAATGCGTCAACGACCGGCTGCTTCTCAGCAAGTTCTTTTGCATATTTCTGAAAAGTTTCCTTGTCAGAAATGGTTTTGGGATCGCTAAGCAATCTTTCCAATGCTTGATAGCGTGCCTCAATAATTTGTAATTTCTTTATCACCTAAGACCTCCATTCTCAGTATATCCATAAACCTAACATCGCTGAGAGAAGAATCAACCATATAGGATGTATCCTTAGATAAAGTAGCGCAAAAAATACCAGCGTGGAGATTACGCCCGCTTTCCAGTCGACAATCATTCCTCCTTTGGCCAAGCTGAACAGAGCTGCAGCAATCAGGCCAAATACTGCAGGCCGAATCCCTCTGAAAACTGACTCCACCAAGGGATGAGTTCTATAAGTATAGAAAAGCGTAGCCATAAGCAGAATAGCCAGGAACGCAGGTAAAACTACGCCTATGGTGGCCAATAGACCTCCCCAAAACCCGGCAAGTTTATAACCAATAAAAGTAGCGCAGTTTATAGCAACTGGCCCGGGCGTCATCTCAGCCACAGCCAGAATATCGATGAACTCCTTCGTGGTCAGCCAATTCCGTATCTCGATAATTTCTTTTTGAAGGAAAGGAATTGCGGCATAGCCGCCACCAAACATAAAAATACCTATCTTAAAAAATGTTAGAAAAAGTTTAAGGTATAGCATTGGATCCCGCCTTTTCTGCCTCAAGCACTTCTTTTATCGCCACCAAAGCCACCTCAATCTGGGTATCCGAGGGCTCCCTTGCAGTCAGCCTTTGCAGCCACAAATTGGGAACAATAACCAACTTAATCAATCTATGGGTCCTTAATTTGCTGGTTAATTTTATCATTTCATAAGCGATGCCGGCAACAAAGGGTAGCAGCGCCAGTCTCAACAATAATTTACCAAGCAGTGTAGGAGCATTAAAAATGGAAAATAGAAAAATTGCGAGAACCATTACTACTAGTAAAAAACTAGTACCACAGCGAGGATGGAAGATGGTCTGTTTTCGTGCATTTTCTACTTTCAACTCATTGCCCCCTTCATAAGTATAAGCTGCCTTGTGTTCAGCGCCATGGTATTGAAATAGCCTCCGGATATCCTTTAGAAAAGATATAGCAAAGACGTAAAGAAGGAAAATCAAGATTCTAATTGCTCCGTCCACGACATTGAAAAGCAAACCGCTTTCAAACTTCAACAAGCCGCGCCGGAGGTATTCTGTAATTCCCAGAGGCAAAACGAGGAAAAGGAAAAGACCCACTAGTAGCGAGAAAATCAGAGTGCCAGCCCATAGCCACGGGTCGGACTTCGATTTTCCTAGCCTCTGGTCGTTATCTTTCTCGGTTGCTTCATGGGACAGGATATCGGCTGAATATGTTAGACTTTTTATACCCAGCACCAATGTTGCCAACAGAATGAATATCCCTCTAAACAATGGTAGCCTCGACAAAAAAAATTTCTCAGCCCATCTACTTTTCGTTTCCCTTTTGACCACGATGTTTCCATCTTTTAGACGCAAAGCAATAGCATAATAGTGGGGAGAACTCATCATTACTCCTTCGATTACTGCCTGACCACCTATATCCATATATAGCTCTCACTTGCCAAAAAGCTCAAAAAAAGATACCCCATTTCCAGGGGTTCCGAACAACCAAGTGGAACGCACCGAGCGCTCACACCCGGCCTTATTATATAACAGGCTATTCAGACCTTTTCTTTGCTTTCGTTTTCGCGCCGATTGTCTTCTTAGTCTTTGGCTTTCTCCGCACCGTCTTGCCGCCCGTTCTCGTATACCGCTGTTTAAACTTCTCTACCCTCCCCGCCGTATCAACTAATTTCTGTCTACCCGTAAAAAATGGATGACAGGCAGAACAAATTTCCACACGAATATTTTTCACTGTTGAGCGAGTATGAATGACATTGCCACAGGCACAGGTAATTGTAGTTTCAAAATAGTCAGGATGTATTCCTTGTTTCATGTCTTCCTAGTCTCTTTCTTCAATATAAGTATTTCTTGATTCAATGCATAGAGACAATAACCCCTTTGCTTCACCGAATGGAATCGGACAACTGTTGTCTCCCACGCAAAAAATAGGTCCAGGTCCCAAGATCACCACACTCTGGAATTAGTCCCAGCTTCAATTATAACAAACCAGCCTCTCTCTGTCAAACTACCTTTTCCTCTTGTGACGCATCTTCCTCAAAAACTTTTTCCGTTTGTGAGTGCGAATTTTTTGTAATTTTCGCCTTCTACCCTTGGGCATGTTTACCTCCTTGCTTGGGCTATTCTTCTGAACCTCCTTTTTCCAACCTGTACTATATATTCCTTATCCATTAACAAGTCCATATTAGAATTTCTTATGGTTTTCTGATTTATCTTTACGCCTCCCTGCGCAATCAACCTCTTGGCCTCGTTTTTGCTTGTGGCCAGACCGGCTCTTACCAATATATCCACAACCCATACCTTTTTCTGTGGGATTCTAATCTCTTTTATCTCCTCGGGCAATTTCCTCTTAACAAAAATCTTATCAAATTCTTCTTCGGCTTCCTCTGCTTTATCCTCTCCATAATATTTACGAACAATTTCTCTCGCCAATTTAGCTTTTGCCTGGCGAGGATGGAATCTTTTGATTTCATCCAGATTTTCGTCTGTCAATAATTCGTAGTACCTGAGCATCAATTGGTCGGAAATGCTCATAATTTTTCCAAAAATTTCCCTGGGAGGCTCAGTTATGCCAATATAATTTCCATAGCTCTTGCTCATTTTCCTGGTGCCATCTATACCCTCTAAAAGAGGCATGGTTATTATAACTTGCGGCTTCTGTCCAAAATCTCTTTGCAATTCCCGTCCCATTAAGAGGTTGAATTTTTGGTCTGTTCCTCCAATCTCCACGTCAGCCTTCACCTGTATTGAGTCGTATGCCTGCAGCAGAGGATAGATAAATTCCAGGATACTTATGTCTATTTCCTCATCGAATCTCTCTTTAAAATCTGCTCTGGCTAACATCTGGGCAACCGTGCAATGAGAAGAGAGCTTCATAACGTCCGACAGCTTCATCTTATCCAACCATCTACTATTGAAAAGTACCTCGGTCGCCTGTTTATCCAAAATCTTAAACACCTGCTTTTGATAGGTCTTTGCATTCCTCTCTATTTCCTCGGTACTAAGTGGTTTTCTCGTTTCATACCTCGCTGAAGGGTCACCGATACGCGCAGTAAAGTCTCCTATTATGAAAACAATCTGATGCCCCGAATCTTGAAACTGTTTTAATTTCTGCAGAACAACCGTATGACCTAAATGGATATCGGGAGCTGTTGGGTCAGCGCCAAATTTCACTCTGAGAGATTTCTTTCTCTTCAATTTCTCCTTCAATTCTTCTAGAGAAATAATTTCTACTGTGCCTTTTCTTATTATGTCTAAATCTTTTAACATTCTACCCCTGCTAAAGTTTCAGTAATTTATAACATAATTTTCTAAAATTATCAATAGAAAAATGGAAAAAAAAGACCCCGGCCTTTCTATAGCCGGGGTCTTCGGTTATTTGGGCAAATGTATCTTACATTTTTACTACATTCACTGCTTTGGGACCTTTGTCTGAATCAACGATTTCAAATTCAACTCGTTCACCTTCGTGCAGCGTCTTAAAACCTTCTGACTTAATGGCTGAAAAATGTACGAACACATCGCCTGATCCATCTTCCTTCTCAATGAACCCATAACCTTTGGATTCATTGAACCACTTTACTTTCCCTTTCATTTCTACCTTCCTTTCTTTCTAATCCTGCCATCTAATTTTACACCTTCTTTCCTTAATAACACCTCCTTCTCTTTTTCTCCCAGGGAGTATCCTCCGATAGTTCCATCCTTACGGATTACGCGATGGCAGGGAATCATCACCGGGAGAGGGTTTTTGGACAAAACTCTACCTACAGCTCTTACTGCGCGGGGATTTCCAATTTTGCGAGCAATCCACTGGTATGTGCGCGTTTCTCCAGAGGGAATCGTAGATGTGACCTTCAAAACTTTTCTTTCAAAAGGAGTCGAGTTATTCAGTAAATTGTCAATATCTTCTTGTTTCAACCTTTTCCGACCACTACCCTGCGACATTTCTTTATTTTAATATTACACCATTTTCTAAAAAAAGTCAAGAACTATCTTACCAAACAATCTTAGTGTCAACTTTGGAGACCACTGCTTGCGTTAGCGAAGATGGAAACGATAATCGAATCTTCTTAGCCCGCAGAAACACAACCTAAACACTAAGCGCTTTAACAAATGTCTTTACAACTACAGGATCGAACTGGGTCCCAGCACCCTTCTGCAATTCCTTTATTGCTTCTCTGGAAGGCAAAGCTTGCCGGTAAGAACAGCCAGACGTAATCGAATCATACGCTTCAGCCACTGAAATTATTCGCGCTCCTAAAGGAATCTCGTTCCCCAATAAACCATCGGGATATCCTTGCCCGTCATATCTTTCGTGATGATGCCGAATCAAAGGACTGGTAGCCTGCAAAAACTCTATTCTTTGAATAATGCCATCTCCAACAACTACGTGCTCTCTTACTATGGAGGACTCCATCTCACTCAGCCGGCCTGGTTTTCCCAGAATCGCACTTCCCACACCAATCTTGCCAATATCGTGAAGGAGAGCAGCTAATTCTATATTTCTCATCTCTTTCTCGGAAAGTCCCAGCTTTTGAGCAATGGACACAGAATACTCGGCAACCCTGGCAGAATGGCCCTGGCCATAACTATCTATAACTTCCATAGCTTCAAGTAGCGTCTTTATTGCCTCGACATAATCTCGACTAAACTCATCGAATGATTTAGGAGCCTTTTCCGAGCGCGGTTCTCTCTTAACTCCTTTTTTCCTATGCCGCATTGCATCAAACAAATCTGATTTGGATATTCTGTGCTGCCCTCCGGGAGTTTTGAACGACCTCAATTCTCCCCGATAAATGTAGTTCTTAACCGTACCCACTGTAACTTTGAGAAGCTTCGCCGCCTCTTTGGCCGTCAGAAGTTCATCCTTATCATTCAGGATACTCCCCATCTCTGACCTCGCAGAGGGAAAATTTGCCTAACGCATAACAAGTTGTTTCTTCCTTATGCTGGAGTATACAAAAATAGCTATTTCCTGTCAAGTATATTTAGACGAGATTAAACGAAATTGAAAGAAATTAAACGATATCCGGCCATTTCTCATTCTGGAAGTTCTTCCAGAATGACCTGTTCGTCAGTTTCCCTCGCAAGCTCTTCGTAAATTTCCTTGAATGTTTGATATTCTTCCAGGGAAATGGAACGCTTCTTATTTATCAATTTCTCCTCGAAACTTATTAATCCTTCAGAAAAGGCGTAAGCGTAAACATAATTAAACCAGGGAGTCTCCCTGAGTATAGGCGGGGGCAAATATTTCACCGTAAGGTTACTCGGTAATTTTACTTTAATCTCTGTTACATCTTCATTAAGTGCTTGAAAATCCAGAGGAAAGTTCCTTGTCTTCCTGGATACCAAAGATGCGGAGAGGCTTCCAAATTTTGGCAGCAGTCTATTTTTCCCGGCTCGCGTTAGAAATTTAGGTCCTTTGAACTCCATCCAAATTTCTACCGGCAAGTTAAGATTCTCCAAGTCGCTTATTCTATAGTCAAGGAGCTCTCCTCCGGGCGTAATCGTGCTTATCTTCTCCTTGAGCTCTTCCTCAACCAGAACAGGCTTGGTATACTTAAGCCAGGCTCTTTGGCCCTGGTCGTACATGCCAAAAGTTTTAATTTCTCGAGTGGCAGAAATAGTTTCATCATAATCTATTCTAATTTCCATTTTCTTCGAGACTCTATTATGCTCCGAGGGCAGAAGTGGAGTCTTTTCAATTCTCCCCTTCTTCTCATAAAACACAAAGACTTTTCTGTCCTGGTCAGAAGGGGGAAGGTCTCCAAAGGAGGCTGTCTCAGCCGTTGGGTCCAAAAAGAGTGCCTTGCCATCAACTTTTGCTGCCACTATAGCATGGTTAAAAGTCAATATCGGAAAGTCTTCATCCAAGACCCAGCATCCTCTGGTACCAATTAGTACAGGATAAGCTGAAATTCCACAGCATTCTAACATTGCAATTAGAAGCATAGCTTGATCTTTGCAATCACCGTACTTGTTCTTGAAAATTTCCATAGCAGAGTGGGGCTCGAATCCAGCTTGACCATACTCTATAGCCACATATCTTACCTTGGAGGCGACCCAGTGGTATATCGCTTTAGCTTTCTCCTCCTGAGTTTCCTTACCCTTTATCAATTCTCTCACTTCTCTTCTTATCTCCTTGTCCACTTCTATTTTATCCTTCGCCAGTTTCCACCACCACTCGTAGATACCATTCCAGCTCTTAAAAGAAGAGAGGGCAAGGCTGGGCACAATTTCTTGCCAGGGAGGCATTGAGGGCTCCGTAATGATTTCGGGAGCATTCTTAAACTCCCAAACATATATTCTCTTGTTTCCCGCTTCCCTGATTTCCGGAACGAAATCCACATTGTAGTCCGTATAGCCTGGATTGTAAGACTTAAAACTGAATTGGTAGTCTATCGGAACTATCACGCTGAGTTTTTGGTTAAGGTAGGGCTCGTAACCCTGTATGCCATAGTGGTGGGAAAAATCTTTCTTATTGATTAATTTCTTGATGTACCATTTTGCTTTGTATTCAATAATCGAGCCTGCGGTAACCTCAGGCATCGAAATAATTCTAACCCGGGCATTGCTATAAAGAGGATAATTCAGATACTTAGAAACATCGCGAATATGTTTCTCGCCCACCGGGATAATTGTGCCATCAGGCCTTACCGTCCGCGCATATTCCAGTTCCACCCGCTCGTAGGTGGAATCGTAATCTAACTCCACTTCACCGTAGTGCTTTCCCCGGTCATTCAATATCTTCACCAGGAAGTGGGCTTCATCTATAGCCGTATAGTCAGGCAAGATCTCAAATTTTTGCTCATCCAGAAGTATTATTGCCCCAGCATTTGGGTATTGCTCCTGCCCAGGAGCATTCTCAATTAACCCTCGGACCAAATCGTCTTCTATCTCATCAACTTTGGCCACTCCAACCTGGGCATTAATTGCCGCAATGCGCTGGGAAGCGAGAGTCTTGTATTCTTTACCAGAAATCTTTTCATAAATCTTTATTGCCTGGTCAAAGAGATTCTGCTTTTCACATGTCTGCCCGTAAAAATATAGAAACTCATCATCACGAGATTCTTCAAATCTGTCGAAAATGGCAAGAGCTTCAGTATAGTCTCCCCGCATGAAATGTGAGAGAGCAAGGAGCCTCGCCGCAGCAAAATTGTCTCTCTCTTTTTTGTAAATTTCAGATAAATGTTCAATTGCCTCTCCATATTTCCCGTGCTGGTAATAGAGCTTGCCTAATAGAAAGCGCACCTCACTGGGGTTGGAACCAGGCTCGTTCAAAGCTAAATTGTACTCGTTCGCTGCCTCCTGGAAAAAGCGGTCACTCTGCTCGGCATACTCATTAGCTAACTCCAGATGGCTCTTGCCAAGAATGGGAGAAGCGAGAAGACAAACAAATAGAAAAAATAGGAGAAAAGAAAATTTTTTCCTAATCAAATCTTTCCCCTTTCGCGTTCTCCTCTTTATTGCGGGATGAGATAGAAAAAGTAGCCTGTCCCTTTTTATTTGACCTCTTTTAGCATAGCTACCTCTTCACAATTGGGGAACTTTGGACAATTAATACACTCGCTCCATATCTTGTGCGGCAACTGTTCTTTTTCTATTTTCCTGAAGCCTCTCTTCTCAAAATATTCTGGATTAAAGGTAAGAGCAAAGACTTTTCTTATTCCCAGTTCCTTCGTCTCCGCAAGGCATCCCTCTATGAGCTTTCTACCAATTCCCTTCCCAGTGTGTTCAGGCTTGACTGCCAGGGATTTTACCTCCGCCAGGTCTTCCCAGGAAACATGAAGGGCACAGCAACCCAGGATTTCTCCATTTTCTTCAAAAACCGCATAATCTCTTAAATTTTCATAGAGTTCATTCAACGACCGTGGCAACATCTTCCCTTCCTCGGCATAAAAATTTATTAACTTATGTAGCTCCCGGATGTCGGAAATCCTGGCTTTTCGAATCATCTGCATTTTTCTCCTTTCTTGAGTGCTTCTCTATTCAGCGACAGGAGACTCTCCCTCTCTTTGCCCAGCACTTTTTCTAAGGATTCTATAGTTCGCTCGAGTGAGACAACTTTTCTTCTCTTTATGTACGCTCCCAAAATAACCATATTTGCTACTCTACCATCTCCTAACTCCTCGGCCAGCTCAGTGGCTTTAACCCTTACGACTTCAACACCATCAATTGCTACTTCCTTTTTTAATAAAGAAGAATTAACTATTATCAATCCGTTTTTCTTAACTTTGGAAGCAAACCTTTCTACAGAGTTCTCATTCATTGCCAGAAGACTGGAGGGATTGGTGACCACAGGCGAACCTATGCTCTCGTCGGAAATAATCACTGTGCAGTTGGCAGTTCCTCCCCGCATTTCGGCTCCGTACGAAGGAAAGTAAGTCACATTCAACCCTTCCTCCATCGCGGCATGGGCCAGAAGGGTTCCGGCAAACATTATCCCTTGTCCGCCGGATCCAGCCATAATCACCTCTTCCCTCATAGATGCGCCTCCTTGTTAAGTTTTATCTTTTATCACCCCCAGAGGAAAAGTAGCCGCCATTTTTTCTTCCACCCACTTTAGTGCTTCAACAGGGCTAATATCCCACCCCGTGGGACACATAGATAGCACCTCAACGAGTGAGAAACCTTTACTCTCCAGCTGAGTTTGAAACGCTTTCTTAATCGCTTTCTTTGCTTTAGCGATATTCTTGGGACTATTTACTGCTACCCTCTCAATATAAGCAGAACCATCTAACTGTCCCAGTGCTTCCGAAATTTTTATTGGATAACCAGCTATTTTCGGGTCTCTGCCCAGAGGGGTGGTGGCGGTTTTCTGAGCAATGAGCGTCGTGGGAGCCATTTGGCCACCCGTCATACCATAAACACCGTTATTGATGAATATTATCGTTATATTTTCCCCTCTATTGGCAGCATGGATGGTCTCTGCAGTTCCAATTGCAGCCAAGTCACCGTCACCTTGATAGGTAAATACAATTCTGTCCGGAAGCACCCTTTTGATTCCGGTAGCCACGGCCGGAGGTCTTCCATGCGCTGCCTCTGTGACATCGAAATTCCAGTAATCGTAAGCGAAGACAGCGCATCCCACTGGCGCAACGCCAATTGTCTTCTCTCTTGTGCCCAGTTCATCGATGACCTCGGCAATTAGTCGGTGGACAATCCCATGTCCACAACCGGGGCAATAAAGGTTCTCTTTTTCGGTCAAACTTTCTGGTCGCGAAAAAAGTTTCTTCATTTCAATATGCTCTCAATCCTGTCCACAATCACATCTACTTCTGGAATCCCACCGCCAGGCCTTCCGTAGAAATAGACTGGACACCTCCCGTTAGTCGCCAGCCGCACATCCTCCACCATCTGTCCCAGGCTCATTTCTAAGACGAGAAATGCTTTCAACTTCTCTGCATTTTCCGCTATGACTTTTTGCGGAAAAGGCCATAGCGTAATTGGCCTGACTATTCCCACCTTCATTCCTTTCTGTCGAGCGGCCTTCATTGCCTCCGTGGATATTCGGGCAGATGTGCCATAGCCCACCAGTGCCAGTTCAGCATCCTCGAGGTTCTCCGTTTCCACTCTTACTTCCGACATCTTAATCATTTCATATTTCTTATTTAGTTTCCAGTTGTGCTCTTCCAGAAGCCCCTCCTCCATCAGGAGTGAACGGATCATTCGCGGTTCTCTTCTCTTACAGCCGTCCAGAATCCAATCCTTCTTAATATAGGAATTTGGCTGGGGATTTCCTTTTACAATCTTCACTGGCTCGAGCATCTGACCTAGAATACCATCGGCAAGGACGATCACGGGATTTCTGTATTTGTCAGCCAAGTCGAAAGCTTCCCTAGTTAAATCGTACATCTCCTGAACCGAGGCAGGCGCGAGTACGATCACATAATAATCGCCGTGCCCGCCTCCTCTTGTTGCCTGAAAGTAGTCGCCTTGAGCGCCGGAAATATTTCCCAATCCCGGTCCTCCTCTCTGGATATTTACAATCACCCCGGGGAGCTCACAACCTACCATATAGGAGATACCTTCTTGTTTTAAACTTATCCCAGGAGAGGAAGAAGAAGTCATCGCCCGCGTGCCTGCCAGAGAAGCGCCAAATACCATATTAATTGCAGCTATCTCGCTTTCCGCCTGGATAAAGACTCTTCCTTCATCGATCATTCTCTTAGCCATATAGGCAGTTAGCTCGTTTTGGGGAGTGATAGGATAACCAAAATAGGCTTGACAACCTGCCTGTATTGCTCCCTCACCAACCGCATCATTACCCTTCATTAACACTCTATTTTCCATATTTTCATAACCCTGAAAAAAATAATTTATGAGAAGTCAGATAGTTACAGATGTCATTGTGAGCCACTGAAAGGAGCGAGGTCCCGATGAATCGGGCTTCGTCGTTTCACTCCTCACAATCAAAATTGCGACACAGCCCCGAAGGTCTTCGCTCTGCTGCTACTTATTATCGGTAGAGTAGAGAATTGGCGTAGTGGTTTAGGCCAAGCCTATCTGTTTCTGCCCCTTTCGGTTGGCAGTGCCTCAATATCCTGACCTTGCTCTATCTCCAACTCCCCCTCATCAAACCGTGCG
>Ga0315308_1001002_pt1 | contig 16230 bp, 14 predicted proteins | sample TDP3_MG_FD_203078 | JGI IMG/M metagenome (GOLD analysis project Ga0315308, IMG submission 203078) | Freshwater sediment microbial communities from Lake Towuti, South Sulawesi, Indonesia - TDP3 | ecosystem: Environmental > Aquatic > Freshwater > Lake > Sediment | place: Indonesia: South Sulawesi... | reverse complement strand
TGGCTGCCCTGACACGTGATCCGAGGCGTCGGGGTGTCTACGCAGGGGTCTTCGAGAGCAGCCTGGGGGTGGGTTTTTTGGTTGGGCCGGTGTTGGGCGGTGCATGGGCTGAGACCATGGCGACGGGGCCCTACCTTCTATGCGTGATGACGGCCGCCGCCTGCTTTCTCGTCTCCTTGGCGGTTCAGAGGAGGAGGGCTCGGTGAGCAGTTGGCTCTGTTTCCACTTTCTGAAAGCTGAAGAAACCGAGTGGTGCTGCTGGAGCTCCCGGTTTGTTTGTGGGCGCTCGGGTCGACCGACTTGGATTCGCGGCGAGGTTCGTGGTGCACCCCTCAACTCTTGATAAAGATATGTATAGACCTGGAAGGAGCTGCTGGCGGAACATGGTCGATGAGAAGGAATCGAACATTGGGAGGATTAGGGAATACTTCTGGAGCGAGTTGGAGCAAGTCGGCTACGCCGGAGTCTTGGGGGTGGCGAGCTTTGGCACGGTCTACCGTGAATTGATGCCGGTTCAGGGAAGGAGGCTGGAAGAGCTCTGCGGAGAGCAGTTTCAGGTTCATATGGAGAGAGGATCCATCATATGCATCGGCATGGCGTATCCCGACCATGTAATAGACTGCATAGGCGCTGAGTCAGGTGGCGTGCCTGACAAGAACATGTGGAATGTGTATGCCAGGGCATACCGAGAGATGAACGGAGTTCTCAACATGATCTCCATGAAGATCGCGGATCGTTTCGGTGGCGCTGCAATTCCAGCTACTATAGGAGGGTTGACGAAGAAGGTGGACAACGTGAACGAGTATGACAAGATGACAGTCTCCCACAGGGTTGTGGCTGAGAACGCTGGCCTGGGGTGGAGGGGGAAGAACGAGCTGATCATCAATCAGAAATATGGTTGTGCCTTGAGGTTTGCTTCCGTGATAACGAGTCTCCCCCTTCCCTACTCGGGGAAGCTTCCTTTCATGTGTGGAGGGTGTGAGGCCTGTCTCGAGGTTTGTTCTTTCTTGAAGAACAAGCGGAAGCTGAGGGACTACAGGGAAAACTGCAGGAGGTTCATCAACGCCCTGGGTCTTGAGGAGGAAGTCTGCGGGAAGTGTGTCTTGGCGTGTCTTCGGCAGAGCATCTTCAAGGACCAGTTCAGACTACCATCGTCGACGGATCGACAGGGCGTGGGCCTCCAGTGAAGATAAAGAAAGGACCAGACCCAGGCTGTTGTGCGCCGCAAAGGTCGAGTCGATCACGTTCCATTTGCATGGGTGTTCAGACTCACCTGGAACCCGTTCCTCTCGATCGATCCTCTCAAGGTTTTAATAGGCTTTGATCGGTGCGTCAACTCCGCACCGGAGCTGTATCGGAATTGGCGAGGTGGCTGAAGGTCGTTCTGTTCGGGGTAGGCGCCATGGGAAGCCGAATTGCGAGGTTTCTTCTCGAGAGGGAGGGCGTGAGGATCGTGGGTGCGGTTGATGTCGCGCCGGACAAGGTCGGTAGAGATCTGGGAGACGTTCTCGGCCTTGGGAGAAAGCTTGGTGTGTCTGTCTCAAATGAGACGGACAAGGTTCTCTCGAAGACAAAGCCCGACATTGTGGTGCACGCTACTTCCTCCTTTCTCCGAGACGTGTACGCACAGCTAGAGGAGATCGTTAGTCACGGAGTCTCTGTCGTCTCCACCTGCGAAGAGCTCACGTATCCGTTTCTCTCAGAGCCAAGGCTAGCCAGAGCTCTCGACGCGTTGGCGAAGAGGAAGGATGTCGCCGTTCTCGGTACAGGGATAAACCCTGGGTTCCTGATGGACACTCTGGCAATCACGTTGACAGGCGCCTGCCAAGACGTGAGGAGAATCGAGGTGAGTAGAAGGATTGACGCAGCGACGAGGAGGCTGCCCTTCCAGAAGAAGATCGGGGCGGGACTCACGGTCGCGGAGTTCAATAGACAGGTGGAGCGGAAGATCATCACGGGCCACATTGGTTTGGAGCAGTCGATCGGTATGATAGCCGCTTCCTTGGGGTGGAAGCTCGACAGGATCGCAAGCGACCCCGTTGAGCCCGTGGTCGCGGAGAGACCGGTGGGGAGCGCTGAGATCAAGGTGGCGGCGGGCGGTGTTGCGGGTATTAGGCAGCGGGCGTGTGGCGTGATGAACGGTTTGAACGTGATAACACTGGACTTCCAGGCCTACTTGGGTGCTGAGGAGGAGTACGACTCCATCACCATAGAGGGAACCCCGAACATATTTCAGAGGATTTCACCGTGCGTTCACGGGGACCTGGGAACAGTTGCCTTGGTCGCCAACTCCATACCTAAGGTGATCAACGCTTCCCCGGGCCTGGTGACCATGAACATGCTTCCCATACCCTCGGCAGCCCTCGGAAACATAGCGAGTCGCTCCATTGATTGATCGTCAAAGAGGAGTCTGCCGTTGGTCGAGAGATGGCTCTGATCAGGGTCCTTGGGAGACCGCTCGCTGGAAGAGAATCGATTGCTTCAATCCAGCTACCGACGATTAGACGTCACCCGTGAGGCAACGGTTTGAGATGGGTTGCGAGAACGGAGAGAGGCCGGGTGAGGTCGCATGGGCCACAAGAGAAACGATCAGGGAGATTTTCTCGACGCAGCGAAAGCAGTGAACCGATAGATGGATTCAGTCGATCCTGTTTCCTCGTGCCATCTCGTTGTCTATGTGTATCCGCTCAGTCCGCTCTTGGGGCTTTTTCCTGCTCGGCACAGTCTTTGCAGACTGGTATTCTCCTTATTTCCTCTACCAGACCGGGCTCGGATGCATTGACCCTCTCTGTTCTGTAGTACGCAACCTCGTCTTCAGAGACCTCTCTTTGACAGGTTCCGCAGATTGGCACAGCTATTATTCTGACTGCCGAAAGATAAAGATGTTTTGCTTTAGGAAACTCGATCCAAGACGTGTGACTGTCGATCGATCGGCCCCGCAGGAAGTCTTAAAGAAGGAGGTCTTCCGTTGGACCCTTGTGACGGGGGATGTCGGTCTACGGAAAGCTAGGAGTTAGAACGGTGGTCAACGCGGGCGGATGGTTCACAGGCGTCGGTGGGTCTTTGATCAAGAAGGAGGTGTTGGACGCTATGAACGAGGCTGCTGGATCGTTCGTTTTCATGGACGAGCTGCAGCAGCGGGCAGGTGAGGTGATCGCCGGGATCACTGGGGCGGAGTCGGGTCTAGCTACGGCCGGGGCGGCTGCTGGCTTGGTGCTTGCGGCGGCTGGTTGTATGACTGGGACCGACCGAGCTAGGATGCGGCGGCTGCCGGAGACGCAGGGCATGCGAAACGAGATTCTCATCCAGCGGGGGCATCACGTGGAGTTCGCTGAGCTTGTCAGGCTCGCGGGCGCCCGCCTCGTGGACGTTGGTTACTCCTGGTGTACCCCTCTGGACGAGCTTGAGGCGGCGATGACGGATCGCTCAGCAGCTGTTCTGCACGTCATCTCTCATCTCTGTGTTCAGCGCCATATGCTCTCGCTGCCTCAGGTGGTCGCCGCCGCAAGGAAGCATGGAGTTCCCGTCATCGTGGACGCGGCTTCTGAGGTTCCGCCCGTTGAAAACCTCAGACGTTTTGTCGATTCAGGCGCCGACCTAGTGGTATTCAGCGGCGGAAAGGCGATCGGGGCCCCCAACGACACGGGCTTCATCTGTGGGCGCCGTAGTCTGATCGAGGCCTGTGCCCTTCAGTCCAGCCCTAACATGGGTGTCGGGCGACCGATGAAGGTCGGCAAGGAGCAGATCGTCGGCCTGATCACTGCGCTGGAGCGATACGTTCAGAGCGACGTGGATGCTGAGCTCGAGTCTTGCGACCGCAAGATTCGCTATCTCGTGGAGAAGCTCAAGGATATCCCGCACACGACTATCGAGAGGGTCTTCCCCGACGAGACCGGATGCCCTGTTCCCCGCGCCAAGCTGACCCTGTATGAGAGTCGTCTCGGACTGGCGGCGAGCGAGGTGGCGAATGCCCTCCGAAAGGGGACCCCTCCGATCGTTGTCAGGGAGTTCTACGTGGGCGAGGGAGTGCTTGTTCTGGATGCCATGTGTCTCTCGGACGGTGAGGAGAGGGTCGTGGCTCGGAGGCTGCGGGAGATCCTGACAACCCACGGTCAAGCCGGGAAGGCTCGGTAGACTGGGGTCGAGGGAATCTCAGAGGCGGAAGCTATTGTACAACCAGGGCCTTACCGAAGGGTTTGATCCGGCGGTTGATCTGGTGGAACGCAGCCGGGACCTCCTCCAGCCGAAAGCGATGTGTGATCATGGCTTCCACTTCGAGCTTGGATGAAGCTAGAAGCGAGATGGCTTCGGGGTAGATCGGTGTTGCATAGCCTGCTACACCGTAGATCTCTAGGTCCTTAGCCCGTACGTCCTCGAAGGGTATTTCGTTCACGGGCGTCTCAAAAACTCCGAAGATGATCACTTTGCCCTGTTTGGCGGCGAGGGGAACAACCTGCTGCGCCGTCTGGGGAGCGCCGACGGCCTCGATGACTATGTCAGCGCCGCGACCGCTCGTCATGTTCATGACCTCCTCCACAGGATCCGTCTCTTGGACGTTGATCCCGGCGTCGGCTCCAAGCCGCGTCGCGACCTCTAGCTTCGAGCGGCTCAGGTCGGTGGAGACCACGGTTCCAGCTCCCATGAGCTTTGCCAGTTGAACGAAGAAGAGACCAGCCGCACCAGAGCCGAGGACTACGACGAAGTCGCCCTTGCGGACCCCCACCCTGCGCAGGGCGTACAGCGGACAGGCAAGCGTGTTGACGAACGCACCTTTCTCGTACGTCAGGCTGGATGGCATCGGGTAGGCATTCTCCTCTGGAACCGAGACGTATTCCGCATATGCTCCATCACGTATGAATCCGATGACGTTTACGAGGTCTCCTCTTTCACAGAGTATTGTGTGTCCTGTCCTGCAGAAGCGACACTCACCGCACGAGAGAACTGGATCCACGGTAACCCTGTCGCCAACTCTGGTCTTTGTCACAGAGTTCCCAGTCGCCACCACCTCACCGGAGAACTCGTGGCCCAGCACCCTGGGCGGTTTGAGCCCCCTGAACAATCCTCGGTAGATGTGAAGATCGGTGCCGCACACAACAGTGGCTCTTGTCTTGACCAACACCTCGCTCGCTTCTAGTTTCGGCCGAGGGATCTCCCGCATCTCCATCTTTTCAGCGCCCGTCCATACGGCAGCTTTCATCTCTCTTTCGCCTCGATGGTGGAACGCCTCACCGCGACAGGTTCTCTCCAACCCGATGATTCATCTTCGTCGGCCTCTTCTCGATAGACTCATCTGCATCTGCCGCGAGCCGCGATGCTCCAAACAGCCTCCAACTTGTCTCCGCGCATGGCATGAAGCTGGTCGTGGAGATTTATGGTTGTGCAGCCGTGGCTCACGATGAGCTCGATCTTGTCGCCCACATCCAGGGTCTGTGCGTCGCGCTCCAATCGGAGAATTCCGTGTTCCTCGTGCAGAGCGGTCAGCTGTGCACCGACTGGTCCTTTGGGTTCAGGCATTCCGTACTCGGAGGTGACGGCCTTTGCGCCTGTGTCGATGACCGCCCGTGTTTCATCGGGCCTGCTGATCACTGTGCCAAGGATGGTGAGGGCGCACTCGAAGTTGAGGCCTAGATCCCTGTACTTGGTGTCCATTGTCGCATACGACCCTGCCTGAACTTCCGTGACGCCTGGGTAGACAGCCGTGATGTCGTAGGTGCCTGTGCCTCCTGCGCTCACCACCTCTACATCGAAGGCCTCCTTTTCCAGCATCAATTTGGTTTTCGTGAGATGCGCCAGCGCCTCTTCGCACATCCGTTTCCTCTCACCGTACTCAGGTACGAACATCACGTGGCCCTCGTAGCCCATCAGGCCTCGGAAGTTCAAACCTTTCATCTGCCCAATTTTCCTTGTTAACGCAAGCGAGTCCGCTCCCGGTTGAGCGCCACAGCGATTGAGGCCTACGTTCAGCTCAACCACCACGTCGAGAATCTGACCGCGGTCGACCGCGGCGTTGGAGAGCTCTCTCGCGTTCTGAACGCTGTCGATGGCCACCATGACTTGGGTGGACTCGGCCAACCCGAGCAGTCGATTGGTCTTCTGCTTCCCAACCACTTGGTTCGCGATCAATATGTCGTCGATTCCGGACTGTGCCATAACCTCGGCTTCTCCCAGCTTGGCGCAGGTGATCCCGTTGGCTCCTGCGTCGATCTGTCTCCGAGCGATCTCGGGACACTTGTGGGTCTTCACGTGGGGTCTCAGATCGGATGGTGCATCTCGGAAGAACCGCGACATCTTGGAGATGTTGCGCTCTAGCGCATCCAGGTCTAGGAGCAGAGCTGGGGTGTCCAACTCTTCCTTCCGCATGCTGTCCCCTTCACCCGTCGCCCGCCAAGATATAGTAATAAGCGTTCGTTGGACTTGCCGCGCGCAGGCGCGATGGGGTTTCACAAAGTTGAGAGACCGACTACCGAAAAAACCATTAGCCCAATCCCTATTCAAGCTGCGTTGATCACGAGGTGAGAACGGTTCATCAGTCGCGAGGGAAGATGTCCGTTTCAGAGGTAGGTTTCGAGATCGTATTAGTGAGCCTCAGGTTTCGGTTGGCTGACTTGGCTGCAACGGGTGGATGTGCCGGGAGGGGACTTCGAGGGTGAGAGAAAAGAGGGAGAGCGCTTTTTTCCTCGACTTGACGCACACCATATCGTCGGATATGCCGATCTACCCGGGAGACGTAAAACCATCAATACAGAGCGTAGCCACGATGGAGAAGGACGGCGTGAATGTAACCAGGATGACGTTAGGTTCTCACACTGGAACGCATGTGGATGCTCCCAGACACTTCATCAAGGACGGGGGGGCCGTTGACTCTATTCCGCTGTCGAAGCTTGTAGGCGAAGGTGTGGTCCTGGACCTCTCTCACAAAAAGGTGGGAGAAGGGATAACAGATGATGATCTCGAGTTCTTCTCCAGCCTCGTGAGGGCAGGGGACAGAGTGATTCTCTACACAGGTTCCAGTGAGCACTGGGGGGAGCGGGGGGCAGAGAGGAACTTCACCTACCTTGACCAAAGCGGCGCTGTCTGGTTGTTGAGAAGGAAGGTCGCCGTCGTGGGCATAGACTCCCCTAGCATTGACAAGTTCGGCTCCGCTGATCCCGTGTCGCACAAGACCCTGCTGGGAAACAATGTGGTCCTGGTGGAATCCCTTAGCTCCGAGACGAGGAACCTGGCTGGCCGAAGGGTCTACATGGTCTGTCTTCCACTCAAGGTCGCTGACAGGGACGGGGCTCCGGCGAGGGTCATCGCCCGACCTATAGAAGAATGAGGCATACGTGGCTTCGTTGACGGCAGTCCATGACGCATTGTTTGAACGATCTATCTGCAATCGATCAACAGCCCTACGTTTTCAGGTCAAAATTCTTTTCTTCTTTCACGGTGAATGAGTCCGTTAGCCCGAATGTTTCTCTATCCCGCCGGCATTCTCGGTTCGGCGGATTGAGTCGCGAGGAGTCACCGTGGAACTTGGTGTTATGATTAGCGGTTGCTCCTGCAAGAAGTATTTATCTATCGTATAGTTGGATGTGTTGTCCAACGGGTGGCGGGATCAGCGTGCTGGGCCTTCCAGGGCTGGGATCGAAGCACAGCTCGTCTCGGGCCGCTTCTGCGGAGCGAGTGACTGTCTACACGGTAGGGTACGGCTCTCTGTCCAAGGATGATCTTCTAACTCTGCTCAAGCAATACGGCATAGAGCTGGTGGCGGACATCCGTCGCTGGCCGACCTCGAAGCTCAGGGACTTCCAGCAGAGCTATCTTGGCACGTGGCTTCGCGACGCAGGGATACGGTACGCATGGATGGGCAGGGCGCTCGGCGGCGAACGCGGTCGCGGCTACCGCAACCACGTCAAGGACAGGAAGTTCACCCGCGGGGTGGACGACCTGGCGGAGCTCGGGAACAGATACAAGACCTGCGTGCTTTGTGTTGAGTCGAGCCCCAGGAGTTGCCATCGCCGTTTCATCGCCGACATGCTCGAAGAGAAGGGCGTTAAGGTCTACCACATCTTCCCCGGTAACCAGATGGTTGAACATCGAATGCTGTGGTAGGCCCGAAAGAACCTGTCAAACGCTTCGATATCTTCACTGGCGATCGATCGATCTGCCGGAGATCAGTGTTGGCTGGTTCAAAAAAGGGACGCGGTACATGCCGATTGGGTTCACATCTCAGGCATGAAGATGTCTTCATACATCTTTTCCAGGCGATTCTTATGGTCCAACTCCTCCCTCGCAAGGGCCTCGAAAACCGTCCTGAACGTGGTGTGCGTCGTTTGTTCGGACAGAGCCTTGTAGAACTCGTGAGATGCCTGCTCGCGTTTCATTGCGACCTGTAGGACTTCTTGAGGGGAGGAGTCGCGGCTCAAAGGAATCTCCGCGAGAAGATCGCTCAGCCCTATATCATTGACCTCAGCAACAGTGCCGCAACTGAAGGTTTCACAAACGCCTTCCTCAAGGGCCTTTTCGAGCTTCTCTCGGTGAGTGACTTCTCGATGCGCGAGATCATGAAGGAGCTTTGCAGACGGAGATAGTTGAGAATTCTTGGCCGCCTCATTGTAGAAGTTGTAGGCTTCCTTTTCGCGCTGTATCGCAAGACGAATTGTTTTCTCGAAAGCATCCTGAACGCTGCTCATAGGGTCACGTCGCTGCAAGCCTTGGACAGGCATATTTTAAGGATGCGCCTCAATACCGATCAACGATATCCGAATCGAAACATGAGAAATAGAGGATGGGAAAGGCGGCGAACCCTTTCCCTTACCTACCGCGGCTTGCCCTTGCCTTTACCCTTACCATTGCCCTTGCCGTTGTTCCCTTTTCCGTTTCCTTTGCCTTCAGTCTGGCTGAGGGATGGCTGTGCACTTTGCCCCTCATCGATCGATACAATCAAGCCGTCGATCAGTTCAAGGAGATGCTCCGCTTGATCGATCAGGTCGTCGGCAAGGTCAGTGTCGATGATGTGCTTGCCTCTTTGCGCTTTCACTTGGTTGATGAAGGCCTTGAGCTTGTTCCGGGCCGCATTTAGCATGTTCCTGGCGACCTTGTCTCTGGAGGTTCCCAGCCAGTCGATGGCCTGCTGAATCTTGTCAGAAATGACGGTCAGCTTCGCGATGAGGGCTCCATCTATGTCCGCAATATCCCCTGCGTCGACAGCATCTTGGATCTCCACCATCTTGTCATCAATCTCCTGGCGGATCGATTCCGCCCTGCCCGCAGCCGTTACAACAAGTCCGACAGTCGTCTCAAGACGGAACTTCTCCTCCTCATCGTCGACCGTCCCTGTACCGTTTACGGTGATGGTGTAGGATCCCGTTGAGGCATCGTAGAAGTCCCACTCATCCAAGAATTCCCCGTTGCCATCCGCACTGATGTCCTTGGGATAGCCTGCTGGAACCCATGTTCCGTTAGTTATGTTGATCGTGAGAGGTCTGGCGGCACCTATCCCTCCTCCACTGACTGTAACGACGTCGGGATAGGTGTAGTCACTCTTGTCGGTTCCCCATAGGCCGAACTGAGCATTGGCGAGCTCGTCGTGTTGCCCTGGATCGGTGACATTGTAGATGGTGGCGAGGTACGTCCCCGTCGGTGTCGCGCTTGACGTTTGCCATGCAGCATCGGTCAATTCCCCAAGCGTTTCGGTGAAAGGTCCAACCTCGACGCCGTCCACTGCGATATTGTACTGGCAGCCTTCACTGTATCCTGATCCAATGAACACCACCAGATCCCCAGGCATGTAGAACAGTTGCTGTGTGTCAAACGTTACACCCTCGTCTTCGTTGTCCTGTGCTAGTGCTGTGGGAAAGGAGCCGGAGACCACGCCTAGGAGGAGCGCAGCCAAAACCGGCACGATTACCAGTCTTCTGTTCGGTTTCATCTACTTGCTCCGAGGGAGAAGAAGTCGGTGGCGCACTCTTATTGGTTTGCTTCGAAGAAAGCCGAACTCCTCCGTGTTTACCAAGGATCGATTCGAGTTGGTTTCGTTTGATATCCGTAGAAAAGGTTTCTCATCGTTTGAAACGGTTCGCGACCGTTCAGGATCTTCCGGTGTTGGTTATTCACGCTGGTTGACGCTTGGACTCAAACGCCGTTTAACGGTCAATCAAAACGACGCCTTGGAGAACGTGATCTCTGAGCGATCGACAAGATATGTATAGAAAAGTGACGATTGTTCCATAGCCAAACGATATTCTTGACAGATCTAGAGACTGCGTCTTTGATCCATGCGTTCAGCCGTAAATCCAAGAAAACATTGGAGAACAAGATCTCCAGCAAGAAGAACGATTGGAGAGAACCGGACGGATCGATTTCATCGACCGACTTAGGTGGACTACCAAGAGATCGGTAAGGGCATAACCCTTGCTCTGCTAGGAACAACCTGGTCATCTTCGCTCTGTTCTTGCAGCCACTTTTCCAGGGCACATTACAGAGAAACAATGGATAAATTTCCAGAGTGCCACCTCTAAGTCTCAGATTGTTGTTGGCCTTGAACCGGTGGTCTGGCCTGGAGAATCCAGCTCTGATGCCGGTCAGGCCGAGTACCTGGCGTACTGTTCTACCCTCTTCTTTTTCCGTTCAGAAGCAGTGGTTTTCCAGGGATGCTTTTCCAGGTCCATCGCCTTGAACCTGGCACGCTTTTCCCCCTTTCTTTGCTGTCGTTTCCTTCGTCCCACGTCGAGTCACGTCGGAAGGGACAATGCAGGATTATTTATGGATGCCGGCGAAAGATCCATCGATCAACCGACGTTCATTGGGCTAGGTCTGGCGGCGGTTGACTCCTGATCCTAGACATGGAACTTCATCCTGAAGAGGTCGAGGTATCTTCCGAAGAAGCCTCCGAAGATAACTGTGAGGACAACCCCCGCCGTGGAGCTGGCGACGAATTGGAACCAGGTGAGGCGAAGTATGAATACTTGGACTAGCGTGCCTAGGACCGACCAGAAGGTGATGTAGGCCAGTGTGTCGACTATGAAGCGTTTCGCCATTAGCTTTGGGGAAAAGTACCCGAGAGGGTACTTGAGTCTGATGTCGGTTTGTGTGAGGACTCCTACGAGCCTTCCGTCTTCTCGAACACCCAGTCTCGTGATTCCGTTCTTCCCCATGAGGTCCGTGGCTTCCTTCAGGTTGGCATCCGATGCGATAGTGATGATAGGTGTCGTCATTACTTCTTCGATCTTGGTGTCCTCCATGTCTCGCTTCGCAGCCAGAACCCGTCTATGTAGGTCGCGTCTCGTGAAGATCCCTGCCGGGGCACCACTCCTGGTGACAACAAGGCTGCCGACACCACGATCAAGCATGAGAACGGTTGCCTCCGCTGCGGATGCCTCAGCGTCAACTTTGACGACCGGCGTTGACATGACCTTCTTCACCTTGGGAATCATTGCGTCAAGTATGGACAGCTTACCTTCTCCCCCCTCTTGATGATCCCATCCATCGATCGACCGGCTGCAGAAAGCCCTATTCCATCTCTTTAGCGTCCCGTAAGCCTCTGGGAAATCGATCGTTGGACCCTAGAAAACAAGTGTTTGCTGAGGGACCTGTGGATTATTCGGTGCTGCACGGACTGAGCCGGCTAGAAGTAGAAGGGGGTCGAAGGCAGGGGTACAAGGAACTGACCGCCCTTGAGATTCTCTAGCTCGTCCACTTCAATCTCTGTGATCTTCTTCTTGGCTCGGTGCACGAGGCCGCGCAGGAACAAGCTGCGCTGCAGCGTGGTGTTCAAAGCTGTGACGTAGACCTCCTCACGGGCCGGAACCTTTCCTGACAGTGCCGAGCGAAGCCCAGCCTCGCCGCTGCGAAGAAGGTACCAGCCTAGGGTGTTGAAGCTATAGCCTAGGGGGAGGAGCTGACCTCCGCAATGAGAGCAACGATCCCACCTCGCATCGGAGAGGGTGGATCGAACGAGGAGAGGGAAGCCGCGTCGAAGCTGATCTGGGCGCGGCTTCAGCGGAGCGCTCTCCCGCCTATCGAGTCTGCGGCAAGCAGGGCAGTAGGTGAGTGGGAGAAGGCTGGCAGCCAGCTTCCCGGTGTCCCTCAGCGTGTGCCTACCCACCTCCCGCAGACTGCGAATCCGATCTTGGATCTGACCCCAGACGTCGACTTCGTTCAGCCGCCAATCACCCCGCGCTCGTGCCTCTACGGCCTCCTCTATTCGTTCATAGTACTCTTTCAGCGGCTCTCCCCAACCCTCCTCAACCTGTTCAGCGACTCGTTCCCACGGCAAGGCCTTGATGCCTTGGCTGCCCACGTCGTCAACGGACACTGTTTGGAAAGAGGCCTCCCAGCCGAGCTTGCCACCTATGTTGCGAAGGATGACCTGTCCCAGGTACGCAGAGGCACCCAGCATCAGTCCTCTCCTAGTCTTCTGGGAGATCCTCACGGCGACTCTCGCCCGCTGCCTGCGCAGAAACCGCTCAAGCGCCTGGAGGTCAGTCTTGGAGTAGTCTAGAGGAATTCCTCTTCGAGCGGCATCCTCAACGAATGCCTCTGACAACTCTTCGCAGCGCTCCAGCCAGTACCTGCGTGGTCTCTCGAGCCCCTCCACTTCAATCCGCCGCCTGCGCCGCATTGATGGTTCCTTCCAACCTATCCCGATGTCACATGCGAAGCCATCCAATGCAACCAGTCAAGTCAACCGTCTTGGACGGCGCCTGCTCCTCCCGGATCGATCGATCGAGACAATCCTCTTGATCAGAGATTCGTCAGCTCGTAGAATGTCGACCTTTGAGAGCCTTGGCACTAACTTGGCCCAGTTTCTGTTCCTCTCAAAGATCCTCTTGAATATAGGAACTGCTTCTTCGACGCGGCCAGCATTCACGAGGGAGACCGCGTGCCAGAACCGTATCTCATGGTTCCGTGGGACCAGTCTTTCGGCGGCGCGAAACTCCGCTAGAGCCTTGTCGACGTTTTTCTCTTCGATCGCCAGGTCGCCCCTGCTTGCATGCTGATACGCGCGGTGCAGTTGAACGAGTCGTCGCAACTCTTTCAATGGTTCAGGGTGGTCTTCAACCCTGAGATCCACGATCCTCCCCTCCCAGATCTTTCTTGGCGTCTCGCCGTGAACGATCAGGATCGCCGCAGACTGTTTCCCACGTATGTCACCTCCAGCCTCCTCGGCTGCCTCGAGCGATTGGAGCATGCGTTCTGCTAGGCCGCCCTCACCTCCTTCGAAGGCTTCAGCCATTGAAGGCCAGACTCTGTTGCTGAGCATCATGTTGGCTTGGACCGAGTAGTCTCTTCCCTTCGAGTGGCCAGCCTCCGGGATACACTTCTCACCTGTGTGTGTGGCTATGTTTCCCTTGGCGTCGAGCATTGCCACCTGTCTGAGGGCCGGGTTCTTGTCAGAGGCCAGAAGGGCTTTCAACGCCTGCTGAGCGGTGTTGCCTGTCCTCATCAGTTCCAGTCCCAGAGGGCCGTAGGAGATGTCCACCATCGCCTGGGTTGCGACAGCGCCCACACCAGGCTCAGCCCAAGGAACGATGGGCCCTACGGAGAAATAGTGGGATTGCACGGCCACTCCCATTTCCGATGTCTCGGGGTCTCGAGCGACAATGGAGTATGTGTGAGCGATTCGCCGAGCTGACATCTTCTCCATGCACTTCCACGTCTTGTGCATGGGAGGTGTTCAGATAAGTGTGTTTTGTGGCTTCCTCGGTGGATCGATGGGTTAGTGTTGCAATCCGACGTAGATTTCCTTTCGCTTGTTGCGGTGCTTTGTTCTGTGAGGAGAATGTAGTCCGCTGATGTACCGTGTCTCGGCTTGTCCTATTGTTTGACCTCGACGTTGACCTCTATTCCCTTGCGGACGCTGCCTGTGACCACGCAGTAGTTCTCAAAGATCTCAAGGCAGCGCTTGATCCTTGGCTCGTCACGGGTTTCCACGTCGGGCTCTAGGAGGATGTCCAGCTTCTGGATGCGCCAGTAGCCCTCCTCGTTTCTCGTTATGGTGGCCTTGGCGGTGCTCTTGATGGTCGCGATATCGATTCTAGATTTTCTCAGGCAGAAGAGGAGGCTCGCTGTCACGCAGTTTCCAACGGCGGCTGCCAAGACTCTGGATGCATTTGGGCCAGCTCCCTCGCCCACAGGTCTCGGCTCATCCATGATGAGTTCGGTCTTGGCTTCGTTGTCGAACCTCACCCGGAACCTGTAGTTTTCTTCCAACTCTACGGTGGTCACTGACTGAGTCTCCACCCCACGCCCACCAGCGGGTGAGGCGCGTTACCATCTATAAAGGATGATCGATCGAGAGCAAGATTTGTTTCAAGCCTCGACCTTCTTCAGCTGAGTGTTGTACATCTCAACGACCTCTTTCACCGTTGTCGCGTCCTCGGCGGCCCGGTCTTCCCTGAACTTGACAAGTCTCGGAAATCTTATAGCCAGGCCGCTTCCGGGGCGAACCGAACCGAAGCCGCAGGTGTGTAGAGGTGAGAGAGTGATTTCGTCTCCCAGGATCTCAAGAACCTTTGATGGTATGAACCAGAAGTCAGGCTTCATCAATGCGTTCACTCTGGGATGGGGATGAGTCAGCAGGAGGGGCTTGAACAACTGGGGGAGGCGAGCCAGGTCCTCATCGGTGAAACCGCTGCCGAGCTTGCAGACTGTGTCGAAGCGATCTGAGCCCGGGTTGTAGGCAGCCATCAGCAAGGCTCCATATGTCCCGGCCCTGCGACCGCGTCCCGCGAAGGCGCCTACAGCAACCAGGTCTACGGTGTCAGCCATCTCGCTTCTGTAGGATCGCTTCCACTTGATCCAGAGCCAACCCCTTTTCCCGGCCTCATAGATTGATTCTGGCCCCACCGACTTTAGTATGAGCCCCTCTGTTCCTTCCTGCACCGCCTTGTTGAAGAAGGCCTCTATCTCCTCAGCCTTGTTGCTGACAATTGTCTCTGAGAGCCTTATCGTTTCAGTTGTTCGTACGATCTTTTCCAGTCTTTTTCTTCTTTCGGGGTACGGTTTCAGGGTTAGGTCTTCACCATCTATGTAGAGCGCATCGAAGAGGCAGAGAGCGACAGGCACTTCTTCAATCATTCTGTCTATCTCGTGTTTTCTTCCTCTCCTTTGAGAGACAACCTGAAATGGGAGCAGATCGCCTGTGTTGGGGTCGAGTGGGACGCATTCGCCGTCCACGATGGCCTCTTTCGCTTTTATGGATTGTCTTAGTCCCTTTACTATGTCGGGAAATTGGTTCGTGATGTTCTCTTCGCGTCGAGAGAACAGGGTGATGCTGTCGGGTGAGATTTGGGCTTGTATGCGTAGTCCGTCGTACTTGTAGTCGGCTGCTGCCCTTCCGCCTAGCTTCTCCAGTATCTCGTCCAGTGAACCGAGTCTCTCGGCCATTTGGGGCTTTATCGGTTTCCCGAAGGTCACATTGAATCTCTCTATTGTTCTCATGCCTTTCTCGGCCAGGGTTTTGGCGACATACCCTATGTCTGAGGTGAGGTTGTAGGCTCTCTCTATTGCTTCCCTAGATTCCTTGCCTCGTCCGTAGGCGATTGCCAAGGCATCCAGGAGGGTCATGTCGGCCACACCAAGTCTGAGTCTGCCGAGCACTATTCGAAGGATGTACTTGGCTTCCTTGGGCGTGGCGTCGTTCAGTAGGCCGACAAGTAGTTTTATCTTGGTCTCTTGGGAGCCGGAGCCTGTTGCATGGGCGATTTTTTCGAGGGTCTGGTACGTCCTTTCAACGGTCAGAGTCTGCATTCTAAGCGTCTGCTGACTTTTCTTCTCCAGAAGCTCTTGAACGGTCAGCCCCAAGTCGCCGGTCTTCTTGAGTTTGACTGCGACGTTCTTTTCCGCCAGGCCTGTCACGGCGGCTATGGCACGTATCGCGAGCTTCTCTGCAACGCCTAGCTCAACTCCGACGAAGGGAGGATACAGCTCCCCTATCGTCAGGTAGGCCACCTTGTCTATCACCTTCGAAGGCGTCTGCTTCATTAGGTCCACGAGGAGGTCTGTCATCTCCAACCTCTTGGTCGTGCCCTCTATCTTTTCGAACACATCAGCCAAGACCTGGAGCTTCATCCTTGCACCTCGGCCTGTCATAGGCAGTTGTATCCTTGTACTTGAGCATTCGGCCCTCGAGAATCGATCAACGCGATGGAAACACCGAGAACCGCTGGATCTGAATAACAGCGAGGGCTCCAGTCCGATGAGGGCAAAGACAAAACGGTCGATTGATTGATCCGGGCGAGTTCA
>Ga0315308_1001001_pt1 | contig 16236 bp, 19 predicted proteins | sample TDP3_MG_FD_203078 | JGI IMG/M metagenome (GOLD analysis project Ga0315308, IMG submission 203078) | Freshwater sediment microbial communities from Lake Towuti, South Sulawesi, Indonesia - TDP3 | ecosystem: Environmental > Aquatic > Freshwater > Lake > Sediment | place: Indonesia: South Sulawesi... | reverse complement strand
AGTTCGACTTAATCATCCGGAAGGGTAACGAACAAAGGCTGGTCTGGATTAGAGCGTGGAAACGCACCGTAGGTGTCAACATGATCATAAACATGGACAAGGCAGCCGAAGACGTGGGCATACCCAGTCCGATCATGATTTCCCAGCAATTCAGCGGTCACGCCAAAGCTTACGCAAATAGACGCGGCATCACATTACTGACCAAAAGAGAGATTCTTCAACGATTGGGCTAGAACTCTTGCAGATACTGTTCCAAGCTACCTTCCATTTCAAGCTGCTCAAGCCAATCAACAATGCCAACTGCGCAATGATCTTTCTTCCGCAAAATGGACACTATCTCATTAATTGTATCGTCCACAGTTTTGTCTGTAGTGTCTACTTCACATACCTTGTCCGCGCCTACATCATTCACCGCGTCAGTAAGGCAGATATCCAATACCTCAGCTGCAAGATTCTCCCTTAATTTCGCGCCTTGAAACCCCCGTTCAACCATCCTCTGCTTAAGCTGCTTAGGATGGCATCTCAACACGAAAACCTTAGTAACATATCTCTTAGGCACAGTTTCCGTCGCGAAGTGCCCATCAACAATGACTGTTTTACGCGTTTTGTCTATGATCTGTTGCACCCTTTTGGCGAGCTTCTCGTCATCCGCTATCAATGTTTGCCGCTTCTCGTCATACCCACTTGCGATTCCTTCATGCCTAACCAAATCTGCAACAGTTATGTGGACAGCTCCCAGCTTTTGCGCAAGTCTTTCCGAAACTATTGTCTTGCCCACGCCTGGCGTTCCAGTGACCACAATTACCCGCTTGAACTTGCCTCCCCTGCCAGCGATCATTCAATTCTGCCTCTGGCTTCTCTCACTTTAAACCGCGAGCATGCCTCAGTGCATTAAGGCACACGTCTTGCGGTGGCTAAAAGGCTTCAATCTTGATAATACGCCGCTTCTCCAAGCGCTTTATGGCGTCGAAGAACTCGCTCTTCTGTTTTCCTTTGAGTTTGAAGTGGCGAAGCATCTCTTGAACAGGTGTGCGTGCCCGTCCGAATTTGCGAATCTGGTCTCTTAGGTAGTTGACAACTAGGCGCTCGACACGTCCACATTTCCATGTCGTGTTTCGCAACAGGACTGCTAGTGCGGAGACCATGCGTTGAGCTTCAACCTTGGACCTTCTCACCATGATTCGTGTCATCCTTCACTCATGCAACATGCACATGTTCTGTAACCGAAACATTTAGACTTTACCCCGAGCAACCAATAAAGCCTAAAGAGGCATGGCAAGCACCTTAGAAGAAAGAATTGCAGGAATCACAGTCGACCTAAAAGCCAAACGGGTTAGAAGAATATGCTACTGCCCAAGCCATCTTACGTTCAAATGCCAACGTTGCGGCGTCTTCTGCTGCAGACTCGGAGGACCTACGCTCTCACAAATGGACACTAACCGCCCGGAACAGGCAGGATACAAAACGACGGATTTTCTAGATGTTGACAAGAATAACATTCGAAGTAGAACAGGTGGTTCATGTATTTTCTTGTCCTATGACACACCGACTCGCCTGCACGTTTGCTCCATCTACAGCATTAGACCGGCACTATGCAGACCCTATGCCTTTAGGTTTGAAAGATCTGGGCGAAACTCATACACGCTGAAATTGATTCCATGCTGCAACGGCTTAAACACAAAAGACGGTGATAACATCGACACAGATTTCATTGCTGAAACAACGAGCAACATCCTCTTCCAGTTGATAGATACCGGCCTGATCTGACTTTGGGCTTCTTGCTGACCACAATTCTGAAATGTGGACAGAGCGCACGTACTCTAAAAAGGAGCAATTGCTGGATCATGCATTTTATTTCCACCAAGGCACGTGTAAAAGGCTTCTTCGAAGGCGACAGCATTGTTCTTGGGCCTTCTGCGATCGGAGCAAAGTCCCTTATCGGCAGAAACGTAATTGTAGGCTATCCTGTCAGGAGGAAGGTTCAAGATTTTTCGTTCTCAAAAGGCTTTTCAATCGAAGAACTTGATTGGACAAGTGCTGGAGCGAAAATTGGCAACAATTGTATCATACGATCTGGCACAGTGATCTATGAAAAAGTAGTCATAGGCGACTGGGTTGAAACTGGACACAACGTGTTGATTCGTGAAGGCTGCACAGTGGGAAACAGAACACGTATTGGATCCTCTGCACAGCTCGACGGCACGGTTAATATTGGCAAGAGTGTGAGCATTCAATCTAACGCTTACCTTCCCCACTTGACCGTTATAGAAGACGATGTGTTCATAGCGCCCAACGTTGTGTTCACGAATGATCTGTATCCTCCAAGCGGTCGGCGGACGGGCGTAGTTGTCGGAAAAGGGGCCGTGATAGGAGCCAACGCATGCATTGTAGCACCAGCTAGAATTGGAGAAGGATCGGTTGTGGGCGCGGGCTCACTAGTGACGAAGGATGTGCCCGCAGGCATGGTTGTGCTTGGCGCGCCAGCGAAACCATACATCACTAAGAGCGAGTATAACACAAGGAAGACCAGATGGGAAAAAGGAGCCAAAGGAACGTGAAGTATTCCAAAGCTAAAGCTGGGAAGACAATTTTTGCCCGGCTACTTGCGGGTGAAGACCTGTTGGACACGATAACTCAGGTTGCCGCTAAAGCTAGGGTCTACGCTGGATTTTTCTCTTTAATTGGCACCCTAAGAACTGCCAAGTTGGGATTTTTTCACGAGGGCAAATACAAAACGATCGAAATGCAGCAACCATTGGAGATTGTTTCATGTCTTGGCAATGTTTCAGTCAAAGAGGGCAAGGTGTTTGCCCACGCGCATGCAGCTGTTTCAGACGAAGAGGGCAGGGTTTTCGGAGGTCACGTGATGCCTGGTTGCATTATAGGAGTGACGGGCGAACTCGTTCTGGCTGAGGCTACAGGCATCAGATTGCTTAGAAAGTTTGATCGGAGAACCAAGCTCTCGTTGCTGTCTTTCGCCGAGTCCGCGGCTAATCCTAAGAAGGCGCGTGCTGTTCCTGCTTAAGATCCTTCATAAGTCTTACTCCGTGAACGCCAACTGAATAATAGTCATCTAATTGCACGGCTTCTTCGTAGCCCTGCTTTCTGTACAGTCTCCTAGCGGCTTGATTGTCAGCGCGAACTTCAAGGTAGACGACTTTAACGTTCTTCTTCAAGAAGGCATCTTCTATCTCCGTCAGAAGCATTAAGCCGACGCCCATCCGGCGATATTTGACAGCAACATCGATGGTTACAACATGGCCGATCTTTGCCGTGTGTTTCATTTCAACCAAGCCAATTACAAAGCCTGCAACGTCGCCATCTACTTTGGCTAACAGGGCAACGGCGCTTGGGCTTTTGAGTAGGCTACGTATGTGCTCTCTGCTATATGCTTCGGCTGTGAAGCATTCGCGTTCTATTCTGAGCAGTTCTTCAACGGTTCTTGTCTCTGCAGACTCAACTTTTGCCTTCATTTTGTCGTCACCCAAAATTCCTGCTAGGACTCGTAGACTTGCAGCTGGCCATCTCCAACAACGCGGTTGTAGGCGTCAACGACCTTCTCGAGGCTATTGTTTTGACCTAAGTATATGAGATGGCTTTCACAATTGCGTTTGCAGTCAGATGCTCCGAAACCCATGACTGGAATTGCAGCTCCTTCAATCTTTCCAATGAAATCGGTTACTTCGCACTCCTTGTTGTCGTTGCTTGACGCTGCCGCGACCGCTGTAATGCGTGCTGTCTTGTTCGCTAGAAGATAGTCGATGTGCCAGTGCTTTTTCTTTCTCTTTCTGAAGTGTCTGGCAACCCTTCTTCTGAGGCTGACGGCGCCGGTGCCTAGTGCAGAACCCGTGTATGCGTAATAACCCTTACGTAGCTTGATCCAGCCTTGTTTCGGTGTGCATATGCGGCTTGGAGCCTTCAAGTGGATGATAAGCGTATAGTTGCCTCTGGCTGGCAGTGCCTCAGGTTTCAGCACGATTGTTCCCCGTTTTCAACGCTGTTCAAATAAACGCTCGAAGTTCTCGAAGTACACCTTTCTCCTTGCTTTGCTCGAGATTTGAGCAGCGTCGATTATAGCTGTTTGAGTTGGAAAACGATAATATGGAATGTCGGAGCCGAACAACACGCGATCTTGGTCGACGTCCGTAGCCATTTCGACAAATTCGGGCAAAGTTCCAGATGTCTCTACGTAGATATTCGATGAGTCCTTCAGCGCGCCGACACAGCCTTCTCTCAGATGAGCCAAAATCATAACCATGCGTGGATGCTTTTTCACCACACGAACGGCTAGGTTTGGGGTTGAGAAGCCGTCGCCCGTGTGAATCAAGATTGGCAGCATCAGCTCCTCTACTTTCTTGAAGAATTTGTCAAAGAACGGGTGGTCTGGTCGAAAGCATTCCACCATGGGATGTAGCTTGATCCCTGACAGTATGAGGTTGTCTTTGATTCGTATTAGCTCATTGACTGCCTCTGTGTCTCTTCTCGGGTCCACGCGTCCAAAGCCCACGAGCCTTTTCGGATGCTTTTTTACGCATTCTGTTATGTAGTCGTTCGTCTCAGGATATCTGTCGCCTACGTTTGGGTTTGGGAAAACCAAAGCTCTGGCAACACTGAACTTGTCGAGTAACGGCATCAGCTCCTCTATGTAGATTGTTGGGTTTCCGTACGGCTGCCAAGGTCCAGACTCACCCAAATGCACGTGGGCATCGCAAATCTTCAACCGCAAACTCACCTTACTCCCATTCTGTCAAGGTTATTAATCAGCCATATACACAGTTAATAATGACTTCTATAGGTAGAGGCACTGTTTTCGGATCGATTTCTGCAACCACAGAGCCTTGCTTTCAACACAGAATCCTAATGACTCGTAGAAACGCTGCCGGTAGCTTTCATAATCAGTTTCAACGAAGGCATACTTGGCGCCTTTGCTTTTAATGTAACTGAGCACTTTGTAGACCAGCGCAGCCCCTATTTTCTTGCATCGATAGCTTGCCAAGACACCCAGCCCGTAGATCCATCCATGCATCTCGCTGTTCACATTTCTGATTTCGCAGAAAGATGAAGCGACAGGGTTCCCTTTGCAGTACCCCACAAAGCACTCAAAGTTCAGATTCTCCATCCAATAGACGATTTCCTCTTTGGTGACTGGTCTTCCAGTGATTCCCTTGAAGATTTCATTCTGAAGATTTTCGATAAGTTCTGGATTGCCAACTTCTGAATATGTTTTGAACTGCACTGTGGGAATCTTCTTGAGAAGTAGACGCTTTAGGTCATGCTTTATCTTGCATTCGATATACTTCACTCTGAAGCCTTTTCTTTCAAGAAAGGAAATGTGACGCGTTGCATCTCCCGGAACTCGAGTTTCAACCGCTTCTGCACTTCTTTCAGCTAGGCTTTTGAGCGCTACGTCAAAGAGTGAAGAGGCGACCATATCCCAGTAGTCATCTCTCATATTGAAGCTGCGAAGGACACAAAAACGTGGATAAGAGGGGCTGATGTGCGCGTTTACTATGCCTACGACCCTCTTCTTGATTTCAGCTACGTACATTCCCACATCGTTGAATTCTGGATCAAGCATGGAAGCCTTGAAATCGTCCAGATTGACTTGAGCAAGCTCTGCCCAAGCTGAGTCATCTACGCCTTTCGTGAATCTGCGGATTATTACAAGCAATGCCCCCGAAGATCAGGTATCTGCCTCCCACATATTCTCGCTAAAGCGATAAAAGCTATCAGTGGTCGTAGTGCACCATTTCTTCCGAGTGTTTTCGATCTGTCTGCAACAAACCAGTCTCTCGGTTGTACGTGCCCTCCACGGGTGGTCATTGTATGCTAACGGCGTGCGTTTGCCTCCCCCTCTAAAACCTTAGAACTCAGAACTAAAGCTGTCGCTCTCTGCCGGTCGAAGAGGTTTAAAGAGTATTATGTCATGGTAAGGTGAGCCCTCAACGTGGTGAGGTTCAAAACCTTGGAGCAACTTCAAAATCTCACTCCAGTAGATTAGACCGAAGGTTTTGGTGTGGTCTTCAATTATGAAAAGAGGTCTCTGCGAGATTAGACGTGGTGCCGCTTTCAGAACTTCAAGTTCATGGCCTTCTGTGTCTATCTTAACGACGTCTGCATGATCAACAAGGTTATCAAGGAGATCGGTGTCTACAAGATAGACTCGTTTATAAAGCCTTACTCTGTCAAGCCGAGATCCCATACCAGCGCTGTAGAGAATGGACTTCCCCTTCTTATTGCTTGCAGCCAAGTTGAGTGCTCGAACGTTTTCGACACGGTTGAGTTCAAGGTTCCTTATGAGACCCTCATAATTGTAGGGATCGGGTTCAATAGCTATTACTTTGCGGTAGTTTCTAGATAACCGAACCGCGTAGTGGCCAACGTGAGCACCAACATCCACGAATACCTTCTGAGGGGCTCCCAAAACCCTGAGCAACTGGAAGGTGTTGATCTCATGATTAATCTCTGAGCCGACCTTGTCATGAAAAAAGCCTGCGAAAAAGCTGTCTTTTCGTATAACCCACTTAAAGCCGAGCAAATCCGTTTCTATAATTTGTTTATGCTGCTTGGGAAACTGCCTCAATCTATATAATTCGATTACCCATTACTATATATTTCGAGTTGAATCATATATTATTCTTCTTCTGAAAGAGAAAACGTTATTTCTCGCGCTTCAACAACTAGCCCAAAAGACCGATGAAAAAGTCGCAGGACCATTACTTGTGGAAAAACCATAAAAACTGTTAGGCTGTTATCATACTGAAACAATGTTGGGTGAAAGACAAAATGAGTCAGCCTACTGGGGAAGACCCGATTAAGATCCATCGTGAAGGACTTGCCCTGTACGACAGCGGGAAATACAATGAAGCCATTGAAAAGTTCCTGCAAGCATCGCAACTATATGAAAAGCTGGGCAACTTCTTCGACAGTTCTTACATGTTGTTTAAGGCTGCTGAGTGCAACTTTCTGCTCAAGGAATATGAAACAGCGATTGAACGCTTCTCGAAATCTGCGGACATCGCTTTGGGCAAGGGTTTCGATCGCTTCGGACTTGGAGCGTTGGAATACGCACGAGATAGCTACAAGGCTATGGGTAAGGAAAAAGGCAAGAAATTCGCTGAGCTACAAAAGCGAATAGAAGAAGTGAAAAAGAAACTCGAGGCACAAGCATTCTAAGATTCCTGTGCTACGCTAGTCCATTTCCACAATTAGCCTTCTCAATGACTCCTCCACACGTCTAATGTGCCTCAACGTTTCTTCTGAGCCACGAAATGTCTCTATTACTTTGTGGCATTGCAGCAACGCGGTTTCAAGTCCCCTCTTGCCTTGCGTTCTTTCCAACAGCTCACCGCAACGCATCCTCGCAGAATTAGCTTAAAAGACCACTGAGCCAACGAACACCCTCTGCCTAGACAGACATGTGCGAAAGTGAATCAAACCAAGGTTTCTATGTTACACTTTCCTTAGAAACGCTGAAAGGTAGAAGTAGGAGCAAAATACCGCTCATTTCGGAGTGTAGGCTGCACACAACATGCCGAAGTACGTAGGCGCCTGATATGAGACAAGCTTTCCCTTCAGGCGCAATCGCTTCAACACGCCTATGAGAACAGCCATCTGCCATATGCTGTCAGGCTTCGCATTTTCAACGAGCTCTTGATCCACACTGAGGAGTGTATTCAAATTGTCCTTCTTGACCGCGTCTACAACGAGAGCGTCGAAAGTTTTTGCGTCAGGGTGAAAGCCATAAGGTCCCTTCTTGCTATGAGTGTGCGCTTGATCGGCGCTGGCAACAAAAGCCACTCTTGCTTTAAATTTCTCCGCGGCCTTCGCTATTGCTTTGCCGAACGTAACCAGTTTTTTTAATGGGATTTCCCGTGAGGGCGTCACAATAACTGCTTTTGGCTTTTTTAGCATGGATGTGAAAAACCAGAGCGGAATCAGTGTTCCCCAGTCCATGGGCATACATGAGGATTCTCCTTCAGCTGTGCCGTAGTTGACCGCCACAACAGGAAGCTTACCTTTGTCAACCTCCTGTAGGATTTCTTGAGCTAGAGGACGATTACATTTCAAGCGAATCTGAACAGACCCTGTTCGGGTTTTTAGGGTTCCATCTGCAAACTCTGTCGTTATCACTCCAATGTTGCCTCTTAGTCGCAGATTGTGTGGGCTAGCGATGACTATTGTGTCAACCTTCTGCTCGTTCAATATCTCAGCCATCGCTTCCATGCCGCGCCTCGTTTCGCCAAAGGCTTCTGATTTATCCCCTGCCAACTGCGAGATAATTTCAGCTCCGTGTGGAGCTATACATGCAAAGTCTATACCCATTCTTCTACACGACTCATGAAGGTTTTCTGGCAATCCTAAGAGGGAAGGCGAACTTATATCAGTTCAAAAGCCTATTTAGGGTTAGAGGTGAGTTCATTCATGCCTGAAACAGACGGAAACCTAAAGAGCGCATTTTCAGGGGAGTCTCAAGCAAATCGCCGCTACACCGCCTTTGCTAGAAAAGCCGATGAAGATGGTTTGCCGCAAGTTGCTAGGCTGTTTCGAGCAGCAGCTGAAGCAGAGACAGTTCACGCCTTAAACCACCTCAGAATAATGGGTGAAGTGAAAGCAACTGCTGCCAATTTGGAAGCTGCAGTATCGGGCGAGACTTTTGAGTTTAAGAAAATGTATCCGGAGTACTTGAGAGTTGCCCAGCAGGAAGGTAGCAAACAGGCGGCATGGACCTTTGATGTCGCTAACAAGGTTGAGCAAATCCACGCGGACTTGTACTCTAAGGCTCTTGAAGCCGTGAAAAGCGGGAAGGCCTTGTCAGAAACCGCCTATTACGTTTGCAGCGTATGCGGCAACACTGTCGAAAGCAACCCGCCAGAAAGATGTCCTATTTGCGGAGCTCCCAAGAGCAGATTCAACAAAATAACCTGACACATGTATCGCTATGCTTGTTCATCTCTTAGAGAGGAAGGTCTCAACGGCATCTGCAAACATCAACAGTCCTGAAATGAACCATAGTGCGAGCAAGATGAAGTATGGAGAGTTGCTGCTCAGATAACGGACCAATGGATCACCGCTCGTGGGTCGAAGCAGGTTTGCCCCATACACTGCCCGCGCACCGAAAAAGCCGCCTAACAACATAAGAGCAAGACCTAAGAAAGCAAGCAACCGTTTCTGTCGCAAATTCGACTTCCAAAACTCCTTTCGACCCACAACATACGACACGAATCCGGCAACAGCTAAGGCCACCGAGGGACTAACCATCAATATAGCGTATAGCAGTGCCGAAATCTGATCAGATCGATACCACGACAAAAACAAGTGCCCAACCGAAAACGACCAGAGAAAAGCAAAACAGACACTAGCCACGAACAGGATTATTCCCACATGAGTCTTTCTGCTGCTCTGCATCAGAGTTTCGCCTTCTTCTCAAACTGTTTTTCATATATCTCTCGAACATGCTGGATACTGTCAGCCTCTTCTGGGGGTTTGTCGTCTCTTATGCGGGTTATTCGAGCGAAGCGCAGAGCCATGCCACATTCGTACTTCGGGCTTTCCTGAAGTTCATTGTAGGCAACTTCCACCACGATTTTTGGCACAACCACCACGCGATGCGGCTCCTCCTTGATGATCAATTCTTTCAGCCTTTCAGTCATCTCAATGATTTCTTGGTCTGTTAAGCCCTTAAATGTCTTGCCCACCATCATAAACTCGCCTGTTTCACTGTCTCGCGCAGCCAAGTAATAGTCGCTTAACCAAAGGTGCCGTCGACCATACCCCCACTCAGCAGCCACTATGACAAGATCCAAAGGCTCCAATATTTGCTTGATTTTGAACCAACGTTTTCCCTTAATTCCCGGAGTGTACAGACTGTCAAGCTTCTTGGCGACTAGGCCCTCATGACCATTGTTCAATGCCTCCTTCAAGAACTCTGCAGCCTTTTGTGGATCGTCTGTGATTATCTGTTTTGTCAGCTGTATGGTGCCTGCAATCTCACTCAACCTTTTTCTACGCTCAACGTACTCTGTGTTAAGCAAGCTCTCTCCATCAAGGTAGATGACATCAAATAGCTTCAGCTCTATTGGAATCTCCTTTGCCATGTCATCTATCGCATGCACCCTTCGAAACCTGCGCATCAAGTGCTGAAACAAGAGCGGGCTCGCATGATCTCTGCCTACTGCTATAACTTCACCTTCAAGAATGGCTTGCCTTGCTTTAATCTCTCTTCTAGCAAGGTCAACGATTTCAGGTAAGCTTTCTGTAACATCTGTGAGACGACGACTGTAGACTCGCACCTCATCGCCAGACTTGTGAATCTGAATGCGTGCACCATCCAACTTGTACTCAAAAGCCATCGAACCGCCGGCTTCCTTTAAGACTTCTCTCGCGTCTTCAGCCATCTGCGCCATCATCGGCTTAATGGGTCGAAAAACGCGAAACCCAAGATGGGTCACACCTTCTTCTCCCTTTACCTTCAAGATTGAGGCAGTCTCACCTATGTCTCCCGTGAGCATGCTCGCTGTTTGAACCGTCTCAAGCGGAACGTCAAACGCTTTGGCTACTGCCATCTCCATCAAACCTTCGCTGAAACCTGTTCGCATCTCGAAGATCATAATCTTGACAAGATACTTGGCTTCGAGAGGCGAAGCTTGGCCGAGCAAAGTCTCTATCAGGCGTTCTTTGCGTTCTCTTGAGCCGAAGCCAGAAGCCCCAGCGATGTTCTCAAATGTGCGTCTCACTTCCAGAATGCTCAAGGGCTTCTCAAAGAGAGTCGACTGTTTCCTAATCTTGCTGGCTTCAAACACAGTCTTGATAGCTGATCCGACATCGCCAGTTTGACTGTAAGCGGCTCGGAAGTCGCTCCAATCTAAGTTGGTCAACTGCCTAATTATGCCGCTTAGAGTCGCCCAACTGGTCTCAAGAACGCGTTGATCCCACTTCGGAAAAGGACGACCCAGAATCATAGAAACAGCAGGTTCAACCTCCTCTGGCAGTAGGTTCTTCACGAAGCTTGCAGTTAAGTCAACCATCAACAAACGCTTAGTAGTTGCCTCCAGCTTCCCGCAAAGCTGGCACAAATCACGGAATGCCGTCTGCATAGTACTTTTCCTTACACCTGACCGTGTCATTTCCAAGCAACATAAACGTTTTCATAGACCGCCCTAGACTGATATAACGAAGCGATCACAGACGAAGCTTAAATAGAATCGCTCAAAGCCGTTCTTTAGACACTAAGAGCGGCGGATAGCACACGCACAACACATCGGAAGATTCCACAGATCTCTCAAAAGAACGTTATCACTAAACAGCGCAATTCAATGCAGCCACTTGTCAAGGGACCGAATTCATACGAAAGCTTCACTAATTAAATAAACCACGCAAAAACCGAACACAGTTTGAACCCATTCGATCAGAAATTGAGTCCAAAGTGTCTAATCATGCCTCTGGTTAGCTATGAACAGAATCGAATGACAAGCGCATGAATGACACGGTAGTGAAGCGAACCGATTTGAAACAGTGGCAGAAGAGAGCGCCATTATATAATGTGCAGTTCTTTGCCTATTTTTTCAAATGTGCCAATGGCGAAGTCTAAGTCTTTTTTGGTGAGTTGAGCGTTCATCATTGTTCTTATGCGTGCTTTGTCTCTGGCTACCATTGGAAAGACTATTGGCAATGCGAAGATGCCTTCCTCGAACAATCGTGCGCTTAGTTTCTTTGCCACTCCGCTTTCGCCAACTATAACTGGTGTAATAGGTGTTTGACTGTTACCTATGTCGAAACCCAGTTCTTTTATAGTCTTCTTGAAGTATCGCGTGTTTTCCCACAAGTTCTTGACATGCTGAGGCTCCTTCTCCAGCACTTCAATGGCAGCTGCACAAGCCGCAGCCACAGGCGGTGGGTGTGAACCACTTAAAATCCAAGTCCTGCTTTTGTTATACGCGAAATCGATGAGATCTCGGCTTCCTGAGATATGACCGCCTACAACACCAAATGCTTTTGAAAATGTGCCCATTTCAGCCTGCACCCGATCGCGGCTCAGCTTGAAATGGGAGACTATGCCTCTCCCGCCTTCACCTAAGACGCCTTCGCCGTGAGCGTCGTCTACATAAACCATTGCGCCATGTTCAGCCGCAAGTTTTGCGATTTGGTCAAGCGGGGCAATGTCACCGTCCATAGAGAACACGCCATCTGTCATCATCAATATTCTTCTGTAGGGCGGCGAGTGCTTCTCTGCCTCGTTCAAGACTCTCTCTAGATCTTTCATGTCACTGTGTTTGTAGACTGCTCTTTCTGCATGGCTTAGTCTTACGCCGTCAATGATGCTGCCGTGGTTAAGTTCATCACTTATCATCAAGTCGTCTTTTCCAGCTAGTTGCGGAATGAGCCCAGCGTTAGCTGCGAAACCAGTTTGATACACAAGCGAAGCCTCAGCGTGCTTAAACCTAGCCAGCTTTTTTTCCAACTCTATGTGTATGTCCATCGTGCCTGCGATAGGTCTGACAGAGCCTGAGCCAGCTCCATGCGTTTCGATTGCCTTCAACGCTGCTTCCTTAACTTTTGGATGTGTGCTCAAGCCCAAATAATTGTTCGAACAGAGCATCAGCACTTTCTTGCCGTCGACCTTGCACCAGACGGTGCTTGGTCCTTCCAAGATTCGAATTTTCCAATCGAGCTGATTCTTAACAAGTTCTTGATATTCCTGCGATAAGAAGGCAGTTGGATTGCGCATGATATCCTTCCCCTTAAGAGGTGTAGTCCATCATCTTGTTTCTCTTAACTTTTGCTTAATTACCACTCCGGCTCTAACACAACTTTCCCAGCTTGTTTCGACTTGATTAGGTCTACACCTCTGGCTATGTCACGAATCGGGATTTTATGCGTTATGATAGCAGCGATCTTCCCCATAAAGCTGGGCTTGGCAAGCAAACCACGGACCTGATACCATGTTTCAAACATTCTACGCCCAGTGATACCGTACACTGTCGCTGACCTGAAAATCATGGCGTTGTTGAAATCGAGTTCCATAGGCTTGTCAAAAATGCCGAGCAACGACACTCTACCACCTGGAGTAAGCATTTCAAACGCTTGTCTCAAAGCATTCGGGTCACCTGACATCTCCAAGCATACGTCTACTCCGTTGCCCTCAGTTGCGTCAACAATAGTTTTCACAAGCCTATCCCCTTCCTCTTTCGCACTCAAAACCATGTCAGCACCCATTTTCTTAGCCAGATCCATACGAACCTTGTTGAAACCTCCTGCAGTTGCGAAGATTTGGGCACCCCCAAGTTCTCTCAATACGGCGATTGCCATCAAACCGATTGGACCCGCTCCCAACACTGCTACGTTCTTGCCAGCTATGTCCTCCACATGCTCCTTGGGCAAGATAGCTTGTACAGCGTTTCCCAGCGGCTCCTGAACTGAAGCTATAGCAGGATCAAGGTGAGGGTCGTTCTTCCAAGCGTTTTCCTCCGGTAGGGCAAACTGCTCAGCGAAGACTCCGTCTCTGTCCACACCTAAGATTTCCATGTTCCTACAAACATGCTTTCTGCCAGTTTTGCATTGATAGCATGTGTTGTCAGCGATGTGAGTTTCAGCGGAGACCTTGTCGCCAATTTGAACTCTTGTCACGTTTTTGCCTATTTCAACAACCTTACCGGCAACTTCATGGCCGAAAACAATGGGGATTCTCATCATGCGGCGTTGAGCCCATTCGTTCCAGTCCCAGATGTGCACGTCGGTTCCACACACCGACGCAGCTTCAACTTCAACGAGTACTTCGGATTCTTTTATTTTTGGCGGGTTTACTTTGGCGATTTCAGCTCCAGGCTGCCTCTTGCCTTTGATTATGGCGTTCATTTTCTCCAAGCTTAGATATCCTGGGTCTGTCCCGGTGATGCATTGTTTTGAAGTGGTTTACTTAGTAGGGCTGATAAATTAGGCTTTGCATATTATTAGCTGAGTAAATCCTGGTGGTCAGACGCTTTGCACGGTAAGTTTGAGAATGTAAAGGTCTTGGAATCCAACTTGATCTACAACAAACACGGCAGACGTGTTGTCGAAGACATTCTCGAGTTTGCAGACGGTTCTAGATATGAATGGGTATATTTTAAGGGCAAAGAGAACGTCGGCGCTGTCGCTGTAGCAGCCTTCACAAAAGATAACAGGATAATCTTGACAAGGCAGTATCGACACCCGTTTGGCAAGATGATGCACGATTTGCCGGCTGGCGCAATGATAGAAGGCGAAACGCCTAAGCAAGCAGCTCTGCGGGAGTTAGAAGAAGAAACGGGTTTCACAGCTGAAAAACTAGAATGGATAGGAAGATTCACGTGGGCGCCTGGAGCAATGGGGCCTGGAACAGTCGAAATCTTCTTCACGAAGAGCCTAAGGCAAAAAGGCGAGTTCAACCCTGACGAAATAGCCAACATTGAATTCATAGATTTCAAAGAAGTCCGAGAGAAGGTGTTGGATGGCGAGCTTATTGATTCAGCCCTAGTTATCGCCGTCCTGTTGGTATCAGTTAGAGGTCTAATCTGAACTCCTCGAACCTTGAGCACTCCATGCTAATTCAATCTGATCACGGAATGATTTTTCCGCTTAGACAACATAGGATAGACAAAATAGGATAAACTCTAAAAACCAAGCACTCGGAGCGCGAACGCCAAATTGAAGATGGGCTTCGTAGTTAATCCCATTGCGGGCATGGGAGGCAAAGTCGGATTAAAGGGCACCGACCGAATGTCAAAAGACGCTGCTGCTTTGGGAGCCAAACCAATCGCGCCGGCAAGAGCCATAAACTTCCTCAAAAGACTGAAAGAACTGGAGCTAGCAACTCGAATCGACCTGATAACATCCCCGGGAATTATGGGCAAAGACGAGGCTACAAAAGCCAGTATGAAAGCACGTGTTTTGCCGATAGAACATAAGAAGGAGACGAGTGCTGACGACACAAAATCTGCCGTGAAACTCATGGCACAGCAGAAAGCTGACCTGATTGCTTTTGTTGGCGGAGATGGCACCGCGAGAGATATTCTCGACGCTTTACATGGTGCCGACAGTCCACCGGTTTTGGGAGTTCCTTCTGGAGTGAAAATGTATAGCGGAGTTTTCGCTGCAAGTCCAGGAGACGCAGCAGACATAGTTGGCGATTTCCTAGACGGTTCCACACAGCTCATGGACTTTGAAGTGATGGACGCTGATGAGGAGGCTATAAGAAGCGACCGCCTCAAAGTAAGTCTGTATGGTTTTTTGAAAGGGCCTTATGTACCCATGCGATTTCTAGGCAGCAAGCAGATCAGCCCTGAAACAGTCGACGAGCATGAAAGCCAAGTGGCTGTGGCGCGGTTCATTGTCGAAGAAATGAGCCCTGCGGCGACGTATATCCTTGGACCCGGCACCACGACAAAGTGTGTTGCCGACTTGCTCGGAGTTGAAAAAACCTTGTTGGGCGTTGATATTTACCAACATAAAACAGTGGTCAAAGACGTCAACGAGCAGAAAATCCTGCACGCGATCAAGGATTGGAGCAAAACTTGGATCGTGCTTTCACCCATTGGACGTCAAGGTATGCTGCTGGGCAGAGGAAACCAGCAGATAAGTTCAGAGATTATAAAGCGTGTTGGAAGAGACCATATTATCGTTGCTGCCACGAAGAACAAGATTCAGGGAATCGAGGGGGGCCTTTTAAGAATCGACACGGGCGACCCAGAAGTTGACAAAATGCTTAGAGGATACATTAAAGTAGCAACCGAGTATCGTGAGTGGCGGTTGATGGAGATAGTGTAAGCCCGCGTTCGTTCTATTCGCCTAGAACCTGCACAACAATCGTTCTCTGGCGCGGATGAACGTCTGTTTCAACAAAGACGAGTGACTGCCATGTACCTAATGCAATCTTTCCATCAGTGACGGGCAGAGTCTTGTCTGGACTAAGTAGCATTGATCTAAGATGGGAGTGAGCATTAGACGGATGCGCATAGTCTGCATGTTTCGGAACTAGTTTTTCTAGGGTATTCTTGATGTCTGCGAGCAAGCTAGGTTCATATTCAGTTAAGATGAGCACTCCTGTGGCGTGAGGTGCGAAGACATGAGCTATGCCACTCTTGACTCCTGATTTGTCAACGATATCCTGAACCTTGTCTGAAATGTCGAAAAAGTCAATCTCGCCACGAGTGGACAACCTGAGGCTTCCGTTGAAGACCTTCATTAATCCGTTCGCCTCTTTCCATGTATGTGACGCTG
>Ga0315308_1001000_pt1 | contig 16243 bp, 22 predicted proteins | sample TDP3_MG_FD_203078 | JGI IMG/M metagenome (GOLD analysis project Ga0315308, IMG submission 203078) | Freshwater sediment microbial communities from Lake Towuti, South Sulawesi, Indonesia - TDP3 | ecosystem: Environmental > Aquatic > Freshwater > Lake > Sediment | place: Indonesia: South Sulawesi... | reverse complement strand
AGTGGCGGTGAACGCTCGGTTGCAGCTGTCGCTTTCATATTTGCTCTGAAAGAGTTTAACCCCGCGTCCTTCTATATCCTAGATGAGATAGATGCCCACTTGGATGCTTTTCATGTGTCAAAACTCGCTGATCTTCTCTTAGAAGAATCGGAGAAAACCCAGTTCATTGTTATCACTTTAAAGCCCGAGGTGCTGAACAAAGCGCAGAAAGTTCATGGAGTTTATGAACGCAACGGAGTTTCAAACGTTATTTCAACTAGATTCTTGGAGGTGTCAAGCTAACGGCTGTCACTTTAAAAAAGCCTTTTTACTTGCGTCCTCCGTGGAACATCCTCTTCGATTTTCATAAACTCGAAAAGCTTGTTCCATGGAACGTAAATGTTGCATACTTGCTGACAACATTCCTTGAGGAAATGGAAAAAACTGGTCAAGTAGACTTTAGAGCATCAGGCGTAGCTCTCGATTCATCAGCTCTCATATACTTGATGAAGTCAAAGCTTCTCCTGAAACTCGAAGAGCCACCACCACCGCCGAAAGGTCCGCAAGACTTTCTGCCACCTCCTCTATTTCTACCGCTAAGGCATGAATTAACATCAACAACCATAAGGCATCTTTTAGAGGTCTTAGATGACGTTTTGAAGGGTGAGAAGCTAGTCGGTTTCGAAAAGACCACTGCGGAACCCATTCTTCCAACGCCATCAGAGATTCTTCCGCAACTAGATCTGTACTTAATTGAAATTGAACTACAAATGGAAAAGCTCTATGCCTCTCTTTCTCAGAGAGTAAAAGGCACTGGAATAGTAGAGTTTTCAACTTTGATAAAGGGGGTGGATAGGCTGGAGGCCATTCGCACATTCATTCTCTTATTATTCTTGGCACAAGCGGGAAGGGTAAACCTATGGCAAAGTGAAGAATCTGAAGAGATATTCATAACTGTTGGAGATCTGGACCTTGCAGAATATGGAAAAACAAACAGTTGACCTAGAAGATCCGACTATTCAACAAAGTCAGAATATGGAAAAACTGCGATACGATCTAGCTATGCTGGAAGCCGCATTATACGTCGCGGGTCGTCCGCTAGACTTAAATGAGTTAAGCTCGGTTTTGAAGACCCGCTCAAAAAACAAAGTTAGAAAACTCGCAAAAATGCTCATGTTTGAATATGCAAGCAAAAACACAGCCCTTGAAATTTTGCAGCTAAAAGATGAAAGATACGTTTTGCAGTTGAAAGCTGATTTCACAGCTCACGTTAGGAAACTTGTCACTAAGCCGCTGCTTTCCATGGGGCCATTAAAAACACTTTCTTACATAGCCTATAGACAGCCAATATCCCAAAAAAGAGTTGTTGAAGTGCGTGGCCACCACGCCTATGGTCACATCAAATTACTGAAAGAAATGGGGTTAATTGCCAGTGAAAGAAGCAGACGCCTAACAGTTCTTAGAACAACTGAGTATTTTGCAGACTACTTCGGATTGAGCCACGACACCCCAACCATGAAGAAGGAGTTGAAGCATGTTTTTGAAGACTTCTCGAAACAAGGAAAGCTTAAACCCTAAAATGGATAGGTTTATATGCAGAACAAGAGTGATAGTGCGCACCTAAGTTTAAAAACCAAAGGGAAATGAGAAATGTCAGTTTGGCACGGAGACTCACATAAGAAAAAATATTCAGGAGGCCGAAAAAGAGCGTATAGAGGAAAGAGGAAATTTGAGCAGGGCTCATTTCCGGCAGAAACCCTCTTAGGCGAAATCAAACGAAAGATCGCCATAGGAAGAGGCGGAAACGTGAAAATTAAGGTTCTGAGCGGTAATTATGCGTGTGTAACCGACCCTAAAAGTGGAAAAACGAAAAAGGTTGAAATCATTAGGGTTGCCAGAAACCCAGTGAATATTGACTATGATCGAAGAGGCGTAATAACCAAAGGCGCGGAGATAGAAACCCCCTTAGGTTTGGCCCGTGTCATTTCACGTCCTGGACAGAATGGGATAATCAACGCTATTTTAGTTAGCGGCGAAAAAGAGAGCTAGTCTTATTCCTTTTGTACTGTAGCTATGCTGCGAATCTTTGACAGTTGCTTTGCGATCTTCTGGATTATCTGATCTTTCGGTTCATTTTTCTTCACAAGAATCATTCCAGTTTTCAGCCACGGCGTCTTTGGATAACCCGCCTCTAGGACAGGCTCATATTCTAAACCAAGCTTTTCCAAGGCCTCTTTTATCTCTAAGATTTTTGGGGAAGGCACACCTAAATTCCTTGAGATTCGCCTTCCCTCCTTTCTTGTTTTCGTCGAATCCAAGTAGACAGGCCATATAATTATTTTGTCTTGTTCACGCATGCTTTTTCCTCATTTTTATTTGTGGGCGTAGTAGGCGGTTAATTTCATGTCAGCTTCATCAATCCTGACGAAACCAAATCTCTCAAACTGTATTAGGTTGTTGGGCTTCAAACGTTTGCAAATACTTTCAGCGATTCCTTCTGCCAGCGTTGCTTCGGGCATAACGACTTGACAGGGCATGTCCTCTCCAACTGGTATCCAATGAATTAACTGCACCTTAGCCTCTCTTGCTTCCTTGTAGGATTCGCTGATGAAATATGCTTCAGCAGAATATGCATTAACGCTTTTGACTTTAATGTTAAAAAGTTCCATGAGGCGAATTACATCTCCAACCGTCGAAGCATTCACGTCTTTCTTTGAAACCCAGAAAGTTGTGGACTTATCATCTTTTCTAGGCTTTATCGCGTATTCTCTGAACCCTCTTTCACGCTGGTCTGGATGCAAACGAAGCTTAGCCGCGAACACTTTTGGGATTTGTTTCACTGTTAGTTCTATTGGGTTATGCACGAAGAAATATCTGTTAGCCATCGGGTCTAAGATTTTCCGGTTATAAGCATAAAGATTTTCCCAACTCAGAACAACATCTGAAGTTTTAGGCCCAACATCAATTATCAGCCTTTTGATCGCTTCGGGTGTTATGCCTCGTCTTCTCAAAGCAGCAAAAGTCGCCAAACGCGGGTCATCCCAGTCCTTGAAAAGGCCTTCTTTTATCCCTTGAACAATTTTTGACTTGCTCAAGGAGGCACCCGCTATTTTAAGTCTACCATAGTGTATGGCTTCTGGATATCGCCAGCCTAAATGCCTATACATGTATTCTTGCCGAACCATGTTTGTTAGGTGTTCTTTTCCGCGAATAATATGAGTTACATCCATCAAGTGATCGTCGATACCGCATGCGAAATTATACAGCGGCCAGACTAGGTATTTGCTTCCAACCCGCGGATGCGGATACTTTTCCGCATCGATGACTCGGAGTGCAGGCCAATCTCGAACCGCTGGGTTAGGATGGTTTAAATCGGTTTTTATGCGAACTACAGCTTCACCTTCTCCACAGCCGCCTTCAAGCATTCGTTGCCATCTTGCCAGATGCTCTTCTGGCGGCAAATCGCGGCATTCACATGACTTGCTGGCCAGTACTTTCTTGCGAAATCCTTCCGGCTTGCATGTGCAAACGTAAGCGTTGCCATCTTTGATTAGCCTTTCCGCATACTCATAATAGATAGGTATTCTGTCACTTTGGACGTATTCCTCATCTGGTCTGCACTCAAGCCAAGCTAAATCCTCTCTGATTCGGTCATAAAAGGCCAAAATAGGTCTTTTCAGTTTAGGGTCTGTATCTTCAAAGCGCAAGATGAATTTGCCCTTATACATGCTTGCATATTCGTAGCATAGTATTATGGCTCTTGCATTACCCAAGTGTAGAGCGCAGTCAGGGTTTGGTGAAAACCGCGTAACAACTTGGGCATACTTGTTCAAATTGAGCAAAGGCGGAAGATGCTTTTCTTCTTCAACTTTTTCCTTGATTAGAGCTTCAGGCCACTTCTCTTCAATGATTCGCCTTTGCTCGTTAAGGGTAAGACTGTTGACCTCCTTAATCACATCATTAACAAGAGTGGACAATTCTTTAACTTTGGTTTTCAGCTCGGGTTTCTCCCCCAAAACTTTCCCAATAACTGGGCCTACTTGCGCTTTGCCATCATGTTTAATAGCATTTAACAAAGCGATTTTTCGCATAATTTCCTTAAGTTCAATATTTTCTTCTAGCGTCAATGACTCTACGCTCTATTAGACTTAGATGTTTCTTTTAATCAAAAACTCCGCGAAGGCTTTTAGCTTTTCTTTAGCTTTTGAGGCTGGCAAGAGCTCCTCTACTTCTTTCCAGCTTTTCTCAACAATATTTGCGGCAAAACGCTTCACGTAGTCTATCGAGCCATATTTTTGCATGACCGCGATAGCTTCGTCCCGGAGTGTTTGGCCAGAAGTGTGCAGACTAAGTATCTCGATTAGTCTCTCTTTATCTCTTGAACCTGCGACTTTCAATGTGTGAATGACTATCAAGCTTCTTTTTCCCTCTGTTATGTCTTTTCCGCGTCCACCTTTTTTGTCAGTAAATTCTTTACCTGTCAAATCTAAGATGTCGTCTTGCATTTGGAAAGCTACCCCTATGCTTTCAGCGAAGTGCCCAAGTTTCTCGACAAGTTCTTCGTTTGCATCCGATAAAACAGCAGCGATTCTAGCAGACATCCTTGCTAAAGTCCCTGTTTTGTAAGCGCACATCTGTAAATAGTCCTTTTCTCCTATCTTGTCTGCGTTTGCTAAACCTCTATGCCAAGCTATGTCCATTGCTTGTCCAATGCTTAGGTTAATCATCTCTTGCACATAGATTTCATAGATCTTGCACAGTTTATGTTGGGAAACTCTTCCGCTGTTTTCTAATAGCGGCAGAAGCGGAAGATAGTACATGGAATTTCCAGCGTTTATGGCTATGTCGATGCCGTAAATTTTGTAGGTGCATGGTTTTCCCCTCCTGTAATCGGAGGCGTCTTCTATGTCATCCACCATCAATGTTCCGTTATGGATTACTTCTGTGATTATAGCGAAATCAACGAAGTCTTCAGGGTTTTGACCTAAGGCTTCACAGATTAGCAAGAAGAGGGATGGGCGCCATCTTTTTCCGCCTCTGTCAAGAAACTCCCAAATTGGTTCGGCCAACGCCTTGTTTAAAGTTTTTAAGTTGTAAGCATACTTTGGCGGATTAAGTCTGAAAAGAATTGAGTTCCTTGAGAAGATTCTTGGAATATATTTCTCGATAACCCTATCTACCAGAGTAGCTCTGTCCCCGAGAAATTTCTCGATGTCCAAGGGTTAACTCCATCTCCTTCTAGCGTAGTTCTCTAAATCGAACCCTCTCATCTTCAACCATTCTGCCGTCTTACCCATTACTACGAGTGGGGCTTTTTGTAGATTCCTCAGTGATTCCGCGCCAACAAGAAACATTGCGTTTTTCAACTCTTCAATTAAGAGAAAAAGTACATTTTCGGTTTCCTTAAGACCCTTGACTGCTGCTTGCAGCACTGGTTGAGAAAGACTTGTAAGTTTTGCGCCTAAAGCCAACGCTTTAGCCATATCTATGCCGTCGCGTATGCCTCCAGAGGCTATAACGGGGATGTTAATCGTTTGAGAAACTTCGGCAACACTGATTGCAGTTGATATGCCCCAGTCCCAAAAAACATCACCTAACATGCGTTGGAAACTATCCTTATACTTTCTTGCACGATAACATTCAACTGCCGCAAAACTCGTACCCCCTGCCCCGCTCACGTCTATGCCTTTCACGCCAGCTGCCTCCAATTTTTTGGCTTCTTCTGCCGCCATTCCAGCACCCGTTTCCTTTGCGATAATTGGCTTATCTAGTTCTTTCGTGAGTTCGCTGATTTTTTCCAGTATTCCCTTGAAGTTTGTTTGACCCTCTGGTTGTACAGCCTCTTGTAGTGGGTTCAAATGTATTGCTATTGCATCTGCTTCAATCATTTCTACCGCCTTTTTGACTTCTTCTATGCCATAGCCGTTGACGAGCTGCACACCACCGATGTTTGCAATCAAGAAGGCTGTTGGAGCCTTTTTTCTAGCTATTGCAAATGTTTTTTCAAGTCTTTTGTCTTCTATAGCTGCCCGCTGGCTTCCAACACCCATTCCCAAGCTTAACTCTTCCACGGCTTCAGCTATTATCGCATTGATTTTTGTTGCTTCTTGTGTTCCACCAGTTATGGCGCCTATAATCAATGGTGCAGAAAACTTATGGCTTAACACGGTCGTTGATGAATCAATTTCTTCCTTCTTAATTTCTGGCAAAGCTCTGTGGACGAAGTAGACATCTTCAAATCCTGTCGTCACTTTTCTTGCTTGGACGTTTTGATTCAAAGAAATCTTAATGTGATCTGCTTTACGCTTTCTTGTTTCCTTGGCCAAAACTACTCCTTCTCTATCAATGTGCCTTCAACTGTCTCTCCTTTAAGGGCTTTGTAAATATTGCTTGGCTTTGCTGCGTTGACAATTGTTACTGGAATTCCATGCTCTATAGCTGGTATGAGTTCAGCAATTTTGCCGAACATGCCGCCTGTAACATCATAAGCCGATGGTTTTCCGATCTTGTTTTGAAGTTTTCTAAGTTCTTGCAATGTTAAGCGATTGAACATTGTTGCTTTCTTTTCGATTTTTGGATCACCATCGTATAATCCATCTACATCAACGCCTATGATGATGTGTTGTGCGTCAAGCCTTGTGGCAATTGCTGAAATCTGCTGGTCGCCAGATAATATCGTGAAACCTAACTTTGTGTCTAAAACCGCGTCTCCGTAAAGGACTGGTAGGAACCCCATCTCTAACAGCATTTTTAAAGATGCATCTTCAAAGCTTTTGATTCTGCCGTTTTCTGTTATTATGCATGAGGAGGGTGTTATGCTTACTGCCGGAATATTATGCCAAACCAAAGCATCCATGAATAAGCCGTTAAGCACTGTCATGAGGTGATGGGTTTCTGCATAACCGAGTCGCTGATTTTCCTCCTTGAACCCTTCTTTGAGAGCATATTTTTCAGCTGTAGGATGTCCAAAGCTTCCTCCGCCATGTACAATTGTTAAACTTTGAACGTTTGCTTGCTTTATTTCCTCTGCCAGGCGATTCATGACGTCAGTTCTTGCATCAAGCTCTTTGCTCTTATCTGTTATAACTGAACCGCCAATTTTCAATATGACGGATTTAAGTCCCTTCAATTCTAGCACCTTCATCTGTTTTCTTAGCTATAAAGGGTCGTCCGCCCGCTCTTTGAATGCACTCCAAAACTTGTCCAAGCCTTTCATTTCTGGTCAACGCTATCATGCACCCGCCTCCCCCAGCACCAGTTAATTTCGCGCCCAAAGCTCCGGCCTTTCGTGCAGCGTTTATGAGCCATTCCAAGGATTCGTCTGAAACTCCTATTCCATAAAGCAATGCATGGTTAATGTTCATCAATTCTCCTAGTGTTTCCACATCGTTTTGCTTGAGAGCTTCAATGGCTCTTAGAACAATTTCGCGGGCTGAACGCATCATAGGCTCCACAACCTTGGGGTATCTTTCCTTGACCTCGCGCACTCTTTCTACCTGAAAACGCGTAGATCTTTCCACACCTGTGTCCCCAATGACGAGTGGAATATCTGTTTTAGCTTCCAGAGGTTTAAGTCCTGTGTCCATTTGAAATAGAAGCGCTCCTCCGAAAGTTGAAATTGCGGGATCTATTCCGGATGGAGCGCCGTGTACTATTTCCTCTGCCTGGAAAGTTATGCGAAAAACATCCTCCTTTGACATTTTTAGCCGCAAAAGAGCCCCAAGAGCTGTTGTCACAGCTGCCACGACAGCAGCGGAAGACCCTAAACCCGCAGCAACAGGGACAGTGGAGTTAACTTCAATGTTTAAACCTTCTTTTTTTCCATGCTTTTCTAGAACTTTTTCGACCGCCAATCTGACTGGCGCAAACTTCATTGTTGCTTCTTTTGCATTGCCATGTTCAGTTTTGAAAGTTCCATCATCGAAGTATCCAGCCAGATTGAGGTTTACTGACCGTAGATATAATCGCTTGTCGTTACGGTTCTCGACTTTTGCATACGCTCTTTTATCTATGGCTAAGACTATAGCCGGTTCGCCGTAGACTACGAAGTGTTCTCCGAAAAGTATCACTTTAGCAGGAGCTGAGGCAACGACCCCCATTATGCACCACTATTTCGTGAAACACACGGCGGCATATCCAACAACGCTTGAGTAGTCGCCAGTTATATCTCCACTAGTTTTATAACATAACAGTTTTGCCTCTTTGGCTTCCAAAATCTTTGCTGCAGCTATCAAGGCAGCTATGGGGCCATAACCACAAGCACTGATATTGTGCGCCTCAACTGCCGAATAGAATTTAGCCTCGTCCATTGTTTCAACGGCTCCAAGCGCCAACTTGTCCTTCTTCGTCGCACTTTCCTGTGTCTCATAATGTGTCATGTCCGAAGAAGCTATCATAACCGCGTTCTTCTCGGCTAAAACCTTAGCCACAGCTTGCCCCACCTCTCTGGACGAAGATAAATCCTGCATCAAAAAACAAATCGGTACAATCCTGAAATCTGAGCCGTAAAGATACTGGAGAAACGGGATCTGGACCTCAATCGAATGTTCAAAGCGGTGAGCAGAATCATCAACATCAACAATGCGTGATTCACGCACGATCTGGTTTGCAGTTTCGCCATCCACCTCAATATCGCCTAGAGGTGTTCGCCAAAAACCATCATTCATAACGGCCAAGGCGCTGCCATGACCGGTATGGTTCGGACCGAAAATAGCAACAACATCCGGCTTACCATCAGAAGCCAGCTTGTAGTATGCGTGAGCTGCTACTGGGCCAGAAAACATGTAGCCCGCATGCGGACAAACTAAACCAACTACTCTTCTCGGACCAACCTTTACAGCTTCCCGGATTTTTCCAGGTCCAAACTCGTGGAGAAAGCAATTTTCGATTTGCGATTTCAGTGATTCGGCGTGTCCCTCGTAGAAAGCTCCGGCTTGGCATGGACGCCGAATCTTCACCATTGTTAAGTTTCCTCCTCTTCCCGTGTGATCTTGGCCTCAAAGTCTTCAACTGTTAGAGGCAAATCCTTGTCTTGCGGCAGTTCCCCTCTCTCTCGTAATACTTGCCTTGCTAAAAGCCAGTAAATAACGGCCAAGGCTCGCCTACCTTTATTATTTGTCGGAATAACCACGTCTACTCCGGAAAATTCATTATCTGTGCTACATAGGGCTACTACTGGTATGCCAACTGATGCAGCCTCTTTAACTGCTTGAGCGTCGGCCCTCGGGTCAGACACAATCAGCACTTCCGGTTCGATGCGGTTTGGGTACAGTGGATTTGACAAAAGTCCTGGAATGAAGCGCCCGATGACAGGGTTTGCTCCTGTCACTTCGCAGAACTTTCTAACGGGTTCTTGTGCATAAAGTCTGGCTGCAGCTGCAGCGATTTTTGCTTGCGTAAACCTTGCTAGAAATTTGGCGGCTGCTCTTATGCGGTCATCGGTCTTTTTAACATCTAGGACGAACAGTCCATCTGGTCTGACGCGGTATATGAACTGCTCCATGTCCCCTGTTTTCATCCTTGTCCCAATGTGTATCCCAGCGGATAAGAGAGTGTCCCGTGGCATCAGAAGTCCTTCTTCCATAACTGCCGTTGTTTCACGCTCTTCCTCAGACTTTTCCTCTCCTTTGATTTCTTTAAGCTCTTCATCTTCTGACAAACCTTTATCCCCCTAAAACATTTGAAGATCAGCCATTCTAGCTCTATCTCCCAAAAATTCCTCTATCCTTATTAACTCGTTTATTTTTGCAATTCGTGCTCCTTCAACAACGCCTGTCTTTATTATTGGGCATTTGAAAGCCACAGATAGGTGGGCAATGTGCCAGTCGCATGTATCGCCTGAACGATGCGACATTACTGGTACATATCCATTTCTTTTTGCTATTTCTATTGTTTCCAAAGCGTCCGTAAGTGTGCCAACTTGATTCACTTTTATTATGACCGAGTTAGCAGCGCGCATTTTTATTCCACGGGTCAGCCTTTCGTTGTTTGTGGCGAATAAATCGTCGCCGCAAGTCAGGCAACTTTTGACTTTTTTCGTGAGTTCCGTGAAGCTCCCATAGTCTTCTTCATGGAAGGGGTCCTCGACGTAGGCTAGGTGATATTTTTCGACAAGATCTAAAATGAATTCTAATTGCTCACCAGAGTCTCGTTTTTTCCCTTCCCTTTGGTAAATGTAAGCTTTTTCTTTGCCATTCCACAGGGAAGACGAGGCAACATCAATGCCCAAGCCACACTCGAAACCTAACTCACTGCCAATTTCTTCGCATGCTTCGGATAAAGCCTCAAGAGCTTCCGAGTTTCCAATATTTGCGATCCAAGCTCCTTCATCGCTTTTTCCAGCGCCGAAGAGTTTATCTTTCTTTTTTAGGATAGCGCCAATTCTTCCATGAATTTGAGCATTAGCAGCAGCGGCTTCAAAGAAAGATTCAGCCCCATGTGGAAGAACTAGAAACTCCTGCACATCGGGAGATTTTCCGCGGGTGTGTTTCCCGCCGCTTATAGTGTTTCCAAGGGGGTAGGGGAGCTCATGGGCGACTTGGCCTCCTAAATATTGGAAAAGAAGAAGGCCAAAAGAATTTGCGGCCGCTTCCGCATTTGCCAGTGAAATGGCGAATACGGTGTTGCCACCCACGATTCTGAAATCCTTCGAGCCATCAATTTCATGAAGGGTTCTATCAATTTCAGATTGAAAATCAGCATTCAACCCAACAAGTTCTGGGGCTATAAGATCCTCAACCTTTTTCAGTGCTTGGTCTACTCCGCCTTGTGGATAATAGGTCACTTCGGCTTTTCCACGGCTTTTTCCGGCGGGAGCAGAAATTCTTCCAAAACCTGAAGTTGTTATCACGTCAACTTCGATTGTTTCTTCTCCTCGGCTATTGAAGACTTTTCTTGCAATTATATCTTCAATGACTGTTGACATGCTTTTCTCCTTTTACTTTCCTAGTAATAGGTTCTAGCCTCTTTTCGTTTCTCGGCCTCTTCGTAGAAGCGTAGAACTTCGTCGATGATCTCTACGTGTGACAGTAACATGCGCCTGCAACAGTACCTTTGAATTCCTAAGCTGTCTAAGACTTCGTCTGCTCTCTCTCCTGCCTTAACTCTTCTGGCGAACTCGTCCCATTTGTCTCCAATTAATTTGCCACATGTAAAGCATCTCACGGGTATAATCATTTGGTTTAGCCTCCTTACCTGTAGCTTTTCTGGTCTCTAGCTCGTGCTCCGCGCCCTCCGAACTTTTTGGGCTCTTTTCTCCTAGAATCTCCAACGATCATTGTTCTGTCATATTCAGCGAAGACTGTGCGTAAATGTGCACTTTTAGTCCACTTCAATAAAGCATTTGCAACAGCCATTCTTGCGGCTTCGGCTTGCCCCATGTAACCTCCGCCTGAAACCTTTATATCCATGTCGAGCTGTTTCCAAACATCATCTCCTGCTTGTATGAGGGGCTCCATAATTTTTTCTCGTGCAATTTCAGGCTCAAAAATTTCTACGGGGATCTTGTTTATGTGTATTCTTCCAATTCCAGGTCTAGCAACAGCCCGTGCTGTCGCCGTTTTCCTTTTTCCACTAACAACTAAAACTTTCTTGGCCGGCATAATTATTCACCTAGATTATATCCTATTTCTTTGGCATATTCCTCAAGCGTAAAGTATGACGAAGTCAACTTTTTTGCTTGAGCATTGACCAGAGTTTCCATCTTCTGGTCTTTAAGTTCGTCTGGTATTCCCAAAAACACTTTAAGCCTTTTGTACGCGTACTTACCTTTTGGTTTCTTGTATGGGAGCATGCCTCTCACTGTCCTTCTGACTATTCTGTCCGGTCTCCTATAGTGAAAGGGTCCCATTTTTGGGCTTCCTACGTCTAGAAACTCTTTGGCTTCCCTTGTCTTGCTTTTTCTTCTCCCGGAAAGTACAGCCTTTTCAGCATTTACAATTGCTATTTCTTCACCATTTAGCAATCGTTTGGCAATCATGCTTGCCATTCTGCCTAGGACAAGTCCTTCCACATTTATTATGGTCACCGGTTTGGTTGTTGTCGACATTTTCTCACCCGACGATTTTGACATTTGAGCCTTTAGGATTCTTCTTGATCAAATCGAAGAAAGACAGGCATTTGCCGTTCGCCGCCTTTATTTTTTCCTTTGCCTTTTTGGAGAAGGCGAAGGATGCAACCGTTATTGGATGTTTTATTTCGCCTGAACCCAAGACCTTGCCTGGAACAACTGCTGTTTCGTTTTTTTGTGTATATCTGTTCAATCGGCTTAGGTTTACAGTTACGCGTTTTCGGCTCGGTTTGGCTAAGCTTTCAGCGATGTCTCGCCAGATTTTGGCCTTGTTTTCTCTGCTTTGTCCTTGTAGGAAGTGAATAAGCTCTATGAGTTCTGGATTGGTCTTTTTAACTTTCTTCACTTGTTATCACCTTGATTTGATCTTCGAAATTGTTTAGTTGCTCATCTAAGATTTTGATTGCTTCCGTCATGATTCTCTCTGGAGGAAGAGCACCTGTAGATTCCAGACCGAATATGAATGTTTTTTCTTCCCATCCAATTTTTATTGCTGGAGGATTTTGTGGGCAGGCATCAACACAGTCTTGGCATAGGGTACATCCTATTAAATTGCGGACTTCTATCTTGTTGTCGGTCTTGGCTAGAACTTTTCTTGGACAGGCTTCGACACATTTTTCGCATACGTCACAAGTTTTGGTAGAAATCTCTATTCTTGGGAAATACTTGTATGTGCACATTGAAACCGGCTGCCATTTTGCGTGATCTTTTCCTCTTCCAAGTCTTGCGTACGCCTCAAGTCTCAATCTCTGCTCCTTCGCTAGTTTTATTATTGGAATTTTGTCGTTTACTGGTACTATGTCTGGGTTTTCAGATGTCAACTCTCCTGAATAGATCGTTCTTGTTCCTTCTTTTGCTTCTGCGTCTAATGTAAGTGTCACCCTGCAAAGGTTGCAGCCGAATTCACTTTTGCATGGACATTTTTCAGGTAAGTTGTAACTATCTAGGTCGGTCTTGAGGGGGATAAGTCCAAGCCTGTGGACTATCATCTCGTCTTGTAATATAGAAGAGTTTTCGATTACTACAACTTCGTCTATGGCCATGCTTGGAACTTCAGAAATGACTATTCTCCTTAGGCCGTTCATGAGGGGAACATCAACTCCCCGAACGAGTAAACGAATGTTTTTATCGTCTTTTTCAAGCACTTCTATTTCCACTAGTTTGGACACTCCGTAATGGTCTATGGTAATGGTTGTGCCGTTCAATAGAACACTGGTGCATTATTTCAATTTTTCTATTAGTAGAATAGCAACAAGAGTTTGCTAGACTCTTCTTCCTCTCCTGCCGCCAGGTCTTCGTGTGCCGTCGTGTGGAATGGGTGTTACTTCTTCGATGCGTTCTATGCGGAAACCTGCCCTCGCTAGGGCTCTTATGGCTGCTTGTGCGCCTGGACCTGGGGTGCGTGGGCCTGATCCTCCGGGAGCCCTCACTTTGATGTGTATTGCTGTTATGCCCTTGTCTCTGGCTATTTCAGCTGCGGCTGAGGCTGCGCGCATGGCTGCGTATGGCGAAGATTCCATTCTGTCTGCCTTAACGAACATTCCTCCAGATGTTCTGGCTATTGTTTCTGCACCCGAAATGTCCGTTATGTGGACTAATGTGTTATTGTAGGAGCTGTAGATGTGAACGACTGCCCATCTTTCGTTTTTTTTACTTGTGCTGCTCATTGTTCCTTTTTCCCTCAGCTTGGCCTGGTTTCGTTTATGTTGCGGCCGGGACTGCTATTGTTTGGCGTAGAGGGTGATTTGGATTTGCAAGTGGGCTTTGAGATGTGTATGCTATTTGTTTTTCTTCTTCTGTCGTTACAAGGTAGCTTGGGACTGTGACTCGTTGGTTTCTGATGGCTATGTGTCCATGAGTTATTAGTTGTCGAGCTTGGTAGATTGTTTTGGTTAAGCCTTTGCGGAAAATAATTGTTTGCAGTCTGCGTTCGAGGATGTCTCCTATTGTCAAGTCCAAAACGTTATCTAAAGCTGCGGTTTCGTGGAGGACTCCAAGTTTTTTCAATCGGGCGAGAAGTTCGTCTTCCATTTTTTTGCGTTCGTCAGGTGTTTTGCCTATTAGGGAACGGGCTATGCCCCTGAATTTTGATAGCATTGTTTCGTGTCGCCATAACTCATGTTTGTTTCGAAGGCCGTACTGTCCTAGAAGTTTGAGTTCCTCCTGCAGAACATCAGTTCGCCATGGGAAGCGTGGGGTTTCATATTTTTTTCTTTGTTTTCTAGGGTCGCCCATTGTTACCTACCTTCGGTTACTGGTCTAATGAAGGCTTTCTTTTTGACTCCGAGAGCTTTTCCTGCTCTTCCGGTGGTTTTGGTTCTTTGCCCGCGGACTTTTAATCCATAGGCGTGGCGATAACCTCGCCATGATTTTGCTTCTTTCAGTTTTTCTATGTCCATTTTTGTTCTTAGGACGAGCTCTGCGCTGATCAGGTGTGTGTCTTTTCCGGTTTCTAGGTCTTTCCTTCTGTTTAGAAGCCAGTTCGGTAGTCCGTGCCTTGTTGGTTCCTTAATTATTTCTTCTATTTTTTCGACTTCGGCTTCTGTTAGGAAACCTGCTCGTGTGTCTGGATTTATGCCGGTTTTTTTAAGCATCACGTTTGCAAGGTTTAGGCTTATTCCTTTGATTTTGGTTAGCGCGTAGGATGCTTTTAGTGTGCCATCTACGTCGGTGTCTGTTATTCGAAGTATGTGGCTGAATTCTTTTGACATTTATTGCCATCCATGTTTGCTTGAAGCTATCTACGAAATGAGCCGTACTTTATTTAAACTTTCCTTTAAACGATATGTCAACTTGTTTGGCGCATCACATGTGTATGAGGATGCGCAATATTTTGACAGAAATGTTCCCGCAGGGAATGTTATAAAAATGGAGGTTAGGCTTGCTTATTTGTCTTAATGTTCTTCCGAAAAAGGAAATAGTGTCGAAAAAATAACTCATAAATCCCTAGAAATAAGTCATAAATCGTAATATAGGTTAAATCTTTTAAAGGGTTCAAGCTATAATCAGAAAGCAGAAATGGTAGGTTGATGTAGAATGGTGAAGAGCGGAGAAGAAGAGAAGGTCAAACGTATACTAACAGACCCGAAATTGTCGGCTGTTAAGGCTATGCTTGAGAAGGATCACGCCATAGATTGTATTATGTTGCTTCATATGAATCGTGGTAAATGGAAGGAAGCCAAAGAGTTCATGCGCGAGAATAATCTAACCCTCAGCGACGGCACTTTTAGGGCCAGGATGATAGAGATTGAAGAATTGGGCTTGGCAAAGAGCGAGCGCATAGACCCTCTAAAGAAGTACTATGTCAAAACAGAGCTAGGCGAGAAAGTCGCTAAGCTTTTGCTGGAGTTTTTTGACAAACTCAGAGTTTAGGCCTTCAGGCATCATGCTTGACTGCTGTTGTACAGTTTCGTTTTTGATGATTTTTTAGTTGTTGGACTGACTGCTTGTCTTTGAACTTTTGTGGTTGTGTTTTACAGCGGAATAATATGGTGTCGTGAGTCGTAAGACTTAAATCCAATGTCTCTACTAACCTATACAACAACCCCAAAAGGAGGGATAAAAGAAAAATGAAAATATTGAAGAGCAAGAAAGCCCTAAGCCCCGTAGTCGCATCAATCATACTCATCGCAGTTACAGTCGCAGTCAGCATAGCAGTAGCAGCATGGATGGGAGCCCTAACATTCACGTTCACAGCAACAGAACAAGTTCAGATTACCGACTTAGAATTCGATGACACTGATAAAACGTTCATAAATGCCACAGTTCGGAATACGGGTACTTCTCCGGTAACCATAATTGAAGGATGGGTTAATGGTGCAAAGGAAACCCTGTCGCAATTCACGGTGCCTGCAAACGGTGTGATGGAGGTTACAGTAGGTTTGACGCCGCCAAAGGAGTGGGCAAACGGAAATGTCTACGAGGTTAAGCTGGTTTCTTCAAAAGGAAACGCCTTCCTTAGAACCGAGACCGCGCCAAGTACCTAAGTTTGTTGAGATTAGGGGCAGGGTGAGCTAAAAGCCTCTCAACTTCCCTCTATTGTTTCCCATTTGGAGGTGCAATAAATGGTAGTGGAAATAAAAGAATACACTTCAGCAGAAGAAATAGCTGAAACCCTAGAGAAGGAAATATCCGAAACCAAAAGCACGCTAGGCGAATACCTTCGTAAGTTAGACGACATACGAGCTTTAGCCGAGA
>Ga0315308_1000998_pt1 | contig 16259 bp, 20 predicted proteins | sample TDP3_MG_FD_203078 | JGI IMG/M metagenome (GOLD analysis project Ga0315308, IMG submission 203078) | Freshwater sediment microbial communities from Lake Towuti, South Sulawesi, Indonesia - TDP3 | ecosystem: Environmental > Aquatic > Freshwater > Lake > Sediment | place: Indonesia: South Sulawesi... | reverse complement strand
TCTCCCCGGTGCCGCCCTCAAACAGGACATTATCCGGCACCACGATAGCAGCCCCTCCATTGATCTTTAGGAGCGTCTTCACATGCTGGAGGAAGTTCAATTGCTTATTGGATGTCGTGGCCCAGAAATCCTGCCTCTCATACACCAGGGACTCCCTGTCGGCCTTGCCCTCGCCATTGACGATGGTAATACTGCTCTTCTTCCCGAAGGGCGGATTCGTGAGCACCATGTCATAGCGATCCCCTGGGTCGGAGATCAGGCTGTCCCCAACCTCAATTGGGCTTTCATCTCCCCCGATCCCATGGAGATAAAGGTTCATGACGCACAGACGCGCCACGGCATCCACAATATCCTTCCCTGTGAAGGTCTCGAATTTCAGAAACTTTTTCTGATCCTTGTCCAGGGAATAGTTTTTGGAGATATAGTCATGGGCAGCCAGAAGAAATCCTCCTGTGCCGCAGGCAGGGTCGCAGACGGTCATCCCTGGCTCGGGCCTCATCACCTCAACCATGGCCCTGATGAGGGACCTGGGGGTAAAATACTGTCCTGCCCCGCTCTTGATGTCCTCTGCGTTCTTCTGAAGCAGCCCCTCATAGATCTCCCCCTTCACATCAATATCCAACCCCACCCAGGTCTCGGCATTGATAAGCTCAATGAGGCGCCTGAGCTTTGCAGGGTCCTGGATCTTATTCTGTGATTTCCTGAAGATGACCCCGAGCATCCCTTTTTCCTTGCCCAGGGTCTCAAGGGTGCGGCGGTAATGGACCTCCAAGGCATCGCCGTCCTTTGCCGCAAGGCTCTGCCAGGAATGTCCCTGGGGAATGCTTGAGGGCCTGTTGAGGGGCGGCCTTGTCTGTTCATCGGCCATCTTGAGGAAGAGCAGATAAGTCAACTGCTCCACATAGTCGCCGTAGCTGACCCCATCGTCCCTCAGGACATTGCAGTAATTCCACAACCGCTGAACGATTGTTGCCGATTCACCCGCCATTTTTATACCTGAGCCTCTCTGCCCCCTCTGCGCCGAGAATTTTTTATCGAGATTCTTTTCCTACCCATGAAGAAATCCCGAGAACATCGAGAAACTCGCCAACCTTCTCATATGCCCTTCGTATGACTATATCCCTGTCCTCTTTATCAGTCACCTCAAGAAAGTCTGCCACCCATTTCGGGCCTGTATGCTCTATGGAGGCGAACTTGCTCCTTATCTTCCCAAGGCCCTCGATAACAAGCTTGTTTTCCAGGTGAGGCTTGAATTCCCGGGCAAGCCCCTTAACCCCACCGGGGTAATGCTCAACGCAATAATAAATATCGTAAGCGTCTTTTTCCTTCATCCTGTCATAAAGTGCCATCCCTTTCATGACAAGAAATGCTGTTATTCCCGCAACTCTAAAGCTTACCTTATCCTTTCCTCCGTCAGGCAGCTTACCTTCGAGAGTGACAGTGATTGGGTCATCAAAGGCAAGATCACATCCTCTGGCCTTCCGTGCGCGAACATCCTGAATTTTTTGTGTCCTGTGCCCTCTGCCGGTGCCTCCATACTCGCCGGCCATGAGGTCAACCTCAACGGTAATAGACTCTGCCCCTTCATCCTTCACCTTTCTGAAAAACCTGAAGGGCTGTTTTTTATCCTGTTCGTATCCATGCCTGCGAAATGACTGTAAAATTGTCCGATATGTATCGTCAGGAATCCTTGAGAAATTCAGGGCAACATCAATATCCAGGCTTCCTACATGGGGGTCATCAGATTGAGGCAGAAGAAATGTAGGCGTCCATCCGCCGATGATGACCATGTGGTCCTCAATCTCCCCGAAAAGGCGAACGAGTTCCAGGAGGACGGCCTTGCAGGCGTCCACCTCTTTTTTTCCATAATCACTCCTGCTCACCATGTGGGCCTGATCCTTTGTTCAAATATTGCTTGCGCCGCCTCCTCACCCCTTCCCTTGTAACTCTTCAGATCAAGATACAACTGGATATCGGACACGACATTGATGCCGTCAATATCCTGAAGTCCATACAGGACACCCTCATCGTATGGCTGGAGCAGAGTCACATTGGCACCGCTCCCAACTTTTTTCAGTTGGAGACCCTTCGCAATGTCCTCGATGTCCCCGACGACATAGGAAAAAAACTGCATAAACCTGACAAACGGCGCCACCTTCCTCGCCCCTGAGAATAATGCCAGACCATACCGCCACTGTCTTTTTTCGCACTCCCGTGCGATCGCTGCCTCGAGTTGGTCCTCTGTAAGGCCGGAATAAAAGGAAAAAATCCTATTCTTGTCATAGGAATAATTATTAACCCATTGAGCGAGCGCCTCATCGGGTTTGACAAGGGAAAGCCTCTTGTTCTCCTCTCTGATCCATTCCTCTGAGAGAAGCCTCTGTTTCACCCGTGAGACAAGCCCTATGCTGATGCCGGCCTCCTGAGACAGGCCTTCGACATACCATTTCTTCGATGGATCAGAGAGAAGCACCCTCAGGACCCTGCTTGATTTCGGTGAGAAAACCGACTTTGCGCGGCGGGTAACGGCAAAAGGGTTGGGCCTCCCGCTCTTGTCAATAAAGATCTTCTTAAACGAAAGGAAGGCATTCCCCGCAAGATCAACGCAGCCTACGCCCGCCTCCTTGCATATCAGCCTGCTGGTATCGCTGAGATATGGGGCCGCTATTATTCCGTAAAAGTCTTTTAAGCCCCTAAGAGAGTCTTTGAGCTGGATAACCGCCATCCTCACGAGACGGGGTTCTCCTTGGGATTTCACCTCCACAACAAGCTTCGCCGGCTTGCCTGCGACAAGGATATTGAAGATAATGTCCGCCCTCTTATCGGCGATTCTGGCGTTGGTTTTTGACCCCTTAACCCCAACGAAGGGGATATCGGATAGAATAGACCTCAGGCTCTCTTGTGCTTTCCCAATTAGGTTCACTTCTAATTGCTGTTTCACCATATGGTGAAAATATACAATATAGTGAAACTAAAGTCAAGGGATTTTTATAGGGCGGGGACCCTTCCCTTTTCTCTTATTTCCCTCCCGCGCGGTCTTCTCTGCCCGGATGCGCTCAAGGAGCTTCTCTGAGGGCTCATCGTTCGGGTCCTGGGAAACCAGCCTGCCCTCAAATGCCTTCTTCAGGATGCTTTGCCTGAGCCTCTCCGCCTGCCTGAGGTTCTACTCCACAATCACCTTTGATTACGAGAACAAAGAATATTATGAGCGTCTGACTATTTTCAGGCAATTTTCTGCGGTGAGAACCTTGAATGGCAGATCCGAACGATAGCGTAAAAAATGCCTGTTCTCTGTGACCAATGCATCTGCACCTGTCCACTCCACATATGCAGCAATAAAAGCATCCGCCGTCTTTAACCCAATGGCTTCATATTTGGCCCCCAATTCAAATGGAACAAATATGTCTTCGTCAATATTTGTGAGACTCGTGATGAATTCGATGAATTCCCTATATTCCTCAGATGTTAAATGGCGGCCGACTTCTTCTACAATCATCCTGGGAATTCGTATGGAATATTCTGGATAGGCGTCAAGAATTGCATCAAGCAATATCTCGCATGATGCTTTTTTATAAACCCCAAACGCAAAGATATATTCATCCGAGTCAAGAACGAAGAGCTAGTTTTTTGTCCCAGATCTCTTCTCTCGTTTTTCGCACAGCCGTAATGACTTCTTCCTCTCTCATGCCTGAGAAAGGAGGCTTCTTTTTGGATACAAGCTGACGCAACTTGGCCAGATGCAGCTTTGCCTTTTTAACATTAGGTCTTTCCATAGTCATCCCCTCAATATAAACATATCATAACACACTTCTTCAATCCACGCTGCCTGTCCTTCGATGTTTGAAACTTTTTCCCTTTTTCTTACCTTCCTCCCGCGCGGCCTTCTCTGTCCGGATACGCTCGAGGAGCTTCTCGGCGGGTTCATCGCTCGGGTCCTGCGGCACCAGCTTGCCCTCAAAGGTTTCTTCGTGGTTTATTTGACCAGATTCAAAAAATTGGCAACAGTAACAGCAGATATGCCATATTGCGATAAGAAGGCCGTCACTTTCTTGTCAAACTTTACATTGTCGTCTCTGGTGATGATATATTGAGCACTTCCGTTGATAGCTGTTTCGATGACAGCATCATCATCGCTGTCCCGGAAGATGTTGATACTTCCGGAGAGTGTGACATGTTCTGCTCTTTCTTCAATCAATACCAAAAGCTCTGCAATATCTTCTTGGGCAATACCGTACTTTTCTTTTATTCGGGGGCGCTCAAGAACATCCGCAATCTCCTCCAGGATATGTTCAGAGATGACAACTTCGAAGGCGCCTTCCTCAAAAGATTTCCTCAATTGTGCAGGGAACCCGAAAGGGTTAAGGACGGCAGAGACCCAAACATTGGTATCAATGACCGCTTTAACGGCCACTCTTCTCTGCTCTAACTTCTTTTATTGACCTGGAAATATCGGCTTCGATCTCTTCAGGGGTAAAGCGGGATGACTTTTTATGGATCTTCTCGATGATTCGGTCGAATCTCCTGTGCCATTCATCGCGGCTGATCACTTTTATGCTAACCTTCTCGTGCTCTTTCAGCTTAACATCCTGAAGGGGCCTGAATACTCCTTTTTCAAAGATGGCATCAATGACTCTGGACATATAAAAATTTTATCATAAATTTCTCTTTTTGGAAAGTTTCCCCCTACTTTTGCTTTCCTCCCGCATGGCTTTTTCTGCACGGATACGCTCAAGGAGCTTCTCGGCGGGTTCATCGTTCGGGTCCTGGGGAACCAGCCTGCCCTCAAATGCCCTCTTCAGGATGCTCTGCCTGAGTCTCTCTGCCTGCCTGAGACTCTGCTCTACCACCTTTTCCGCCTCCTCCGTCGCCAACATCCGCCTCTCAATTTCCTCCTCGATCTTCCTCTACTCCTCCTTTGCTACTGCAGGTTACTCGTGGATGTCGAAGCTGTTTTCCCGGAGAATGACCAGCTTTCCTTTCAGTTGAGATAAGGGCACCTGGGAGATGCAGTTCTTGAGGGCTTTCTCTATCGTTTCAATGGTTGGGGGAACGACCCTCAGGTAAATAACGGTAAGTGTAGGAGTCGGAGGAAATTTCTTCGGGTTGCGGAAATGCCTGTCGGTGGTCAGGAAAAAGTCGTATTTTTCTTTTGCAATGTCATAGAGGGGTCCGTTTCTCATCCCGGAGAGATTTAGGGTGGTGACATGATGAACCTCCCCTCCCTCTTTCTCCAGGAAGGGTGTGATCCCGATGGGGACACATTCGTCCAGGAGAATCTTCACCTTTTTTTAAAGAGAGGAAGTCACAAGGCTGGCGAATCGAAGGGCGGCTTTGATGTCGTATTCTTTCAGGGCAGGGTATTCGGAAAGTATGCGGGACTGGCTGTATCCGGCCTCAATAAGCTCCAAGATAATATAGACGGGAATCCGGGTTCCTTTGATGACGGGAAGACCGTCCATAATCTCCTGATCCACGGCAATCCTTCCCATCAACGGCTCCTGGCCGACAAGTTGGTCAAGATGTTCTTTGATCCAGGAACGATCCATAACTGTTTATACCATAAATCAAATGAAAGCCGGAGTCAATCGTATCAAGTTCTCTTCTGAGCCTTTTTCCTCTGCAATTTCCTTTCATTCAATTGTGCCTTCTCTGTCCGGATACGCTCGAGGAGCTTCTCTGCGGGCTCATCGTTCGGGTCCTGGGGCACAAGCTTGCCCTCAAATGCCCTCTTCAGGATGCTCTGCCTGAGCCTCTCCGCCTGCCTGAGGCTCTGCTCCACAACCCTTTCCGCCTCATCCGCCAAAGGAAACCTTCGCTCTCCTCAACAACGGATTCAGTGGTTTTTCCGCTACCCATAGCGGCGTTTTATGGTATAATATTTTTATGCCCAATAAACCCTTGATTGAAACGAATCCCTACCTGAGGGACCCCGAACAACGGCGTATATTGATCTATACAGCGGTTACCACCTCAACCGCCATTGAAACCGGATATTTTGTCACTGACCAAAAATTCTCATTGCCTCCTGTCACAGAAAAATCTACCTTTTTTTCAAAGACAGAAGGGCCTTCTCGACGACGGCGCTGAATATCTCTTCCATCGGCTTATAGTTTCGGTCCAGTCCAGCCTGCACGGCAGCAAAATATTCCTTTCTTCTTCGCCCTCGAAGCCCACCAAAATCCAAGAGCGGCAAACCAGCCTGAGATGCCATCAGCATCGCTAAAAGGCGTGCAGCCCGGCCGTTCCCTTCGCGGAAGGGATGAATCAATATAAGCTCCGTATGGACAACGGCAATGGCCCTCACTGCTTTTGCAGTTGTCCCAAAGCGACAGGGTGTAAATGTGCGGAGCGGACCTCTCTCAAACCCTGCCATCAATCGAGGTACCTGTCGGGCAGCGGCAAACGGGAAATCTCCCTTGGTAAGATTGACCTGCCGATACTGACCTGCCCAGGCGTAGATTGGGCTTAACCAAATCCTGTGGATATTGCATACATCAGCCGCCGTGAAACGATGATCCTGTCCATATAATTCGATAAGCTGTTCAAGGGCACGGAACTGCTCTCGCTGTTCAACCCTATCCATCTCCCGTCTTGTCTTGACCCCAAGGAGATTCTTGAGCACTCTGCGGCGAGACCCGGGCTCAAACTGAGCCTCCACCAGACCAGAGGCGTCATATCGTCCAGCTTTCTTCAATGATGTACCTTTCTCTTTCGCCATTTCGCTTTGGAAATTTTCCCTTTTCCTTTGCTTTCCTCCCGCATGGCTTTTTCTGCACGGATGCGCTCAAGGAGCTTCTCGGCGGGTTCATCGTTCGGGTCCTGTGGCACCAGCTTGCCCTCAAATGCTTTTTTCAGGATGCTCTGCCTGAGCCTCTCTGCTTGCCTGAGGCTCTGCTCCACAACCCTTTCCGCCTCCTCCACCACAGAAAACCTCCGCTCAATTTCCTCCACGATCTTCCGCTGCTCCTCTACCGGCGGAAGTGGAATTGGAATTCTTCCTATAGATTCCTGGCTAATATTTGTTATCGTAACTTGCGATCCTTTGCTAATAATAAACTCTCGTGCAAAATATGTTCTCGAAAAATAGGTAATATATTCTGGAAAGATTCTATGAAACCTTGCTCTGATTATGAAACCACAAAAAGTAACAGGCTCTGAGATCTCCTTAAATGCAGAAGTCCATCCTACACCTTCCCTTTTTACAGAAGAGCGAACGAACAAGATGTCACCATACTTTAGTAGATAATCTTCCTTTACTGTTTTATCAACTCTATATAAGTTTTTTAAATCCACAAATATACTTTTGGAATACATATTTAAGACATCAATGGTCATAATTCCACTATCACCCTTTTGAGATTTAGTAAAATTGATCCCGTTTTTCAATCCAGCGATTTCTCCTAGCCTCGTCCACACCCAACCCTCTGGCAATTCAGCCAAATCCGATGTATCCACTGGCGGCAGTTCTTTAAGTTTGCCCTTTACAATCTTTCGCCGTTCTTCCTTAATGCGTTCCAAGAGTACAGAGGCAGGCTCAATTTTATCTTTATTCGCTTTCCGCCATTCCTCTGTGAGCTTCCCCTCAAAGGCATACTTCAAAACCGCTTGTCGGTATCGCTTCAACTGTGCATTAATTTTCTTCAACACCTCCACCCCCGCATCCAACTTCGCAAACAGCTCCTCGATCTTTTCTACAATCCTTTTCTGCTCCTCCATCGGAGCAAGCGAAATAAAAACTTTATCGGCGAGAAAAGTTGAATTTATACTTGCCTGATTAACGTGATGAGTACAATTCTTTTGAAAAAAGCCACTTAAAAATAAAGTATGAAGGCCGTAGGAAATCCAGGCAGGATTCAACAAAGATGTATCAAACCTAATCCTTGTCATATGGTTAGAATACGCCCAACGTGTATTCTCTTTTATAAAAGCTGTTTTACCCAATAACTCTGGGCTGTTTGTATTATTAAATAGTACATCCCCTTTTATTAAGGGGTCATAAAGTTCGGGTTGAACATATTTAACATCGGAAAAATCGATTTCTCCCCTAATATTTATATTCATTGGGCGTAAGTGGGGAACTCCTTTATCATCTTTATTATGTTTGCCGCAAGGAAATCCTGGGTTTATTTCTTTTGCAATCTCTCCCAACTTTACGATTATCCAATTCCTGGGCAAATTGTTTTCTATGAGCTTATTCACGATATTGAATGTTGAGTGATTGGATTTTTTCTCCAAAATAACGATCCAGCCATCCAATAAAAGCATGGAATAATTGCCATTCATCTTTTGATTCGCTCCGAGATAAAATCTCTGCGGAAACGATTTCCCCCACTGTCCGTTGGAGCTTAATCCACCCTTTATATTTTGTATGTGACCATCTTGCTCTGTTTAGTTCTTTTGGTCCTGATTTATAGAATGTACCTTGCCCTCGTAATTCCTTTTCCTTTTTTATCATTTTTCCGAACAAGCGGACTCCTCTAACCGGGATTATTTGAACCAATTTTGTCATTTGACCACCTCCTTTTTAGAAACCTTTATCACTTTGACGGCTTAAGAGTGAGAATCTTCTGAATTATATTTTCAATCGTTTGGCTTGATTTTCCTTCAATCTTGGCAGTCTCAACAATTTTTCTGATAACAACAGGGTTCTTCAATGCCTGATCTTTTGTTGAAATTGCCAATTCTTCTTGAACCGTTCGTAGAAGCCGGTCAAATACATCTACCCCTATCTCCTCCCGAAGCGTAATCTCAAGTTTCTTTTTGAAACAGGCAAAACGATCGCCCACTTTATTAGGCCAATCCTCATCTGGCTGGCCTAATAACCGTAATAGGTACTTGTTATCTTCGGGTTTTGAGTCCTTCTCACCCTCATCACTATCCCAAATCACATATGTTGGAATATTCAGATTTTGAAAAATAACCATCGGACGATCAAGATTGTTCTTCCCCATGCAGGGAATGACAGAGAAGCCCTCACTTTCGAGATCGTGCCCCATAGAAGCTGCGATACCAAGTATCGCAGCGCGATCCCCCTCACCTTCAACAAGTACAACAACATCGGCAAAGAACCCTTCGTTCATCCAGGGGGTCATTATGGCCTGAAGCCGCGGCAGTAATGTCTTACCTGTAAACTTCGTTCCGGGTTTGTTAGCTGCTTCCCAAAGGATTTCAGCGACTTGGTCAAGAGTAGTCCAAACTGCCTTTGTTATCTTGGGTTTCCTTTCTCCACCAGCCATCTTTCGCAATAAGCGGACCTGATCAATCCGATCAATTCCAACGAACAAGGGCGAGTGTGTCCCATAGATAATCTGTGTCTTCTTTGCCACACCGGGAACTGCTCCAGCGGCAAGATTAAGAAGGATTTTTGCCAAGTGACGCTGCCGATTGGGATGCTGATAAAGCTCAGGTTCCTCGATACCTATAATTAGGTTCGGCATCCTTAATACAGTAGTGGAGTCTTCCTTCTGCTCCTTTATCTCTTGGCTCGCCCTCTCCGGATCATGCTGTATAGTGGCCTGGGCAACTGCGAGATGTTGAAGCATAGTAAGGATAAAGGCTCTTTGAAGGCCATGCCCAGTACGGACAACAGTAGAGGGATATCCATCTTCGACTAACTTAACATCAGCCTTGGGCATAGGGATTTCGATGCCATCAGCTTTAACCCACATCAGCTCAATACTCGCATCAGGAACATAGGTTTTAAGTGTATTGGTTAGAGTTCCGGCCAGAGTACCAAGTTCAGACAGTTTTGAAGGGTCCATAATATCCTGGTACTTTTTCTGTGTGTCTTCCTTAAGCTTTATCACATCCTCTCGGCTGGCTAATACGCTCCGTACAACCAAGTCCATGATCTTGGTAATGGGAGAATCCCTACCTTCCGCCGCATCATCAGCAGCATCCCTCACGGCGGGAATATGGATGAAACGTGTATATCGCCCCAAGTATCCTTGGGCCACTTCAGTGAATCCAAAGAATTGACCATCGTCGCGCTGACGGGTGCATTGGCCAGGGTGACTTATTTCCCAGGCTTTGAGCGCTGCAATAGCATCATCTTGTTTTGTCCATTTAGGTAATCCTGCATACTTAAGGTTCTTCCGAAGTCCCTCATATGCCATCCTTTTCTCGGCAGCCTTCCCTGCATCCCGGACGGCAATAAAATCTGCGTTCTGAAGGCTGGACCCATGGTACTTGGCTGAGGTCTTACCGTCCGTTATTGATAAGACCCGTACCACAGTTAGATTGTCTCCTTCAATGTAACTTGCAAAGCGTTCAATCTCCTCTTTGTCGAGGTCTGTGAAAGTAATGGTTATTTCAACTGGCTGGCTGGCGATCTCAGAGTAAAAATCTTCAATTCCAAATCTTGGATTTGCCGAATAAAAGAGTTCGATAGCTCGAAGGAACGCTGATTTCCCGGACCCGTTGGCCCCGACAAGCGCGGTTAATTGATCACAGAGTAATGTTTCATCAAATATCGAACGAAAATTCTGGACGCGTATAGATTTTATAATCATAATTAACGAATTTTCATCTTACTCGCCTAAAAGTAAATCTTTCCTTGATATATTTGTGAAAATATTTCCCTTTCGATGATGCACTCATCAAATTCTGGTGGATCGAGTCAGGCACACTAAGATACTGATAAATTCCGCCACTATTGAATTCTATTTCTAAAGTCGATGTGGCTGGGTCATATCCTACAGATCGTAAGTCAGTCGACAGAACAGGTTCTCTATTCATGATTCCTCCTTTTTTATGTTATCTTCTAAATAACATAGTCCCTTTAATCATCAAGGGGCGACTCCGGTTGTGATATTGCAAAAATCACCGTTCCTTGAGTCGTATGCGCAAGAGGCTCTTGAAGTTGGAAAAGAATACAATCTGAGTATCTTTTCCACATTTCATCAACTGAAGTGATCCCAAGTGCCAAACCGTTTAAGGTAAGATTTTGCAACCACACTTTAAGCATCGGCATCAGCCTTCGAAGTCGTAATTCTTCAATTTCAGATAAATCCCGTGTAACTTCATCAGCGCGGAATCCTTTATGGACTATCTCATTTCTAATATTACGCGCTTTGTCAAAAAGGGTGATCAAATTCCTGCGCCATATACGAAAGTCTGGAATTACAAGCAAAAGATTTCTTTCGTGAGCAGGTAATTGCTGCAAATACCGTCTGGAAGGTAATCCGAGGGCAGCACAGAACTTTGAAGTTAACGTTTCGTTTTCGGATAATCTCGTCAGCGATTCACATGCCATCCAATAGAGGAGAAATCTATCCCAAAATTCGTTTGCTTCCGTCGCGAGATCGCTCCAATGTGTACTTCTCCGTAAAGCCATGCCAAGAGATCCATATCTCTCAGTTGGAGAACTTAGTATTCTATTGATTATTAAACCGGGATGTGTCGCCATATGATTCATAATGGCAATGATTCCCCCTGGGGGTCTCTCTCTCAAAGAGGGTAGGAAAGGTTTAGCAACACCGTTGATTAGATCAAATATGCAGCCAGCACGGGTTAGCTTCATTGAGCCAAATCCAAAATGCGCAATTCCAAATAGGGACAATGCTTCTCGAGCATAAAGACGCCCAGAAGCTATGACACTCTTTTCATCTGCTCCTAAAAAGAACGTTTTTATTTTCCCCCGTGGCTGCCTTTGGTTTAACTTATATGCCTCAATGGATTGGTCCAATGCATATTCAATAGATTCAAACGGTTCGGGATTTGATGTAATCTCAAACATCCCACAAGAGATGCGGTTGTGCTCCACCAGCAAGGGAAAAGACTCTAATAATCCGCAAAAGATCCAATCACTTATATTGGGAGCGACCATAGCCTCGACCGTAAAATCTGGATTAAAGCTTGTCGAACACCTCTCTCAACAAACGCTCGGGGCCTAGGCCCCAATATGTCAATTTGCGGCGCCAGTAATAATGATAGTTGAATATAGCTTTCAATGTTGCCTTTTCTGGCTGCAGCGAACATGGGAATCACCAATTCAGGTACCTCAAAAGTAGCAGCTGGCAAATGTAGTCCATAGGTTATCCAGCGCTGCGAAGCGGGCACATCGCCTAGATAAGCTAAAGCAAGCGTCATCAAACGCGATAGCTCCCGTCTAGCCCTGTGTCGCTGTTTAGCATTTTTAATTTTCCTGATTTGCCTCCGGCATATATCGCATTCAAATAGAACACTTAAGGGCAGACGACGGAGCCACAGGGTTTTAGCGAAGAGTAGACGAGCAAAGACATCTCCATTCGATGTGGTCAAAGCAAAATGAGCAAAATATGATGCCTCTACTATAAATCCCTTGCTTGCCATAATGAGAGCAAGGTGTTGTTTTGGGTGCCAGTCATTGGAGGTTACGGCAATAGACCGAAGTCCCTCGTAAAGAACTGATTCGAGTCCTTGTTCTTCACAGACTGATAGGAGGGTAATAAAGTTCTCTCTAGTTGGCTGGGTGGTATAATTTTGCCACTCCAGAAGTTCACTGATTTCTTTTAGTTTATTATCCATTTTTGTTCAGGCGGCGAGGACATTGTTGAGTTCCTCTAAAATGCCCTTCAAGTCCGGGCCAAAGAGATGGGAAACCTTTACGGGGCCGCCTTTCTCATGGAATGGGGGTATGCTCAAGCCGTCCAATCTACGACCTTCAGACTTTTTATACGCTTAAATTCCCTGAGATTGTTTGTCACAAGCGTTGCTCCAAGGCTCACGGCATGAGCACCAATCAATGTATCCAGTGAACCAATAGGGTGTCCGGCGTTTTCAAGGGCTTCCCTGACAGGCCCGTATGTCTCGGCAGCCTTTTCATCGAAAAGTGCAATTTCGAGGGGGAGAACAAACTCGCTCAACGCTTGGCTGTTTTTCTGAACATGCTGACTTTTCGCCACTCCATAGTGGAGTTCAGCAAGTGTGATGGATGAAATGCCGATGTCTCCCACTGATTGTTTTTTGAGATGCCCCAGAACCTTGAGGTTTTTCTGTCTGATGAGATCAATGCATGTATTGGTATCAAGCATGAATTTCATCACAAGGGCTCCCTCGTCCGGGCCTTTGGCTGAATTCTTTTGTTCATGAAGTCGCCGGTAAATTTATCAAGGCTATTGATCAGGGCATCCCACGAATTTTGAGCCGGGATAAGCATGACAATGTTGCCGGACTTTTTGACAAAAACATGGCCATCCTTAAATATGAACTCTTTGGGCAGCCGGACAGCCTGACTTTGACCGTTTTTGAAAAGTTTCGCAGTTTTCATATGTCACCTCCTATGCATACATACTAAAAGTCTATATTATCTTAGGATGGATGACAAGCGCCGATTTATCTTCATGCTGCCAGCACCTCATTGAGTTCCTCTAAAATGCCGTTCAACTCGGAACCGAAGAGATGGGAGACCTTCACAGGGCCGCCCTTCTCGTAAAATGGGGCAAGTTCAAAATCGGTCATCTCTATGCTGAGGGAGGCGGCGATGTGATCCTTGATCATCCTTAGCCATTCCCCCTGTTCAGGGGTGAAGCGCTTCCCATCCTTTTCCTGCTCTGACAGCCAGTCAGCGAACCTCCGGTCCACTGTTTCGGAGAAAGGCTCAAGGGAATCGGCCTTGCCGATGGCAAAGCGCACAAGGGAGATAATGTCGGTGAGGAGCCTCTGCGGGCCTGCCCTTTTTACCTTTGATTTTTCCAGGCGCTCGTAGGCCTGCCAGAGGAGTTCCGGGGTGAGGAGGTAGGGTGGCTTTTCTATGGCCTCGGCAAGCCGCTTGATCTCCTCGTAGGTGAGGCGGCGTCTGCCATAGGGTTTGCCAAAGATCATCTGGAGGGCCGTAATCTCGTCTTTGTTGTCCTCTATGAACTTTTTGAAGGTGTCCACGAGTGTCCGGGCCTTGTCTTTTGCCTGGGTATCGTATCCTGCAAAGGTTATCTTATCTTTGCTCACGGTGTCTATCACCTGTTCGTATCTTTTTTTGAGGTCAATAAGGGTGTTCCGCAAGGCTGGGTTGTCAAAGGGAACACAGGCGTATTTTGCCAGGTCTTCCCGGGCCGTATTCATCTGTTCTTCAGTGGGTGTGTCTATCCTGAACATCTGCTGTGCCTTCTCTATGTGCTTGTCAGGGTCAACGGCGTCAAGGAGGCTGTTGATTATCTGTTTCATGGAGAGCCCCTTTGATGCCCCTTCTATCTCTTTTCGGTCCTTTTCGTCAATCTCCCTGTCTATTCTGGCGAGCCTGCCGGCCAGGGAAGAGAGGGTGTCTTTATCCCTGTTCCCCAGGGCAATGGACATGACGAGCTTGTCAAAGGGCACGGACCTCTTTTTCTCAAGGGGCCTGGAGTCGGTCTTGTCGGTCTCGCACACACCAACGGCATCTATGATGACGAAGTGCGTTTTAGAGGAGGTGTCCGGGGTGACTCCCCTCAAGTCTGTGGGGGATATGACCCTGGTGCCCCGGCCCTTCATCTGCTCAAAGTAGGTCCGGGATTTTACATCCCTCATGAAGAGGAGGCACTCAATGGGCCTGACATCTATTCCTGTGGAGATCATGTCCACAGTCACAGCGATGCGGGGGTTGTAGGAGTTGCGGAAGCTCGCGATGAGGGAATCTGTTGTTTCCCCTGTGGTCTTATAGGTGATCTTCTTGCAGAAGTCGTTTCCCTTGCCGAATTCCTCCCTCGTGGTAAGGACAATGTCCTCGGCATGGGAGTCGTCCTTGGCAAAGATGAGGGTTTTGGGGATTTCTGTCCTGCCCGGGAAGATCTCGGTGCAGATCCTTTCCTTGAATGCCCGGATGATCGTTCGGATCTGGTCAGGGGCCACGACATCCCGGTCCAGCTGGCCTGGGGCATATTCCAGGTCTTCGTCCAATTGCTCCCATCGGGTCTTCCTGGTGAGTTTGTCCCTTTTGTCTATGTAGTATCCGGCCTCAACTTTGCTGCCTTTTTCTGTGATGTCGGTCCTGATGCGGTACACATCATAAGGAACATTCACGCCATCGGCCACGGCCCGCTCGTGGGGGTATTCCATGACGAGGTTCTGGTTGAAGAAGCCCAGGGTCTGCTTGGACGGGGTGGCGGTGAGCCCAATGATAAAGGCGTCAAAATAATCAAGGACCTGGCGCCAGAGGTTATAGATGGAGCGATGACATTCATCGGTGATGATGAAGTCAAAGGTCTCTATAGGGATCTGCGGGTTGTAGGAAACCTCCCTGGGTTTCTCTTCCCTCGGAGAAACCTCATAAAGGGATTGCTCCTCAAGCTCTCCGTCAAATTCAGGCTCACCTCTGAGCATGGAGTAGAGCCTCTGGATGGTGGTAACACATACCCTGCTCACGGTATCCAGGGTGTTGGAGGTCATGTGCTGGACATTGTAGAGCTCTGTGAACTTTCTGCCATCATCAGGGGTGACATACTGCTCGAATTCGGTCAGGGTCTGTTTCCCCAATTTTCTTCTGTCAACCAGGAAAAGAACCCTTTTTGCTTGGGCGAATTTTATGAGGCGGTAGCTCACGCTGACTGCAGCAAAGGTCTTTCCGCTCCCGGATGCCATCTGGATGAGGGCCCGCGGCCGCGCCTCGGCAAAGGACCTTTCAAGATTTCGGATGGCATCTGTCTGACAGGCCCGCAGTTCCTCTGTCATTAACGGCGGAAGGGTCTTGAGCCTTGCCCTCAGGGTATCGCCCTTGGAAGCCCATTCTTTGAGTGTTTCGGGCCTATGGAAGGCAAAGACTTGCCGGGAGCGGGGGTCAGGGTCTCTCTCATCCCGGAATAAGGTTTCTATCCCTGTGGATTCATAGGCGAATGGAAGGGGTTCCTGGACATGGGGGAGGTTTTGGGGAAAGCCGTGGAGATAGGCATCAGTCTGCTCGGCGACCCCGCTCAGGGTTGTGCCCTCAGGCTTGGCTTCCACGACCCCGACGGGTTCCCTGTCCACGAAAAGGAGATAGTCGGCGATACCGGATTTCAGGGGGAATTCCCGGATTGCAACGCCTCTGGAGGCGCCGAGGTTTAATTCCTTCAGGTTCTGGATAGTCCAGCCCGCAGCATTTAATAACTGGTCAATCTTTTGTCTTGCATTTTCCTCGGGTTTCATGTGTAAAAATGCCCGTAATTTTAATTATTTTTTAGTGTGGGCTTTGTTAGAGATAATGTCAATAGGCCGAATCGCGCCATCTATAATGTAACCGAAAGGGGTATCATCGCGCCATTTGCCAAGGTAACCGTAGGCCCCTGGTCCTCCAGGAGGTATCCTCTCCTCCACAGACAGGAGGAGAAACC
>Ga0315308_1000997_pt1 | contig 16262 bp, 10 predicted proteins | sample TDP3_MG_FD_203078 | JGI IMG/M metagenome (GOLD analysis project Ga0315308, IMG submission 203078) | Freshwater sediment microbial communities from Lake Towuti, South Sulawesi, Indonesia - TDP3 | ecosystem: Environmental > Aquatic > Freshwater > Lake > Sediment | place: Indonesia: South Sulawesi... | reverse complement strand
GGAGAGCGTTGGCCGGTAACCCTCGTCTAGAATTGATGCAATCCTATGTCTTTCAAGAAGTATGAAAATGAAGAACAGAGTCAGAGTGAGAAGAGGATAGAGTCCTTCGGATCGGAGGAGCGACCAGTCCAGCAAAACGTTGGAAATGGACAGATACTTCTCGGTGAAGAAGGCAGCTGAGAATACCGACGAGAGGATCAGCCAGGTCAAGAGAATCGTCTTGGAGTTCAGCACGGTCAAGCCTGGGCTACTCCTGGCCGGCGGCCATCGTCCGCAGGCCACCCCTCGTGAGGAACCTGAAGAAAACGACTAGATATGCGACGTAGAAGGAGAGGAAGAGAACGTAGCCTAGGTAGGAATGGACCTCCCACATCGCCTGAGACGAATAGTTGTAGCTGACATAGGCGAGGATCAAGAGGCGAAGGACGTTCAGGAGGTAGAGGGCTACACATCCGATGGATGTCAACAGAATTGTCTGCCTCTTGTCTGGGCGCAGGTCCAGGTACATCAGGCCGCTGAGGAAGAGGAAGACGCTGAAGGACGCTGGGCCGGCGCACGAGGAATCGATGTAGAGTGTCCTAGGTACCCCAGTTGAAGACAGGAAGGTGATCATCTGTCCGACACTTTGAGCTGAGTAGCCCAAGATGCTTAGAAGCGGCATCGAGCATTGAATGAAGAAATGCGAGACGGGCTGGTCGAAGAATGTGTCGACGACCGTGGGGAGGCTGCTCGTCGAGGTGTATAGACCCAGGAGGGTGATCGTCAGCTTCGAAGCCTCTGGGAAGACGGGTATGAAGAGACCTTGGAGATAGATCAGCACAGGGATTATCGAGTAGATGAGGCTGCCAGGGTCCAGTGAACTGAGCGCGATGGAGGATAGGACGAGAAGTGAACCTGTGAGGAGGGATAGCGTGCCGCCCCAGCGGCTTCTATCTCTCTCCAGCGAATCAGTCAAGGTACGCCTCTTCAAGAAGAGGAACAGCCCGGCGAGGAGGAGCATGGCGAGCGGATACGAACCCTCCGACTGGAGAAGACGCCAATCAAGCAGGGCCTGAAGGATGAGTGTCCACTGCCTGGGGAAGAGGATGATGGATGTCGGCAACGCGGTTGCCAGCCAGATCACCAGAACACCCTTGGCAGGGAGTTTGCCGGAGAAAACTCGAAGGGTTGAAGAGGCTCGTCTGAGAGCCTGTCTGAGCCTTATCCAGGTGGAGGAGTGGTTGTCCGTCCCCAAGTTGCGGAAGGTCTCAGCCAACTCTTTGTTTTACCCTCAATCGATTTATCTCCAGCCTTTTCCTCTTTGCCAGGTAGATCGCGAAGCAAGTGACCACGGCCGCGATCGCTCCGTGGGGGAACTCAGGGACTGCTGATTGTACGGTGAAGCTGCAGGAGCACCTCTCGGTCGAGGTTCCCGTATCGAATACCTTAACACCCCAGGTCCCCGCTGGGTCGTCGCCCAGAAGGGTGTAGAGGCTACGCCACTCGCCCGAAGGGCTCTCACCCACGTTCAACTGAAACCCCTCCTCATCTGGCGTTCCCGTCCAGTCCGAGTAGTACTTGAAGTCGTAGCGGGGCCCGGTCTGCTCGCCCCCGAAGTCGATCAGGTGGTCCCTCCCGCTCTCGTAGCCGGCCTTGATCCAGGCTGCGCCCCTCGGGTAGTCCGAGATACGGACCTCATCGATGGTGCCATCGAAATAATTCGATGCCGCCCCACCTTTTCCATATCCAATAATCAAAGGCATGTTGTTTGTGGTGATGGTTCCAGTTTGACTCTTGCTATTGTTCTGCAAGCCATCCCAGTAGATCCGCATGTTGCTGCCGTCGTAAGTGGCCACTATTTGATGCCACGTATCCACGGCCCAATTAATATTCTGAGTGTCGAGGTCCGTGGTAGAGGAAGCGATGCCTAGCGTGAATCTCCAATCATTGACATCATACCTGAAAAAAAGCCTGTACGCGTTTATCGTTGTCCCCATCTTGTTCACAATCTGGGGGGAGTTGACGGTAGTGGGGAGAAAATCTGGCGCGACCCAGGCGGATATGGTCAATCCAGTCCCTGAGACATCTAGGCTGGAGCTATCGCTATGATTTAGGTAGTCGTCGGTGCCGTCGAAGTCAACGGCATTCCCCGTGATTCCGGCGGTTCCTAGGGTGGGGCTGCCGCTGTCGGTTCCGTCGTTGTTGTTCGAGGTCGAGTCTTTCATCGCACCCGATCCACCAGTCGCCTCATCTAGATGCCAAACGCCCTTGTGGTTGGTGTCCCAGACGTTCTCCGCCGGGGTAGAATCGGTGTCCCCCACTCGGACGATATTGTCGGCGTGGTCCTTGTCGTAGTAGAGGTAGAGGTCTGTGTCGACGGTGCCGCTGACGCTCGGAGCCTTCACCCAGAGCCAAGCCTTCTCGCTGGCGTCGTCCCACTTCTCGATCTCCACGAAGCATTGGGTTGTGCCGTCGCTCTTGGTGACGGCTATCTTCTTTCTGTTGTCGTTGCTCTGGAGCTCGTCGAAGACGAAGGAGACGTCGTCGCTGCCCCGCCCCGATGAAGTGCTCAGGTAGATGAGCACGGGAAAGTCGGTGAGGTCCGAATCGACGTCGTTCTGGTCGATCGTGAGCTTGACTCGCTTGTCCCAGCCGCTTAGCCATCCCGCCTGAGTGGACAGGCCCGTCGCCTTGGCGTAGACGGTCTCACCGATCAAGTAGATGTCCTTCAGGGCCGTGTAGTCAGATGCATAGGTGTCCACTTCAGCTACAGCCACATCGATGATGATGCGAGCCTTACTTACCTGGTAGCCCGCGGTGCACCATCCGCGACTGTCATACTCCTTTCCGGTTGCGAGGATGAGCGCGCCACTTCGGAGAAGGACGGTGGAGGTGCTCGAGGTGTCTACCTGAGAGCCTGAGACGGCAGCCGAACCCGTCGCGTTGTAGAGGTCTGAGGAAGCCGTGTACGCGACGAGGTCAGATCTCAAGCATGTCTCGTAGTAGATGGTTTTCGTCGGCGTGATTTTGGAGGCATCGTAGAGGGTTTGATGCATGTTCCGTTCCACGGTTGAACCAGATTCATAGCTCCCGCATTCCTTTATCAGCTGAGTCTTGGTGATGGTGCCGCTCTGCTGGATGATGAGCCGCGCGCCGGAAAGAGTGCAGCTGGCGCCGGTGGGCGCGCGTGTCCTGACCTCGTACTCCTTGCCGTCGGTCAGCGAGATCGATGCAGACCTCATCCGCTTCGGCGGCCATGTCTCCGTGGTCTGAAGTGTGACGACCGACGTGTTGTCCGTTTTGCACCACAAATAGCAGTAGGCGGTCAGTCCAGCGGAGGTCGTAACGAAGCATGCCTCGAAGTAGATCGTGACCGTGCCATCTCTCTTCGCCGCTTCGTAGAGGTAGTAGACAGGTGGGTTTAGGGGTTTGGCGTGCGTTGCGTTGTTGTTGACGTTCTGGCATTGACCGATCTCGATCTGCTCCTCGCCCGTTGTCCACCCGTACGTAATGTCGTCCACAACGATGATTCGGGCAGCCCGAATCCACATATACTGTGAGCCACTGCCTGAACGATGAATCTTGACTCGATATCGGTTGCCTGAGGTAAGGGTGATCGCTCCGCTTCGAACCCGAACATAACTCGTGCTTTGAGCTGTGACCTCGCTTCCCGTGACCTGGGTCGCGGAGGACCCCGTCGAATCCGATGTTCCTTGATCGAAGAGAGCGGCGTAGGCTGCGAATGATACGTCCTGAACGCATAGGATGGCTTCAAAATAGCATGTTGGGGACACGAATTGCGATAGATCGATAAGGACGGCTTGTCTATGACTTTGGACGGTAAAATCCTCGTAAGTGGAACTGGACGTATATGTTAGCGTTTGGGCGACATTATGGTTGAGGAGGTCGATTTGATACTCGATCTTCTGTGGGCCTGCTAGTGTCACTCCGAAGGTGCAGGAGCACCTGAGGCCGTTGGTCTGGGCGTCGTAGACCTTCACCACCCAGTCGGCCCCGGGCTCGGCAGGCTGGTACTGGCTCCTCCATCCCCCCGAAGCGTTTTCGTTCACGTTCAGGTGCTCCCACTTGAGGACTGCTCCTTTGTAGTACCTGAAGTGGCAGCCTCGAACCTGCTCGGCTTCGAAGTCGACAAAGTGGTCCCTCTCGCTCTCGTAGCTGGCCCTGATCCAGGCAGCGCTTCTTGGCGTGTCCGAGATGCGGACCTCATCCACGGTGCCGTCGAATATATTGCTCTCATTGTACCCAGCGATGCCTAGGTTATAGTCGCTCGTGCTGATGCTGCCGGTTTTCGATAAGAAGTTTTCTTGGACTCCATCCCAGTAGATTCGCATATTGGTGCCGTCGTAGGTTCCGACGAGGTAGTGCCACGTGTCCACGGTCCAAGTTACGTCGGTAGAATATAGGTTCGAATCTGTTCCACCAGCAGTTATCCTAAGGCACCAATCGAATTCCGTGCTTCCCCTCCAGAATAATCGATAGGCAGCATTATTGCCGCCTCCTCTCTTGTCGACGGTGATAGCGTTTGCGCTGCGTGTCTGGTCGAAGTCCGGGGCGATCCAGACAGACATGGTCAGCCCGGTGCCTGAGATGTCCAGGCTGGCCGAGTCGGGGCAGTACACGTGGTCGTTGTTGCCATCGAGGTCGACGGCCTTCCCCGCCTGTCCAGCCGCGCCGAGAACCGCGCCGTAGCGGGGGGTTCCGTCGTTGTTGTACAGCGTCGAGTCCTTCATCACCCACGATCCATTAGTCTCCTGGCCCAGGTGCCATACGCCCTTGTGGTTGGTGTCCCAGACATTCTCAGCGGGGGAGGAGTCGCTGTCCCCAACGTAGGCCGTGTTGTCGGCGTGGTCCTTGTCGTAGTAGAGGTAGAGGGCTGTATTCTCGCTTTTTCCCGTGCCGTTCACGTTCGGCACTTTCACCCACAGCCAGGCCTGCTCGCTGGCGTCATCCCACCTCTCTATCTCCACGTAGCACTCCGTTGTGCCATCGCTCTTTGTAACCGCGATCTTCTTCCTGTTTGCGTCGCTCTGCAGCTCGTCGAAGACGAAGGAGACATCGTCATCCTGCCGGCCGGAGGAGGTGCTCAGGCAGATCATCACAGGAAAGTTGGTGAGGTCCGACGTGACGTCGCTGCGGTCGAGCGTCATCCTCAACCGCTTGTCCCAGCCAGAGAGCCAATTAGCCTCCGAGGGAAAGCCCGTAGCCTTCGCGTACACAACGTCCCCGAGGTTGTAGGGATCCTTCGGCGTCGCGTAGTCGGATGCGTATGTGTCTACCCCAGGCATGCCCACTTTGACCCTGTATACAAATCCTGAAAGGGGGTCGTGCCCGCCCTCAGCGGCTTGGACATATCGGAGTTCGGCGACATCGTTGTCCGCCCAGTCGTCGTCGAGCTTAAACCAGAACTCGATAACCTGCCAGTTATCCAAAGCAATGATGTCATTTACATCATCCCAGCTAAGCGATCCATCATAACAGTTGATTCCTTTCCCGGTACCGTCTCCTTCAGCGTTTGCATCGACAGCTCCACGCTCGGTGAGCGTTATGCTGCTCTTCCCATTCCACTCGCTCGCTTGATTGCCAGAAACAAATATGTCTGGGTAACTGTTGACAGTTACCCAAGCTTGTTGAACAATGAATTGGGGACGAGCTGCACTGTCGCTCGTATCCATATCCGCAGCTGATGTACTTCCAGCGTCTCTGATATAGTAGTCTGTAGCGGCCGCGTCGTCTGGAGCCCACTTCCATTGGTCGATTTTCGGCTGTATTTGCATGACGATGCGGTAGACCCTGTTGACGTCGTTGGGCAGATCGGCTATCTGGTTCAGTCCCGCTTCCATCGGCAATTCGGTACCTAGAGTTGTACGACGATAGAGGGGAAGCGAGTGTGTTGTCTCTGGAATCACAAAAGCGACATAGCCCCAATCCGTACTCTGAGACCAATCAGTGGTATAAACCGCGCCAAAATTGATGTTGGGTGGAAGACCATACGAAATAGAATAGCTCCCTCTCACAGTAATAGCTTCAGATCCGGTTGGCTCGTATTTCAGTACGATCCAGTACCAGTTGCTTTCCGACAGGGTTACGGGGCCAGGGAAGGTATACTCGCACCACTCAAGAGAAGTCGGCACAAACGACGCGGCTACACTTATTTCTGCGTCTGCATCAGCGAGTGTCCCCGAGGGCTTAGGGCCAACAACATTATCTGTTTCGATTCTGATGTAGGCGGTTCCAGACACAGAGGTGCCCTGTTTCCAGCAAACCCTGACCTTGTTTATCTCGCCGACCTTCGTGAATCGAGTAGCTAATCGTGTTCTACCTGACTGAAGGTCATATGAATAGGTGGCAGAGTAAAGGCCAGAGAAGCTCCTCTTCGTGTCGTCGCTCCTGTCTCCAGCTGTTCCGGTGTCCTCGAAGACCGCTAAAGAGAAGTTCAGTCCAGAGGGGGTAGCTCGCACCGAGGGAATGAATGAGGTGTTGGATAATATGAGGAGGAAAACGAGAAGGATCGAGCACGCTATCCTGAGCTTGTGTCGAAGACTCATTCTCCTAGCTCCTCCGTTTTTCTCCTCGATGGAGCCAATCTCTCTTCTTGCTCCTTTCACAGAGATCACCCTTGGCCCACCCAGGTAGGGGCAGATCGATCGATCTTCCTATGGCTGCCTGGAGACTTGCCGGCAGCAGCTGGTCCGCTCGTGGAGCTGGATGGCCTACTGGGTCTTGTCAACTGAGCACAGTGGGACTGCCACGCGGCTTTCATAGGGTTTCTGTTCAGCTTTCCCTGAGTCAGAGGGTGTGAAACTCCTGAGCTAGGGCGGAAGCACAAGCCTGCTTGCCAAGCTGCTGGGAGAAAGAAGAGAACCCCCCACGCGTGTAGATGGATGGAGGCTTCGCTTCGGCTCGGAGAACCCCTCGCCGTCTCCCTTCGGCTTCACTGCTATACGCCCTATGTTCCTGTCCATCTGCATCGATCGATCGAATCGCTCCTAGCCTAGGCCGGTTATGATCAGGATGATTCTTGTGAAGACCATGGCTGCGAATATGGCGAGCAGAACCACTGCCAGCCACCCGTACCTGGTCCTCAGGGAGAGGGTTCTTGCGCCGAGGGTTCTCCAGGAGGGGTCGGAGACCTGGAGGAAGACTAGAACACCCAGCAATGCCATCGTTACAACTGCCCCTGCGTTCACGGTGGTGGAGATGGTTCTCTCGACGGTGAACGACATGTAGTAGCTGAAGCTGGTCATGTATCCGAGGAGGCTTGTTGAGAAGGATGAGAAGGAGGAGAAGCTGCTCCAGATCTCAGGCGGGCATGGGGGGATCTGTACATGCCGCTCGTAGCGCTCCGAGCTCCCTAGGTTCTGTGCCTCCGCATAGACCTTCAGGGACTCGCCCACAGGGATGTCCACCGAGATCATGTATGTGACGTCTCTGGAAGATCGGGGAGGGATAACTGACCTGCCTTCGGCCACAAGCTCTCCATCGATGTACATGCTGTAGGCGTAGTCTTTCTCATCGGGGCCTCGATTTCTCATAGTGAGGCGAAGTAAGGTGGGTTGTCCTTCCTTTGGGGCTACGGGAAGGCATGCCAACTCAAGCGTGTCCTCCCCCAGCAAACCTGCGCTCATGGCGAAAACCGCTATGAGGGCTATGAACGAGCAGATGATCAACAGCCCGAGACCGATGTTCCTCCTACGGCTATCACGGAGCTTGTCGGCGCCAGCAGTCTTCCTCACGGAGGATGAAGTGCCGCTTGTCCGGGGGCTGTCGGGCGCGTCTGCCAACTTCTCACCTAATATGAGAGCTAAGCTGGATATAGAGGCTATGCGTCTCTCGACTTCGAGGAATCTTGAGGTGGAGCCGTTGGGGGGAAGTGGAAGGTGAACTCATCGAAGGGCTCCACAGACGCGCCCTTGTAGAGCCTCACCACGACGTAGGCGCTCTTCCCCGTCTCGGGGTAGAGGTTGACGGTTAACGAGTAGCTCTTTCCTGCTCTCACCAAGACTGTTCCGGAGTAGTCCCGCTGGTTTCCCGGGGAATCCTCTAGGAGCACGTGATAGGTGTAGTTCATGTCCTCTCCCTCGTTGTTCACTATTCGGGCGTGGGCCACCAGCTTCTCGCCGTCATTCAGACCCACAACCTCCGTCTTGGTGGTGAGGCTGCTCTCCTCAACTGTTCGCGTCGACAGCAGTAGTCCGCAGAGGACGGCGACCCCGCAGAGCGCTGCAACCAAGAGGAGAATTGGAAGCCTCGATTGCAGAATTCTGAGTCTCAGGGCTCTGTTCCTCTTCTCTTCAGGGTTTTCCTCTTCGCCAAGAAGATTGCGAAGCCCGCTATCAGGACCACCACGGCGCCGTGGGGGAACTCGGGGACTGCCTGTACGGTGAAGGTGCAGGTGGCCCTGAGGGTTGTGGTTCCTGCTTCGAAGACCTTGAGACCCCAGGTCCCCGGGGATCCGCTCGTGAGTTCGTAGCTGCTCCTCCACTCGCCCAAGGGGCTTTCGCCAACGTTCAGCTCGGATCCCTCCTCCGTTCGGCTTCCAACCCAGTCGGAATAGTACCTGAAGTCGTAGAGGACTCCATTTTCCTCGGTTCCAAAATCGACCAAGTCGTCTCTCTCGCTCTCGTAACTAACCTTGATCCAAGAGGCATTTCTCACTGTCTTTGAGACGCGGACCTCGTCGAGAACACCATCCCATACAGCCCTGTCATCTGTAGCACAGCTTAGGGTGAAGTTGTATGCGGCGTCAATGCTTCCTTCAAACGAACTAAAATCCTCAGTGGCGGTCAAACTTCCGTTGACATATATTGTGCCATTCGCGCCTCTATCCACCACTCCTACGACGTAGTACCACGAACCGTCCTCGACATCGGTATCCTGATCATCTACCTCAATTCTTTGAGTGCCATTTGAAATGGTGAGCCTAATGAAAGGTGGTGTATAGCTATGATACCAGAAGAACCAGTATCCAGGTTCAGTTGGCGAGCCTGCTCCCTTATCCACAATTGTGGGCCAATTCTCTGTTGTTGAGGCGTTCAGTTTGACCCATGCTTCGATGGTGAAGTTGCTTGTGCCCATGTTGAGGCTGCTGGGATCTTCCATGTCCACGTAGTCATCGACGTTGTCGAACTCTAGGCTGCCGTCTATCTTTCCTGGAACCTGATCGTTCGGGGTCATCGAGCTTTCGGAGGTGCCGTCATTGTTGTTTGATGTGCTATCCCTGATCTGCGGAGGTGTTCCGGATGGATCTTCAGGCAGGTGCCAGACGCCCTTGAAGTCTGCGTCCCAGACGTTCTCCGCCGCAGCAGAATTGGTGTCTCCCACGTAGGCTGTGTTGTCAGCGTGATCCCTATCGTAGTAAAGGTAGAGGTCGGTATCGACCGTGCTGTTCACAACCGGAACCTTAACCCAAAGCCAAGCCTCTTCGGCTGTATCATTCCATCTCTCGATCTCCACGTAGCACTGCGTAATCTTGTTGCTCGTGGTAACCGCGATCTTCTTCCTGTTGTCGTCGCTCTGAAGCTCGTCGAAGATGAACGAGACGTCGTCGTTGTTTCGCCCAGAGGAGGTGCCGAGGTAGATGAGGAGGGGGAAGTTGGAGAGATCTGAGTTGATTTCGTTTTGATCGATTGCGAGTTTGACTCTCTTGTCCCAGCCGGAGAGCCATACGCTGCCCTGCGTGGGCAAGTACTTTGCCTTGGCGTACACGGTCTCGCCAATCGAGTAGGTGTCCTTCGGGGTGGCGTAGTCAGAGTCATAGGTGTCCACCTCTGACACGGTGAAGCTGCATGAGCACCTCAGGTTCGAGGTCCCTGCGTCGTACACCCCTAGGCCCCAGACACCTGTGGGATCGTTGGCTTCGAGGGTGTAGCTGCTCCTCCACTCGGTCAAGGGGTTTTCACCAACCTTGACGTCGGTCCACTCCAAGTCGGGTGTTCCAGTCCAGTCCGAGTAGTACTTGAAGTCGTACAAGACTCCAATCTCCTCGGTTCCGTAATCGAGCAGGTCGTCTATTCCGCTCTGGTAGGTGGCTTTGATCCATGCGGCATTTCTCCCCGTGTCTGAAATGCGGACCTCGTCCACTTGACCCACCCAAGGATAACTCCAGTATACTCCTTTCGGCTGATCTCCATGCCCAATCCAGAAATCTCTCTCCGGGGATGATGGAAGAATGTTGTCCGTCTTGTTTAGGTCCCAGGCATCCTTTGCGCCATCAATATGGATCATCATCTTGGAGCCATTGTAGACCGCGGCGATATAGTGCCAGGTATTGGTGGAGATGCCCTGGGACGCCTGAAGGTTGTGAGTCGCCCCGGGAAGTTGAAATCTCACGCGAGTGCTGTTTTCCAGCATCACGATGCGATAGCCATTGTTCCACCCCTTATGGTTCAACGGACCCATAGCCTCGTGAGTGGCGCTGGGATATCTTATCCAGCACTCCAATGTGATTTGATTGCCGGTGATGTCTAGACTCGTATCATTGCCGCAATCGACCAGATCGTCGTTAAAATCCTGCCCGTATCCTATCGGTCCTGTTGTCCTTGTTGGGATGTAGCTCGCGTTGCCTTCGCCACCCTGTCCATGATTGTTGTATTGGGTGCTGTCCTTGTATTCATCCAGCGTTCCGTCACCGCTTTCATCCATGTGCCAAACACCCTTGAAACCGGAGTCCCAGACGTTCTCCGCCGCAGTGGAATCCGGGTCGCCCACGTAGGCTGTGTTGTCAGCGTGGTCCTTGTCGTAGTATAGGTAGAGGTCTGTGTCGGCGGTGCTGTTTACAACGGGAACCTTAACCCAGAGCCAGGCTTGCTCGTTGGCGTCGTCCCACCTCTGGATCTCCACGTAGCACTGCGTGATCTTGTCACTGGTGGTGACCGCTATCTTCTTTCTGTTGTCGTAGCTCTGGAGCCCGTCGAAGATGAACGAGACGTCTTCGTTGAAGCGCCCTGACGATGAATTGCTCAGATAAACCAATACGGGGTGGTTAGAAAGCGTGCTATCTATGTCGTTTTGGTCGATCGTTAGTTTCACTCGCTTGCCCCAGCCGCTGAGCCACACGCTCCCCCCCGAGATCAATCCCTTCGCCTTGGCGTACACGGTCTCGTTGAGAGAGTAGGTGTCCTTCAGGGTGGAGTAGTTCGACGCATACGTATCCACTTCGCCAGTTTCTTCCGTTCCGAAGTCGATCAGGTGGTCCCTCCCGCTCTCGTAGCTCGCCTTGACGTAGGCGGCGGTCCTCGCCGTGTTAGAGATGCGGACCTCGTCGATGGTAGCGTTGCAGAATTCGTTAGGATCGCCCTGATTGGCGCGGTTCTTGGTGGCCGCAATTTTGAACGAGTACGGGTCGTCAATGCTCCCGTAGCCCGTGATGTCCACGGGGGAGTTAGGGACCTCCGAGCCATCGACGTACAGCCGAAGGTAGTTACCGCCCCTCACCACAGCGGCGTAGTGCCAGGCGTTGTCGTCGTACCCGCCCGCTGTTGAGGTAACATTTTTAGGTACAGTGTCGTCGTCGATCCCCCCGTCGATCTGACCTGTTTCAAAGATCATCAACATGTACCTTTTGCCATTGGTGCCAATAGAGCCCTTGCCAGCGAACGGACCACTATTGGGTTGGCCGTTCTTAACGTTCGCGCCTGGCTTCACCCTGAACCAAGTCTCGAGCGTGAGGTCCCCCGACCCCATGTTGAGGCTCGAAGACTTGGTGCAGTTGGTCCATTTGTCCGGCGTCGCTCCGGTTCCGGAGGAGAAGTTTAGGCTGCCGTCGACCACGCCGGCCACCTGGTCGCCGGAAGCCATCGGGCCACTCGTGGTTCCGTGGTTCCCGTAGGACGTGCTGTCATTCATCTGGGGTGCCGTGCCCCCCGGGTTCTCGCTGAGATGCCAGACGCCGTGGAAGTTAGCGTCCCAAACAGTCTGGGCCGGCGTGGAGCCCGTGTCCCCGACATAGGCGGTGTTGTCCGCGTGGTCCTTATCGTAGTATAGGTAGAGGTCCGTGTCGGAGGTGTTGCTCACGCTCGGCACCTTGACCCAGAGCCAGGCCTTCTCGATGGCGCTGTCCCACCTCTCGATCTGCACGTAGCACTCTGTGATCCCGTCGCTCTTGGTGACGGCGATCTTCTTCCTGTTTGCGTCGCTGTTCTGGAGCTCGTTGAAGACGCAGGAGAGGTCGTCCTGCGGGGAGCCCCGTCCGGAGGCGGTGCTCAGGTAAACCAGCATTGGGAAGTTGGTGAGGGCCGAGGTGACGTCGAGATGGTCGATCGTGATTTTGACTCGTTTGTTCCAGCCGCTGAGCCAATCCGGTCTGGCGTTCACCGTTGGAACCTTCAAGGGCATTGGCCAGGACAACATACTGGAGGAGAGGAGGAGAAGAGCAAGGACTGCGAGAAGGAGTCTCCGATGCGTCGCGCGGCGTCTCCGCGTCGTTCCTCCATCCTCCACAGGACCGGATTTTAGCCTAGATGAGTTATGATTAGTATGATTCTGGTGAAGACCATGCACGCGAATATGGCGAGCAGAACCACCGCCAGCCACCCGTACCTGGTCCTCAGAGAGAGGGTTCTCAAGCCGAGGCTTCTCCACGAGGGATCGGAGACCTGAAGGAAGACCAGGACAACCAGCAAGGCCATGGTCAGCACCGCCCCTGTGTTGAGGGGGCCGAGGATAACGCCCTCTATGGCGAATGACATGTAGAAGCTGAAGCTTGTGGAGAGGGATGCCAAGGAGGAGAAGCTGCTCCAGACCTCAGGCGGACATGGGGGGATCTGCACATGCTCCTCGTACCGCTCGGTGCTTCCGGAGCCCTGTGCCTCCGCGTAGATCCTTAGGGACTGGCCGACAGGGATGTCTACAGGGGATACGTATGAGATGTCTTTCGAAGACTGAGCCGGAATCAGGGCTCTGCCTTCTGCCACGACCTCGCCGTTCACGTGGATGGCGAAGGTGTAATCCTCATCATACAGGCCTACGTTTCTTAGGGTGAGCCGGAGCAGCAGAGGCTGGCCTTCCTTGGGAACGATTGGAAGGCATGTCAACCGGGGGGTGTTCTGGCCAGCCCTGCCTGCGCTGATGGCGAACACCCCTATGAGGGCTGTGAATGCGCAGATGACCAAAACCCCGGCACCCACGTTCCTCCCTCCCCGATTGAGGAACCTATCCGCAGCAACGGCTCTGTTCCCTGCTCTGGAGAGCCCGGTGGGTCTTGGCAATTGGACGCCCGGGGGTATCAGGACAGGCGTTTTCATAGGGGTTTTGCTCAGTTTCTCCTGAGGTTGAGGACAACAAGCGGGCGGCTGAGTCGAAACACAAGCCCGCCTACAACGCCCTGGGAGAAAGAAAAGAACCGATGACTCACGGAGGCGCTGAGAGGCGTCACTTCAGCTTCACCGTTATACGCTCTATGTTCACGTCCACCTGCAGCCTCTCCAGCTGGTTGAATACCACGGCGATGAGGTCTTCCTCGCCTATCTCCTCAGTGGTGCTCTGCGACCCGTCCCTGTAGGAGACCGTCAGCAGATACATCCTCGGGGGACCCACCAATGAGCGCCTAATAGGCCATTCCCCAGCTGGAAGCCCAGAGGATACTCAATCCCTCAGCCTGATCTGAGGGGAGGGGGCCCTCGATGGATCGTGGTTGTCTTTGTGCATGGGCCGGGCACGGTCTATCGTATCCTCTGCCATTTCGCCTGGTTCATCCCGAAGGCAAGCCTGGCCGTGGCGATCAGCCCACTTACCTGTGCGTCGACCGCGGCGAAGACGACGCCTCTCGCCATGGCGAAGATGAGCATCGATGCAGCCGCCGTGCCGAGGAGCAGCAGGGGGCTGGATGCGAGGAGCAGGTAGCAGACGAAGAGGGCTGCGCCCACCATAAGCAGGAGGGGTGAAACCGCCAGTAGGAAGAGGTTCGCCGGGTATACTACGAATCCGTATCCCTTGTACCTTGGTCTGAATAGGATGCCTATGTTTTGGATTAGTGCTCTCGCTATTCCCTGAGCTCTTCTGTCCTTCTGTGTTCGTCTCTCCGAGAATGTTCTCGGTTGTTCTTCCTGGGATATGACTTGGGCGTCAACTATTGTTCGGTAGCCTTTCCTCCTGATCAACACAAATTCCTCTGTGTCGTCCGCCATCGAGTCTGGGCTCACGGGGGTTGCCGCGGATCTCCTGAAGGCGAGTAGGCTTGAGGCGTGGGCTATTATGACGCTGTCTATGTTTGACTCCGCTATCTGCAGCCGTGTTAGCAGTGCTCTGAAGTGCTTCTCCAGTCCTCTCTGAGCAACGCACACCCCTGTTACGCCGCCAACTCGAGGGTCGGCGAAATCGGCTACCAGTTCCTTGAGGGCATCTCTCGATTCTGCGAGGGAGTCGCAGTCTGTCTTGACCACGATCTCGCCTTTCGCCTCTCTCAGAGCTCGGTTGAGTATCTGCGCCATGGTCATCTCTTCTGGCACGGTGACAAGCCTGATTGACGGGTGTCTCTCCTGGGTTTCGCGAACCAGCTTGGCTGTGTTGTCTGTTGAGCAGTCGTAGATCAGTATCTCGGATATGGGGTAGGTTTGAGCCAACAGGTTGCCGAGTTTTCGCGCTATGTATTTCTCCTCGTTGTAAGTGGGCACAAACACTGTGACGGTTCGCCTGTAGCTGTAGTCCTTCCTCAGCGTTTGTTTCCGCCCGTAGACGAGCATGAGTATCCCTATGACGAGGTAGGGTGCTGAGATCAGGGCAAGTAGGGTTGGGAGAAGCACGTGCTGGTCATCGATTCTCGGGAGGTCGATGTGCCTCTGTCTCGTGCCGAACTATCCGGCGTTCGATTCGCCTCAGAACGGCGGAAACAGCGCCGAGGGTGATAGCTTGCGAGGCGAAGAGCAAGAGCACTACCCCCAAAACCGCCCATCCGCTGTGCCATACACCGTTCAAGATGTATTGGGCTGCGACCCAGGCCAGGATGGGGAATGCCGGGAGGGCTGTCAGGCTGGCCATCAGGGAGTAGAAGAGTGTTGGGTTGTGCCTTCGGGCTAGGTTCAGTATCGAGGTCATTATCTCGAATCCATGCTTCACTGTTGAGAGCTTTGCTTGGCCTATTCTGGGCCGATAGTTCACGGGCACCTGTGTGGTCTTGGACGTTGTCGCGAGCTGCGCTGCAATCTCTACTTCCGTTGAGAAGCCGTTGGTCTTGAGCTCCAGCCTCTGAGCTGCCTTGGTTCTTATTAGGTACATCCCCGAGCAGATGTCGGAGAGGCCGGTGCCCATCAGCGTGTTGAAGGTCTTCGTCAACAGCCGGTTTCCTATCCTGTGGATCCATGGTATGTTGTGCCTGCCGTTTATGCGCGAGCCTATGATGTAGTCGTAGTTCCTTGCGTGTGTTAGGAACCTTTCTATGTCCCCTGGGTTGTAGGTGTGGTCTCCGTCCATGATGAGCAGGTACGGCGTTGTCGTATTCTCTATGGCGGTCTTTATCGCCTGTGTCTTGCCGTCGCCCTGCTGGAGGATTACCCTCGCTCCTTTCCCCCCAGCGATCAGGGCTGTCTCGTCTGTTGAGTAGCCGTCCACCACCAGGATGTTGTGGTATCCAAGCGATACCAGCTCATCTATCAGGAGGGTGATTCCCTTCTCCTCGTTGAGCGTCGGGAGCACTATCGTTACATCGTGCTTTGACGCAGCTGTTTCTCGCCGTGCCTTCGCTAGGAGCTGGCGCTGCAACTTGACTAATTTTCCCCTCCTTGCCTCTCACTCGCGGTGCCGGCTTCAGTTGCGGCTTCGGTCTCGGCCTCTGTTTCCGCGATGGGTGGGGGTGGAGGAGTTGTGGCTAGGACGTAGCCGATCCATGCGAGGATGGCTAGGATCGCTGCCACGCCAACGAAGGCGGTCGCCTGGATCGCTTGGACGCTCCAGGGCGAGATGAAGACCAGCCAGAAGTACACGACTATGCCTCCTATGCTTCCGCAGAGGATGGCTCCTCCGTACGCTCTGTCCCTGCTCATTTTTTCACACTGGAAGGGTGAATATTCCTCGGGTGCTGAGTTGCTGCACCGTGAGGTATCTTGCGAACTCTGGGTCTCCTGCCCAGGCGTGGGCTGACTCGTTTCCCCAGGATTGAGCAAGTTTGCTTGCCTTCTGAGCCAGCGGGACGCCTATGCTGTTTACGAGCTTGAGGAACCTGCTCTCGAGTATGTCGGCGATCTTAGCGATTATGTCATTGAGCGTGTCGGCGAGCTTACGGCTTCTTACCTTCTCAACGCACTTGATGGTGAGGTTGATTATGCCTCTCT
>Ga0315308_1000996_pt1 | contig 16283 bp, 13 predicted proteins | sample TDP3_MG_FD_203078 | JGI IMG/M metagenome (GOLD analysis project Ga0315308, IMG submission 203078) | Freshwater sediment microbial communities from Lake Towuti, South Sulawesi, Indonesia - TDP3 | ecosystem: Environmental > Aquatic > Freshwater > Lake > Sediment | place: Indonesia: South Sulawesi... | reverse complement strand
GATCTTGGAACGCATATGCTGGCAATTTCACGCTCGCTTCCTTCCCCGATGGATCCCATACGATGGGATACTACAGCAGCGACAAGGCCGGCAATAACGAGTCCGAGAGGACATTGGCGGTCTTCTTGGACAAGACCGCCCCCTCGATCGGGACCGCGGAGCCGAGCGGCACGATCATCCAGAAGACAAGGTCCGTAACGTTCAGGATCACGGTCGATGAAACTGGTTCTGGCGTGACGGGCGTGGCGCTGACCATAGATGGCGCATCGGAGGGTTCCATGGCGGGCGAGGATGGCACCTACACCAGAACAAAGGAAATGACCCCAGGTGCACACACGTGGAGCGCGAGGGCCGAGGACAACGTCGGCAACCTAGCGACGACGCCCGACCTCGGATTCACGCTCACAATAGATGATCAGCCGCCGACGATATCGAACGTGGTCGTGGCGCCTAGTTCCCCATCGTGGGGAGAACCGATAAGGGTAACGGCCACCATAGACGACGCGCTGTCCGGCATCCAAGGAGCGATGATCTACTATTCGACCAATGGCGGCTCAACCTGGAGCAGTGTCGCCATGTTGGCGCCGATGCCGCCTGCAACGTCCTACGAGGGCACGATACCGACGCAGATGCCGATGACGAGGGTGCAGTTCTACATCAACGCCTCCGATGTCCTAGGGAATATGGCCAGAAGCACGACCCAGGAATTCACGGTGGAGATACCAATCTGGCTCTACGGGGCAGTGGGCGCGATCGTCGTGATCCCAATACTGATCCTCGTCGTTCACAGGCGGAGGCCCTCACTTCCACCACCTCCGCCACCGCCTGGTTGACTGTGGATTTAGTGGTCGACCCACTCCCTTTTTTCATCTTTAACTTATGGCCTAGCGGATCTGTGGCTTGATGGGAAGGGCGGAACCTCTCGATTTATGCCCGTGAACGTTTTTAAAGAGAAATCTATTGCCCGTGAGGGGTTGCCAATATAAGGCAATGGGGTTATTCTTATATTATGTGGCATGATTTTTCATGAAGTATGAAACAATTTTACCTGATCAAAGCCACGATCGTGGCTCTATTCCTCCTGCCATTAACAGCCCCGGAGTGCCTTCACGCAGCTCCCGTATCAATCGTGAATGTGCAGTATGGGCCCTACGCCGATGTATACGTGAACCAACGATACCCCGCGACGAATTTCGATGGCTCCAGGCCGAACTTCGCGGTGAGAAGCTATGCCGACGCCACCGGATCGTTGAACATTCGGGCCTTGGTGGCTTTCGATCTGACGAACATACCTCCCGGTTCATACGTGACATACGCTAAGTTGTTCCTATACATGTACGACGCGCCCGACGCAACGAGGACGTATGAATGCGACCGCATCGTGAGCCGCTGGGGGGAGAGCACCGTCACCTGGGGCGACCAGCCGAATGTCGAGGGACTCGGCCCAAGGACCACAACGATCGGGACCATCCCCGATGTTTGGGTTTCATGGGACGTGAAGACTTGGGTCCAGAGTTTCGTATTGGGGGAGATCAGCGCGACCCCCAACTATGGCTGGATGATCAGGGATAAAAACGAGGATTCGACGACCTTATACGAGTCCGTCTTCTATTCACAAGAGTCCGACACGGACCTTCATCCGACCCTCACGATGAGTTACTATCCACCGCACTTGGAGCTTGAGACATATGGCTCTGGCTTCACGGCCGGCAACTGGGTGAAGATGACGGTCCACAGGAGGGATTACAACAATGTCACGGTGAATCGGGGAGACCTGAACGTCAAGTTGAGCTCGACCTCGGCCTCCGCTAACAAGAGGTTCTCCACATCACAGGGCGGAGCGCCGATAAACGAGATAAACATCGGAAATGGTTCGAGCTCGAAGGACTTCTGGTACTACGATGACAAGGTCGCAACGTGTACGATAAGGGTCTGGACGGGCGACTATCTGTATTATGGGGATGACAGCGAAGAGCAGGTAATTCAACCCGGGGCGCTCGATCATTTCGCCTTTGCACACCTAACGCCCCTGGAGACCGTTGCGGTGCCCTTCTCGACGACCATAACTGCCTTCGACGCGTATGGGAACATCGTCACGGGCTATACAGGCACAAACGCGCTCTCCGATACGACGGGCACGATATCCCCGACCGTGACGGGTGCCTTCGTCAACGGGGTTTGGTCGGGCAATGTCGTGATAAACAAAGTGGCGGACAACGTCAAGATCGCAACGAGCGGAGCGGGCAAGACGGGGGAGAGCAACCCGTTCGATGTCATCGCTGGACCCCCTGCGAAGATCTCCATATTCCCAGTGAGCTTCACGATGGCGGCCGGGATCCAATATTCCTCCCTCACCGTGGAGCTCCGAGATGCCAATGGATTCGTGACCAAGGCAATCACGCCGATCATAGTCAACCTGGCGTCGACTTCAGCTGATGGGGAATTCCGGCAGGTGGGAGGCACGGCCAAGGTGACGAGCGTGACGGTGCCGATGGGCTCAGGATCTTTTAGCATCGATTACTACGATATAAGGGGGGGCACTTGGGCCCTGACCGCATCCGCAACGGGCCTGAACCCCGGCACATCGGTCGCGACCGTGATACCCGACACGATGCCCCCCGTGACGGCCATCACCGTAGGACCTCCAAAATACCCTAGTGGCGCCGCGCTCTACGTATTCGGAAATACCACCTTCACCCTCTCCGCCACGGACGAGGCGAGTGGCGTAAAGGAGACGATGTATCGGGTCGACAGCGGCAACTGGAACGCATACGTCGGTCCATTCACCCTTTCGGCCTATCCGGATGGATCTCACGCAATCGGGTACTACAGCATCGACAGGGCGAACAACAGCGAGGCGGAGAAGGCCCTGACGGCCTCCTTGGACAAGACGCCGCCTGAGATCCAGGTCCTTGAGCCCAGCGGATCCATCATAGCGAGGTCCGGCTCCGTGGCATTCAGGGCAACGGTCGAGGACGAGGGCTCCGGCATAGCGGGCGTGGAGCTTCTGCTCGATGGAACGTCGCAGGGGGCGATGGAATACTTGAACGCAACCTACGCCAAGACGGAGGATGTGGCCTCAGGGACCCACACGTGGAGGGTCAGGGCCGCGGACAACCTCGGGAGCATCGCGGAGACCTCTGATGTCGGATTCTCCTTGGCCATCGACAACGAACCACCGACGATATCGAACGTGGCGATGTCCCCCATCTCACCGGCGATGGGCGATGTGGTCAGGATCACGGCGACGATAGAAGACGCGATCGCCGGCGTCCAGGGGGCCGTACTCGTCTACTCGACGAACGGCGGCTCCTCGTGGGAGAGGGTCGTCATGATCTCGCCGATACCGCCGGGGATCTCGTATGAGGGGACCATACCGGCCCAGGGACCGATGGCCAATGTGCAGTTCTACATCGAGGCATCCGACGCCCTGGGCAACGCGGCCAGTAGCACGATCCAGGAATATGCCGTCGCAATACCGCTGTGGGTGTACGGCGCCATTGTTGTCGTCCTGATCGCCGTAGTGATCTTCATCATGCGCGGCCGTGGCCGCCAGCCGCCCATCCTACCCCCACCACCACCTCCACCACCCGAACTGAAGTAGCGACACAAGTCAGCCGATGCTGAATAGAGTCAGTACTATACCTAGGATCACGAGGTATCCAGCCGTTCGGAACATCTTCTCCCCGGTCCTCGTCGAGAGGATATTGAAGGACCTTCTGAGGAATATCAGGATCAGGAAGTAGACTACGATCAGCAATGGGCCCATTCCCAGGTAGCCGTACAAGCGTCCCACCGCGTATGCGCTGGATTGAGGGATCACGGAACCGGCCAATAATGCCATGAGCACTAAGAATGAAATTAGGATCACCAATATGCCGATTAGGCCTACAATCAAAGCCCGGCGTGCATTCCTGTAGATCGCCCTCTCGTTATAATATTCGGACAACCCCCACCGGAATTATAAATGGCAGGAATGCGCCGATGGCTAGGAGCGCGGCTCCCACGCCCCCTATCCTCCTATTGGACTCAAAGCTATATTTCATGTGATTAGATCTATCCTCCTAGCTACTCTATGCCAAACTCATCTCCGCTTATAAGCCCCAATATACCACGAGCCCTTTCTCTCCGAGCGTCATTTTCATATTCGCCAACCTCTCTCAGGGTCGAAACCTTCCCTTGTGTGGACCAGAAGGCCCGCTATACTCGGTAAGCCCAGTCTGCGGCCGTCGGATAGGCAGAGCGTATCTGCGCGGGCACAAGGGGAGCCCCACCCGCCTCTCCTACAGGGACCAAGGGGAGAGGTCCAAAGCCAAACTGAAAGAGCTGGCTAAAGAGAAGGTCCAACTGCAGGGCTAAGTGCCCACACTGCGGCGGCTACGACTACGGGCCCTTCGCCAGGCCGTTCTTCGAGGGGGCCAGGAGGAGGCGTCTGAGGCTCGAATGCGCCGCATGCTTCGGGGGGTTCATTATGAAAAGGGACGGATCAACATCTGTTAAGGAGGGGGAATGGGGTGCAGCGTTACGCGTAAATATGTTAACTTAAGGTGGGTCCGCCCAGATTCGAACTGGGGATCTTTCTTCGGATCCTTCGGATCTTTCGGTTCCTGTTGGCATCATCATTATCAGCCGAGCGCTCTAAACCAAGCTGCCCGAAGATGCGCCCGAACGCACCGATACTGAGCTACGGACCCTACTTGCCCCGTGCCCTTTGGCCTGTCTTTAAGTTTTTTCCCAGTGAGGCCTTTCCTTGTGATCCTCCCGCATCTAGATGAGTTAGTTTACGAGGTATGAGTCCGGTGCTGAGTTGAATGGAATGAAGAAATGATATTAACGATCGCATCCGCAAAGCGTTTCACGGACCAAGCATGAGGGTATCGATCGACGACGCCGGGCTCGGCCACGTGCTGGGCGGGGGATTCATAGGTTTGGCAGACGAGGATGTGGCCGGTCGCTCCTACGTCGATGAGATACCCGTCGAGTATTTCAAGGAGAACGCATTCGACCGGAAGCTCTACCTTGACAAGGCGTGGGAGATCGTCTCAATGGGCGTGAAGGCCTTGGGCGTTACCAAGTCCGACACGATATACTGCTGCAGCGGCTACGTGCTCTCGAAGGCGAGGGACGAACTCATCAAACTCGGCTTCGACGTGAGGGTCGAGAGCCATGCCGAGAGACAGGCCCACTTCCTGGTCGAGGGGGCCCTGATGGACTATCTGCAGAGGATAGGTGCCCCCGTCTCGCAACTGCTCCCGGACGATTCCGACAGGGCCCGTGCCCGCAACTTCCGCACCCTCCTGAAGTGGGCCTATGCCGATCCCTCTCGCATGAAGTACGTCAAGACCGGCTGGAAGTTCTTCCAGAGGCCTCGGCGTGCCTAAGGATTGTGGCAGGCGACTAGCTGTTTCTCTGTAGCCTGAATATCGCGTATATGCCAGAGCCTAGCTTGTGGTAGTATAGAAATTCGCCGTCTATGCTGGGTAGGCGGCGTCTTGAACAAGTAGACTGCTATGAGAGAAATAATGGCAATCAACATGCACACCATTACGAGGTTCATGCTCTTCAACCTGCTTTGCATTGAGTTCAATTTGTATAAAATCCTCCGTGTTCAAGTGCTAGGCATGCCTTAGGATAGCGGCGATCCCACCGAATCCCTTGTAGAGCATCATCCCCTCCTCGGTGTTATCGGAGATGACCTCCAGCCTCGCCCCCTTTTCGTTGGCGAGCTCGTTGAACTCGTCGATCAGGCTCTCCTTCTCCTCCATCGTCAATGTGTTGGCGTTGCATTTCGGGCAGCTCTGATTGGCGATGGCGTATTCGAGGGTGAAGAGCTCCTGCTCGTTCAAGGACCTGTCCTCAGTATAGCCACACGACGAACACGTTATCTTGACGGGACGGACGTCGACCCTTTCCGACATCAACACGATCCTCGCGTTCCCACGCCTCAGCGCATCCCTGACCTCGTTCTCGCCATACATGGCGAGGCCCGAGTCGGCCCCTATCTCCTTCAGGAAATCCTGCACGAGGCCCTTCTCCTTCATGACGGCCAAGTTCTGGAGCTTATCGGACGCCTTCGCGAGCGCCTCCTTTACGCCCTGATTGCCGGTGTAGGCCGTGTCGACGACGCCTATGATCTTGGATTGCAGCTGGTAGTTCAGGTAGTTGCCGTCGCGGAAATCCTCCTTCGTCGGGCCGGGCCCTGCCAAGATGATGCCCGTCAGGGTCTTCTCCCCCAACATGATGCCGTCGGCGTGCCCCGCCACCCTCTTGTAATAATCATTGAGCTCCATCTCCCTGATCCGCTCGTACCTCCGCGCGGACTGGCCCCCCTTCCTCGTCTTCCCCCCTACGCCCGAGGTCACCTCGTCCTTGATGTCGATGCTCTTCCCGGTTATGAGCGCTATCGTCGCCTCCGTGTTGTCGATCACTATCAGCCCTATCGTCTGCTTCTCCCTTATCATGTCCAGGAGGGGCTCGACGTAGAACTTGTCGTCGCAGCTGTAGTACGAGATCGTTATCGGCTTCGGCGGTATGACGACGTAGGTCTCTATCACCTCCGATCCGGGCGGTCCATGCGGGATCGCGCCGCAGAAGATGACCACCCCATTCTCTGGAGTCCTATCTATCATCTTGAGCCTCTGTTGGACCTTGGCGATCGCCTCCTGCACGTTCTTCCTCGTGACCCGGGACTTTATGTTGGAGGCCTTCCCGTATTCGTCCCTCAGGTTGTTCATTATGTCGCTTACCTGCCTGCCCGAAGGAACGTAGACGCTGATCAGCTCCGTCCCCCTTCCCTGCTTTCCAGCGAGGGTATCGAGGGTCTTCCGTAGCCTATAGTCCTTCAGCGACTCGCTCTCTTCGTCAGGCATGGCTTTGTGGTCGAAGTCAGCTCAGCGGTTTATTTAAATGCTGCATAAACGAACTCGGAACGGGCGAGCCCGCCGTAGTGCCGCATGGACGCTGGGCCAGATGAAAAATTGTATAAGTACGTGCCCACATGAGAGTGAGAGACGCGCATGCGCATCGTAATAAAGCTGGGGCATTCGTTCAGCAAGGGGATCCCAGGGGCTGACGACATCCGCGATCAATGCGATGTCCTGAAGCGGATCATTAAACTCGGGCATAGGATGGTCTTGGTGATAGGAGGGGGAAGCCTATCGAGGAACTACATCTCAATTGCGAGGGAATTGGGGGCCGACTGGTCGGGGTGCGACCAGGTGGGCATAGACTTCACGAGGATAAATGCGAGGTTGTTCGTGATCGCGCTCGGGGACGCAGCCCACCCGCGAGTCGCAGGGGATCTAGGGGAACTCGTCGAGCTCTATTCGTCCGGGAAGGCCGTCGTCATGGGCGGCGTGACCCCAGGCCAGTCGACCGATGCCGTCAGCGCGATGGCGGCAGAGGCCATCGGGGCCGACCTCTTCATAAGGACGCTCGACGTTGAGGGCGTATACGACAGGGATCCGAAGAGCAGCAGCGAGGCCAAGAGGCTGGAGGCGGTGACCATTGAGGGGCTTAGGCGGCTTGTGGCGGCGGCGGGAGGGGTAGAGGCGGGGCAGTACAAGCTGCTGGACCACGTCGCGATCAACATACTGGCCAGATCTCGCATCCATACCGTCTTCACCGATGGCCGAGATCCAGAGAACATATTGAGGGCCATTCGTGGGGAGAAGATCGGCACGCGTGTCATCTACTGACCGCCTCGGTCGATCGTCATCGACGGATTCAATCCGATCCGTCGCGAGGGGGTTTGCCGCTAGCCCTTTGCGGCCAGAGCGTAAATGAGGCCTTTGAGGTTTGGGAGGATGTAGTCAGGCCCGATGTCCCCAACTTGGTGACCGGCTCCCTCCCTCGTGAGCAGGATGGTCCTGAATCCGACTGACTTCGCTGGGATTATGTCCCTGGCGACCGAGTCACCGATGTAGATGATCTCCTCGGGTTTGAGGAGCGTGTGCCTCAGGGCCTGTCTGAATGGCTCGCCCTTATTCTTGTATCCCCTCACCTTGTCTGAGACGATCACGATGTTGAAGAGGCTATAAAGGCCCGAGTTCCTGAGCACGCCCTCGACCACATCGAACTCCTCGTCGGAGATGATCCCAAGGGTATACCCGGCGTTCCTGAGCTTCGGGAGCTCCGAAGTCGCATCGAGGTAGATCTGCGTCTTCCTGATAACGGTCTGAACATACATGTCATAGAGGCCCGACAGGACCTCCGGCGTGGTCCTGGCGCCGAATCTCGCGAGCGTGGTCACGAGGGCCGTCACCCACGTCTCCTTGTAGGCCTTGAAGCCCGCCATCTTGGAGAAGGCCTCGTCCCAGTCATTCATCCATGTCGCATGGAGAGTCTGGGCATCGACATTGACTCCGAAGGTGGAGACGAACTCGTTGTAAAGGGCCTCCCCGGCATAATTGTATCCGCTGTAGTCCATAATTGTACCCAGCACATCCATAAAAACCCCCCTAACCCCTTGTATCTTCGGTATTTTCCTACCGAAATGCATCGCCTTTCTCAACCATCCCCTAATGAATCTACGATGACATCATCTGCGTATATAATTATACTTGACTCTAAAGGGTTGGCCGCTCAATATCTGGCTGTCCCTTTCATCCGAATGTTTCACCTCGTATCCATATACTCTCGGCATCCCCACGCGTCAAGCAAGCTCATAAGATCGAAATGAATGGTGAGGGGGAACGATCATGGCCGAGGCATTGTTCGATGTTAGCGTCACCAGATGCCCGAGGTGTGGCAAGCTATATGTCGACGCATCTTGGTATGTAGCCGAGATCGGATCCGATATGGGATGCGGCGTATGCAGGAGCGCCTTCAACTCGAAGAGGAACATTACGGACAGGGTGCTCTTGAAATTCGACCTTGACGAAGGGGGGAGGGTCAGCGGAGTGAGCCTCTCGAAATCCCTTCTGCCCTGAAGCATATCGCGGAACCACCATGAACGCGATCGGCCCACTATCTTCGCTGCCCGCGGATGAAATTCTAGCCAGTTAGCCCGCTTCTCAAGGGGATGCCTTGGCCATCCTCGTGGGATCAACGGCGAAAAGGCTCCACACGAAGGCCCCCATGATGCACAGCGCCCCAAGGATGAACCCCAGAACTTCGTAGCCGGAAATGAGCAATGCGAGCCCGCCCACTGTGGTCCCGAGCGCGGAACCCAAGTTGAATGCCGCCGTGTCCAACGACATCATCGTCCCCCTAAAACTCGGGATCTGTTCGAGGGTCAGGCTATTGGCCGCAGAGGCGAGATGGCCGAAGAACCAGCTGGCCACGATTATCAGGGCCACGGAGACATTGAAATCCAAGGCCAGGACATACGCAGCCGTAAAAGACCCCGCAAACAGGGCGGCTAGAATCACGGAGAGCTTCCTTCCGAGCCTATTCACGAGGAAGCCCGATACGAGGCTCCCAGCGACATAGGACATAGCGGCGCCTATGATCATGAGGGAAGCCAAGTCCCTCGACGCATTGAACTTCTGCCTGACGAATGAGGCCGAGAAGAAGACTACCGCAACAAACGAGGCAGAGCGGAGTGAGTCGCCGACAAGGCAGGCGATGGCGGACCTGTTAGTAAATACTTCCATGAAGCTTCTGAAAGTTCCCTTGTCGTCAGTGAATCCCCCTCCTGCCCGAACCCTTGGGAGCCCAAAGTAAGAGAGTAGCAGGCTGGCGAACAGGATCGGGATGACGAACTCCAGGAGCGGCAGCCGCCAGCCCCCCGTCCCCGCGATGATGGCTATGATGGGCGCTCCGATTACGTAGACTAACGCGCCTCCTGCGACGATCCCACCCACGGCGTTCGGCCTCCTTTCCACGGGCAGATGGCTTCCCACCAGCGCGAACGTCATCGGGTTTACCATCGCATACCCGACGCCGCTAAGCGAGAAGGAGGCGACCAAGGTCAGGAAATCCGGGGCCAGATAGCATCCCAGAGATGAAACCAACATGAGCGCCATGCCACAGAGGAGGAGCGACCTGTGCCTAAACCTAGTGCTCAGGATGCCGGTGAGCAGTGCTACGATCAGTGCCGAGATGGAGTACGTGGTGTTCATCTGTCCAGTGATGCCAACGGAAGTCCCAAAGGTGCTCCCTATGTCGATCAAAAGGAGGGAGGCGAAGACGGAGATCGGGCCAGAGGCGAAGCTGGACATGACTAGAGAAGCCAAAAAGAGCCCCCTATGTGTTAACTGCACGTAGTCAGTTTCCATCGAATCAAGCCACACCCTTTACTAGAGCGTCTAGGTCGTTACAGGTATTTCACTCTTCATTCAGCCTTGATCGAAGAGTGGCGTTGAAAGGTATTTTATAGGGAATGGACATCATCGGAACTTATGCAGCGCCCTAAATGGCTTAGTGGATGGGGAAAGGGGAAGAACCCCTTCGAGGGGTCGCTGATAATAGACATCCCGGAGATTAAGGTCGTCGAGGCCAGCTATAATAAGAAATTGGTCCTCTTCGCGGTCGGGACATCGTCGCGGCGTGATACGGTCGTTTCGGGAGAGGGAGAGGGCGAGGGAGGCGCCGAGGCCATCAGGGGGATGGAAGATGGAAAAAATTTGGAATGGAGGATATTCTACGATTCAACCGCTCTGCCAAATTTCATGCCCATTGACAAGGCCAAGGATTTCATGGCTGGAGCGGTAGCAATATCCTCTTTGACAACGTCCGTATATAATGCGAGCACGATTTTCATCGCAAGCGGCAACAGGCCCTCCAAGGGGAATGCCCCGCTCCTCCTGGATTATGAGATGGCAAAGAAGATAGAAGAGGCAAGGAATAAAATAAAATCAAATAGGTGATCAATTCAGTAGGTGCGCCTCATCCTAGCTAGAGCCTGTAAGATCGCGAAGATAATTGCGATGATGATCACCAGCGTATTTAGATCAGTCGAAGTTGACTGAGGCGGCTCGGGTTCGGGGACGAATTCCAAAGAACCTATGGGATACGCGGTCCATCCGCCGCCTTCGAAGTCCGGCGGTGTCCAACCGAGGGGGTTGGAGCTGCCCGTTGCCTCAACCCATATCCAACCGGCGTCCCTGCCGTCATTCGGGAGATCCCAGTAGTTATTCGCATTCGTGAACTCCGGGAGCCAAATCAAGAGGGCGACGTGGTCGGTCGCATCGACGATGGCGGCATCGAAACCCGCACCGACGTAGATCGTGCCGCAGAGGAAGGCCAGGTCCTCACAGTCCCCGATTGCCCTGACGCCCGTGCTTTCGTCGAAGGCGTGTGCCATCTCATCGGCATTCCATGCCCACTCCTCTTGGGGGACGCCATCCCTGATGACATTGTCGCTGTCATAGCCGTACTCCGTCCACTTCTGGACGTATTTCAAGATGGCAACGGCCCTTTCTGTCTTACTCGGATAGTTTTCCTGGAACCATTCGCCGATGCTATAGGCCAGTTCCTTGTTCTCGCCGAGCGTCTCAGACGCGAGGTTAGGCAAGTACCCGTGTGGGCCCCCGTAGTCATTCCTGTCTATTCCCCAGTTGTCATACCAGTCGCCATTTATGAGAGTGAAGCTCGAGGCCGGGAACCCGCTGGCAATCTCGACCCGAGCAACGGATGATGCGCAGAGGAGGAAGAGGGATGGAATGAGGTATCGAATGTGAGTCATTTGTAGTCCTCGGTTATCCTATCGGGAGGGTTAGGCTCGCAAGAACTATTAGCCCCAAGAAGACCTCGTAACAGAAGAGGAAGACCCCAACGGCGTGCGGATGCTTGTTGATGTCGTCCAGATCGATGTCGAAGGGCCTGAGTTTGGAGAAGACAAGGTAGAACGTGCCGCCGAAGAAGAGGCTCACGATGAAGCTGATGACAACGACGAGGAGCCTCTGCAGGTTGAAGTAGGCGCCAACGGTCACCGACTGTGAGAGGAAGAACGGGTTGACCATCGAGCCGTAGACGACCAATCCAGCATAAACGAAAAAGCCGCCCACGAAGAGGCCCGTTGCAAGGGAATCCCCCTTGATGCTCTCGAACTCCTTGATCTTCGTGGTGAAACGCGTGATGCTCCTTATTCCGATGTAGCCGATCAGCAGACAGATCAAGCTCGAAACGAAGGCCCTGACGAACCACAGGGCCAACGATACTATGAAGTCTGAACCAGCCAACTCCATCTAGCCATCGAAGTGCTCTGGGCCAGCGAATATAACCCTTTCAGGGCGTGCGATTCCTTCCCCCTTAAGACATGCATGATACATGCGCGTGCTTATTGGCCCTAAATCATCATAGTGTTTAGATACGCCCTTACCTAAGAGATCCATCATAGATTAGGATATAGGACTCCGATAGAGCATGGCAACACCTAAGACTCAGTAAAACAGAAATAGATGGTAGAAGTCGAACAAGACGGACCGGAGGATAGGTCGGGAACCCACTGCGCTTGGGTCGATACGCCGGTAGTTCAGCTTGGTATGAATGATGATCTGGAGCGATCATCAGTACATACGCTAGATTCGCAAATTGCGAGTTGAAAGATCTAGAAGTCGCGGGTTCGAATCTCGCCCGGTCCACCTCACATTGAATGTGTCACATCCGACCCTGGCCCCGATCCTGTCTGAGCTTCTCATACAATAGGATGGAACATGCGGCGCCCAGATTCAGAGAGGAGACCATGCCATACATCGGGATCCTGACGACCTCGTCGCACTTCCGCTTCATCGGCTCCGACATGCCCTTGTGCTCCCCGCCCAGGACGAAGGCGACGCTGCCCTTCAGGTCGACATCGGTGTACAGGCCCTCCCCGTCCATGTCCGCCCCCACCGTGTGAACGCCTTCAGACTTAATGGCCTTCAGGGCCGAGAACAGGCTCTCCTCTATGATGGGGGTGAAGAGGGCGGCGCCCATCGATATCCTGATCACCTCCGGCGTCACCGCGCCCTTGCGAGATCTCGGGACGATTATGCCGTGGACGCCAGCGGCATTCGAAGCCCGCGCGATGGCCCCCAGGTTCTGTTCATAGACGAGGTCGTCGATCATCACCAGGAACGGGCTCTCCCCCTTCGACCTGCAGGACCTGAGGAGTTCTTTCGTCGTCGTCGCCAATGAGGGCGGCCTCGCGAATGCGATGACGCCCATGTGGACGCCCGTGCAAGATAGGCCATCCAGGACGCGCCTGTCAACCCTCTTAACAGCGACCCCCTTCGAGGAGGCTAGCGATTGTATCTCATCCATCCTTCGGTCCATGTTCGCCCTGACATCGACGTATATCTCGCGAACATCGGTGTCCCGTCGGAGCGCCCCCAGGACCGCGTTCCTACCTTCTATCCTCAGGTCCTTCAACTCGCTTCACGAGCGGAGCTGATCAAAGGCTTTGGATATTTCATGTTTTCTGAATGCAGACGCCGGATTCCGCGATGGGCTTTCATCCAGGGATGAGCGATCGAATCCTAAAAGCTTAAAACGGTCAGGACGGGAAACGACGTAGGGGCTGTGGTCAAACCCGATCTCGGCGGCGCTGAGGTTGGCGGCTAGGCCAGGAATGACGACTACGATGAGGTCATGCCTCAAGTCGTTATGGGCTCCAGTCACAGGACGTTGCTCGGACCTAACGGTATGACGATAGACTGGAGCGACGGGGAGACCCGTTCAGCGAGTGTTCAAAGCAAGCCGACATGACCGTCGGAGTGGGAGAGTCGGCCACAAGGCGGATCCACTCACTCCAGCCCCACCTTTTCATCTCACACGACGATGAAGGGAAATACAGAACCTAACCTTGTAGAAGGACTATATAGAAGATATTTTCACATGTCAACTGGGGGTTGGGCTTGCCCTTTTCAATCTCGAATGAAGCGCCCTTCATGTCCTTTTATCTATTAACGAATATTTTATATATGAAAAGAATTATGCTAACTGCGGGTTAAGAGAGAAAATGACTGAAGCATCAGAGAAGATAACAGAGAAGGTTCCATGGCTCCTGGTCGTACTTCTCAGCATATTCATAGGGGCTTTCGGCACAGCTTGGCTTGAATTCCTGCCAAGTGCGCTCTTCAGTTACTACAATCTCGGCAGCATCCTCTGCGTGATGAACCTCACTTCCGCGCCATTCATAGTCTTGATCTTCGCGGCCATGTTCTCGAAGTTGACGAGGAAGTCCTTAAGCATGACCACCCTAACATATCTGTTCGTAATATCATACACGTGTTCCTGGTACGTCAGCACTTATACTCCTTTCGAATTCTCGGATGTAGTCGCCAGCAGGCACATGAATGAGGACTGGTCAGCAGCATACGTCCCTTCATTCATGGCTCCTCCGAAGGAGATCACAAGACAGCTCGTGAGCGGATATGCTACAGTTCCATGGGGAGATTGGCTTCCGTCGATAATGTACCACTGGGTGCTCTTCATCGTGCTCGGCTTCTTCTTCATCTCGGTTGCGACGCTATTCAGACGACTCTGGATTGACGTCGAGAGGGTGCCATTCCCGCATGCGATGGTAGCACACGAGCTCATGAGGAGGATCCCCGGGGAGAATAAATCCCTGATGGAGAAACTCGGCATGCCATTCTTGATCGGCATCATCCTCGGCTTGGCCTACCAGATACCGATCTTCATGGCATCGATCTTCCCCTGGTTCCCGGACATCTACGGCTGGAAGACCCTCTGCGCCTCTGGCCAGTGGTACATCACTGGGTCACACCCCCTCGCAGGGATAGCAGGTCTGTCCGCGTTCCAAGAGCACCCGGCTGCCGTGGCCATGGCGTACGTCGTCCCCCTCTCGATCAGCTTCAATGCCTGGTTCTGGCACCTGGTTTACATAGTCCTGATGCAGATAGCATATGTAATGGGTTCCTATACCGGCATCGAGGGCGAGGGCGGGTGCGGCCGCGCGTGGTGTAGCCCTTCAGGTCTGAGGGAGGCACCTTTCAAGTTCCAGGCGATCTCAGCCGGAGGGGGCCTCATTGGCCTCGCCGTCATCAGCCTGATATTGAGCAGACGTTACCTCACCGAAACCTTAAGGGCTGCCTTTGCGAAACACTCAAGCCGCCTCGATATCGAGAAGAACGAGGCCCTAACCTACCGAAATACGTACATCCTGTTGATATCGTCGTTCATCCTGCTCGTCATCATATTCGCGATGGATGGAATGGGCTTCATCGCGGCGCTTCTCGTCGCGATCTCGTACTTCCTCTTCTGGATGGCGAATGCCAGGCTCTTCGGTTTGGCCGGGATGCAATGCCGTGGGCTTGATCATGGGAACACCCTAGTCAGAATCGCATTGTGGCCAATGGCACCAACTCCGCCAACGACCGATTACGTAGAGGCGGCTTACTACGTGCGCCGCGGCATGGATAGTCCTGATGCGATACAAGGTGGCTCAATCTTCACGGGCTTCAACTGCTACAAGATGGCCAGCCTCACGGGCACGAGCAACTCCGGCGTCCTGAAGACGATGCTCACGGCGACCGTGATCACCCCCGTCGTGGTGATCTTCACGTTCATCTGGCTTTGCTACAAATACGGTGGCACCGTTTTCGCAAACGGCGCGGTGCTGGTTCAGATACGCCAATTTTACAACGTCTCGAATCCTTCGAGTTGGAACAACGTCCCCGGGGTGCAGCCCATCAACGAATATGTGCTCGCGGGTTTCGTCATCGTAGCCGTCCTCGAGTTCCTGCACACGAGATTCGTCTGGTTCCCATTCGAGCCGGTCGGCTTCATAATCGGCACGAGTTTCATCTCAGTCCTCTGGGGCTACTGGGGTTCGTTCCTCATCGCTTGGGTGCTGAAGGTCCTGACTTTGAGGGTTGGGGGGAGCAAGCTCTACGAGAACTTGGGCCTTCCGATCGCGGGCGGCTTCATAACGGGCTACATGGTCGCGGTGGTCTTGGGTGGAACTATTGGAGTCCTGCGGTTCTTCTTCCCATTCTAGAATGGTCATCGGTCCATAATCAGGGCTGGCTGCGTGCCGGCCCCAACATCCTTTTTTCCCTCTACGATGTGGCCAGAGGTGACCCCTGGTGTCGATGCGGGAGGGAATTCCAGGAGGATTTGCCTGATTTGGTGTCACGCGAGCTTACCATGAGATGATATCATTTTCACCATGTTCAACTGCAGGGACAAATGTAAAAAGTATCGGTTCGCCCTCACGGCTCCATGGATTCGCGAGAGAGAGTCGGCCTGGCCCTGGCCCATCGGGAACCGGACCGGGTGCCGATCCAGGACAGCCCCTGGGGGTCGACCGTGGACAGATGGATACGGGAGGGGTTCCCAAGCGGAATGTCCGTCGCCGATTACTTCGGATACGAGTTCGCCGGCTACGGTGCCGA
>Ga0315308_1000995_pt1 | contig 16286 bp, 19 predicted proteins | sample TDP3_MG_FD_203078 | JGI IMG/M metagenome (GOLD analysis project Ga0315308, IMG submission 203078) | Freshwater sediment microbial communities from Lake Towuti, South Sulawesi, Indonesia - TDP3 | ecosystem: Environmental > Aquatic > Freshwater > Lake > Sediment | place: Indonesia: South Sulawesi... | reverse complement strand
AGTATAGGAGCCATTGATTGTTGAATTCAACCCACGCATCTGACTCCTTTAAGGCTGCGCTCAAGGCTTTTACAGGCAACATGGGGTCCGCGGCCTTTCCCACACCTAGAGGAGAAGCTAGCCATATTACCATGGGCTTTGCTCCAACAGCGAATGCAGCTCTAGCGACGGCCTCCACAACACGTGGATCCGACTCGGTATCAGCCGTTATAGCGAACGTTTCTCCCGATTTCAGCTTGAATAACTCTCTGCAAAGAATGTCAGCAGCTTTTCCTATCTCATACTCGTATAGTCCTGTCATTTTTCATCGAACTCTAACCAGTCCGGCTTTTTATTTAAGAGTTTCGCGTCATTTCTAGGAGCTGTTTGAGAATTAAACTTGGTTGATAAGATGAGACTCGGTGATATTATCGCAAGAATTTGAGAGTGATAAATATAATGCAGCTATCGCAGAATAAAACTCATCCCTTCACATCTGTCACTATATGGAAAGCTTAATTTCCTCTTCACTTCGTCATACTAAACCTTGGAGGAAAGCAGGCTTGATCGATAAGAGAAAAATAGAGAAAGGCATTGTGAACATGCTCAAGGTGAACATGGGACTCAAAGGCGGAGAAAAACTTCTAGTGGTTACAGACAGCCCAACCATCGAAGAATGGAAAACTAAGAACAGCGAGAAACTTGCCGATGCTGTACGTAGATCAGTCCTCGCGAAAATGGTAAGCGAGATAGCTGCTCAAAAGTTCCCGGAATCAAGCGTGGAATTCTTCGCATACCCATCAGTGGGCAAACATGGAACTTATCCAGGCATTGAGGTGGAGGAAAAAATGAAGGCTGCAAATGTAGTGGTAGCAATAACAACGTACTCGCTGACTCATACAGACGCACGGGAACATGCGACACAAGCAGGAGCGCGACTTGCGAGCATGCCGATGTTCCTACCAGAAATGTTCTACCCCGGAGGCCCTATGGCCGCAGACTACAAGAAGATCGCAAATGAAACAAGGAAGATCGCCGACTTAATCACACAAGCTAATGCGGCTAACATCAAATCCAAAGCTGGAACAGACTTTACCTTTAGCCTCAAGGGAAGAAAAGGGATGTCGGATGCAGGAATATTCACAGAGAAGGGGGCATGGGGCAACTTACCCTCTGGCGAAGCATATTGTGCACCACTGGAAGGAACTGCAAACGGCAAAGTTGTCGTTCAAAAAGGATGGTACCCCGACCTAAAAGAGAACATGGTCATAACCTTCAAGAACGGAAAAGCCGTTAGCATTGATGGTGGTGGCGAAGTCGGGAACAGATTTAGAGAACTCCTTGTGTTCGGCAAGGAGGAGGAACCGTATCTCTCGCGTCGAAACCATGCGGAGCTTGGTGTAGGCACGAACCCGAACGCTAGACGTCCGGACAACGTCTTGGAAGCTGAAAAGATTAGAGGAACTGTTCACGTCGCGATAGGAGACAATTCCCATATGGGCGGCGCAGTCAAAACAGACATTCACGAAGACTTCATAATACCCTTGGCAACCCTTACGCTTGACAATAAAGTAGCCATGAGAAATGGAAGGTTGGTCATCTAAGCCTCCCTCTTTTTTCTCTAAAACCAGACCAGCTCGCGTAAATACGAATTGACGTAAGCGTCTCAACATTCGATAACTAGATCGCTCTTGGCAGACGTATTTCTAGTACTCCTCTCTTCAGCTTTGAGCTCATGCCTTCTTCGTTAACCGGAACAGGGACATGAATCACTGTGTGGAAACACGAAAACTCTCCTTTTCTATGTTTTATGCCAAAATCGTCTAATCTTATCATCTGCCGAGTCTTCGCGTAGACTTCAAGAGTATCTTCATCGATGATCTTCAGCTTCACAGACTCAGAGTCGCAGTATGGAAGATCGATGGTCACAACCACTTCAGTAACCCCGACAAAGACGTTCGATAGAGGTTCTATGGAGCATGCAACTTCATTCCATCCAGAAGCGAACATTCTCTCAGCCATAGTCTCAGCGCGCTTGAAATATTCGTCAACTACCTGAAAGACCGTCTTTCTCTTCTCTTTCTCCATTTCTAATCACCCATATAACGGAGGAATATCATACTCCTGAGACTTGTTCATCTTAGCCATTTCAGCTTGAGTGCGCTTCATAACATCCTTCGCTCGCAAACGAATCTCCTCACCTTTGTGCAACAACTCTGAAACATCCACATTCAGATTTAGAATTCTGTTAAGTGCAAGCACTGCGGCGGCAGCTGCCTCTGGGTCTGGATAGTTGTAGAAAGATTGAGTCAACAAGGTTATTGCGGGGAGACCCAGCTCCGCGCACCGCTTCAACATCAGTCCGTACGGGCCCACTATATACCCTTCACCAAGAATCTCAGCAGCATCCTTAATCGATTTTGACACGCTCTTATCTGAAACAGCAGCGAAAACCTTCGGCTTCTCTATATCCTGTCGATTCTGAACGGCCATCCCGCCGACAGATACCACTAACTTGGCTCCCTTTGAAGAAGCCCAATTCACTATGGTGTCTGCCAACGGGTGAATCGCATTAGCTGGAATCGCAGTCTCAGAAACTATTGCAACTATCTCTGCACTTGAAAACACTCTGACCGGAGACTTGGGAACACCTTCATGCAGAACTATGATCGGAGGAAAGAGTTCAGATTCTATAGAAGCTACTTCCTTGAGCCCCAAAGATGAAACAAGATGAGAAATAGCAACAACACCTACAAGTCCGACATCGGGAAGGCCCACAACTAGAGTGAACTTCTTTGGAACTTCATGCTTCTCCACAAAATGAATAACGTCCAAAATCCCAAGCCACCAGAAACTTTACTGAACGAACTCGCGCATATATAGGTTATCGGTTTGCTAAGAGCTCTCTTAATACTTTTGCTGGGGTCACTCAATTATACGCTATGCTATTGAATTGTTTCTCGAATTGGCGATGGATAAGATAGTTGACCAACAGTGCCCTCGATGCCTAACCTCACAAATGAGCATATACTACCAAGAGAACTCAGATACCAAAATAGGCGCTTGGTGCAAGAATTGCAACCTTAGAGGCTTCTACTCCGAAGGAAAGCTTGAAACGATTGGAGAAACGCGTTTACAATTCTAGTATTCTGAGTCTGCTACAAAGTACCCGCGCCGAATTTCACTTGAGAGTCATCGATAAGCACTCAGCAATCTAGCTTTGCGATCTAAACAAGCGGTCAACATTTAAGAGAACGGGCATGATAATGAACCTAAGATACTATCGCAAAAAGCCACAGCTGCCGGATGCGTGGAAAACATTTGAGTTCTTTGGAGAACCTAGGAAGATCACTGAGTGAAGCTCTCAAAAAATTGCTTAGACTGCCGATAGTAGACGAGAAAGCTGTAAAGGAACTGGTCAGGGAACTGCAGAGAGCTCTATTGCAAGCTGACGTAAACGTAAGCCTCGTCCTAAAGATATCTAAGAATGTTGAAGAACGAGCACTCAAAGAAGAACTTCCGCCCGGCATCTCTAGGAGAGAACACCTCATAAAAGTCCTCTACGAAGAACTTACAAAGTTTCTTGGAGAAGAACCTGCGAAAACAACTGTACAACCTGGAAGAACGAGCATCATAATGCTCGTCGGAATTCAGGGAAGCGGCAAGACCACAGGCACGGTTAAGATTGCAAGGTACTATCACAAGAGGGGGCTCAAAACAGGCATAGTCTGCGCTGATACTTTCAGGCCCGGAGCATTCGAACAGCTGGAACAACTTGCAGATAAGGTGGGAATTCCGGTCTATGGTAAAGTAGACGAGAAAGACTCTGAAAAAATCGCCCTGAAAGGCCTTGTGGAATTCAAAGGAGAAGGATGCGATGTAATTCTTATCGACACCGCTGGAAGGCACAAGAATGAGAAAGATTTAATGGATGAGATGCAGGTCCTCGCTCGAAAGCTGAACCCAAACGAAATTGTCCTTGTTATCGATGGAACCATCGGACAACAAGCAATGATTCAAGCTAAAGCATTCAACGAAGCTACGCCAATCGGATCGATCTTCGTAACTAAACTCGACGGATCTGCCCGAGGCGGAGGTGCATTATCGGCAGTCGTCGCCACAGGCGCTAAGATAAAGTTCGTGGGTACTGGTGAAAAAATAGATGACATAGAGCAGTTTGTGCCGGCGGACTTCGTCGGAAGACTTCTAGGAATGGGCGATATTAAAGGGCTCATAGAAAAAGTGAGGGAAGCTGAGATTCAAGTTCCTGAACAAAGGGCTAGAGCCTTCATCGAAGGAAAATTCACTCTAAAGGATCTGTACGAACAGATGGAGGCGCTTCGACGACTTGGTCCTCTTAAGAAACTTTGGAGGATGATGCCGGGTAGCTACAACATTCCAGACGACATGGTTGAAACAGCTGAGAAGAAACTTGACTCTTGGAGGGTGATCATACAATCTATGAGAAGAGAAGAGATCGAAGACCCCAAAATGATAGATTCATCGAGAGCAAGAAGAATAGCCAGAGGATCTGGCAAGGCTGAAAGGGATGTGAAGGAACTCGTAAACCAGTACAGTATGATGAAGAAGATGATGAAGACGTTAAAAAGACGTCAAACGACCATTATGAGGAAGTTCCAGTTCGCAGCCTAGTGCTTGGAAATATGTATATAGGGCACTTCCAGAAATGGATAGAGGTCAAGTTGACATACTCACGTTTTGAATGGTGAATTTGAATGGCTAGGAAGTCCAAAGGCTATCGCTCGAGAACACGCTCCCTATTGCGCAAGAAGCCTCGTGAGAAAGGGAAGGTTGGCTTAAGCAAACTACTCCAAGACTATAATCTTGGAGATAGAGTTTGCATAAGAATAGACCCCGGCGTGCACAAGGGCATGCCCCATCGTAGATTTCAAGGAAAGATCGGTACCATTGTAGAAAGAAGGGGCAGAGCATGCGTCGTAGAGATACTTACGGGAAACGAGAAGAGAAATGTAATAGCTAGACCTGAACACCTTCAGCCTTACGAAGGTGAGGAACACGCCTAGGAAAATTGTAAGCGTAAAAATCATCTCAATCCCTGAAACGAAAAAGATACTTGAAAAGGCAAGCAAAGAAGAGCTTGGGGAATTCCAGAGAAGGACGCTGGAATATGCTAAGAAGTCCTCGAAAGTCAAACCTGAAAAAGCTGGAAAGCTCATAGATGAGCTGGGAAAGAAATTTCAAATCGAGAGGGCAGACGCCATACAGATAGCCAACTGCATGCCTAGGACGATTGAGGAACTCCGTTCAGTGCTCGCTGTCAAGGGAAGGGTTATCGTCAGCACGCGGCTGGAAGAAATCTTGAAGGTCGTGGATGAATACAGAGAAAAATCCTAACCGCTAGTTCTTGATACACAAAAGAAGTGAAACGTAAGGATTAAGAATCACGCATACACAGAAAGACTTGATCATCTCCACGAGACGGTTGACTTGCGGCCCCACATTAGAATTCGGAAAGCAACCATGTCCTATCAATCATTTGAACCAGTTCGCGCGATCCGAGTAGCCTAGATTCTTTATCTAAACCTCAAGAAGAGTGTGCAGATTTTGTTTTAAGAGAATACAAAGGAATGAACCAGTATGAGTGACGCGATGTCGCTGAAGAAATATGAGGAGTATGCTTATGTGCTTGACTATCTACCCTACGGGAGGACCTCCAGCGACAGGCCTAGACATGTTGCTATACCAACAGTTCAAGTCATAGGAGAAAGTTACTTCACACTCTTAGAGGCTGAACTCAAACCAGGCGCGGCAACATCGCCTCATGAAAGAATATATATCGGAAAAGACAGGCGTGAAAAAGTAAGTCGAATAATGGGTAGAATAAACCATGAAGAACTAACAGCAACAGCTAAGGCAGAATTGCAGCCTGTCCTCGAAGAATTGATCAAGAACCAAGAATTGCGGTTCCTAGACTTTTTCAATCAAGCTCAAGCGGTCACACCGAGAATGCACGCCCTTGAACTTCTGCCCGGAATAGGAAAGAAGTCGATGTGGCAAATTGTAAACCAACGTGAAAGAAAGCTCTTCGTCAGTTTTGAAGACATTCGGGAGAGAACAGGCGTATCAGATCCAACGAAGACAATTGCGAGAAGAATCGTTCAAGAACTGAGTGAAGAATCAAAATACAGACTATTCACGAGGACCACGTGATAAGCGTGGAATCTGAGTTCATTGCTCATGGGGTCAGGCCTAGAAAAAAACTTGGTCAACATTTTCTGATCGACCGAAATGTCATGAGAAAGCTGGTCGAGGTCGCAGACCTCGAACCCTCCGATACCGTTTTGGAGATTGGAGCAGGGACAGGATCGCTGACCTCAATGATCGAGAAGCAAGCTGGAAGAGTCATAGCCATAGAAAAAGATCCAGCGCTAGCAAATCTCCTGAGAAGAAAATTCGGCGAAATCAAGAATGTGCAAATAATTGAAGGGGATGTGTTAAAGACACAGCTTCCTAAATTTGATAAAGTCGTTTCGTCTCCGCCATACAACATATCTTCAAAACTAGTTCTCTTGTTGTTAAAGAAGAGTTTTGAGAGATTAGTTCTTATTCTACAAAAAGAATTCGCCGAGCGACTAGTAGCCCAAAGCGGTTCAAGAAACTATGGCAGATTGACTGTTATGGTCGGTCATAAAGCATACACGAGGCTGATAGACACTGTGCCTAGACATGCCTTTTACCCAACTCCCAAAGTGGATTCTGCCATAGTGAAATTGACGCCAAAAGAACCCCGCATCAGAGTCTTTGACGAACAATTGTTTTGCGATTTGGTGCGTGAACTGTTTACTCAAAGAAAAAGAAGGTTGCAGAAAGTGATCCTGCGTTTATTACGGAGGTATGGAGACAAGAGCAACATGTTGCTTCCCGGACTTTCCATTCCCGAGAAACGAGTATATCAGACAAACGTCGAAGAATTCGAGACTCTTGCAAACGAATTATATGATGCCCTGAGGTAGAACGAACGATATCTAGGAGGAAATCTTCTTTGTACATACGAGTAGTCTTGGTAGAACCAGAGTATGAAGGAAACATCGGTTCCATCGCTAGGTTGATGAAGAATTTCGAATTGAACGACGTTTGGCTGGTTAGACCAAAAACCAAACTTGGCGAGACGGCAAGAGCTTATGCTATGCATGCGCAAGAGATTCTGGCAAGCGCTCGCATTGTAGATGACCTACCTCAAGCATTGAAAGGTGTCAGTTATGTAGTTGGAACAACTGCTGTATCAGCGAAACGACCGAGTAATCTCAAGCGAACCTCCATCACGCCGTTCGAATTTGCGAGGATTGTAGCGAGTACCTCGAGAATAGTGGCTCTACTCTTTGGAAGTGAGAGTGCGGGTCTTTCGAATAAGATACTTGGATCTTGCGATCTGACAGTGACGATTCCAGCAAGTTCAAACTATAGGACTTTAAATGTAGCCAATGCAGCTGCCATAGTGTTCTATGAGCTTTTCAAGGCTAGAAGAAACATGGAAACAACCTTCATCGAAGAAGCAAGTAAACAGGATAAAGATCGAATAAAAAGATTCTTCAAGAAACTTTCAGAAGAGACAAGAATTCCATTCTACAAGCAGGTCCTTGCTGAGAAAGCCTTCCGTAACATTGTCGCTCGTACATTAATCTCGCGGAGAGAAGCTTCTCTAATGAGCGGGGTCCTACGAAAGGCAGCGGACGAAATTAGGCGATCTAGGAAACCGGTTCGTAATATCACCTAAAATCTACATTACCTTGGCCGGCCAGACCTCAGAAGCAGCAAACCGTCGAAATGTTCAATGAATTTTTCAGAACTTACAGTCTTCAGATAAGTTGCGAGGAAGAGAGAAGTAGAGTTTTGACTTGTCATGCTGGACAAGCAGTTGCGATCGATGTATTTGAAATCAAAATTAAAATAGATGAGCTGGCATTTACAGCAGCCGAAGAAGGGAACCAATATGAAGGGAAGAAGCTACAGGATGCCCAAAGGCCAACTGTATACGAGAGGGAAGTATATTCATGGTGCTCCGCAGTCGAAGATATCAAAGTTTGTTATGGGAGACGCTAAAGGTAGTTACCAGTTCAAAGTGTCGTTGCTCTCGCAAAATGAGGTGCAGATACGCCACAACGCTCTTGAAGCAGCTAGAATAGCGGCTAACAAGGTCCTGTTTGACAAGTTGGGTGAGACAGGGTACTTGATAAGAGTACGTACTTATCCGCACGTAGTTTTGAGAGAGAACAGGATGATAGCAACTGCTGGAGCTGACCGCCTCCAAGAGGGAATGAGAAGATCTTTCGGTAAGCCTTCGGGAAGAGCAGCTAGGGTAAAGCCGAACCAATCCGTCATAGACATCTATGTGAATGAGCTGGCGTTAGAGCATGCGAAAGAAGCTTTGAGAGTTAGTTCAATGAAGCTGCCGACGCCGTGTAGAATCTCAACTGAGAGAATCGCTGGGAATTAGAAGAATTCATTTTCTAGTTCTACTTCACCTACTCCATTGAAGCTACGTTGTTCTCAAACGAGAGCAAGGGTCTGATCTAGGTCATCTTTTCGAAATAAAGCTTTAATACCCCTACAGTTTCCTGATTACCGAAGATGATTTCAATGTCACGCGCAGAACAACAAAATGCGTTAGTCCTATGGTTCAAAGATGTCGGGAAAGACGACGTAGCGTTGGTCGGCGGCAAATGCGCCAGTCTCGGTGAAATGACCAATGCTGGAATACCTGTTCCTCCAGGCTTCGCTGTAACAGCGTACGCCTACCAGAAGTTCATAACAGACACAGGAATCTCGAAGAAAATTTATGAGACTATCAAAGAGACTGTGAAGGACCTGGGGGATCCCAAACAGTATGAAGCTGCGTCGAAGCAAGTAAGACAGTTGATCGAATCTACTTCTATGCCGAATGAGATCGCTGAAGCCATTAGAAAGGAATACCGCGAACTCTCGAAAAGATCTAACTTATCTCAAGTCTTCGTTGCAGTTCGTTCATCAGCAACCGCTGAAGACCTGCCTGATGCATCCTTCGCCGGACAACAGGAGACGTTTCTAAATGTACGAGGAGAAGACGAACTTCTGCATAGCGTCAGGAAATGTTGGTCCAGTCTGTTTACTCCTAGAGCGATCTTCTACAGAACGGAGAAAGGTTTCCCTCATGAAAAGGTCTTCATAAGTGTAGCGGTCCAGAAGATGGTGAACTCCAAGGCTGCTGGAGTCATATTCACGCTCGACCCGGTAACTGGCGATCGAGGTAAAATAGTTATGGAGGCTGGCTGGGGCTTAGGAGAGAGCGTCGTTTCAGGTTCAACAAGGCCGGACAGTTTTGTCGTCGATAAGAATACTCTGCAGGTAATCGGTAAAGATATTGCAAAGAAGACGATCGAATATGTTAGAGATATCAAAACAGGCAAGACTATTCACGCAGAAGTTTCAGTTCAGAGACAAAGCCTCTCTTCCATAACTCAGGATGAAGTTAAACGTTTGGCCGAACTAGCCAAGAAGATCGAGGAACACTACGGGAAAGCGCAAGATATAGAGTTCGCTGTGGATAGGGACCTAAAGTTCCCGGAAAATGTATACATAGTCCAGTCTCGACCTGAAACTGTCTGGAGCCTCAAAGAAGCTCCTCAAAAAATTGAAGTCTCGAAACCGACGGTCGAACGCGTGGCAGTGATAAAGGGACTGCCAGCCAGCCCCGGATATCATGCAGGAAAAGCCAAGATAGTAACGACCTTAGAAGATGCTGGCAAGCAGATGAAGAATGGGGACATCCTTGTCACTAAAATGACGAACCCTGATTGGGTTCCCTACATGAGAGTGGCTGGATCTATAGTGACAGACGAAGGCGGAGTAACCTGCCACGCAGCCATAGTAAGCAGAGAACTTGGGATACCTTGCATTGTCGGCACAAGAGAAGCTACAAGAGTTTTGGTCAGCGGCAATGACTACACTGTTGACTCGAAGTCTGGAGTCGTATACGAGGGTATAATTGAGGGGATAACGAGAACTGCTATGGCACCGTTTGCAATGGGCAATGTTTCTGCTCCAGCAGCTATGCCGACGTTCGTGCCGACGGCAACGAAGATCTACGTGAACCTCTCGATCCCCGAAGTTGCCAAGAAAGTGTTTGATGAATCACAGCCCGATGGCGTCGGACTTCTTCGTGCTGAACATCTCATGCTTTCTGTTGGCAAACATCCGAGACTTCTCATCGAAGAAGGTGGAGCCCAAAAGATGATAGATGCCTTCGCTGAGGGAATTCGCAAAGTCGCTGAAGCATTCTTTCCTAGACCGATCGTATACAGGTTCCTAGACTTCAAGCCTGATGAATTCTTGGGGATGCCCGGTGGAGAGAAATATGAGAGAGAAGCAGGTCACGTCGGCCCTAACCCTTTGATAGGATACAGAGGCTGTTTTAGATATGTTAAGGAACCCGATGTCTTTAGACTCGAATGCCAAGCCATAAAGAAAGTTCGAAACGAGTATGGTCTCAAGAATGTGTGGGTTATGTTGCCGTTCGTGAGAACCGTTGAGGAGTTCTCAAATGCAAAGAGGATTATGGATGAAGAGGGATTAAGGCGAACAGCGGACTTCAAGCTTTGGATTATGGTCGAAGTACCGAGCACGTGTTTCTTGGTCGACAAGTTCATAGAAGAAGGAATCGACGGAATATCATTCGGAACGAATGATTTGACCATGCTAATCTTGGGAATAGATAGGGATGACGCTTCAATACAAGAGATATACGATGAAAGGAATCTAGCTGTTCTTAGGGCGATGAGCTACGTGATAAGAGTCTGCCGTGAACACGATGTCACTGTATCGGTGTGCGGCCAAGCGCCATCGAACTATCCAGAGATCGTTGAATTCTTGGTTCGAGAAGGCGCTACAAGCATGAGCGTAAATCCTGACAAGGTCATAGAGACAAGATTGATGGTCGCAAGCATTGAGAGGAAACTGCTCCTCGAAGAACTACGTAAAGCCAGGGAGAGCCAAAGCAAAACGAAATCCTTCTTCAAACCCGCTTGGGCAAAAGAGCTGGATTGAATCTAAGCATTCCGTAGTGCCGTCTATCTTTTGACCCTACCAGACATTGAAGACATCGTCGATTTCATTACGTCAAACTACTCAAACGCAAAGAAGATTGTCGAAATCGGAGTAGGCAACCTCCCTTCAGTGGCGATTCCTGTTAAGAAGAGACTCGCGTCAACCACTATTATCGTTGTTGATATTGATGGGGCAAAGATAAGGGAGATCGAACAGGAACATCCTGAACTAGTTGCGATGAAAGATGACGTATTTCGTCCTGAATACGCAATCTATCGCGGAGCTTCGCTTATCTATGCGATTAGACCTCCGCCGGAATTGATTCCGGCCATCAGCAATCTATCAATGACTGTGAATGCGGATGTCCTAATACGCCCATTGTCCAGTGAAGAAACTGGTTTCAACTTCTCAGCGAAGTGGAAGTTTGTGAGACATAATAAGGCGACTTTGTACTGGCTAAAGGTATCCCAATGAAAGAGCAGGGTTTTGTGAATACCCGCATTTTTAACAGTCCTCGTTGACATCATTAATGTAGAGCACTATGACCGAAGCAGCTAATCGAACAATTTCTTTCGATCTCGAAGAGAATAGGCTAATTGAAGAAGTCAAAAAGCAACAGGCAAAGCGTATTCTCATTCAACTTCCGAACGGTCTGAAGTCGAAAGGCGCATATTTGTCAAAACTAATTGAAGACCAGACTGGCGCAACTGTGTTCATCTCTTCGAAGCCTTGTTACGGTGGTTGCGATCTTGCTCTCTGCGCGGCCAAAGCCATCAAGGCAGATCTAGTAGTTCATTATGGACATGCGCTATTCATGACGCAAAACGAAATCTCGGTCATCTATCTTTTTGCAAAGGCAACACTCGATTTGACGCAAATATTGAAGAAAGTCCGAACATTTCTTGGGCGGTCGAAAAAGATAGGCATTGGAACAACAGTTCAACATCTGCATGCATTAGAGGATTTTAAACGCTCACTAGAGGACCAAGGATACACCGTAATAATTCCATCTGAAGGAAAAAACACCAAACTCAAAGGACAGATAATAGGATGCGACTACAGCTCACTGAAGCGTATTTCCGAGAAGGTCGACCTATTCCTGATAATAGGGAGCCTCTTCCACGGTCTTGGAGCCGCATTAACACTAGACAAACCAGTTATTCTAGCCGATCCCTACTCTAATTCTGTCTCAAACATGGAACCCTACAAGAGAAAAATCCTCAAGCAACGTTATGCTTTCATAGAGAAAGCCAAGAACGCAAAGGTTTTCGGCTTGCTTCTGAGTACAAAAACTGGTCAATTGAACGTGAACGTTGCATTAGCCCTACGGGAACTTCTCGGGAAGGCGGGTAAAACAGTTATAATGTTGGTCGACGAAGAGATTGTTCCCGAATATCTGACCAATTTCACAGATGTCGAGGTCTTCGTTGACATGGCTTGCCCTAGGCTCGCTACAGACGATCCCAGCAGATTCGGAAAGCCTATATTGACTCCGCTTGAAGCTATGGCGATTGCTAACAAAACTAACTGGAATGATTTGATAGCGAGAGGGTTCTTCTAGCGTCTAATCGATTGTCTAAGAATTGCATCAATAATCCGGAGGCTTCACGAAGGCCTTGAGGAAGAAGAGACTCGAAATACTGCTAAGCAAACTGAAATCACTCCAGTCTCCTAAAAGGGACCTAGAGCAATATTCTATCCCAGCGAACTTGGCTGCAGAGATGCTGTATATCGCGGACTCAATCTACGATGATCTCCATGGGAAGACTGTTCTTGACTTAGGAACTGGCGCTGGTCGCTTGGCCATTGGAGCTCAACTGTTAGGAGCCAAGCGGGTTGTGGGAGTTGACGTGGATCCTTCAGCTATCACAATCGCAAGGAGTAATGGAGTTGAGTTAGGGGTCAAAATTGAATGGGTAATCGCAGACATCGAGGCAATTAGAGGATCCTTCGACACGGTCATCATGAACCCTCCTTTCGGAACCAGAATTCGACATAAAGACAGAGTCTTTTTATCGAAGGCGTTAGATGTCGGCAAAGTTGTATATTCTTTGCATAAACGTTCTACAAGACGATACTTGCTAGATTTCATAGCTTCGAGGAACAGGATAGTTCATGGCCTGTTCGAATTTGACCTTGAGATCCCCCATATGTTCGATTTTCACGAGGAAGAAAAGTACTCAGTGGAGGTTGACCTCTATAGAATCTTGCTTCGTTCCAGAATTTCTAGATAGATCCGCGATATGCTTCATATTCGATCCCATCTAAGCACAGTAGAGTATATTAGTCCCGACGACTCTTCTAAGAGATACCACATCGAAGATAGATGCGTGAAGCATTCAATTGGCGAACATGGCTTATCCTAGAGGATGATGAAACGATGCCAGGAAGAATTAAGGAAAGTGGGCAACTGGTAGTTCCAGGCGAAAAGTTAGGTGTCGTAGAGGAGTTCAGCCCTGGGCAAGGAGCATATGAGGAAAATGGAACAATATACGCTCAATTGGTAGGACACACTCTTGTAGATCTATCAAAGAAAATCGTTTCTGTGCATTCTAGAGTCAGGACCCCGATCGTTCCAACCGAAGGGGCTACTGTGCTAGGCGTCGTTACGAATGCTCAGGGAAGAGTTGCCACAGTGAACATTGTCAAGATTGACGAGCATGTTCTCCAAACACCGTTCGTCGGAGTGCTTCACATCTCATCATCAAGTCCTCGGTACGAGAGGGATATGGTGGATGTATGCAAGGCCCTCGATATCGTTAGAGCCAGAGTTGTGAACGTTAAGAATAGAGATCCTCAACTGACTACGATCGGAAGAGGACTTGGAGTTGTAAAGGCATTTTGCTCAAGATGCGGGCATGTTCTAATTCGGAAAGGTCATGCATTGCAGTGCGAGAGCTGCAGGAATATTGAGAGAAGAAAGATAGCAGAAGATTATGGACGAAATTCAGCCTAGGAGTAGAGCCTTTGAAAGTAAAGGTTTTGAAGAGAGCGAAGAATGAGTTGAAGTTCGAAATAGAGGGAGAAGGCCATACTTTTTGCAATTTGCTGCAGAACGTCCTGTTAGAAGACAAGGATGTTGAGATCGCCGGCTATGATTTACCGCACCCATTGTCATCCGCTCCGATAATTTACATCAGAATGAAAGGAGAAAAGACGCCTGAGAAGACGTTGATGAGAGCCTTAGACAAGATTAAAGATCGGACAGATGATTTCCTGATGAAGTTTAACGAGGCAGTAGGAAAGACTGCATGACCTATGAAAAAATAGCAAAATTGTTAATGGACAGGAAACTCGCTCGACTTGGGGACTCTTACGTAAACTTCATATTTTCACTAGCGTTGACTCGAGCAAGGCAGGAGCCTCAGGGAGCAAGAGTGAGTGACCAGGTTCTGGCTGAGGCTGCTGCTAAGACTGGACTGCGAAAATTGCTTCCTAGGAGAGTAAAGAGAAACGACGTCGCGAACTCTGTCGAGTCTCTCCTCGTATATGGGTGGCTAAATGGCATCATAAGTCTAGAACAATCAGCTCGAATCTTGGAGAAGAATATTCAAACTCCATCTGATGCCGTTGCTAATCTCGCTGAAGAGATTCTGTGCAGAATTGAGGGGAAAGCCAATCTTGGAGTTGAAGACAGTAAAGAGAGAAATCCGCATAGTAGGAGTTGATGATGCCCCTCTGGCTACCCAGAGAGCAAAGCGAGTGGACGTCTTCGGAGTCGTATACAGAGGCGGCTACTGGTTTGACGGTTTAATGAGAACTGACGTTGAAGTTGACGGAGTTGACGCTACTGAAAGAATAGCTCAAATGATTTTGATATCTCGCCATTTTAAACAGCTCCGAGTCACAATGCTACATGGGCTAACATTTGCCGGGATGAACATGGTAAATCTGAAAACCCTCTATGACATGACAGAATTGCCAACCATAGTAGTGACGGATAGGAAGCCCAGAATAGCAGACTTTGAAGAAGCAATCGAGAAACTCGAGAATTCCGAATTCAGGAAGACGGCATTAAACGTTGCTGGTGAAATAACCCAGATAAGAACTAAGCCGAACGCCAAGCCCATCTACGTGCAATTTATAGGCTTGAAACTTGACCAATTGAAGGAAGTCATGAATGTCTCGTGTACAAGAAGTAGATTGCCTGAACCAATAAGGGTCGCCCATCTGGTCGCCTCGACCGGAGAGATTCCAAAAAGATTAAATTCATCCCGTTGCAAGAGCCAGTAGGCGGTTGGTTCAAAGATGCGATTCTGCCCAAAATGCGGAACTACCCTTATGCCAGCAAAGAAAGAGCGAAGAGTAGTTCTGAGATGCCCGAAATGCAATTATGTTACCAAGAAATCTACGAAGGCCGTGTCGAAGATCAGGCAAGAGAAAGAGAAGATAGTGGTCATAGGGAAGGAGGAACAGAAGATAAGGACGCTGCCGAAGACTAGGGCAGAATGCCCGAAGTGCGGACATAACGAGGCGTTCTATTGGATAGTTCAGACAAGAGGCGCCGATGAGTCATCAACTCAATTCTTTAGATGCATCCGATGCGGAGCAACTTGGCGGGAAACCTCGTAGTATCATATCATCAATTCTTTAAGATAGCCTTAAGGCATAAATCGCAAATTTGACCATTGTAGGGAGTGAAAAGAGCTACAGAAGGATGGGAACAAGATAGAAAGGTGAATAGAAAAATGTTTAAGGCCACCGTAAGTGACGCTCGACTTTGGAAGAACCTTCTTGGAGCCATATCCACCCTTATCGAGGAAGCTGACTTCAATGTTACTTTGGACGGCGTGAAGTTGCGTTCCATGGACCCTTCACATGTTGCCATGGTCGACTTTGAATGGCCAAAAGCCGCCTTTGAAGAATACGATTGCAGTCAATCAACAAAGATCAAGGTCAACTTGGCGAGTATGCTAAAACTCTTGAAACGAGTCAAGAGCGAAGAGACGTTAGAATTGACTTACGACGAAAATACAAAGAAGTTGAACATAGCACTAAAAGGAAAAATAAAGAAGAACTTTACCATGCCTACCTTGGAGCCGTCTGAAGAGGAAGTTCCAACTCCTAAGATTGCGTTCAATTCAAGACTGAAGATTACCAGCTCCAGCTTAAAGGAGATAATTGAAGACACTCAAGCAGTAAGCGACAGTATGATACTTGAGACCACGCCTGAGAAAGTAGTAGTGAAAGCAGCCGCTGAACTGAGCAGTGCCACAATCGAGCTGGACAAAGGAAGTGAAGCTCTA
>Ga0315308_1000993_pt1 | contig 16307 bp, 16 predicted proteins | sample TDP3_MG_FD_203078 | JGI IMG/M metagenome (GOLD analysis project Ga0315308, IMG submission 203078) | Freshwater sediment microbial communities from Lake Towuti, South Sulawesi, Indonesia - TDP3 | ecosystem: Environmental > Aquatic > Freshwater > Lake > Sediment | place: Indonesia: South Sulawesi... | reverse complement strand
GATACCCCCACCAACCCTCGACCAAATCAAAGAAGCAATTCGACTTGCTTGTCAGATCTACCTCGCTGAGGGGATAACAAGCACCCAAGAGGCGGGCGTCGGGCCCGAGGAGATCAGAGCGTTCATCGAGATGCAGAAGAGCGGCGATCTACCCATCAAAGTCTACATGATGCTGAAAGTCGACTACCTCAAAGACATCCTCAAACTTGGGATCTACAGTGGATTTGGAAATGACAGGCTGAAGATTGGGCCGATAAAGATCTTCATGGACGGGAGCATGGGAGGAAGAACTGCTGCTCTTTACTCGCCATATGAGAATGACTCGAGCGCGTACGGGATACTCCGTCAAAGTCAGGAGGAGTTAGACGAACAGGTCAAAGTGTCACACGGCGCAGGCTTCCAAGTTGCAATACACGCGATCGGCGACAGAGCAATCGACATGACTATCAACGCGATAGAGCGTGCGCTGAAAGAGAATCCGCGGGGAAATCACCGTCACCGAATTGAACACTGTGGACTCGCCACCCCACAACTGCGAAAGAGGATCAGAGATCTCGGAATAGTGGCAGTACCGCAACCGACGTTCATATACGCTCTCGGCGACAGCTTCGAGGCGAACCTTGGCGTTGAAAGGATGGGATCGACCTATCCAATGAGATCCTTCATAGATGATAGGATCTTGGTGGCCGCGAGCTCTGATAGGCCAGTAGTCATCGGCTCGCCCTTGGTTGGAATCTGGAGTGCCGTGAACAGACAGACCGCGAATGGCAATACCTTGGCCCCTGAACAGAGGATCTCCGCGTCAGAGGCGATCAGACTCTACACAATAAATAGTGCCTACGCTTCGTTCGAGGAGGATAAGAAAGGCAGCATAGAGCCTGGGAAAGCAGCGGATCTAGCTATAATCTCATCAAGCCCTGTGGACGTCCCATCAGAGAGAATAAGGGATCTGAAGGTCGAGACGACCATAGTCGATGGAAAGGTGATGTATCAGGCATCAGCCTGACTTGACAATCTGTTCTAGTACTCCACCTGGACAGACGCCATGACCGCGAGGAGTCTTCTAAAGGCTTTCCCGAACTTTATGATCGCCCCCATACTGCCTAGGAGACGCATCTGACGTGTCATGATTGCCGTGGCGCCATCGATTTCGCCCTTGTTGACTCCCATCCAGATGTTGTACGGTCCTTCGAGGGTGAAGTCCGTCTTTTCACCCGCAACGGTCTCTCTGATCTCCACAACTTTTCCGTCTGCGAACTTCATGAATATAGGAGGCAACTCCTCCAACCGATCCGTCACGCGATATGTGAACGTGGCATTGAATCCTTTGGCACCTGTGAGGAATTCAGCATCAGCGTTCGCGACATCTTGAACCCTCTTGAAGAAGTCCAGACTGCAGAACTTGACCATCCCGATTCATCCTCTGGAATAGAGGAATATGCCCCCTAAGCTGAGAGAAGGCATTAAATAGTTGCGGTCCAAGACTGGTGCGACCATTCTCCCAGGCTAGGACGAAAATGAGTGAAAATCGTCGTCCCATAGACAGCATTCTTCATCCGTCCAGCTTGGCAGTCGTTGGAGCATCTAAAGACCCCTTCAAATGGGGGCATATGCTCTTGGCTGCGATCATGAAAGGGGGCTACAGAGGCCAGATTTATCCCATCAATCCAACGGTCGACGAAGTGGAAGGACTCAGATGCTATCCGAGCATCACGGATGTACCTGGCCCTGTTGACCTTGCAGTTGTCGTCGTTCCAAGCCGCGCCGTTCCGCAGATAATGCGTGAATGCGCTCAAAAGAAGGTGCCGGGAGCCGTCATCATAACCTCAGGTTTTGGAGAGACAGGAGAGGAGGGTAGGAGGCTCCAGCAAGAAATAGTCAAGATAGCTCACGAAGGAAACGTCCGGTTTATCGGGCCGAACTGTATGGGCGTATGCAGCTCCCCGGCCAAGCTCAGCGCCCTGATGATTCCCTTCCTTCATGCGAAAGGAGAGGTGGCCTTCATCTCTCAGAGCGGCGGATACGGTATGCAGCTCTACCTCAGAGCGCAAAACGTAGGCGTCGGCATATCGAAATTCATCAGCTCAGGAAACGAGGCCGATCTAGACTGTGTCGACTATCTGCGGTACTTTGCGGAGGACGAGGACATCAGACTCATCGCTTTGTACATCGAAGGAATAAAGAACGGCAGGAAATTCTTCGAGGCGGCCCGCGGAGTATCGAAGATCAAGCCTATAGTCGTCATCAAGGTTGGAACAACGGATGTCGGAAGCAAAGCCGCCTCGTCTCACACAGGCGCTCTCGCCGGGTCGGATAGAATCTACACCGCCGCCTTCAGGCAATCAGGCGTGGTCAGAACTTCAAACGCTGAAGAGATGTTCGACGCAATCAAAGCCCTGCTGTACTGCCCACTCCCAAAGCGAGAAAGAATCGCAGTTATCACGAACTCTGGAGGAGTTGGTGTCGAGACTGCGGACGCCTGCGTTCAACTGGGAATGTGCCTTCCAACCCTGACACGAGAGAGTCAGGTGAAGATAATGGAGGTCATACCACCTTTTGGAAACCCAAGAAACCCGGTCGATCTGACAGCATCTCTCAACATGGAAGCGTTTCTCAAAGTCCCTGACATCGTCTTGCAAGACGAAAATGTCGATGGCGTGATCACACTGGGCCTGGGAGTATCAATAATCCACGCGATGTTCCCGGATACCCCGCGGGAGGCTTTCTTGGGAATAATCAAGGGACTCAACGATCAGCTCGTCAAGACCTACAAGAAGTACGACAAGCCGGTATTGGTGATAAATCCGGCAGCGGACATGGAAGTGGAGGCGGCTAAGCTTCTCGAAGACAATGGCATACCTGTCTACGTGACCCCGAGTCGCGCTGCAAGAGCTATGGCTGCTCTGCTTGAATACAAACGCTACCGAGAAGCGGCTGTCTAGCACAACATGTTGTTGGAGAGTCGTCACTTTTTGAAGAGAGACAGAGTCGACGGAACGAAGAGGGCATACGCCCTCTGGTTCAGCTACATCCTCTCCGCTTCGAGAGAACTCGGCAGCGACAAGACTGTGGATCTGATCGCAAAGGTGGCCAATAGACGGGGCAGAGCTGACGGTGCCGAACTGAAAGAGAAGCTTGGAATCAGGGGTGACGATCTCAACTCCACCTTGAAGGTCTACGAAAAGTTCTTGTCTGACTCCGGCGCGGAAGTCAAGACCTTGTGTGCCGAAGAGACCAAGGCGATAATAAAGATCGATTGTTGCCCCATATTCGAAGGTTTCCGCAGCGCTGGAATGACCTGCGACTGGCTTACAGAAACTATGTGCAAGACCCTTACTCTCCCATTGCTGCAGGCGATAGTGAACGAAGTGAACCCAAGCCTCAAAATTAGAATAAGGAAGTATAGGAGCTCTCCCGAAGATTTCTGCTTGGAAGAGCTCTCTTCCTAATACAGTATCGATCGTCACAGGTTGGAATATGGCTATAAGGCACCCTCTCGTCTGAGTCTTTCGACTTCTTCTTTCGAGTAACCGAGGAGCCCCGTCAGTATCTCCTCTGTATGTTGGCCGAGCATGGGAGCGGGGACGCTCGGGGCTATCGTGGTCTCTGAGAACTTCACAGGGAAGTTCGGCATTCTAGTCTTGCCTGATTGAGGGTGATCTATCTCAGCAATCATCCCTCTAGCTATCACATGTGGGTCTTCGAACACCTGGTCCACACCGAGCACAGGCGCCACTGGAACCCTCGCTTCAACGAGCCTATCCACAACCTCTTTGGTCCGCCTGGCTTTGGCCCAGTCTCTCACAATATCTCGGCTATCTATCTTCTCGACTGCAAGCGCCTTCGTTAGTCTCTCGAGTATATCTCCCATTGGGGCTCCTATCACGACATATCCGTCTGCCGATTCGAACATTCCATAGATGCCGGTGAAGTACTTCTTGTAGGTGTCAACTGGTTTCTCGCCGGTCAAAGTATGCAGTACGATTGAAGGAATCATGGCTATCATCGTATCGCTCTGGGCCACATCTATCATTTGGCCAACGCCCGTAGTTCTTCGCGCGTAGAGAGCCGCCAGTATGCTAATGTCCGCGAAGAGCGCGGGAATTAGGTCTCCGATCGCTTCTTCGGTGTGAATCGGAGGCCCCTTTGGATCATTCCTCTCGCCGGTCAGGCTCATTATACCGCACATCGCTTGAGCAGTTATATCGAAAGAAAGCCTCGCAGCATAGGGGCCCGTCTGCCCAAAGCCTGAGAGGGACGCATAGATCAGCCTCGGGTTTATTTTCCTCAGCTCGTCGTATCCCAGCCCGAGCCGATCCATCGCTCCAGGACTGTAGCTTTGAACCAAAACATCCGAGATCCGGACCAGATCTTCGAATATCTTGATACCTGACTCGTGCTTGAGATTGAGAGTCATGCCCTTCTTGCCTCTATTCAGATAGACGAAGTAGGGGCTAGCTCCATTGACCAACGGAGGAAAGAATCTGTTCATTTCTCCCCAAGGCGGCTCGATCTTGATTACCTCGGCGCCCATGTCGCCGAGCAACATGGTACAGAAAGGACCAAACCAATAATGAGTCAGATCGAGGATTCTGATTCTGTCCAGAATCTTTGGCATTTTTCCCGAGCTCCAATCCGTTGTGATCGAGGTAACGGACAGTGATTTTATGAATGATTTATAAGGTTTCCAGAAGTCTGGTTGTCGGCAGCAGAAGAAGACAGATTCCGAACTGGATTCGAAGACGGACTGAGCGCTATCTTCAAACTGGTCGAAATGTGCTTCGTCATGCAGTTGATCCATTAGGCGAATGCATCTAGCCATCATCACCAAGGGAATGAAACTGACTACGCTTGAAGCCTAGGCAAATTGGAAAGGCTTATCCCAAAATCAGACGTGATAGCGTGAGAAGGACCGCCGGTGACGTATTTGCCACATCTACACATAGCCTCCGAGGATGACGTGAGAAAAGGCAAGACCACTGACATATACTTCGTCAGAACCAAGCAGATACTCGACGCAAAGGGACTTTCCGACAGACGCGTCGTGGCCGAAGTCACCCCCAGCAGCCTGCCCGAGAACTGGCGCTGGGCAGTTCTCTGTGGAATCGAAGAGGAAATGGCGCTTTTCGAAGGAAGAAATGTCGACATCTACGCGATGCCTGAAGGCACTATCATCAGACAGAAAGACCACCGACACATCCGAGAGCCGGTCATAGTGATTGATGGACCATACGGCGAGTTCTGCGAGCTTGAAACTCCGCTACTGGGACTCATCTGCCAAGCTTCAGGTATTGCCACGATGGCCGCTCGAGTGAGGAAGGCAGCTGGCAAGAAGCTGCTGGTTTCATTCGGTATAAGACGTGCACATCCAGCACTGTCGCCCATGATAGACAGAGCAGCGTACATAGGCGGATTTGACGGCGTGTCCAGCCTGAAGGGCGCCGAAATCATAGGAAAGGACCCAACTGGGACCATGCCTCACGCGCTTATACTGGTCATGGGAGACCAAGTCGCCGCTTGGAAAGCATTTGATGAGGTCATGCCGCCAGAAATTCCACGTATAGCCCTAGTGGACACGCTCTATGATGAGAAAATCGAAGCGATTTTGGCCGCTGAGGCCCTGGGATCAAGACTGGACGGGGTTAGGCTTGATACGCCTAGTTCGAGACGGGGGGACTTCGCTGAAATCGCAAGAGAGGTCAGGTGGGAACTCGACGTTCGAGGATTCGACAGAGTGAAGATAGTGGCCTCTGGAGGATTCGACGAGGTTAAGATATTGGAGCTGGGCGATGCACCAGTGGATGGATTCGGCGTTGGAACCTCGATAAGCAACGCGCCGACAGTCGACTTTGCCATGGATATCGTGGAGATTGAGGGCAGACCAATCGCCAAACGCGGAAAGCTCGGAGGAAGAAAACAAGTTCACAGGTGCACGAATTGCTTCGTGGACGTCGTTGCACTCTCGCGGGCTAAGCCGCCGATTTGCCCGAAATGCAGAGGTCGAATGACATCCTTGCTCAAACCATTGATGAAGGCCGGGAAACTTGCCACGAAGATTCCTAGTCCAGATGAAATACGCGAGAGCGTTCTTCAACAGCTAGAGAATGTAAATTTGTAGACTAAGCGCTCATAGGACGAATTCGACTATTCGTCTTCTCGCGGGCAAGGATACATTGAGGACACGTGTCTCGCCAATCGTAGCCTCAACTTCCTGCGATGAATGCACGTGTCCGTGAACCCAGACCTCTGGTCGGTAAGATATCATGATTGGCTCATATTTTTTAGATGCCAGTTCGGGCTAAATACGCTCGTCCTCTCCCACCAATGTCAGGTAGGTTGGAGAGTAGTGTGTTAGCACGATCTTGCGCTGAGATTCACATTTTTCGAGGATTTCTCGCAATCTGTGCAGCCTTTCTGCATGCTCTCTCCAGACGTTCTTCACGTATCGCCTTTGCCAAAACGTCGGCCTATCCAAGGAACCCCTAGATCCGATGAGATCGATCGAGCCCCTATCATCGTGAAGCGTTAATTTCTCGTCTCGCACCCATCTTATCTCATGGACTTTAAGATACTCGTCTTCGCTCTCGGCATACTCCTCATTTCCGAAGCAAGCGAAGACATCCCCTTTGAATGCCTTCCGAATGGTCGAGACCACGGCAGGCATCATCGGAAGATTGTTTCTCAAAACGAGATCTCCCGCGAGAAGCATTACGTCTCCTCCGTGGCAATTATTCAGCGCCTCTCGAAACATATCTAGGTACTTCGGCGCATGGACATCACCCGTCGCTAGAACATGCAAAGGTCTCACGCTAACCCGAATCACTGCAGCTACTAGACAGACCGTCACGAAACATCTCTGATCGATTCAATACATGAAATAAGGCCATATCATTCTGACACCAATGAAGACTAGGAACAGACTGAAAATCCTTTGAAGCATCGCTGGTCTCAATCTCCTCGCGAGGGAGGCTCCAATCTGGCTTCCGCCAACAATACCGAGCGATAGTGCCGCAGCGTACTCGGGAAGAACATGGTTCAACGCCACATGAGTCACAGCGCCCGATATTGAAGTGAATATCATCATAAACATAGAGGTTGCCACCGAGACATGCATGGGTATTCCCATAACTAGGTTCATCACTGGGACCATAACGGCTCCACCGCCAACTCCGAATAAGCCGGACGCCAGCCCTCCAAAGAAGCTCAGTCCAACCCCTAACGGAATGTCAACGAAGAAACTGAATTGATTTCGACTCGCGTCTACTAGAACCCGATGCCACCTTAGAACGCCTGTCCTCGGATCTGATGCCATGGCTTTTCTCTCTCTCATGAAGAGCATTCGCAGGGCAACGAAGACCAGGAAAGCCCCGAAGAGAGCGGCCAATAGTCCGGATGAGATTAATCTTGTAAGATAAGCGCCGATTATCGCTCCTGGAACCGTCCCAAGCGCAAGCGTGGCCCCAACTCTGTAGTCAATTCTCCGTTGCCTGTAATAGGCGAATGAGGAAGCTATCGCGTTGACCACGATCACTGCGGAGCTTGTTCCTACTGCCTGTTGAGTGATGACGGAATAGAGGAGGGTGAGAATGGGGACCATGAGGAATCCTCCTCCCACCCCTATCATGGATGAGACTGTTCCTACGAAGAGTGCGATGATCGTCAGAGCCGCTGCGTCGGCAAGAAGCAAGGTATCACCGGATTCTGACGAGAAGGAGGCCGCGCCTATTTATGAGTTATCTGATGGAAACGGTTGAAGGTAAACCATAGCTAGATATTCCTTGTAGCACTTAGATGTTGATGTATCTAGATTACAAAAACTTAAGGGAGTAGACGGACAAGCAAGCAATCGGAGAGACTAGGGGTCATGAGACGCTCCATCGCAATCGGATTAATCGTTCTGTTTCTGGTCTACACGATCGTGACCGCCATGTTCGTGCAAGATATAGTCATGATAGCAATGATCGCCTTCGGAGGAGGCCTAGCTGTAGGACTCGCCCGACTCTATAGGAAGAAGAAAACCTGACCTGAAAATCGACTCGGATTGAAGTTCACTGCTTGGTTCCACATCTCGTGCAATAGGACGCCTCTCTTGACAGTTGGAGTCCGCACCTCGGACAAAACTTGGCCTCATGGCCGGTGGCAGATTTGGATTCTGGAATCTGGAACACAATCCTCTCTGATACTACTGTGGTTCCAGCGATGCGGTCGCTGAACTTTTGGTTTGAATCGCCTTTGGTTCCCAGCCCGATCAACAAGTCGATCAGTAGGAGGGCCCAGTGTATTTTGCTCACATTTCTGATGAACGCCTTTTCGACGTTTGGATTCCTGCCGTCAAGTGTTACAACCTTCAGCCCCATTATTCGCTTGCCGATCGTCGCGCCATAGGCTGATTCCATAAAGACGAAGTAGAAGATCGAGAGTATACCGAACATTAAGGGAGCACCCAATAAGATCATTGGAACGTCGAATAAGGCAGGCAATGTCACAATCGCGGCGATGATTCCAACGATGATCCCTAAGAGCACAGAATCTATGAGGAGGGCCATGATTCGGTTAAGCCAGTGAGTTTGCAGTTTACGATCGTTTCCGATGCGGTCGAGGTTGGAAGCCAACGCAGGTTCCCTTGGTTTTTCCAACCCAGCTGATCTAATAAGCCTTGGCATATACTTGGCAGGAAGAAAACTCTGTTCTTTGCTACACGTGCTTTTCTAGGTCGACTAGCCTTTGAAGTTCATCCATCTTGCTGAGATGATGCCGAACTATGCTGTTCTCAAGCTCCTCTTCCAAGAGCTTGAATACGTCCTGATGGATTCTAATGAAGTTCGAGTCTTCTGGATCTCTGGGCCTCTTCAGGCCGACGGAGATTATCTTCTTGACTTTGCCTGGGCGAGCGCTCATTACAATGATTCTGTCTGCGAGTTCAATTGCTTCTGGAAGGCTGTGAGTCACCAATACAAATGTCTTCTCGGTGTCATCGTATATCTCCGCCATCTCCCCCCTAAGCATCTGAGCCGTGAACTCGTCCACGGAACTGAAGGCCTCATCCATTAGAATCACGGAAGGGTTGACCGCCAGTGCCCTCGCTATGCCAACTCGCTGTTTCATACCGCCTGAAAGCTGCCTGGGATACCGGCGTTCGTGACCTCGAAGGCCAACGGCTTCTATGAGCTCCATGGCTATTTTCTCGCGTTGCTCTTTTGACAGTTTGTAAGCCTCCAAGCCCAGTTCCACATTTTCAAGAACTGTTCTCCAAGGATAGAGCGCAAAGTTCTGGAAAACCATACTGACCTTGTGAACTGGTTTGGACATTATCTCTCCGTGAAACTTGACGCATCCTGATGATGGCTTGTCTAACCCCGCAAGGAGTCTCAGCAGAGTCGATTTTCCGCAGCCGCTTGGCCCGACGATCGAGACGAATTCGCGGTCACGGAGATCAAATGAGACATCTCGCAGTGCAGGCAAGTCGCCGTCGCAGCCAGCAAACTCTTTTGAGACGTCGATGACTTCCATCTGAACAGTCATCTAAGCCCACCTGCGGATCTTTGATTCGAGATAGCCAAAGAGCAGTCGGTCCGCAGTTACGGCTATGCAGCCGATCACCATTATTCCTGCGAGAGCGTACTCCATCTTCGGAAACTCGGTGCTCATCATCCTATTGATGAACGACCCGATTCCCGAGACACCAGCAAAGATCTCTATTGCAAGAACAATCTCCCAGACAAAGTCGAATGAGATTCTGAGGCCCGAAATGATGTAGGGAGATATGGCTGGGAGAATCATCTTCATGAATGTATCCACGCGGTCTTTTCCAAAAATCCTAGAGACGTGAAAATATTCGATGGGAATTGCTTTCACGCCACCTCTGACTGTGAAATAGATGGGGAAGAAAGCGCAGATGCTACTCATGAGAATCGCGACGGCGTCACCTGGCCCAAGGAAATGCGCAAACAGTGGAATGAGAGCGAGGTCCGGCAGACTCCCCGCCAACATGATCAACGGTGTCACAACATTATCCGTCTTCTCTCTAAGCCCAGTCGCCAATGCCACTGGAACGGCTATAAGGAGCGCCAGAATGATCCCTGTCGACAGGTTCAGGAAAGTCCGCAGAACAATAACAAGGAAGCTCGGCTCAGAGAGGCAACAGAAGAGAGTCGCCACCACCTCAGAGGGCGGAGGTACGTTACCTCCTTCGAGAAAGATTCTGGAAGTCGCTTCCCAGAAGACAAAGATGCCCACCATTGGTATGAGGAACAGGAACCGATCCCGTTTCATATGGATCGCCTCCATTATCCTCATGTTCTTACTCTCCTGAGCGGGGATCGGTGCTAGATCTATCGAGGCTCTGCCCTACACCGTCTGCCCAGAAGGCTCAATTGCGCCTCAACGATGATTCTTGAGATTCTATATTCATTGTCGATCAGACATCTTGGACACAGATTGGCGAGGCTTTCCTCCATGCGATCATCTTGGGGGAGAGGAGTGTTATCAGTTGGAAGCTCGATACCGCAAAGTCGGCATGTTTTCGGCTGGCTCAAACCGATCCCCACACTCATGGCCTTCAGTCGGTATTCAAGAGTTGGCGTATACCTCATGATATAGACACGTAATACGATGGGAGGAGTGCATGTTCAGCTATGACAAACATTGCCATAAACGTCTAACTATTCCGGACAGCGGTTTGCCAACTTCAATTAAACTCATATCGCCTCGGCCTTCGGACTCTTCCTAAACTCTGCCAGAAATCCTCTGAGAACGTTCCGTGCGCTTATTAACCTCCATACCCCAAGCCGTTCCTGAAGGGGAGCCTGAGAAGGGTTTCTGCAGGCGATTCGACTGAAAGTTTGAAATATTAGACTCTCTCATCAGAGATGGCCTAGAATCACCAGATTTGTGTCGACCCTTACTCGACGGCTCGGCGATTGCTTTGGGCATCTTTCGGACCATCCCCTTCACAATCGTCGTGCCTACGTTCAACGAACGAGAGAACCTCACTGCGCTCGCCTCGCAGCTACTCTTCGTTCTCAAAGAAAACGAGCTCGATGGATCAGTCCTCATCGTCGACGATAGTAGTCCTGATGGCACCGGAGAGCTAGCAGACGAGATCAGCAAGGAACATCCCAACTTCAAAGTGTTTCATCGACCCCGAAAGGCCGGGATAGGATCAGCTTATCGCGAGGGATTCAGGATGGCCCTTGAGCAAGGTTGTGAGGTCGTCTTTGAGATGGACTCCGACCTCTCACATAATCCAAACTTCATTCCAGACTTTCTTCGAGCCATAAATGAGGGCTGGGATGTTATTATTGGGTCAAGATACGTGCCGGGGGGCAAGGTAATTGGATGGGGTTGGCACAGGAGCCTCGTGAGCAAGGTTGCGAATTTCTTGTCAAGGCACTTGGCCGGTGTGAAGGTGTATGATGCGACAAGCGGCTACAGGGCGATTAAAGCTGACTCTCTATGCAAAGTTGACCTTGATAGAATATTGTCAGATGGCTACGCGTTCCAAACTGAGCTGCTCTTCGAGTTGAGCCGTATAACCAACAAGATTCGCGAGATCCCCACAACGTTTGTAAACAGACGTAAGGGAAAATCCAAGCTCAGCATCATGGATATTGTTCAATTCGCACGGACTGTTGTCAGGCTCTCGGCAAGAAGGATCTTATCATAGGGTCTGTCAGAATGACCTTGAACAGAGTTCAGGAGACCTGCACCGAGCGACTTCAGGTTGATAACAAATGTGCAAACTGGAGAATCGCGTTGACCTAATTGTTCATCTGCTGCAACTGTTGCGGCACTATGTCTGTCCGGCAAGAGACATAGCAGGCGGTGGCGACTCGACGGTGATGAGAGATCTTGCGCGATTCATTCAAGGCCCAGAAATCCCTGTACCCGTGGGCCGGGAACCAAAGATTTGGTTTGCGAAACAGGCTATTCTAGTCTGGCTTGCTTCGTTCGGAGTGCTCATCATCCTTTCGACTGTGCAGGCCTGGAATATCAGAATAGGGCTCGTTGTCTCCGAAGTGGGGCTTGCCTTGCCTCCCCTTCTCTATATGACTTTTAAGAAATACGGAATCGAAGCCTTGGGCATTAGAACACACGCTGTTCCAAGGAACTTCGTCAGAGGCTTGGCGATCGGACCCCTTACGTTCGTTGCAGGGACGCTAATCGCGGGGATGCTAATATACGTCTTTCCGCCACCTTCATGGTATCTTGAGGCGTTCACGAGCATCACTCCGACCAGCCTTCCAGACTTGGCTATTTGGATGATCCTAATGAGCGCAGTTGTTGCGCCCTGTGAAGAGATCCTGTCCAGGGGGCTCGTCCAACAAGGGATGGAGATGCGCTATGGGAAACGGATAGGACTTGTCTACTCCTCCATTCTTTTCGGCGTGCTACACCTAGATCCGTGGAGATCCCCGGCGACGGCGGTGATGGGGCTCGTGGTCGGATACCTCTACCAGAAACAGGGGTACAACCTATTGGCTCCAATCGGCGCTCATGCCGCAAACAATTGCATCGCATTGATTGTCGCCTACTCTTTCAGATGATCGGGATCCCAGTCGAACTTCTTCGACTCAGCGATCAGGCCAATGCGACACAGCCTCGCCACGCAACGATGAAAAATCGCAGAACCTGTTCCCATATTTCTACAGGTTGGAGGCCATCTTCACGAGCGAGTTTGAGCATTCCGTTACCTCACAAAACCCGAAGTCTTCCAAAGTCCGAAGTATGGCACTGTTTGACACGAACCTGTCAACCAAACATCCGGAGGCCTGACATAAGGACTAAATAGAATCAGCCCTTCTTTATGCGTTTGCCGGACGGTTTAGGCGAAAACCGAAAACCAACTCGAAAGAGATGGCGAGTAGGAGGGCCGTGCGGAGGATCTGTCGAGCGAACCGAAAGGGGAGCAAGACAGGGTCACTCGAGCGAACCGAAAGGAACGCTGGAGTGAAGGTGAGTAGTTCCCCGAAAGGGAAACGAAAGCAATCAGCTGAAAAGCTGGGTCATTCCGCTAAAAAGCCGGTCCGAGGAACGGAAACGTTCAGCGGAAAGGTGGAGGTGGCGGTCCCCTCCAATCGTCCGGCGTTTTCATTTTTGGAGATCATAGGCCATAGACGGAACGTATCCCTAGGATGGGCGCGCACATCAATTGGTTAGTGATCGCGAATTCTCTTTTCGTAGCCACTCAGCAAAGGAAAAAAGGAGGCCTTATCGAATCTAGAAGGGGTTGAGCATAAGGGGGCGTGCAATGAACAAACAGGAAAGGGCAAAGCGGTCTAAGAAGCGGGAACAGACCCTATTCAGAATCGGGCCGATGTTCGCTCTGTCAAGTTCAGAGAAAGAGTTCGAACAGCTCATGAAGAAGAACTACCTTATTCCGATCAAACGTAAGTGGAAAGAACCACCCACGTATATCACCTAATGCCCCGGCGGCCTCAGGCATCACACATACTTCTCTGCCCCATGCACGGGAGACCTGTCGAGCGGGCGTGTATGGCCAATGATCCAAGTGCGAGAATAGGACAGAGCCTCTATTACATATCTCCTGATTCGAAGTCTAGGCCATTCAGAAAGACGTGCCCATCAAGAAAGTCAGAAGGATACAAGGATAGGTGCAGATCTATCGCTTGAATCCGAGGGTTTCCTTCTCGCTCATGGCAACCATGGTTATTGTTGATCTAATTTTATCGATTCTCCTAATACTGTTAACCAAGGCGTCAAGTTCTTCCATCGTCGGGGATTCAACCTTGGCGACTATGTCGTAGACTCCATAAACTGGGAATGATTCTCTGACCCCTTGTATCTTCTTCAACTTGGCAAGTATCTCCTCTTCCGCGCCGAGTTCGCTGTTAATCAGAACGAAACAGATCACCATTGTGATCGATCTCCCTCGATACGGTTTGAAGAATATCCGCTCCTCAAGCTATAAAACCATTCGATCTCGGTCATGGAAGAGCCGTCGCCTGCTTACCGATACGGAAATAATCTCGTGAAATCCTCTCACGATCTTGGATTCGGCGAAAGAAATGCGATGACCTAGCCTTCGCCGAAAGATGTGACAAGACTGAAGGTGATCGAATGGCGGAAGACTCAGATATTCTACGGTCAAGGCTTTCAAGAGAACTAACAGACAGAGCAAGGTACTTTGTGAGCAGCATGAAAGAAGACATGAGAACAGCTGAGGAGGACATCTACTGCACACTGGCCCATGACAAGATGCTCTTCAAGCAGGGAATAATCTCCAAGGAGCAACTCGACAAGATCACAGACGGCCTTCTCGAAGCCCTCACAAAATTGAGAGAAGGCACCATCCAGGCGATCGGAAAATACGAGGACATCCATCCGCTTGTAGAGGCCTACGTCATATCCAAACATGGAAGGGAAATCGGCGGGCGAATTCACACCGGTCGCTCCAGGAACGATCAGGTGATGTGCGACGTTCGGATGAAGCTTAGGAGAGAGATCCTAGACATCAGGCGAGTGCTTCATCACTTGATGTCGGTTATGATCTCACGCGCCGAGAATGAACTGGAGACTGTTATGCCTGCCTACACCCATACTCAGCATGCACAGATAACGACCTTGGCTCATTGGCTCCTCGCATATGTAGACGCTTTCATGCGCGACGAAGAGAGGCTAGTCCAATCCTACAGACGAGTCAACATGAACCCGCTGGGAGCCTGCGCAGTTGCTGGGACTTCAATTCCGATCGACAGAGCCGAAACCACCAGACTCCTAGGATTCCAGTCAATCATCGAGAACAGTATGGATGCCGTAGGCTCCAGAGACTTCGTGCTCGAACTCGCTGCGAACCTCGCAATCATAGCAAACAACATCTCCAGGATTGCGGAGGAGCTTATTCTGTGGTCGTCCTCCGAGTTCGGCTTCGCTGAACTGCCTGACGAATTGGCTTCCCCCTCGAGTGTGATGCCGCAAAAGAAGAACCCTGAAGTCTTGGAGTTGATGAGAGGGAGATCTGGCATTCCGCTAGCTGTGTTCTCATCTCTCTTTGTGATGACAAAGGGATTGATATCGGGTTACAGTCAAGATCTACAGGAAACCAAACCTCATCTTTGGCAGAGTCTGGATAGCGTCGTGACTTCCTTGGATATGCTGCAAGAAGTCATCGCAAAGATAGAGTTCGATCGGGGCCGTATGAAGAATGCTGCCACGGAAGGATACATTGCAGCCCTCGACCTCGCCGAACTCCTAACGGTTGAGACCGGAATCCCATTCCGAGTGGCCCATGAAATTGTGGCAAAGCTGGTCAAAGGCTTAGTTGACAGAGGTGTTCCGCTGAAAGAGGCAAGGCAGAAAGATCTTGCAAGAATCTTCTCAACCGCAACAGGGAAGAGACTGACAGCGTCTTTTGATTTCAAAGAGATATGCGATCCCGTGGCGAGCGTCAAGAGGAGAAAGAGCAGAGGGTCCCCGAGCCCGGCGCATACCCTACAAATGTTATCGTCAAGAAAATCAACGCTGAACCAGATAGGCCAGGACACAGAGCTTGAAGAAAAAAGACTTGACAAAATAGAATCAGAGCTGCTGCCTGTCTGAATGGCTATCGAGATTGGGCCGATTGCTTCACAGGCTTCTCCATGAGATTTCTCTTTTCAAGGTGAGTTCCATCGTCATAGTGCGGCCTTCTAAGGACTGCGTCGTTTGACTTCTCGATCTCTCTTGCCTCCTCTGCCAGCTTCGACGCCGTGCGGAGCATCTCATGAGCTGATGCTACAATGGCGGTATAGCGATCTCGCTCTTGTACCTTAAAACAGCCCTCTGTAGTCACTCTTGACACGGTTCGAGCAATCTCAAATGCAGCCATAGCCTTGGCCTTCGCGTAAGGGTTTTGAAGGCCTGCAGCAGAGGTTGCGGTCTCCTTCTCCACGACTACCGCGCATGGAGAAATCGGAGAGTTGGTCTTAACTGATTCGATGATCCGATCAATCTCTTTGTAGAGGATGTTGTATACGCCCGTTATTGACAATACCTTGATCATATCGGAGTTGAATATGGCCATTTCCACAGGGTCGAGAAACTCACGTCTTGCTCCAATCATCGAATCAGCATGAACAATTATGTATCCGAACCCCTTCTTCGCAAGCTCAGCAGACACCTTCTCAGTAGGCCCGTCGGAAACCACGATAACGTGTTTTCCGGTAGCCGCCAAAACCTCTCTAGCTTTCGTCGGACCTGGAAGCGAGGCGTTTGGACTTGTGACGACATAGAAGTCTGACCCAAACTCGCTGGCTTTGACGGCCACTTCTTCAGCAGACGCGACCGCCATTTTCGCCCCTGCAGATACT
>Ga0315308_1000992_pt1 | contig 16309 bp, 16 predicted proteins | sample TDP3_MG_FD_203078 | JGI IMG/M metagenome (GOLD analysis project Ga0315308, IMG submission 203078) | Freshwater sediment microbial communities from Lake Towuti, South Sulawesi, Indonesia - TDP3 | ecosystem: Environmental > Aquatic > Freshwater > Lake > Sediment | place: Indonesia: South Sulawesi... | reverse complement strand
TCCATGATCTTGGCAACTCTCCCTTTTCCTTTGGTCGAAAACCTATCCAAGCGTTTTGGATATCCCAAGTCAGGCCTTGTACGCCCAGTCGCCTCGAAGAACAAGATCGGGTTTGCTTCTGTATGTCTCCCACCGGTTGGACTGCACGCATAGTGTGGGCCGCCTGCCTGAAATGCTCTTGGGTCGTGCATCGCAATGTCCATTCCTTTCACTTGAATAGCATATCGTTCAGAGCCTTGCCCGATTATTGCAGCAGCTCTCCTTGACCCTTCTGCCAATATGTTCCCAAAACCTTTCCTGAAAGCAATCATATGTATGATCTCTATCGTGGCGAGATCGTCACCAAATCTCACGTCCATGCCTTCTGTCCACTCTTTACTGATGATTCCTCTTTCGCGGCACTCCATTGCGAAGGCTATGGTGCTTCCAGCAGAGATCGTGTCAATTCCGTACAGGTTACATAGATCATTCGCTTTTGCGATCGCTTTGATGTTGCTGATACCACAGTTTGAGCCCAGAGCAGCTTGTGTCTCGTACTCAGGGCCCTCTGCCCCATCCTCGATCCCGTACTGTCCGTTTTCGACTTTTGCGACTCTTCGACATCCTATCGGACAGTTGAAGCATGCTCTTCGTCCGGAGAGTATCTCCTCGTATCCTCCTGGATAAGCTATCTTCTCGACGTATGGATCTCCGGCCCCCCCGAAGTCCCCTCTCGACCAGTTGTAAGCTGGTACGTCGCCAAGTTCCCAGCCCGTCAAGAAGTAGTCTGGAGTACCGCCCTTGCCCAACGATTTGACATCCGCATCGGATTGCATTAGTCGCCTCACCTTTGAAACAACCTTTTGAAAACGTTTCTCGTCAGCTATAGGAACTGTTCTATGCCCTCTGACTGCCACTGCTTTGAGCTTCATGAATCCCATAACTGCTCCCAAGCCGCATCTAGCTGCAGTTCTATTAGCCTCATCGTTCATGACAGCGGCGTATCGAACGAGGTTTTCTCCTGCTTGCCCGATGTCGGCGACTCGTACTTTCACATCGCCTAGATCTCTACATATTGCTCTATCAGCTTCCCGAGCATTCATTCCCCAATATGATGTGGCGTCTTTAATCTCAGCTTGATCATCGTGAACCCAAAGGTACACGGGTGAGTCTGATCTACCCGTAACAACGATCATGTCGTATCCAGCGAACTTCAGTTCAGCACCCCAGAACCCTCCTGCGTTAGCATCGCCGAAATAACCTGTCAAAGGTGATTTCGCAACAACTGTGTGTCTGCCAGCGGTGGGAGCGAGGGTTCCAGTGACGGGTCCAGTGCTAAAGATGAGCCTGTTCGCCGGGTCTAACGGTGCCACCCACGGCGGTACCTCATCGTACAATATTCGAGCCGCTGTTCCAACACCTCCAACGAAGTTTCGGGCTAGACCCTCTTTCAGTTCCTCCTGAGAGATGGCCTTCGTAGTCAAATCGACTCTTAGAATCTTACCCATGTATCCTCCTATCATGAATTCCACCGGAGACAGTCAGGTAGAGGCTTTACGCACATAAGCGTTTTCGTTGAAAGGTCGTTGAGCTAGGAATCATGCTATCGTGATTGTATTCGTCCCCTTAAAAGAGAAAATGTAAGAGCCTCAGTTCGCCCATCCAAGAGGCAGGCTCTTACTTTCAGGTGTTTCTTCTACAGCTTCTTCGCAAGCCATTTGATTACTTGTATCCAGAACTTCGGATAGTGTTCCCATCGGATAAAGTTCACAGCCCAATGGGGGGTCGCGTCGGAAGCGAAAGCCAAGGCTCTTCCTTTCCCGTAGTGCCAAAGCGCTATTAGCGGGTCTTTCTTCTCCCCTATGTTTGCGAGAAGTGTGGCCTCTTTTTTCACCTTCGCTCTGTTGTAGCCTAGGAAAGGAGGACACTTTTCCCAGGGAACTCCTTTCATGACTGGATGATTCTTGTTGACCACTGTGACGTATGCTCCTTCGGGAGCTTCCACACGATCGTCATCAGGCATGAATTCCATTGGGAAGGCCTCTTCGACCGGGGTTCCATGCCATCTGCCGTGGCCGAACCTGCCTTGGAATGTCAACCAGCCTCCAGTCATGACGAACCCTCCGCCTTTCTCGATGTACTGCTTTATCGACTTTAGCCTGTTAGGGCCTGTTATAGGTCCTTTCCACATGCTTGGAGTGTAGAATTCTGGGTAGAAGTAGAGCGTGTCGGTTTCAACTTCGCAGAGCATTACGACATCGTACTCAGCAAGCTCCTCAGGAGTTTTGGGGAATCTACTGTAAGCGTCCCAAGCTGTCATATGGGTTACTTTAATCTCAGGGTCACTTTGCAGCCCGTCAATTAGAGGCTGCCCCCACACATGCATTTGGAAATTCTTTATTTCCATTGTGAATGGAGAGGGTATGAAGAGTGGACCGACTAGGGCCCCAGCGTCTCCTGCATATAGAACTTTAATCACTTTCCTACACTTCCTTTAGGTTTCTTTGAAATCCTTAGCATTCGAGTTCCCTAAACTGTGTATAAATAGCTTTTCATGATCGCTTGGGTGCAAATTAATACGACAGAATCAATCTCAAGCGTTTTCCTACCTATGTAGACCAATCTAAGATCGTGAGAGCGTAGGCTTTTGTTGTAGCTATGAGACTTTCGATGGTGACATACTCATCTGAAGCATGAGCTCCATCACCTGCTGGCCCCACATATAGGGCTGGCATTTTACCATACAAGGCTACTGCCCATAGATCTCCCGGCGCAGGGAAGCCAAGAACTCTGACAGGTTTTTTCAAGACTTCCAAATTCTTCTTCACAACCTTGACTATGGGATGATTTGTGTCACCTGCATAGCCTGGATGCCATCTTCCAACCGACTCTATCTCCAAGTGCGCGCTCTTCATTCTAGCATCTTTCTTGGCGGCTTTCGTTAGGAAAGACTTCAATTCATCCTCCCATTCTTTTCTCGTCTTATACTGCATTGGAAGCGACGTGAACCAGGCCTCGATCACACACTTCTCAGGGGTCGTGATTATCCCTCCAACCACACCGGCCTCGACTGCGGAGATCATCAGAGGACTTGGGATAGGGTAAGAGTAGCTCTTCCACAAAGGATGCTTCCGAATCCTTACCTGGCGATTATCCTCGTACTTGTGGAGGGCTTCGATGACAGCTACACCTGCGGTGACCGAGTTCGATTGAGATGCAGCTCGAGTTCTTCCAACAGGTATTCCTGATCTCCCTCTTGTGGTTATTCTGAATAATAGCCCTCCCAAGCATCCGGGAGAGATGTTGAGCGCTGTTGGCTCAGGGGAGATCACAGCATCAGCATGATAGCCTCTTAGAATGCAGGATAAAGTGCCGTTGACGCCTCCAAACTCCTCGTCCACGACGCTTTCCAAGATGATGTCGCCCTTCAATTTCACGCCAGTCTCGATTACGCATTGTAAAGCCATTATCATCGCCCCTAATCCAGCCTTCATGTCTAGAACTCCTCTACCGTAGATCTTGCCGTCCTTGAGTTCACCACTCCAAGGCGGAACGGTCCAACTCCAAGGTCCGAGCGGAACGACGTCTACGTGGCCTGTGAGAATCAGAGAGCGACCACAGCCTTCTCCTTTAAGAACTCCGACAACATTCTCCCGATTCGCATAGTTTCTTCCAGTCAAGAAAGCTGGATGGTCTCTTATGCCCTCAACTTGGTCAGGACTGAACTTGTCTACTTCGAGGCCAAGCTCCTCGAACTTGTCGGCAATTAGCTCTTGGCATTTGGCTTCATCTCCATCTGGAGGCCTATTAACACTTGGAACTCTGACTAGATTCTGAACAAGACCTATGATATCTCGGCTTCTATCATCAACCGTTTCTAAGACTTTTTTCTTCAGGTCCAAAAGAGATTCCGTTCCAAAGTAAGTACGAACTGTGACTAATTTGAATCGATATATCAGCGTTTCGAGCGACGGCCCTGTTTGGCGATGTTTGAGAGAAGACTTAAATCAGCAGGCAGAACAGTTGCTAACGATTCGTTATGTTGCCAAATAGACTATTGAGCGAGATGACTTGGGAAGATGTCAAAGGGGCAGTAGAGGACGGCCAAGTGGTCGTTCTTCCGGTGGCCTCGACCGAGCAGCACGGTCAACATTTGCCTCTTGACACGGATGCGTTCTTATGCCTTAGCGTTGCGGTGGAGGCTGCTAAACGGTCTGGACATGCTATTGTAGCTCCCCCCGTCGTCTTCGGGTATTCACCTCATCATATGAGCTTTCCCGGAACGATAACGGTCGATCCACATACGCTGATAAAGCTCCTTGTGGAGGTTACTCTCTCCCTAGTCCATCATGGATTCAAGAAGGTGCTTCTACTCAATGGGCACGGCGGAAACAGAGGACCTGTAGCGACTGCTGCAAGTGAGGCTCAAGAGAGGTTAGATCGAAAGGCGAAGATAGCCGCAGCAAGCTACTTCGACTTTGCCGTACCGGAGGTCTCATCCTCCCGAGATTCTGAACTCGGAGGAATGTGCCATTCCTGCGAATACGAGACATCCTTGCAACTGTTTCTCAGACCCCAAGTGGTAAGGAAGGAGAAGATCAAAAGGTGCATGCCGCCTGAAGTGATCAAAGACTACGTTTCCTATGACCTACTGAAACCTTCAATCGTTGACATGACGCTGGATACGAAAGAAATCTCGCCTGAGAGCGGTGTATGCGGCGATCCAACTGTAGCATCAGCTGAAAAGGGGAGAATATTCTTCAACGCTGTTGTGGATGACATAGCAGAATTCTTGAAGAAGTTCTATGAGCTCGAGATCCGATAGATATTCAGCTCTCTTCGTTGTATTGATCTAATGTTTTTTCTTTAGGGCGTGTCAGATGCACAAAAGCAAGGGGGCCTTCTAGCCTAACTCCCATATGAATTAATGCAACTCTGACATTTTAGACTCCTAGACCTCTTCAAACTCGGCTACGAGTATTGGTGGAACCCATTGCCTCGGAACCCTTTCGTCTATGTCCGTCCACGTAGTTATGTGCAGTGGGTTCCTCAACTTCTCATCCTGTTGCTCTATCAGTTTGAAGCGGTCTTCACGGCTGGGCAGAAGCTTAAGGGGCTGGAATGCCATTTTTTCGTAGTAGAGACTTCCACCGGGAACTTGCACCATTCTTTGAGGGTTGGATGAACCGAAAGTGTATGATAACGGCCTAGCGAAGTATATCCACGGACCCCACGCAAGGTAAATGTACGGAACCTCAGCTTTCACTAACCCTCCTGATCTATTCATCTGAGAGAACTCAAGGTATGAAACACCGAATCCGCAGGCGTGTTCAACATTGTAAAGGGCTACCCAAGGCGTGTCTGCCCCGATGTCCGCAGCGTGCTTCGGGTGTCTGGCTCCCTCCACGACAACCATGCTTCCAACGCCTCCGTCAGGCTTCTTCCAAGCGAACTCCTTGAAGACGTTGTGGTTGAAGACAAACTCGCCGTTTCTTAGGGCTTGGACGTAAATGTCCTTGGATACATCCAAGCTGGTCAAAACTATCACGTGTGGATTCTTGGCGTAGAAGATGTATGTTACGGAGACATTCATCTCTGGGTATTGAGGTAAGGGACCTGAACGTGTCGTCATGAGGAAAACGGGCCCTTGGATCGTTGTGTAACTTGGAGGCGGGTTCCAGTCTGAAGCATGAATCCACTGCCTTGGAGGGGCGTAAACGTCAGGGTTCCAGTGAACAGCTCCATTTGTCTCAAGGTGATGGTCAAAGGTTTTGTTAACACCCATCTTCATGTAAACCTCATCCACAGAACCGCTGGTTTCCTGTAAGCGAATCCTATAGAAGGAGTTCTCGACGGTTAGGCCTAGGCCGCTCCCAGACATGGACAGATCCGACACGTAGCGAGGCTCGGCAGCATCCTTGTTGCCGTAGAAGATGAGGTACACCTTGCTGGAGTTTGCTTGAACATCTGCTAAGAAAGCTACATCAAACGCCGTAGTGGGCTGGAGGCGCTCATCGCTCCTTCCACTCCAGGATGAAACGGCGTAGACTTGGCTCAAGACCTCTCTCGGCTCTCCGTTTCTGGGGTCGATGGATACGACGCGGACCTCCCTCACAGGATCGTCGATCCTATCTGAGTACACGGCGAGGGCCAAGTGTACAGGTGTGGATTCCCTCGGCAAGCCGCTGGTCTCCGTCAATACGGCGCTCGCATAGTATCTCCAAGCCTTATTCCAGTAGCCCCCCTGAGCCGGTGCAGTATGATGCTTCTCAACGGTCAGCTTATCCCCCTCTTCGATCACGCCCTCCATCTTAAGCTGATTCGTTGAACCGTTCTCCCAGTCGGCCTTAACTACCGCTGCGGCTTTAGCACCCGCCCTAGCGACGTTGTCTAAGGCGAGCTTCCCATCGTTATAGACGAAGAAGTCTCTGGTTTCCACATTGTTTACGAAAACTCTTTCAATTCTCCAAAGCTTTGAGATCTCAAGGTCGATGAAAGCCTTGACGTGATAGAATGGGTGTTCACGGGTTGGGAATGAGAAGAGAACTTCTTTCAGCGAAACCAAGTCGACTTCCCTGTTCTGTTTCTTGAACATATCGTTCTAACATCTAGCATTTTAAGTGTGTTTCCGCTTACATGTTAGCGATGGGTTTTGTCCAGAAAAAGGTTAGCAACTATATCGCTCATCGTGGCAATCCTCCTAGTAGCATCCTTCTTCATCGGCACACTTTACCCTCCCTATAGCTGGTACGCGGGCTTCGAATCTAAGCCGCTAGCACCTGAAGAGATCATGCCTACGCCGATTCCTACACCTACTCCTGCGCCTAGAGCCGTTATCCCTACAGAACGCATGGTCATCTACAATGGCTACATCTCCCTTGAGACGAGCGACATCCAAGGTCTTCTGGCCAAGATTAGAGCCTTGGCTGAAGGCTATGGCGGATATGTTGCAGGGTCATCCCGCTCAACGTATGGTGTGCAAGCTATCGCTGAAATTACGATTCGTGTTCCAAAGGATAAGTTCCATGTAGCGGTTCAGGAGATAGAAACCTTCGGCAAGGTTCTGGACGAGCGCACGACAAGCGAGGATGTCACTGAACAATATATAGACCTGAAAGCTAGACTGGAGAACTTGCAGAGGCAAGAGGAGAGGCTTCGAGAGATACTTGGTATGGCTCGAACCGTGGACGAGGTCCTTAATGTTGAGAGGGAGTTAGGGCGTATCAGAGGCGAGATCGAGAGCCTTCAAGGTCAGATAAACTACCTCGAAAGGAGCGTGGCCATGTCGGTTATAACGGTCAGCCTGAAAGAGCCGCCGCCTCCGTTTACTCCTCCTGGCATGGATTGGGGAGAAACCTTCGAGACCGCGTTGGGAGGATTCTTCGCTGTAATCCGTGGCTTGATAATTCTACTAGTCTCGTTGTTGCCATTGGTTGTAATCGGCGTTCCGGTATACTACGTGTATAGGAGAAGGAAGCTGAAGGGGAAGAAGTAGACGCTGACTAGGACAGCTACAGTATCTAGCTTTGACTATACTTCGTGACTATGTGCGATGTATCTCGCAGCAGAGGGGTTGATTGCAACTAGGGTGGTGATATCAGAGCGGCCCAGGTATTACACACGTATTAAGAATTTAGATAAAACAGGGGGATAGGGGTCTTAGTAACTGAGGATTTGCAGATCGGTCAGACAGTCCAATGCACGGCGGTTTTCCCATCTTATTGTAAAGATTTTGACTTATGACTTGATCAGTTTGACTTTGGGAAAAGGCTCCGAAAAGGAAATCTTCTAGAGAAGAGGACTATTAACTCAAGGAGTCAACCTTATGGATGTTGTTGATCCAAGATGCCCTAAATGCGGGGAAGATATGGCGTTCTTTTCGAGCGATGTATCCAGTGAACACTACATTTGCTCAAACTGTAACGAGTTTCTAACAGTTCCTAGACCTGCTGGATTCTACAGAAAGAATCCATTCAAGCCAGATATCTACTAGCCGAAGCTCTAAACATTAACTCTTCCCAGCGTTTGAGAAGACTATTTTCCGAAGTCCAAGGTGGCGACATTTTGGCTATAGGAGAAGCTGAGAGGATAAGGAAACCAAAGCTGCCAAGAAAGAGGTTGCTGAAGAGAGCTCCAAGATAAATAGGAGAACTCTACCTATTCGCTTAGTCCACGCAGGCCGCTGGGAAGATGCGTCCGAAGACACATCTGATACTTATCTTGCTCTTGTTTTTATTAGCGATTCTGGCGAATACTGCTCAGAGCGAAGGGGCCGAAGAGCCTGAATTCAAGATAGAGTACACAATCTACACAACTAAGATACACGAAAGGCTTTATGAGGTCGGGTTCGAAGCCGCCTCTGAAGAGCAATTGCGCGACCATGCAAAGCTGATGGAATCAAACCTCCAAGGTCTCTACGCTCTATTCAACGGGTCGATTGTCAACTTCAACTACCAATTTCTAGAAAAAGATCGGAAACTGACGATACAGTATGACTTCGACATCTATGGACTTATAGTGAACACGAGCCCATTCACATATTACGCGAACTTCTCGTTTCTCTGGTGGTGGGAGTCGGAGACAAGAGTAAGGTATAATCTTCTTCAGTTCGAACAGCAGGGGAACACTCTAATAGACAAGGGCTTCATGAAGATCAATGTCGCTGAAGGCTCCATCACATCAGTAACTGAACATGAGATACACTTCACGTACGTGCCGGCTTGGCTGTACCTTGCTGCAGCCCTAACACTGTGCGTACCGGTTACAGCGTTACTGATACGGAAGAAGAGTTCTAGACTTGCAGAGACTGGGAAGACGGGTCCGTAGGATACTGGCTATCGATATCGGAGCGGGAACAGAAGATATCCTGCTCTACGATGAGGCGAAGAACGTTGAGAATTGTGTAAAGATGATACTGCCTGCGCCATCGATCGTCTACGCAGCCTCTGTCGACCGTGCCACAATGCTTGGAAAAGATATCTTCGTAAGGGGCTACACGATCGGCGGTGGAGAATTCACAACTTCAGTATTGAAGCATTTGGAGAAGGGCCTCCGAACCATGATGACAGAGAGCGCTGCATACTCGATAAGGAACGATCTTGACGAAGTAATCCAACTAGGGATAGAAGTTTGGAGGGGCGAGGAGCCTCCGGAGGGTTTCAGAGGTGAAGTCTTGGATATCAGCGAGGTAAATCTCAAGGAACTAGACGTTTTTCTTTCAAATAAGAACATGAGCCTCTCAGATGTTGATGTTGTGGCAATAGCGGTACAGGACCACGGCGCCTCCCCCAAAGGGATAAGCAATAGAAGATTCAGAATGGAGAAGATAAGGAAAAAACTCTCGAAGAGTAGGAGACCGGAGGGCTTCGCATTCAAAGAAGATGAAGTTCCAGAATATCTCATTAGAATGAACTCGGCGGTGAGGGCGTCGAAGAGTCAGTTTCCAAATTCAAAAGTCATAGTGATGGATACATCGATCGCCGCGATAGCAGGCTGCCTCCGAGACTCTCAAGTAGCAGAAGAAGATCTGATCCTCGCGGTAAACCTAGGTAACAGCCACACTATGGCGGCGATAGTCTTGAAAGGAGAGATCTACGGGATCGCCGAACATCATACGCAACTTCTAACTCCCAAGAGAATCAAGCGACTACTGAGAGACTTCGCCGACGGGAAATTAAGAGATGAAGATGTCTTCAATGAAGGCGGACATGGCGTAGCGTTCGCTACAAAGCCGCCTGGCTTTTCAAAGATAGGCTTAATTGCAGCTACTGGCCCGAATCGATATCTTATAGAAAAAGCAGGTGTTGAGGTTCATTTTGCAGCTCCGGCTGGGGACATGATGATGACCGGGCCGATGGGGCTCGTGGCGGCGGCGAAAAGAAAGTATCGGTTATGGAGGTAGTAGAATGTCCAGCTTCCAATCTCAAAGCCAAGAGATCAAGACTGAACTGACGGAAGATCAGACCAAGGACTTTCTCAGCCATCTTGAGAAATACTATCTCCTCGCAAAGGGCCCTCACGTTACCAGTATTCGGAAAGCGACCATTGACAGTAAACCGATCGTTTCGTACAGAGAGTACGACGCAGATTGGAAGCTCTGGGTCGAGGTTTCGATTGTCGGAGGAGATCCTCTCACAGTTGTGTTTACACCTTGCGATCCAAGGCTCTTCCAAACCATATGTCGAGTCATCGTTAGCGACATACGTTTCCATCTCGAAGCCTACAAGGAGGAGCTGCGGCGCACAACCTTGTACTTCGCTTTCCTCAGGCACCCGAAGATAGTGCCAGTTCGAAAGCAATCTATCATCGCTAGAATGCTGGGGCGCATCTTCACAGATAGCATGATGAACTTCTACATGATCTTCCTATTCATAGGCTTCTTCATACTCTACATGTTTCTCGGCCCATACACACCGATTGCTCTCGTAGCAATACAATTGATACTAGTTGCCTCATCGGATCGAATAATGATGAAGCTCGGCGACTGGGTCTTGACGCCTGAAAACCCGAATGTTGTTCTATTATCGTATCAGACAAGTCGTGAGGAATACGCTCAAATCGTTGCGAAGCATGGCGCCAGATTCAAAGAGATGAAAGAGAAGATCTATCAGGCGACATTAGCTCAAGGCAAAGAGGTCGACTGCGAGACCGCCAGATACGTATTCGAGCAGTACGGAATCAAATGCGTTCCTGAAAAGATGTCTGTTCGAGAAGTGGACGTCTACAAGACAGCTGCTGACGTCGCTAAAGATTTCGGCTTGAAGGTTCCGAAGATTTCGATCGTTAATACTTGGGTTCCCAATGCCGCGGCAACGGGGATTATGCCTGGTAGGTCGACTGTGTTAGTTACATCTGGGCTTCTCCTGAGACTAGGGGAGGCTGAGATAAAAGGTGTATTGGGTCATGAGTTGAGCCACGTTCGAAGCCGTGATACTTTAATTCTCTTCGCTCTCACATCTGGCGAATACCTACTTAGAGTTTACTTCCTCTGGCAGTACCTCTTCTTCCTAGGATTCTTCTACCTCTTCATAATGTTCACGATAATCTTCTTCATCGGAAAGTTCCTTGAAACGAGAGCTGATACGGAATCAGCGCTAATCACAAAGGACCCTATGAGCCTAGCGTCAGGTTTGAGGAAGATAGGTTTCAGGAGACTGTACTATGAGCAGGCTCCCTCCGTGAGACTACAAGAATGGCTCGGATGGGACCCTCATCCTCCATTGTACTTCAGGATAGCTAGACTGGAAAGACTGCCCAAAAGAATCGAACATCCGTGGATTCAATCGATCGCGGATGTCTTCAAGGGGTTCCGTGAAGCACTACGCTGACCAAAAGCTAGATTTGAGAAGGAAGATCGACGCCGAACTCATCATGGGCGACAGCAAGATTAGTTAGGATCATAAGAGGCTGAAATGGTATGGAAGCAAAGGAAATTGTAACGACAGTAGAACTCTTGAAAGATTATGAGTTTGTAGTAAAGTTTGACATCGACAACGTGAGCGAGCTGATAGTTGACGAGCCGCCGCCTTTGGGAAGAAGCGCAGGCCCAAATGCTTCGCGTGTTCTATCCGCGGCGGTTGGCAGCTGTCTCAGCGCTAGCCTGTTGTTCTGTATGAGGAAAGCGAAAGTCGAAGTGAACAAGCTCAAGACTGTAGTGAGAACATCCCTCGCAAGAAACAGAGAAGGCTACTGGAGAGTCGGCCGCATAAACGTCAAAATCGAACCAGAGATCAACGCGGAAAATGCTTCAGGCTTTAAGAGGTGCCTAGAGATATTCGAACGGTACTGTGTTGTTACACAAAGCGTACGCGAAGGCATAGATGTTAAAGTTGAGGTAGAACAATAGCATTCATCGTTTGGCAGCTTCACGCCGCACAGCCCTAAGGAGTAATGAAAATGGATGAGCTTGAGAGAATTCGGGCAAGGAAAATGCAAGAACTGATGAGGCGAAAGAGCCAGGCGGCAGGGAGATACATGCCTGATTCGCCGATAGAGGTGACCGACAACGATTTCGAAAGTTTGATCCAAGAGTATCCTTTACTGGTCGTTGATTGTTGGGCCACTTGGTGCGGACCCTGCCGGATGCTCGCTCCGGTAATAGATGACCTCGCTAGAGATTATGCTGGGAGGGTCGTCTTCGGAAAACTGGATGTGGATGAGAACCCTCGGACGGCTATGAATTTCGGAATCATGAGTGTGCCTACGTTACTGGTAATCAAGGATGGGAAACTCGTCGGCCAAATAGTTGGGGCAGTTCCGAGAGACTACATAGAGTCGAAACTTCGAGAACACATGTAGAATGGTAACTTATTTCAAACCGATACGTATATTCTAGACTGTGGGGAACGGAGATGCCTGGAGATCCCGCCGTGAAACGTTTGGTTCTTGATGTTCTGAAACCTCATGAACCGCCGATATACGATCTCGCCGCGAAACTGGCTTCATGCCATGGAATAGACAATGTTCACGTGACTTCAGCTGAGATTGACCAGAGCACGGAAAGCATCAAAGTGGCAATAGATGGAACTGACATAAGCATAGAGACGGTCAAGAAGTGCATTGAAGAGTTTGGAGCAGTAATTCACAGCGTGGACGAGGTATTGGTCGCGAGGAAGCCTTCAGCAAAGACGTGACAGCATCTACTACTTTTGTATCGAATTCAACCGCTCTCTTATAGCTGCTTCATTGTACCCAATAATTATTGTTCCATCGATATCTACGACGGGAACGCCCATCTGACCTGACTTCGCAATCATCTCCACCGCAGCTTCTCTATTGGCTGCGACATCGATCTCTTCGAATTCGATATTGCGGCGTTTCAGAAATTCTTTCAGCATAGTGCAGTAAGGACAGGTAGGAGAAGAATAAACCTTAATGGGCAATTCTCACCGCCTCAAGATATTCCTCTAGAGAAAACGGTCGAGTATAAGTAATTTACGAGCGATCCTAAGAACCTGAGACAAAGGCCTAGCTCAGGAGGAATGTGAGACGCCTGAGTATCTCAAAATACTTGTAAATGCCCTAGGTTCTCTCTGGAGCCTCGCTGGGCAACAATATGTCGTGAGGTCTAGCTTCCTCAATTCCTGAAGGTGTCAACGCAGCGAGGCGAGCCTTCTCCCAAAGCTCATGAATACTCTTGGCCCCTGCATACCCCATAGAAGCTTTCAAACCTGAAACCTGCTCTTGGACCACGATGCTGACCTCGCCCTTGTAGGGAACCCAGCCTTCAACGCCTTCAGGTAGCCCCTTTGCTGGTTGGCTATACCTATCTAAGGAAAATCGTTTAGCCATAGCTGAAGGGCTGCCCATGCCACGATACTGCTTATAGTAACGTCCGCCTATCGCTATCAGGCTACCAGGCGCTTCCCTGCATCTAGCGAACAAGTTTCCAATCATCACACATGAAGCGCCCGCCGCAAGCGCTACAGCTGCATCTCCTGGGCTTCGAATTCCGCCATCTGCGATAATAGGTAAGTCGGCACCATAATCCTTCACAGCGTCCGAAACTTGCGCGGTCGCGTAAAGTGTGGGCGCTCCGGCTTTAGTTGTCTCCATGGTCGTACAGATCGAGCCGGATCCTATGCCTACTCTGAAACCTGCGATTCCTTCGAGCTGGGTTATCGCGTCTTCAGCAGCCTTGTAAGTTCCAATATTGCCTACAATGACATCAGCCTCGACTACGTCAAGAATCTTCCTAGTCGCTTCGAAAACATTGGCGTTGTGAAAATGCGCCACATCTATGACGATCATATCAACATACTTGTCCAATTGCTTCGCTCTCTCCAAATCAAAAGGAGAAGTTGCAGCTCCACAGAGAAGTTGACCCTTCTCATCCCGAGCAGCGTTTGGAAATCTCCCTCGAAGTAAGATATCCTTGATCGTGATGAGGCCCTTCAAACGTTTCTGGTCATCGATTATGGGTAGCTTCTCTATTCTATGCCTATGCATAGTCTCCTTCGCATCTTCGATATCGATTCCCTCCGGTGCGGTAACAACCTCCCGTGTCATCAAATCCTCAACCTTCAGGTTCGGATCGGCGAAGCGAACGTCCCTGCCGGTGAGAATGCCGATAAGTTTTCCTTCCTTCACTACGGGTAGTCCCGAGATATTGTGTTTCTGCATGAGCTCAACCGCATAGGCGATTGTTCTGTTCGGCTCGATCGTGATGACCTCACGAATGATAAGGGATTCCGCCCTTTTCACATGCTTAGCCATCTCGACCTCTTCTTCTACGCTGCAATTTCTATGAAGAACGCCCACTCCACCTTGGCGAGCTAGAGCAATCGCCATATCGCTCTCAGTAACAGTGTCCATAGGCGAAGAGACATATGGGATATTTATCGGACAGTTCTTACTGGCTCTCGACCTAATATCAACCTCACGAGGCTCAACCTCGGTGAAACCAGGCAGCAAGACAACGTCTCGAAAAGTGACCGCCAAATCAATATTCTTAAACTTGTCGCGGTAGCCTGAAGTTGACATAAACGTTACTCCACAATTGTCTCGTAGGTTTAGACAGATAGATGCCAGAGATTACTTAAATATCCTTGCACTGGGCTCTGTCAGGAGATAAGAGCCTGCTTACAGGAACAATGACACAAGATTCTGCTTATCAACAATAGGCCTCTATCGGTTACTCTAGCGCTTGGAATGGCTGGCATAGAGAGAAATGTGATCATCAGGGTATTCTCAGTTTCTCTGACTGGGAGTTGCTTCTCAGCTCTCCGAAAGGCATGCAACTATTTTTAACCATTCCAAAGGCAGCTTGATAGATCTCATCTGTGTAAACGTCGACCGGCTGCCTGTTCTCAATCAAAAGATCAAATGGAACTACTCCCATGGCCGCCTTGACAAGTTGCTCGTAGCTCAACGTCTCACTCCTCACTCATTCAAGGCTACATTGACCTTCATCCGCGCAGGCGTGGATGAGGATAGCAAAGGAAATTCGAGTCTAGACGTAATCGTCTATACGAGAGCCTTACGCCCTTTATTAATTGTTCAACTATTCTCTCATCAGCGACTTTAAGGAGATGAGTTTTGCAGGTGCAGTCACTTGAACCAAAATGGGCAGCTGGAGAACTCGCTCCAAATTCTCTACGTACGGATTGATTCACCTTGCATTCCATGCTTCTCTTGGTCTCAGAGTAAACGACCGCGAGGATTTGAGATAACTCATGCTTAAGAAGGTAGTCGATATGCCAGAAGTTTCTCTTCGTTTTGCGCAAATGTCTAGTTAGTCTACCTTCAATTGATGATGCTCCGCTTCCTCGTGCTGAGCCCGTATAGAGATACGTAGCTTTCGGTAGCCTGATTCGTCCGAGAGCACCAATCTCTATGCTAACCGAATTTTTGAGTCGAATGATCAGCGTATAGATGCCTTTCAATTAATTCCATTCCAAGATCTTCTCGATCTCAGATGCAAGAGTCTCGCCGACTCCAGGAATCTCTTCAAGCCTCCCTGATCGATAGAGCTCCTCAATGTTCTCTTCGAGTTCTTCAACCGCCCAAGCAGCCTTGCGGTAGGCCCAAATCTTATGAGGGCTCTCAAGCTCCAGCTCAAGTCTGTATGCCTTGTCGAAGAGGGCAGCTGCAATCTCTTTGTTCCTTTTGAAAGGTGAATCAGGAATATATCTGGGAATCCTGTCTGTGATACCGTATTTCTCACATAGAGCAGCAATTTTCTTGCCGACAGCGGCGGCAAAGCGTCTCAACATATCTTGACTGGAATAAAGTCCATCATATTTCTCCACTAGGCCGGGAAAGCGATCTTGAATCAGCTTCATGTATCTGATCTTCACATTATCCTCCAGGGTCAATCCCCCGCCCGCAAGAACGTAACTTCCACCATGCTCCGCGGTGGACCAAACTATCTCTTCGAAACTGGCGTCACTGTCCGTCAAATACGGTAGAACAGGCATCAACGCTGTTCCCGTCAGGATTCCAGCTTCACTGATCTTCTTCATAGCCCTCAGTCTACTTCTCGGAGCGGAGGCTTTCGGCTCGAAGAGTCTCGTCAACTTCTCATCCAATGTTGTTATGCTGATTGAAACGCAAGCCCAAGAACGCTGATTGATCTCCTGCAAGATATCCAGGTCTCTCAGGACCAGTGGAGATCTCTCGACTATGTGGACTGGAAAATTGAGGTCTCTAATCACCTCAAGCATTTTTCTAGACAGTTTGAATCTACCTTCAACGGGCTGATAGTCTCCGGTGACTATTATGTCGCGAGGGACTTTCGACAGTTCCTTTCTGAGTTGTTCCGGAGCGTCCGTCTTGACCTTGATTATCCTCGAGAAATCTTCAGGATTGTCGATCTGAAGGTATTTTCTGG
>Ga0315308_1000990_pt1 | contig 16319 bp, 23 predicted proteins | sample TDP3_MG_FD_203078 | JGI IMG/M metagenome (GOLD analysis project Ga0315308, IMG submission 203078) | Freshwater sediment microbial communities from Lake Towuti, South Sulawesi, Indonesia - TDP3 | ecosystem: Environmental > Aquatic > Freshwater > Lake > Sediment | place: Indonesia: South Sulawesi... | reverse complement strand
AGGCTACGCTCATCCCTTGAGAGCTTGCCCACTTTCCGATCGTCCCAGAAGATAGGGTCAATCATCCTTCGTCTTGGCATAGTAATCCTCCCAGGCAATCAGTGCCGCCTTGCAGATGGCTTCCGGGGCGGTTTTACCCTTGGCCAGGGCTTTGCCCCAATCTCCATTAATTTCTGCTTCCCACCATCCGACCTTACCTTCCTCATCTTCCGGCTTTAAGTCTGGCGCTTGACCTTTGAGAATGAGCATATTGTCGTGGATGTCCCAGGTGCAGACCCTCTCCACCACCCGCCAAGCAGCTGCAATGTCTGAGGAATAAGGGTCGGGAATCCACTTGGGAGTGTCGCCCTCATCATAACGGCAGACACAAGTCCAGCTATCATAATGAAGCGGCGTGCCGGCTAGATATAAGTCCAATGCATTTTCAGGAATAAAAGCCGGCTTGGGGTGCCCCATTACTTTCTCCGCTACCAGAGTATCTAGCTCCCTGCCGGGTTGCATTGCCAGGATTTCTTCTTTAGTCATAATCCTTACTCCCCCAAGCGAGCTCTAAATTCTTGGTCAAGCATAAGCTCGAGCATTCCAATCTCCTTGGCTCAAATCAGCTTCGGCTGCTTTTCCACTCTGCTGTTTATCGCTTTGGTAAAGCCCTCAGCCTTCTCCCTGGTCAGCTTCCTGAGGGCTTCGATTACAGTCTTGCCGCTGACCTTATAAGGCTCACTGGCCAAGAAAGAGAGCATAGTTGCATCGCTCCAGTTAAGGGCTTTCTGGCTTTCCTTGAGCCAGTCCAAGGCGATATTGAAGCCCTCGCCCTCAATCGCCTCTTCCATGGACGTCTTTGCGGCAGCCGTCTCTTGTTTCGTTGCCTGAGTTCTGGCTTTGGTCGGGGTGGCCACACCTACTTTTTCGCCAATCTTCTCCTCACCTTCGGGGCTGATAATGAGCTTGTACTCTGCATCAATGTATTCCTGGGCTGCCTTAATTCCCTCCGCCCGCTGGTACCACTCTGCAGTGAGGTCCATCATCTTCTGGCGACACTCAGGATAGACATGGCGCACCCACTTCTTAATTGCCCTCACCCTGGCCTGGTTGCCGGGTTCAAAAGAGGCTGGAAGGTGCCCTTTCTCGGCTTTCTCCATGTCCCGCCTAGTAAACCACCCCGGAATGACGGCATCTTCGGTCATCGTCTTGGAGCGCCCAATAGCCAGATAATACCAAGCCTCCTCGTCCTTACAGGCGCTTAGCTTTATTGCCCGGGCTATCTTCTGAATATCATCAAGAGTCTTGCCCTCGTTTTCCTTAAGCGTCGTTAGGTATTCTTCAAGCCGCATCGTCCGCGGCGGGCCGTTCCACTCCTCTTTGCAAGCCCGGGCGGGCATGGAAAGCCACCCATCCTCCGTGATGACCATTGAAATGGTTACTACTGTGACCTCTTTGCCGTCCACTATCTTTTTACTCTTAAAGGGTATAGGGACCGCCTCCGCCGGCTGAATCAGCGGGTCGAGGTCTAGCCGGGCACAATCCATGATAAAAAGAGCTGCCGTCGCTGGGTCTTTGATTGCATCCGGGTAGCGCAGCGCCAGGAGATTCATCGCTCTCCCCAGCTCGTCCTTGGGGAGCATCCTTTTCTCAATGGCACGCTGGATCTCCGGGTGAACGATAACGCCGCGGCGAAAAGCTTGTGTATATGTCTCCCGCTCTACCCACCCGTGGTGCTCCCGGTTCAGGCAGCCGACCCGAAGCGTTTTCTCTTCGGGAACGGTGTGCACCTGGAGCTCGGCGCCACAAACCGCACAGACGTTCTTCTCCGCAATTTGCTTCATCTCCTCCCATTTCTCTTGAGTTATCTCATCCTGCTTTACTTCCATTGCTCACCTCCCCAGCAAGCATCTTGCAGACCTCACTTAGGCCGGTGCATACCTTGGCCATTACCTCGTCTCTTTCCGCTTGTAGCATTGATTTCCCAGCGGCTGTCCGGAACAGGCGCCCGAAAGCCCCAAATATGCTTGATTGCTTCAAGAGCCTGTCCTTACAGCTTAAGGCTTTTTTCCTCACTCGTTTCCTTTTGACTTCCATGCTTCACCTCCTTTCACCATATGTGGCCAGAACCACCATCTCACTATCAGGTAGCTGACAACCGCTCCAATAGCGACGCCGCCAACAACGGCCAGCACCGCGCCCACCCAGAAGAAGGGTCTTATCATAAAGACAATGAAGACTACCCAGCTGATAACGGACACTAATATACCCGCTATCAGTATTTCCGCCTTTCTTCTCATTCGTCACCTCCTCCGGCTACTTATACACAAAATCTAGCCATAGCGCCGCTCGGCTTCCTTTGAATATGCCTTCACAAAAGCTTCCCACTCTTCTTTCATCTTATATATCGTGATTCCTTTAGCTTGGGCATCTCTTATCAAAGCAGTCCGTATTTCCCATTGCCGAAAGGGGTCTTGCTCCCCCATAAAGAACCCATTTAAGGTGTCATCGCTCATAAAGCTGATATTGAGCCCCAGTATCGCGAACCAGGTCTTAAATTCCTGAGCCGTCGCTTTCACGTCTAGCCTCTCTTCGCAAGCTACGGGATTCCACTTATCGTTTTCCAGTGCTCTAGAAACGGCGTCTCCAATCCCTTTTGCAGGGTGCTAATCTCAGTATCAAGCTGGTTAATCTGCGCCACTTTAACCTTAATCTGCTCACAGATCATTCGGTTTGTTCCGGTATCGAGATAGTAGCCATCGAACCCCCAGAGCTTCTGTCTGTTGCCGTCATTACTGACAAACCAACCCCGCCGGTCAGTTGGGTTGTAACTTGTAATTCGCCCGTACTCGACATGATGCCCCGAGCAGCGAATGACCTGTATTGGGAAAAGGCCACTATTCTTTAGCGTCCGGTCTATGAGCGACTCCAGTTCCGTTTCAGTCGTAGCCTCCAAACTATTGCCTTGGACATCGGCAGTGAACTTCTTTAGCTTAGAGTCATACCAAATTTCATACCCCTTATAATCAGCAACTTTTGGCATATTTAACCTCCTTCCCGGCTGTTAGTGCTCTGTCCCAGGTTGCTCTGTAGCTTTCTTCAACTCTTTCTCTTGAAGGTCAGAGTACTGTTCCATCCCAGACATAAGCAATATGACAGCAGGGTAAAAGGGGTTATCGGGATTTTCGCTACTTTCCTCAATAAGAGCATGTCTAAGAGCTATCCACATAAGTTCGTAATTCATTGATACCTCCTTTCTGCCCATAATACCCTTATACGCAGGACTTCTCGATATTCTTTGAGTAGCAGAAAGCATATACCCTCTGGTCTTTTACTGAGGTGAAGCAGATGTTGTCCGGGTCCGTCACTTCAACGTAGACCTCTTCACCCCCTTGTTCCTTTAATAAGGCCAAGGTTTCCTCTAGCTTGGCTACCCTCGTTGGATTAGAACATTTTGCATAGTTGACCGTATTACTCCCTTCTCGGATGCGTATAACCTCTCTTATCCGCTAGCTTTTCTTTCTGCCAACAATTCATGTTTGGAGGTGAAGGATAGGGTCATCGCACAGATATGGATAATGGGGTAATACTGTCGGGGTTGGGATTGTGGAGGTGTCTGGCTCGCCTATCCCTCACCATAATGAATCCCCTACGCTGAAGCTGCACTGGGGGGAGCTGGTTTCAAGCAGTTAAAATGCCAGAAGCATAATCCGCCCTTGCGCCTCTTGTGAAGGAAGCTAGCATCGCAATACCAGACTTTGCCATCATCTTCCTTTATGAGCACTTGACACTGCTCACATGGCTTGTCTGAAGCAACACGAGCGGTAGTAAGGCTAGCGCACACCCCCGGTGGAGCTCCAGGAATAAATCTGAACTTGGCGGGGTCAATACTTTCTATTTCATCTTTTGTCGTCAAAACTGGCATCTTCTCCTCCTTTCACTGATAGCCAGATATCAAAGGCCTTTGGCGCCTCTTCATAGGTGATAACCTCGCTGCCCGGCGCCAGTCTCAGCTCACCATTGCTATCCCGGAATAAAACCTGGTCGCCAACCACCTCTTCAACTTTGGCGATAAAGTAACCGGATTCGGCAATATCCTGCTCGTTGTATTCGGGTCCTACTATCTCCAGGGCTTTCTTCCAGTAGGCTTCCCACTGGTCAATTTTTCCACCGAGGGGGATCGGCAAAGGCATGAGCGGGAGAATATGCTCATCCAGCACATGAACGGCTATCCGCTGCCCCTTGTAGAGCTTTTTCATCGTCATCGTCTTAGTCTCCCAGCAACCGCAGCAAAGCAGGAACAACGACCGCTGCCAAGATGTCTAGGATAGCGATTATCATTAATAACTCAATGAGGGTTATGCCTCTCATTCCACGTCCTCTAGCTCAGATAGTGGCACAAGCTCGATATTTTTGAGGTCAGTCCAGTCGTCTCCATTCAATTTAAGAGCGTATTCCGGCTGATGATTCTGCTCGTGACACTTTCCGCAGACCAGGGCTATCGCCTTGCCGGTCCCATCAACGACATTACCCCAGGTGGGGTAATCCCACTTCGCTTTCTTTTGCAGCATTACGGCGCTTGCTTTGCTATCATCACCGGTGATAATTTCCTTGCAGGCACAGCAGGGCCGTCCGGCGAAGCCCGTCCGTGGGCTGCCTGGGCCAACTTCCTTGACCTCAATCCAGAGGTGGTCCCACGAGTCGGGGAAGTCCTCGGCCTCAATGGTGATGGTGATGCCTTTCTTGCCCTGCTCATATAGGGCATTAACTAGTTTCTGGATCAGCTTGCCCACGGTCTCGAGGTGGACTCCACCCCAACCCATCCCGGGCTTTAACTCCTCCACTGGCGAGCTCTCCATGTATTGGTCCAGCTTATACTTCGCTACCGCGAGAGTTGCGGGGATACCCGGGTACCTCTCCATGGCAGCCTTCACTTCTCCAGGACTTACTTCACTCATGGTCTGTTTCCTTAAGAACCGCAACTAAATCGGCACTGGCTAGCTTCCGCACTGCTTCAGCGTGGAGTTCATCCTCATATACCCAACTGGTCTTTTCAGCTTGGACTAGCCCACTATCCACTAGGTTTTCCTTCAGCTGTGGAACTAGAATCTCCGTATCTTCTAGGACGCCCTTCACCGCCGTGCCGTCAAACTTTTGGTCACCCTCGAGCTGGTCCATAATTTCCTCAATAGCTTCCTCGACAATTCCACGCAAGCCATCGGTCAGCGCCCATCTTATGTGCCTCTTCATCATCTCTCGCTTGTTAACCTCGGTAGGGCTCAATGTTAGGTCTCTGGCCACCATGGCGCTGGCGACAAAGGCTAGCACAGGGTTATCCAGTCCCATTCTCGCGGAGAGGACGTTCAGGGCGCTGAGCTCTGCTCTCTGTTGCCCTTTGTACTTCCTGGGCCCCGGTCTAAACCGCAGTCCCAGGACATTGGCCTGCTCCTCACTCAGACCTAAATCAAAAACCCTATCCCCCAGAGCAATATCCAGGTGCTTGGTGCGCCTGGTCTCAAAGCCGAGAGTCCGGTATATGCCTCTGCCATCAGGGTCGCAATCATGGAGAGCCAGCACCAGCCTGGTATCGTCCTTGAGTAGCTTTCTTACCAACCTGAGTGGGTAGCCCCTGCCGGCGGCGATGGTCCAGCCGTAGTCGGAGAGTTCCTGGATGGCCTTTGCCTCATCAGCTTTCTCGACGAAGATAAACCCTCTGGCCTGGTCCCAGACCTCTTCTAGGTGGGTTATGGTGTACTCCGCGCCCTGGTCATAAACAACGCCGACGGCTGCTGCCTCAGGGCGGGTAAGCCCCTGCTTCTGCTCCAGCTCGGGCCAGACATCATCGCGATAGGTGGCATAGCCCTGGTCACTGGAGAACCAGTAGTAGTCGTCCTCAGTTATTGTCTTGCCAATTAGCGGCTCCAGATAATCGCCAACCAGGTAGTAGCTACCCCTGATCCCCCGGCTGGCGCGATAGCCCCTGATACTCATCTCCAGGATTGTTGCCTGATGCTCGAGTATTATCTGCTTGACCGCCGCCCACAGATCCTTATATTGTTTCTTAGCCATTTATCACTCTTTACCAGTAAGCTGGTAACCGTCGTAGCCATGCTTTTCAACCAGGTGCCGGGCGCACTCGGCCTGTAGGCTCTCCTTGGTAGCCCCGGTCTGACTAAACCGGGCTACGAGCTCACCCTGGTGGTGCAGCTCCACAATGTGGTCATCGGGATGCTCCAGGGTAAACCCCTGATGGGCGTACTCAGCGAGACCCTGAATCTGTGCCTGCGTTGTCACTCAAAGCACTCCTTTTCACAATGTCCTCAGCCTCTTTAATAGCTTGCTCCGTATCAAAGAAGCCTTGCTGAGCTGCGGCATGAGCTGCCCGCAATGGGCTGAACTTCCGGTGCTTCTTGATGATGTCGGTCAGGTTGAGCGTAGCGTATTTTTCGGTGGTCTTTATGTCGGCATGCCCCATTATCTCCTGAAGAGAACGCAGGTCGCCGCCCTCCATCAGGTAGTTTTTACCGAAGGCATGGCGGATGCGGTGGGGACCAAGTTTCGGCCCCTTGATGCCTGCTTTCTCCATGTGCCGGCGGACTATGGCGTAGACAAGGTGTCTGGTGATTGGTCCCTTATGGCCGTGGAACACATGCTCGCCGGGGCTTTTGGCGGCAACTTGGAGAAGGAGTCGCCTGGTCTCATCAGAGACGGGAACCTCGCGCCATCCCGTCTTGCCGTACACCACTACCGTCTCCTGCTTGATATTGTGCTTGAGGAGGGAGCGCACCTCGCTAGCCCGAACTCCGTTGTCCATTGTCAGGCTCAGTATGGCCCTATCCCTTGGGTCCTGTGCCGAGTAAAGGAGTCTCATCAGCTCGCTGGCCTCAAGGGTCGCCATCAGCGTCTTCGGGCGACGAGGAGACTGAAAATCTTCTCGCTCCATAGGATTGGGTAGCTGGCGGCGGCGGCTGATGAATTTGAAGAAGGTCTTGAGCGCCCGGTAGACATCATACTTCGTTTCCGGGCTACCCTGGACGGTAGCCAGAAAGCTCTCGATTGGCTCTGGTCGGCGGGGCAGGTCGGGACAGCTCTTAGTGAAGGGAAAAAGCCTGTCCTCATACCACGATAGGGTAGCAGGGCTCACATTAGCCGCAACGCGGCTGGCGATAAACTCCCGAAGTGCCAGTTCTGTTCTCATGATGCCTCCTCTAGAGAGATTAGCGGCACTTCAGCGGCTGTGAAACGGCAAAAAGTCTGGGGCACTTCTGGCCGATTACTCGGACTTTGGTGTGAGGTTACTGTGGCCGGCTCGGGCGCCAAAAACCGCGCCCTGTCCGTCTTTGGGGGGGTGCAACTTTAGCCCGATTTTTCTCGGACTTTTGACCGATGCCTCTACGTGGGTGGCGACCCCGAGGGGATTTGAACCCCTGATCTCCACCGTGACAGGGTGGCATGTTGTATTCCCCAGCCGCTCGGTCGAAAGTCCCCCGCCTAGTGCTGTGCTGTCCAGTCTCGACCTCTTGCATTTTTCCTCGCAAGCACAAAATGGGGCCCGCCTTGCCGCCGCAGCCCCAAAAAGACCTATCGGTTTACTGTATTGAGCAGAACCTGCTCTTTCTTGATTCTTTCTATTTCCTGCTTGGGGATAAAGGTGCGACCACCGACCCTGACGGCGATGATCTTATCATCCCGGAGCCACCGCCAGATGGTGGCTATGCCTTTCCCAAGGAGCTTCGCCGCCTCTTCAGGTCCGTAGGCATCGGTAACAGCCTCCGCCGTGATAGTCACCTTTGTCATCTGATCACTCTTCCCGACAATGATAGCCCAATCTATCACATATCCCGGTACGCTGTCAAGAGGGTGGCTGCTTATTTCATAAAAATATTTTAATCCGTCTCCCCCTGCCTCCGCCCTTCTTCCCTTTGGCTAATCCTCCTCTTGCTCTTCAATGCTAAACCAGTTCCGTTTCAGGGCCTCCAGAACCGCTTCAATCCGAGATCTGACGCCCATTTTAGCGAAGATAGACTCAAGATGGCTTTTGACGGTGCGTAGAGCAACGCCGAGCTCCTCAGCGATGTCGCGATTGCTCATCCCCTTGGCGGCCAGCTTCAGCACCTCGAATTCGCGGGGGGTTAGGTGCTCCATGGCACTGACGACCAGTGGCCGCCGGGTGGCCCACTTGTAGAGTTTACGTGCGACTGCCCGGTGGGCGACAAACTCGCCAGCCAGTACGAATCGGATAGCCTGCGCCAGTTCCTCGCTACGGGCACTTTTCAGCAGGTAGCCATCCGCACCGGCTCCCAAGTGGCCCACAACGCTTTCCTCATCGTCAAAGTTAGTCAGGATAAGAACGGCGACCTGGGGATGCTCTGCTTTGAGCTGCTTGATAGCTTCAACAGCACTCAGCTTGGATAGGCGAGCTTCCATGATGATTATATCGGGATTCAGTTCGCGGGCCAGCCTAACTGCGTCTAGGCCGTTGTCCGCCTCGCCAACCACTGCGAAGTCCGCTTCTTGCTCCAGCAACTGCCGGACGCCTTGTCGAACCAGATACTGGTCATCAACAAGCAGTATCTTGGTCTTTCCACCTCTCTGCCCCGCCACGACACCCCCCTTATAGTCAACAGGAGGGGATACGGCTACAATCGCGAGATGCGGAATAGTGCTCACCGAACTCTGTTGCCACTTCTATTAAACGACTAATCAAGTGAAGATGCAAAGAAAAGACCAGTCGTCCACGCTCGGTGCGACTAGTACTTTGGTAGGGCGTAACCCAAGTAATTAGTAATAGCTAGTCTCTAATAGGCTGTAATAGACGCGGATGGTAAAATCTCAGTTGGTACTATTCTACTATCCGTGAGATGACCTTTGGTCGCAGGTTACTCTTACTCTAACCTTTTTTAGCTCTTACTCTAACCTTTTTTAGCTCTTTCTCTTTCTTCTTTTTCCTTGAGCTTTTCAAATAGCTCGCTGAGGGAACCCCCTGGCTCTTCCTCAATAGGAAGTTTCTGGCTCTTTTTTCTACCCGACCACAACCGAGAAATGACCTTCAGAATGTTCATCTCTTTTCTCGCTGTCCTGGCTTATTTGCCCTAGCCATGGTCATCCCCCTCTCTTTGTGTGATGGCGCTGAGTAACGCTATGGCTTTTTGTTAACCGACCTTTGTGATTTAGCCCAACCGATGAGGTTAGCGGTAGACTGTACAGAGTTCCAGACTCAGCGACTTGGGGATACAGTCACATCATGAAGGTAGCAACATGATTATTAAATCTTGAGCAGGGTCTACGACATTCTCAAAGTCATCGACATCAAAGGTAATGAGCGTCTTGGCCTGTGAGAGTGCCAATGATAAGTGCATTGCATCAGCTGAAAACAGACTGTGCTTTTTCATTAGGTCGGGAGCATTGCCGCAAACCTCGAAAGATTCTTCGACCTCTGGCACAAATCGAATGTCAGCACCGTGGCTATGAAGTTCCTGAAGGTTTCCTACAACCTTTTCCACATCACTTCTGTACTGCATGAGTTGAGTCCAGTAATTTCGTGCTCTCTGTCGATTTAAATAGCATTGTGCCCCCATAGTAAGCGGTTGCCAAATGTGTCTACAAAACAGCTCTTCCAACGTCGCCCACCATGCCTCCTCCACGCTAACTAGCGATACTACTATGGTGACTCTTTGTGCCAACAGGTCGCCCATAACATTTCTTGCCACAGTCTGAAAATCCGGTTCTTGGTGCGACCCTACTGCATAATAGACCAAGAAGTTCGCATCAACATACGCGGGGGACCTTATTTCCTCGCCTAGTTTGTGTCCACGCTTTTGTAGTATTGGCATGCAGTCCTAAGCTTGCTAGTCTTTGCCTTTAAATCTATTCTTGGGTTTAATACCCCATCCTTCTATTGACCCCATAGTGCGCACATATGCCTTGAACAGCTCAGGAGGCAGCACCTTCTGAAAATGGTCTAGGTCTACACCTTTGAAACGTCGCCTGTATTCCGCATACGATACTCTGTAGCCTGGATATACTTCAAACCAATCTTCAGCCTGCCTACGCAAAAATTCCTTCAATTCTTCCATCACGGAGCCGGATGTTAAGGCAGTGTCGCTTCGTTCTGCAACAGAGCGCACCCAGACTCCTTTTTCTTGAACAATCTTTGGGAAGGTCGCCACCTCTTCATTTCTACCTTCATGAGCGAGTAGTTCCTCCCGGACTGGTGCTGGTTGCTGCCGAAATACTATTATGGTGGCTGAACCTGATATAAGGGCATGTTCTTGTCGAAATGTTGATAGTTCTTCGATAGTAATTTCGTCAGTCTGATAGTTTGGGCTTGCGCTGATTGTTCCTACGTACTGATGACTTAACTGGTATTTGTCTACGAGCCCACCTATTTGTCTAAGTTCCGTAATGTAATTGTCTTGAACCAATTCTTTGGTTACCATGCTATACCCCTAGTTCCATTACATTCAGTATGTTCTCAACCATCTTACTTAGCGACTTAGCTGAGTCTACCACTTTAGCCCTTTCTGGATGCCTACGAGTTAAGTTAATAGTGTAGACTGCGTTAGGTTTGGGAATAAGTGGTTCAACTCTTAAGTCAAACCACTGAGCTTCCGTTACATATCTATTTTGTTCAACGACTCGAACACCAAAATTAGTTGCAGAGAAGCCGAGCATCCTAGATATCTCGGACTCTAACTTGCTGTCTCCAAAGATTGTTGCAATTACCTTGGTGGGGTCTCTCCCTGTTATCGCAGAGCCTTCGGCTATGAACTCATAAAATAATGCCTCTGCCTCCAAGTCCACATTTATCTTGTCCTTCACAAGCCTCTCAAGGTCTGAAAAGTCCCTAATGACTCCATCAATATCTTGACCCACGATAGCTATTACACCACGGTCAGGGTCAAGGCGAAGGGTCTGACCAGTGTCCTTTTTTTCTGCTATATTGCCACCTATGACTATTCTGCCACCCAGAGGAAGGTCTGGTATTCTTTCAGCTAGTTCCTTACGCACTGAGTAACCAATTTCACTCAGTATAGGCGTAAGTTCGGCTAACTCTAGCGGAAAGAAAATCGACTTTAGCCTAACACTAAAGTGAAAACGCTCTATCTTAATCTGAATATCCCGCTTTGATTCTTTTTTCATTAGCCTTCCTCCTGGTATCTCATCTGAGCCGAGTTTGGTCAATCGTTATTATAGCATTTACCTAGCATTTTACAATATATCACAAAAAATGAGCTGCTCGCTAGTTTCACCTAGTTAAACGAAATGACGAAGTGTGCAATGCGTGAGAAACCTACTGTGTGCCAAGTGCCCGGAACTTACCGCTCTCTTCCGTTTGAAGTGGATAGCCTTCGAGCTTAGCCGGGATTCGTTTCAGCAGTTCGGAGTTCCCATCCACCACGAACACCCTGATGCATGGCTTGCCCCGAGAATCCCCCTGGGCGACCCCCACCACACCAGGTATCGCCATGAGTTCATCAGTATGTCTCTTTAATACCTCACGAATATTACTTCTCGGCACAGCTGGTCTCCAAACTAACAGGGAAGAGGGTGGTGACCTCTTCCCTGACCATACACGCTATTTCTTGACAGGGCGACCTATTCGCCGTCAATAGACACCGCTAATGCGCTAAGCACCGACTCGATGGGATTGGCCACCGTGTAGAGTGGGCTACCAGCAAAAAGGAGCCCGACCGGTTGACGGTCACTGGCACTCCTCTTCGCATCCACGACTATAAGCGACCCAGAGTCACCGCCGGCGCTGAACCCCCCTGGCCCGATGACAATCTGGTGCTCAAAGCGCGCTATCCCGGACTCATACTCAACATCAACCGTGAATTCGATTGCGTATACTCGCCCCTTGGTCAGACTGGTGGTCCTGCCGAACTTCTTTACCGGCATATTGATGTAAGCTGCGGCAGGCGTTGACTTGGGAGCGCCGTAACCACGACTGGGGGTAGCGTTGCCGAGCAAACTTGTGGAGGAGAGGGCAATCGCCGCATCAACCTCGTTGCTAGAACCCGTACCATATACTATAGGTATGTAGGCAAAAAGCGTGCCAATGCCGTCATCCGGATATATGCCCCCATCGATAGTACCTGGCTGGAGCACTAGGTCTCCGATATTTGCCCTATTCTCATTGGCATAGACATGATTATTGCTCAGGGCATAGACGTTACCTGAAGCATCCTTGACTCGTGCCCCAATGGTACCCGCTGTCACACCAGGGTGACCAGTAGAGACCCCTATTGGCACGGGGCGTGGCCAACGGTCGCGCGGGGTCAGTTTCCCCCGGGGAGTTGACGGTTTCGGCCGAGCGACAAACTTACCACTCACCTCCACCACGACAGGGACGTCTTCCAAAGAGGCTGGCAATCCGCGCACCTCAGGAGTCTCAGTAAAGATTGCGATAGCCGGTCTGCTCTCTCCGTTGAGGCTTACCGCAACACCGGCCACTCCTGGGACTTCAAGAAGTGTTTTCTCATGTCGCTCCTTAACCTCAATAGCACGTTCTAGGCCGGGTGGTCCGTCCGGAGGTGGAGCGGCATAAACGGTAGCCACAGGTAAAGCCAGAAGTAAACAGATGACTGCGAAGAAGATGAATCTACGCATGGAATTCCTCCTCCTGAGTAACATACTCAATAACTTTTCCGCCCTCCCCTAACACTTAAAATGCTAGTCCACAACACGGAAAATGTCAATATGCGTGGCATGGTATTTATGTGTTAGTACTTGTGCGGTGAGCTGAATTAGCATTGCACTAAACTGACAATTATTAATCTGACTCGGGCATCCGCGCCCACAGACCCCCTGGTGCCCTCAATTTTAAGCCCTATAGTCTGGGCCGCTTCGGGGTCCATGATGGTCTGGACACCAAGTCCCAAAAGGGAACTCCGCCACTGGGTTCTTTACCGGGGCTCCTTACTTTACCATAACAGGCGCGCTGTAATTAAAATCTGGGTGGTTTGCGTGGGTGGTGAATAAATTCCGCCTTCCCCTTAGGAAGGGGAAGGCGATAAGGTCAGTGGTCCTCTATCCATTGAATAAGGTCTTTGATTAAGAAGACCCTTTTCCTGCCGACCTTGTGAGAGGTAAGTCCCTGCTTCATCAGCTCGTATAGTGTTTGGTGGCTGACATTCAAAAATTCTTGGGCTTCTCGGAAGGTATAGAATATCCGCTGGATTTTGTTCGGCTCTTTCTGAATTTGATGCCTCCTGAGTTTTTTGGCGTTTATGATAACATAGGTGGCGTGCGAAAGGCAAAGCCGCTATCTGCTGGATTCTCCCTGAGTTCCCCTCAGTCCACTAGATTTTGCTGGAAGCCACTTGACAAAGACTGCTTACCAGCGTATAATCGCTGTGTGCAGCAAAAAACTGTTCCCATCAGGGTAAGAAAAGAGACCAGGGAGAAGTTGCATTCGATCAAGAACCCAGGGCAAACCCTAGACGGAATCATCACGCAGATGATTGAGCTTTGGGAAAAGGTGAAGAAGGGGGAGACCGTAGCAGCAGAGGGATAAAAATAAGAGAGAGACCTGCCGCTAACAGGCCTCTCTCTTGAATCAGGCGATGACCGGACAGCCATCACCTATTTTCATTGTAGCACACCCAGCCCGGTCTGGAAAGAAAGGAGGTGATGTCAAACAAATAAAGTTGGTTACCCAAAAAGATTAAAAGGAGTTCAGAATGAAAAGGAGAATTTTTAGCATTGTCGCTGTGCTAGCACTCATTCTATCGCTGGGCACATCGGTGGCTATGGCGGCTGGAGCGTCAACCACTTGGTATGTCTATGACAACGATGTTGACCTAGTGACAGCTGGTGCCGGTACAGCGGGGTGGGTGACTGACCTGGCGGAGGTCGGGGTCTGCTCCGCCAAGGTGGAGATTCCAACTAGCTATACTGTCACGGACGCCGCCCGGGTAATGGCACCTCATAGCGGTACCCTCAGTGCCGTCACCAGCTTGTCCTACTCCTACTATATTGGCCCTACCACACCCCAGAAGGACAGCCTCTATGATCGGTTCATTAAGGGGACTGCTACCCTTGAACCTAGTGGCGGAGGCTATGCTGCGGCCTATGGAGGGCCCTACCTAATTCTCGAGCTTGATGCCGATGGGAATGGAGAACGGGACACATGGGTAATCCAAGCTCAATTTGCCTCAAGAACTAAGGAAAGCTGGCAGAAGGATACAATTGTAATGGCTGCCTCTCCGTTCCATGTCGTCAGCCTCCTAGGGGCAAGCCCATTTCCATTAGCAACCAACTGGGGTAACTTAAACAAAGTCAAAGCGGCGTCCGTTGACGGACATGCCCTAGGTGACGCCGCAGTTCTCAGGGTCAAGATAGCCGTAGGTGAGTGGGACCCAGCCCAAGGGCCAACTGGACCAGTAGTTGCTGTCATTGACTCCCTTGAGGTAAATGGGACAGTCCTAGACCTAGAGCCAGGCGTTATTCAGGAAGCCGTTGACGCTGCCAAGGGCGGCGATACTGTCGATGTGGCGGCGGGGACTTATGACGAGCAGGTAGTTATAAATAAGCTCCTCACGCTTCAGGGTGCTGGTGATACCACGAAAATTAAGCCTTCTTCAGCTAGCAAGCTCACTCAGCATTTCACCATTCCATGGTCTACAGCCCCTACGAAGGAAGTCGCCGGCATCATCGTAGCTAATGAGGTAGCTAGTGTAACGGTGAAGAACCTGAAGGTGGACGGGGAAAGTATCACCACTGCTCCTCCTGGCGCCACTTGGGTAGCCGGTATCTTGTACCGGGAGGCCGGTGGCATCATTGATAATGTAACCTCGACTAACCTTACCATCGGCAGTACTGGCACCGCCATCCGGGGTCAGGCTATCGTTGCTTCTGCGGCGAACACCAGCTCGGCGGTAGAGGTCAAGAACTCCCGCCTTACCAACTACGACAAGAACGGCTTTACTGGCATTGGCAATAAACTCACCGCAAACGTCCATCACAACACCGTAACCGGACGCGGTCCCTTACCTGATGGCGATGAGGTTCAGAACGGCATCATCTTTGTTCACGACGCCGTGGGCACTGCGAACTTTAACAATGTAACAAATCACGTCTATACCCCTGCCGCGTGGACGGCCACCGGTATTTGTTTCTGTAATGCCGGAGGCTCAGCGGAAGCCAATACCCTTACCAATAATGGGACTGGAGCCGCCGCCCAGATACTGCCCTACAACTTCGGGGGCATTACCAAGACAGTTACCTTCAAGACAAACACGGTAAATGCTCCGGCCATTAGCATCCCTGCCATTTCTGGCCTCAACGCCGCGACCTTTGTCGATGGTGCCATCCTCACTGTCATCATGGACGGTAACCCGCTTACTGGCGGACAGGGTGATGGCATCTCCATCGGCAGTGAAGAAACTGCTATGCCCCCGCCAGCTGGTACTGTGCTTGCCACCATCGTCAATAACACCATTCAGCACTGGCAGCGTGGCATTCACCTATTAAGCTCGGTAGGAGCCGGCAGCCTTATACGCGGTAACGATATCACCGGCAACCCTATCGGCATCGTTGCTGAGCCACTGGTTAATGCTGGCAATATAGTCGCCAACGCCAACAACATCGTTGGGAACTCCCTATATGGCGTCAGTAATGCCGGTGCAGGCATCCTCAATGCCAAGAACAACTGGTGGGGCAATGCCAGCGGGCCTGTTCTGGACAATCCTCCAACACCAGGATACAAGAGCTATGGCGATAAAGTGACAAACCTCACGGTTGACGCAAAGCCATGGCTACTGGCGCCGGTGGTCCCCGGGGTTCCTCCGACAACCTACGATAAAACCCTCGCCTTGAAGGACGGCTGGACCCTGGTCTCAACGGATAAAGATGTGGGCACTGGCACAACCTGGGTGGGAACAGAAGACTTACTACCAGGCACAACAGTCTTAGCATGTAAATATGTGCCCGGTGGTTACGAGTCAGCAACCCCTAGTGATTTACGGCCCGTGGATGCGCTGTATCTCAAAACCATTAAAGGTGGCGGAGTTGGCATCAAATACTCGACCGCTGCCCCCGGGGTAAGCTCCAAAGACCTTGTCGCCGGGTGGAATCTGGTAAGCAGCGCTACCGAAGCGGCTGCCGACGATGTCCTATCCCCACTGCGGTTCGTTCAAGTGGGACAGCAGCAGGGAGTCGGCTTGACAACATTGGTAAGCCAGGGAACCTTCAACCAATTCTCCGGAGGTTTTCAGCTCGCCACATTGACTGATGCCGACTGGTGGGAGCTTACTGGAAAAACCCTGTTTCCGTTCGATGGCTACTGGGTCTACATGAACGCTGAAAAGAGTTTCGGGGTGATTCCAGATTAGCTT
>Ga0315308_1000989_pt1 | contig 16337 bp, 12 predicted proteins | sample TDP3_MG_FD_203078 | JGI IMG/M metagenome (GOLD analysis project Ga0315308, IMG submission 203078) | Freshwater sediment microbial communities from Lake Towuti, South Sulawesi, Indonesia - TDP3 | ecosystem: Environmental > Aquatic > Freshwater > Lake > Sediment | place: Indonesia: South Sulawesi... | reverse complement strand
AATGTTAAAATGGTGGGAATTTCCAACTCTTTTGCGGAGTCGATTATGGAGGAGGAAAGGTTAAGGAGATGATAGATATGGATAATATCAGGGGAAACAGCTCTTAAAAAGTCTTTTGCATATATGGATAAAATGGGATTATAATATTCATAAAGGATAGGATTGGGAGACAAACTGGAATTAAATATTAACCTTCTTACTGAGAGCCCATCAACTTTTTCATCAAAAAAACCGAGTGAAGGAAAGTCGTCACGCATCCATGGTTGGTAAGTCAACACCCATACTTTGTGTCCTCTTGCCAGCATACCTTTTGCCACCTGAAAGCAAGTGGCACCTGTCCCGCCTATGTAATCCGGTGGAAATTCATGAACTACATAAACTATTTTCATTTTTTGCGCCTTTGGCAGGTATCAATTATACTGCCGGCTATGAGCGTTGGCTTGCTCAGCTAAGAGGACTATTTGTACCATAACAAGTTTAATCGCAGAGGTTCATTCCAAAATATGACTATCTCCTGAACCAGATTTTTCTAGGCTCCTCAAATTCTCTTCGGTAATTTCTTAAAAGTTCATTAAGATAACGGTGTTCAGTATTGTTCTCTGGCCTAGTAAGCCACTCCTCGGTTTTCTTATCCAACATTCCAGAAATATTGGAATCATGCATCCTGTACAAGATGAGAGGGGTATCCAGATAAGATATATTCGCTTCTCTCAAGATTCTAAAAAAGTATTCTTTGTCAGAACCGTGTATTAGATTTTCCTCATGATATCCTATCCGAAAGAAGAGGTTTCTCCTAAACATACAGGTTTGGGTTCCAGCAGGAATCCAGAATTCCAGTCTCTTTACTTTCTCATAAAAGTTATAGTTTTTCTCCATCCTATAAAAATGTTGTATTCTTTCAAAATAGTCATTTTCTATTTGATTTCCTTTCCTATCTATAAATTTATGCACTTTCCCAAAGACAAGGTTAACTTCAGGGTTAGAATTTAAGAATTCTACTCTCGATTTTATAGCGTCAGGTAACATCACATCGTCTGAGTCAAATTGGGCAATAAACTCTCCCCGCGCCCTTTTCAGTCCCTCATTTCTCGCTATGGCAATACCACGATGTTCTTCTAAATAGATTATTCTAATTCTCCTGTCCTTCCTGGCAAATTTTCCGGCAATATTCAAAGAGTTATCTATTGAGCCATCATCAATTATGATTAATTCAAAATTAGAGTAGTTTTGACTCAATATGCTCCTGATTGCTTCTTCAAGATACTCTTCTCTATTGTAAATGGGCATAATTATACTTACCTTGTCTTTGTATTCAGAAGAAATTTCAGATGTCTTTGTTAATAATTTCGAACGCAAGTACGACAAAAGATTATTTTCATTCTTAATACCACTTGCCCGATGCGCTTCCCTATATAGGGAATCAGCAAAACTTTTCTTCCCATAGTGGTAGACAAATGCCTCATCGCAACAGACCGCCTTATATCCTTCCCCCTTTGCTCTCATATAAAAGTCATCATCTTCCCCGTATCCCAGCTCAAACTTCTCATTAAATAGCCCAATATGGTCAAATAGTTTTCTTTTAATTAAGATGCAAAACGCAAGAACTGTAGGTATAGATGGATATTTCCGCTCCGATAACTCTGATACAAGATTAGAGAAACTCTCTAAGGTAAAGCCAGCCGGAATACCATTAAATGTAAGGGGGTTTGGAAGAGAAAGAAAAGTAGCATTATTGCTGAGTGGATTCACCATCCCAATCCTGGAATTACTGTAGGCACACCTGTCCATCTTCTCCAGCCATCCCTCAGTTACTATGGTATCTGAATTTAGTAAAACTACATCATTATCACTATTCTTGATTCCAATATTGCAGCTCTTAAGCCATCCTAAATTCTTCTTATTGGTGATTATTTGTGCCGATTTTATTGTTCTCAAATATTCCTTTACAATTGGTCCATTACCATCATCAACTATAACCAAGTTATATTGATGCTTTGTGTTTTCCAGAATACTATTTATGCACTGCATTAAATAGGGCAATGCCCCATAAACAGGAATTATGATATCATATGTTCTCTTCCTTTTCAGCAATATGCCCCTCTAATTGGATTCTTTTACACTCTGTTTATTGTGTAAATTAGAACACTTGCGTATTTTCTTAGAAACTTCGCAATTTTCTCCAGATTTTCCGCAGGATATTATCTAAACCGGAATATTTCTTAATCCGAATAAGTTCTCTGACTAAACTGGCAACCCGTTGTTCCTTTGTTTCAACAATCTTATGCAACCTGTTGATATGCTGTTCTTTGGCAATTATAGCTAAATGCTGGTTATTAATTCTTGAACGAAGAAGGTCGATTTGTTTGACCATATACATTATCTGTTTGATGAGGAAATCAAGGTCAGAAAATCCCTCATTAAAATATTTCTTCTCCTTCTTATCCACTCAACTGCCTCCTAACCAATCTTCTTAATCTTCTCCAGAATCCCGCCACAATATTGTAAAGTAAGGAGTGCTTTTTAATCTGGCTAATTTCTGCAGATAAACTACTAATATATTGATTCTTTTGCTCAATAACCCTATTCAGATTATTCATATGCTGGTCCTTGGCAACGATAACCGAGCCTTGTTCTTTAATCTGGAACCAGAGTCTATCAATCAGCTCAGCCATATGGGCTACTTGACCGATAAGTAAATTTGATTCAAGATGGTTCCCTTTTGAACAAGTTTTTTCAGACTTATTCATTAATTCTGTCCCTTTATCAGTCAAAATCTTAACCTTTTTCCCTGTTTTTTCATATATTCCATTTCCATCATAGTCGATTCTGCGATGAGGCATAATTTCCCGAAGGTATTGAAATTCAAGTACGTATTCCGGTTTTTGACTCCAAATAGTCCACCCACCAGTATTCCTATCTATCTTCTTGGAAATGTTAGTGTCATGTAACCTGTGAAGCAGCAATGGCTCATCAAGAAAAGATATCCTGGACCCTTTTACAATTCTCGAAAAGAATTCGACATCCGTACCACGATCTACGCTTTCATCATAATAACCTTCCTGAAATAGGAGAGTTCTTCGAAACATACAGGTTACGTTGGCACTAGGAATCCACAACTCTAATCTTCTTAATTTATCATAGAAGTCATAATCTTTCTTCATTTCGTAAAAACTTTCCGCATTTTGGATATATTCAGAATATTTACTTTCTATAGGCTTTCCATGTTTATCTATGTACCCGCTAATCTTTGCAAAGACAAGTTCAACTTCAGGATTAGAATTTAAGAATTCTATTCTCGATTTTATAGCATCTGGCAACATCACATCATCAGAATCAAATTGAGTAATAAACTCCCCTCGTGCTTTTTTCAACCCCTCATTCCTGGCTACGGCACATCCTTTATTCTCATCTAATGAAATCACTGTAATTCTTTCGTCCCAGTCAGCTATCCTCTTAGCTATATTTATTGAGTTATCTGTTGAGCCATCATCAACGATGATTAATTCGAAATTAGAGTAACTCTGACTCAATACGCTCCTGATTGCTTCTTCAAGATACTCTTCTCTATTGTAAACGGGCATAATTATGCTTACCTTGTCTTTGTATTCAGGTGATATTTCAGATATTTTCATCAATAATTTAGTATGCAAATATGTTAAGGGACTATTTTTATTGAATTTGTTTAAAGACTTCTCGTATGCGTTTCCGTACTCACGGATAAACTTTTCATATGCCCTTGCTCGGTAGACTTTCATATTTGGAGTATCACCAAAACTCTTCTTACCATAATGGTAAACAAATGTATCATCGCAACAGACCGCTTTATATCCTTCCCCCTTTGCTCTCATATAAAAGTCATCGTCTTCCCCATATCCCAGCTCAAACTTCTCATCAAATAGCCCAATATGGTCAAATAGTTTTCTTTTAATTAAGATGCAAAACGCAAGAACTGTAGGTATAGATGGATATTTCCGCTCCGATAATTCTGATACAAGATTAGAGAAACTCTCTAAGGTAAAGCCAGCCGGAATACCATTAAATGTAAGGGGGTTTGGAAGAGAAAGAAAAGTAGCATTATTGCTGAGTGGATTCACCATCCCAATCCTGGAATTACTGTAGGCACACCTGTCCATCTTCTCCAGCCATCCCTCAGTTACTATGGTATCTGAATTTAGTAAAACTACATCATTATCACTATTCTTGATTCCAATATTGCAACTCTTGAGCCATCCTAAATTCTTCTTATTGGTGATTATCCTTGCCGATTCTATTGTTCTCAAATATTCTTCTACAATTGGCCCATTACCATCATCAACTATAACCAAGTTATATGGATGCTTTGTGTTTTCCAGAACACTATTTATGCATTGCCTTACATAGGGCAATGCCCCATAAACAGGAATTATGATATCGTATATCCTTCTCTTCTCCAACAATCTACCCTCCTCTGTTCTCTGGCCGGGCACCGTTTATGGTGCCAATTTCGTCACTCCAAAGGGCGACCGACCAGAGTGTCAATTTTTCTTTCTGGTACCAATTCTTCCTCTTTTTCAGCAACGGCTTTCCGATAGGAATCTATAATTTCACCAGGAATTCCAACTTCTCTGATAATCGCATTATCCAGCCAAACAGTTCTATTACACCATTTTTCTATTGCTTCCAAATTGTGGCTGACAACCACCATAGTCTTACCCGCTTTCCTGAATTCAGTAATCTTCTCTTCACATTTATGCTGGAAATATTCGTCTCCTACAGCCAAAATTTCATCAATTAACAGAATATCGGGGTCAACATTAGTGGCTATGGAAAATCCGAGACGCATAAACATCCCGTCGGAATAAGTCCTTACTGGCTCATCAATATAATCTTCAAGTTCGGCAAATTTCACAATGTCGTCAAATCTCCTCTTTATTTCTTTCTTTGACAAACCCAGAATTATACCGTTAATGAAAATATTCTCTCTACCTGTAAATCCTGGATGGAAGCCCAATCCCAGGCCAATCAGGGAAGCAATCTTGCCTTTGGTATATACTTTACCCGAAGTCGGTTTATATATTCTTGCCAATATTTTGAGGAGGGTACTCTTCCCCGAGCCATTCATTCCTATAATTCCAATGGCTTCTCCCTTTTCTATCGTCAAATTAATATCTCTTAAAGCATAAACATATCTTGCTTTTTCTTTGTTTTCCAGCCAGTTGAATTTTAGCACGGCCTCCCTGAGAGTAGTATACTTTTTCTTCAACGACCGTCTAATAAATACTTTTGAAACTCTTTCCAATTTAATAGCCACCAATTTACACCTCTTCGGGAAAGGACTCTTTATATCCATTAAATATTAAATTCCCTAAAAAGAATACCAATAACCCAAAACAGAATATCGTTCCCAAAGCAACCCAGTTGGGAAACTGCCCATAAAACAGGATCTCCCGATAAGTTCTAATCAGAATAGCCATAGGATTCACATATTTTATGAACATAAGTTCCCCGGGTATGGAAGTCGGAGGATATACAATGGGCGTGAAAAAAAACCACATTATAATTAGATTACCCAAAATATGCTGGATATCTCGAAAATGGACATTCAAAGCAGATACCGCCAAAACTAACCCCATAGTAAAAACTATCTGGACTACCATAACTATGGGTAGGGCGATTAGAGCAATACCGAGCTTGACCTTAAAAAGCAGAAGAAAAATTAGTAGCATGGGAAGGCTGAAAATGAAATTTACCAGATTAGAAAAGACAGTAACTGTGGGAAGAACTTGTGGAGGGAACAATACCTTCGTGATGAGACTACCGCCCCTGATAATAGAATTTGCTCCTTCCAAAATTGAGGTGGAAAAGCAGACCCAGGGAAGCAGCCCACAAAATAAGAATACAGGATAGTTCTCCACCTTCACTCTGAGAAATGCGGAAAATACGATTGTATAGACACACATCAATAGAAGAGGATTTAGAAATGTCCAGAGGAATCCCAGGATGGACTCCTGATAACGAAGTTTCACTTCTGTTAAGACAAGACTCATAATTAATGCCCGGCAGCGATAAAGTTCTATAATGTTAGACAGCATATTTACCCCACGACACTGGTCGGCCACCCTTTCCCGACCCCGTTCCGGTTTCGGGACGGAGCAGGGTGACGAAAAATGGAAACAAAGCTTACGCTTTGCCGCTACAAGAGTGCCCGACCAGACGGCACCATAAATGGTGCCCGACCGAGTTCTAATTTGCCTTCTTTTTTGCTACGCTCTCCAAGAGAGCAATAAGGCAAAGAACGAGGGCTCCTTGAACAAAGATAATAATTGCTCCCAAAATGTTTACCTGAGTCAGGAGGGTGGCAACAATTCCTAAACAGATACTTACCAGGTAGATAAAAAGGACTGCGCCCCTCTGACTAAAACCAAGGGCAACTAAACGATGGGAAAAATGGTTCATATCTCCAGCAAATACTGGTTCTTTTCTCTTAATTCTTATGGAAATAACCGAAAGTGTATCAAAGATAGGAACTGCCAGAATCAGGATGGGCATAACTACTGGCAAATGGGTCGGAAAGCCCTCCTTATAATAGGAGGCTATTATTGTTAACACAGCCAAAATGTAACCAATGAACATACTTCCTGCATCACCTAAAAATATCTTCGCTGGATTAAAATTGTAACGAAGAAATCCGAGAAGTGTCCCAGCAAAAGCAAGGAGGGCGATACTGGTAAAAGTCTGTTCTTGTTGAGAGGTTACTATAAAGCACATAAGACAAGCAATAAGCCCCACGCCCGTAGTTAAACCGTCCATATTGTCTAAAAGATTAAAAGCATTGATGATGGCCAACATCCAGAGAAAGGTTATGAAAGCACCAACATAAAAATTTGGTATGAATAGAGTAACCCTGACTCCCAAAGTAATAAGCGGCAAAATTCCCAGAATTTGACCTAAAATTTTAGTCTGTGGTTTTAAGCCTTTTATATCATCTATCAATCCTAATAGAAGTATAATAGTCCCTCCAAGCAGGATACCAATTAATTGCGGGAGAACTTTTAACATCCTAGGGAAATTCCTTGTAAGGGTGGAAGCAATATCGCTGGGAAAAAGATTAAGAAATTTTGAGCTCCCCGTGGCTATAAACAGGATAAGAATGTTTACTACTATGGTAACAAGAAAGGTAAGATATATTGCCAGTCCGCCCAGTAATGGAATCGGTTTATCCTGTAACTTTCTTTCTCCAGGATAGTCCAAAACTTTGAATTTAATAGCTAACCTTTTTGCCCAGGGTGTCAACAATAGACTCAACAAAAGAGAAAAACAGAATACATATAAATAGATAAAATTCCACATTTACCCGAACCCCCTTTCTTTAGCGATAAGTTTCTACTCTCTTCTTACTTCTATGATATTCAATTGTCCTTTTGAGAGCCTCGTCCAGTCCTACTCTCGGGATATAACCAGTTAGGTTCCGTATTTTGGTAGTATCGGGTATACGATGTATCATATCCTCAAAGCCCTCCCCGAATACCTCCTCGTAGGGCAGGTAGACTATCTCCGAATTACTCTGAGCAAGCATTTTTATCTTTTCAGCCAGGTCAGAGATGGTAATCCTTTCTTCACCTCCTAAATTGAAGATTTCTCCTTCTGCTCCAGGATGGCTGGCTAAATCAATCATCCCATTTACCACATCACTTACATAAGCGAAACTCCTGGTCTGGTTTCCGTCACCATAGACTGTGATCGACTCTCCAGAAAGCGCCTGTTCAATAAATCTCGGTACAACCATCCCGTATTTGCCAGTTTGTCTCGGGCCACAGGTATTAAAAAGCCTGGCTATTACAACCGGCAGGCTCTTCTCTCTCCAATAGGCTAAAGCCATAAACTCGCCCAAAGCTTTACTACAGGAATAGCTCCACCTGTGAGTAGATGTCGCCCCCAGAACCCTACCATCACTCTCTCTGAAAACCTCCTTTCCACTCTTGCCATAAACTTCTGAAGACGACGCTATTATAACTTTCTTCCTATTTTTCTCTGCCAGCCTCAACACCTTCTCTGTTCCTAGCACATTAATTTCTATTGACCTTGTGGGATTATTGATAATGAATTCTACGCCCACAGCGGCTGCCAGATGGTAGACTATATCACAGTCGGTGAGCAGTCTTTCTATCAGTGTTTCGTCCAGAATACTACCGTTGATAAAAGATAGTTTTTCATCTCCAACCAAATGGATTATGTTTTCTCTCTTTCCAGTAGAAAGGTCGTCAACAATCAGAACTTCATTTCCTCTCTTGAGGAGCTCTTCTGCCAAGTGAGAACCAATGAAACCAGCTCCTCCGGTAACCAGCACTACCATTTAAGCTACACCTCTCTGTTTAATCAACTGTTGGTAAATCTCGCTAATACGATCTACCATTACTTCTGCTCTGAAATGGGGGTCAACCATTTCCCGTCCAGCTTCACCCATTCTTGTCGCTTTTTCCTTGTCCTTTAAAAGATGGATAATAGACCTCGCCAATTCCCCCGAATCTCCAGGGGGAATCAGATAACCATTCTTACCATCTTTTACTATCTCTGCCACTCCATCAACTTCAAATGCTATGACTGGTTTACCCATTGCCATGGCTTCAGGTAAGACGCGTGGTAGACCTTCTCTTAAAGATGTGTGGACAACAACATTCATAACCGATATTAGTTTGGGGACCTCTCTCCTTTCCACAAGTCCAGTAAATATAACACTATCCCTTATTCCTAAATCTTCCGCCTGGTGCGTCAACTTCTCCTTCAAAACGCCATCGCCCACCAAGACGAACTTTGTTTCAGGAAAGACCTCCAGAACCTGACAAGCAGCTTCCAAGAAATAATTATGGCCCTTGAGTTCGAAGAGCCGAGATATGTTGCCCACAATCGGAGCTTCGGGACTCAGGCTCAGTTCCTTTCCCGTTTTTTCTACCGAGATGTCCTTATTAGAATACCATTCCAGTTCTATACCACTGTAGATAGTGGAAAATTTTTCCCGACTAGCCACACCCGCTGCTAAGGCCTTTCTTGTCATTACATCGCACACTGAAATTAACTTATCTGTAAGAAGCCCGCTGAACCTCTCACATAGAATATAAATGTAGTTAAAAAATCTCTTCTGATATTCACAGAAAGGGAGGCCGTGGATGCTGTGGATTATTATCTTCACGCCCGCTAATTTAGCGGCCAGCCGACCCAAAAAACCGGCCTTAGAACTGTGGGTATGGACTATCGTATATCTCCCTTTCTTAATCAATAGAAATAGCTCAATAAAGGCTAAGAGGTCGTGTAGAAAATCTATTTCCCTTCTCATATGCGGCACCATTATCAACTTGATTCCTCTCTCCTCAGCCTCTTTTGTCAGACTCCCTTCCGGACCGATCGCAGGTCCTGTGGCCAAATCTACATCGTAGTGGGGGCTATTATTCAAACCCCAAACAGTAAATATTGTATTCTCTTGTGCCCCACCCAATATTAGGCGGGTAATAATATGTAATACTTTAATTTTTCTCATTCTCTCTTCTATTTTCCAAGATTTGGGAGTTGTGTAGCCATTTATGGGCATCCCGATTTATCGGCATGGGCATAAAGCCGTACACTACATTTTATTGACCTTATCCAAAATTTCCAGGAGCCTGGGACCATTGACCTTAACCGAATATCTATCTTCTACTGTCTTCCGTCCCATAATGCCCAGTCTTCGCCTCAGATTCTCGTCCTCAATAAGTAGCGATAGCTTGTCAATCCACTCTTCTTCAGAATCGGCAAGGAAACCATTGACGCCATCATCTATGATTTCTCCATGTACCCCAACTCGAGAAGCAACTACTGGAATTCCCACTGCCATGTATTGAAGGACCTTACATCCGCACTTGCCTAAAGTCCACCCATCATTCTCTAAAGGGGCTACTCCAATGTCAAAGTCTTGCAAATCGAAAACCTCCCTTTCCAATCTCCAGGACTTGCTCACCGTCTCAACTCCTTCAATTCCATAGCCCGCCGTTCCTATAACGTTTAGATAGAACTTGTATCCTTTTGCAAGTGTTCTAAGAACATTCTTAAGTTGGTCGAGATAGAGGGTTGTGGTAGTACTTCCAATCCAACCAATACTTATTTTTTCTCTTTTCTTTCTCTCCCTTACATGATATTTTTCAGTATCGATAGAAGTTGGTATTACCATCACATTCGTATTGAATCTCAACGCATACTGTCTCAAGTACTCATTTCCAGCAATAATATAGTCACTCATAGATAGAATCTTGGGAACACTATTTTTATAACGAAGATTATAGAGGAAACTTCTCTTTCCCGGTGGCAAGAGGAAAATTGCATCATCGAAATCGAAAACCAATTTCCTATGCAATTCCCTGATCAGCTTCTCTATTAAAGGATAGGCTTGTGGTAGAACTTCCTTCTGAAGGAATATAATGTCGCTTTGGCTTGTACCGGCTAAATCTACAAAACGCCTTAATAGTCCCAGAAAAAAATAGGGAAGTTTATTGATAGGACTTTGAGCACTATATACCTTGGAGAAATGCGTGGAGGGGATAGCAGGACTAACCGTACAAAGGATTCCCTGTTTCTTCAGGAACTCGAGATACTGGTAGACCCGATGCCTGCTGGAGGGTCCTAATTCTGAAGTCTGAGTTAAGAAGACGACTCTCATAAATTCACATAAAACATTTTCGTCATCCTAAAGATAGCCGATACGGAAGATTGAACAGTACTTATATTGACAAAATTTGAATAAGAAACACGATTCTATTTAGTTCCAGATTTCTGCCGTTCTTCGGCTTGTCACTTTTGTTTCAAAATCTCCCTCACTTTATCTAAATTGGCGCTAGCTTCTTTATAATTCGGATTAAGGCTTAGCGCCCTTTCAAATTGTTGCAATCCTTCCCTTAATTTTCCGAGATCGGCAAGGGTAACTCCAAGGTTATTGTATGCTTCGGCAAATGAGGGGTCGATATTTATGGCCTCCACATATTCCCCCAGAGCCTTCTCATACCAGCGTTTCCTTCTATATGTATTCCCTAAGTTATTATGTATTCCTGCAAGATTCGGATTAATCTCCAAAGCGACGTTATACTCCTTTATTGCCTCATCGTAGAGACCCCTATTGACATAAAGGATGCCCAAATTATTATGGGCTTCAACCAGATATGGATTAATCTCTAGCGCCTTATTATAGTCTCCTAACGCCTCTCCGTATAGACCTATATTCCTGTATACATTCCCCAGATTGTTATATGCGTTCTCATCATGAGGATTATACCTTATGCTCTTACTATACATAGCAATTGCCATATCGTATTCACCTCTCATACTATAGTAACCCGCCTTGTCAAAGTAGAGGGATGCAACAAATGGCCTTACTGTCCAAACGAGAAGAAGAAGAGTTATGAATAGTATCAGGCTCCGTTTTATTATTGAAGGATGTATATTCCCCTTGCTTTTTTCTAATTTAGGCCCGCCGCTATTCAGTAAGCCCAGCCAGAACCAGAATAGCATACCCGTCGCGGGCAAATAGAGAGAATAGTGAAAAAAGCTATGAATTAGTACAGCCGTAACGCTGGATAGGATGATGATTAGGAAACCTGGAGGATATTTCAACTTATTGAGTTCCTTTAGCCGTCTAATGCCTATCCAATATAGTGTGGCAACCAGCCAGAGAAAAGTTCCCAAACCTAATAGCCCTGTGTCTGCAGCCATTTCCAGATAGTCATTATGTATGAACCTGGACAATCCTTCAAACATTCCGTATTTCTTCGTCCTTAGATATTTGCTTTGGTACTTGGGATGTATCTTCTTAAATGTCCCTGCCCCGGTTCCAAACACAGGGTTTTCCTTTATCAGATCTATTCCCGTACGCCACATAACAAATCTATGCCTTGTGGCAGGGTCCTTCAAATCGGCAATGGAGAGAAACTTTTTAGTAAAGGAGCTCGGTTTTCTGTAGTCCCACCTCATCAATAGTCCAAGACATATGACAAAGCAAAATATGAAAATAACGGATCTCCTTCTCAAAAGATGGCTAAGGACTCTCCCAATCCCTCCTTCGCTCTCTACCTTTGCCCAGGTAAAGAAGAACATTGCTCCAATGAATCCCAACCACGCGCCGCGAGTACGAGTAAATATTAGAGCAACCAGGCTTAATACTGCAATTAAACTAATAAGTATTCTCAATTTCCTATTGCTGGATTCGAAGATAAAGCCTACACTTACTGGCATAGTGAATACCAGAAAGCTTGCCAGAACATTTCGGTTTTCGAAAGGACCAGAAATGTAACCGCTACCGACCACCTTCAGATTCAGCAAATCTATTCCAAAGTACTGGCCGATACTATAGATAGAGATAAGACCAGAAACCAGAATTAATGAAACCATTATCTTTCTCGTCTGTTCTCTTTCCCTAATGACATTTGGCACCAGAGAATATAATACGACAAATAGGATTAAGCCGAAAAGGGCATACAAACTCGCATAAACATCGACTGAACCTAATAGAGACATGCTAGAAGCAATCAGGAAGGCGATTATAGGATAGTTCAATCCACTGGAAATTACTCTTAATTTGCCTTCGCCCAGTAGAAACAGGCTGGCCGCCATAATGGTCAGAATCTGAATAAAGGCAGTTTTCATCGTCGATATGAACCACGGGTTATAGACAAACCTTCCATAGATGATTGGAGTTCCAGTCACCAGCATCAACATCATGGCCATAAGAATCTTATGAATCGGCTTCTTGCTAATCATTCTTACACCCACAATCTCCAATCTCTTATCAATGCCCGACAGCGCTCCTTTAAAACATTTCTCCTATATTGCCAGTATCTCTCAATTCTGTTCTTACTAAGGAAACGGCCTACCAAACTTAGAGACCCGACAGATATCCTCAATAGAAGGCCACAAAAGTTCATGGCCCTTACCAAGATTTCTGGAAATAACCCAAAGTGCTTTCGGTAAAACTTGTGCATGCTTCTATATTGTTCAATTAGCACATTTCCTAAGTTCTGCCGAGCACTCTCCCCTGCATAGTGAATCACTTCTGCATCCGGAGTGAAATATATTTTCCACCCTGTCTTCTTAATCCTATAGCACAAATCAACTTCCTCATAATACATATGGAATCGCTCATCCATCAATCCCACCTGATTGATGACATCCCTTCTTAATAGAAGCACAGAACCCATGGGCTGGTCTACTTCCCTGACGCAATCGTGTTTCCAGTAGCCCATTCTATACCTACCAATAACCTTATTCTTGGAAAACAATCTTTCCAAGCCACTAGCCTCAAAAAAGGCTGTTCTCAAATTAGGAAAGCTCCTGCAAGAAGGCTGTAAATTCCCTGCAGGATTCAACAGTCTACATCCCAATGCTCCCGCCTGGGGATTACCCTCCATAAATTCCACCATCTTGTCCAAAGCATTTGGCAGCACAATTGTGTCCGGATTTAGTAACAGTAGGTATTTCCCTTCACTATCTTTGAGGCCCTGATTAACCCCCTTAGCAAAGCCAAAATTTTCCGAGTTTTCTATTAGCTTAACTTCAGAAAATTCTCTTCTAATCATCTCGCAACTGGAATCGCTGGAATTATTGTCGATGACAGTTATTTGGAAAGAGACTTTTCTAGTATTACGACATATGGAGTGTAGACATTCTCTCAAACGGTCCTTCACATCATAATTCACGATTATTATTGATAAATCTAACATTGTTTTACTTCCTACTGCCTCTATTTGGCTGGCTATCTTTTAGAGTGGCAATTGGTCGGACTCGCAGAGGAAACTTAAAATTTTGTGTTTAGGACATTAAAATTGAGATGCATTCACTTGGGTTGCAAGAAAGTCCTTTATAGTTTGATAATAACTTTGGCAGGCAGTCCAATAAGATAATTATTGTAAGATTTTATCAAAACGAGAGAAAATTTGTCAAATAAAAAGTACGGTTGGTGAGAGTTTTCCATAAGAGAATGAAGGCGTAGCAAAATCGGGCATACCCGCTCGGCGCTCTCTTCAGGAAATCGAATGTGTTTGTCCTTCCCCGGTTTCTGCCAGTGGCGAAGCTTGATCGGCTGACTGGCGGTTCGGCTAGAGCCGGCTCATAGCCAGATGGATTGGCTCACTCCCACTCTTATTCATAAGTTATTCACTGGGAGGAGGTCTTCACCACTTTATATACATGGGCGGTACTATCCGAGAAGACCGGCACGAAGATTTCAGGAAAAAGTAGCAAATTCTTTTCTGCAGGAGGAAATTCGCCAAAACTTCGCTGGTATGAATCCCCCGACATTCTCGCCATAACTACAATGTCTATTCCTTCTTCGACCAAGAAATTCTTCCACTGTACTGGGTCTCCAGAAGACCTGTTGTTAAGGAATACCTCATTATTCAAGCTAGGACCATAAAAGGGGTAAGTCCTCAGTCCCTCCACAAGTATTCTCTTCCGCTCTATGTTCCTGTCAAACCATCTGTATAGTTCCGTGTATTCAAAATTATGACCAAAATGGTCGTACAACCAGTATCCGTAAGTGCGCCCCCTTACTTCCTTTCTATATTTGATAAGTTCAAAGACTACTAAATTTAGAAAAACCAGGAATCCCAGAATCAGGAAACAGGCCCTCTTCTTGCCCTCGATTTTCGGTAAAGAAATTTGCCAAGCAAAAAATATGATTACTGAAACCAGATAGGTGAGGGTCAATACTTTATGACTTTCTTGGCGGAACAGGAGGTTCATCCCAACTATTCCTCCTACGAAGGCTTCGTTCACCGTAGATAGTTTAGTTGCCTGGGCCAAGTCAAATAAATAAGAGAGGCAGATGTGAGTCATTGCCAGAAACACCATTCCAAATCGAACCGATGGCCCACACTTTATCTGATTCAAGGTCCTTGGAACATTCTCAATTACAGTAGGAGTAATCAAGAATATGAAAAGAGTAGCCAATGGCACAAAGCATAATAGAATTAAGTCTATCAAACGGGTCCTACGAGTCTGCAAGAAATTGAGGATAACAATCGTGCTAGAAAGAATTATTATGGGTAACGAGAGAAGTCCCACTATCCCGCCCCTGCTCAAGAGTGCTTTAAGAACCATGGGAGCTGTTCTTGCATAATTCCCATAATAGATCACCGATGTCTTCTTTAGCCAGTCAAATCTCCATTCTCCTGGAAAGATTTGCCTGCCGAATAGTCTTATTTCTGCAGGTGCAAATGGATTCCCAATAAGAAGGTAATTCCGGATATACCAAAACCCACCAAGGACTAGTATCCCCAAACAGAGTAGAGACATATCCCTTAAGACAAATCTCCTCCTGAATTTACTTGCCAAAAAGTAAATAAAAACAAGCAAGAATATATAGTAGAAGCCATTATGTTTCAATCCCAGAAGAAGGCCCAAAGAGAAGGAGAGAAAAAGAATGGAGCCTATTTGCTCTCGCTTCCGGTAAGAGAGTATATAATTCAGCGAGACCAAGAAAAGAGCAAGGATTCCTATATCATTACTGGCAGTCCCTATGTCCCCCCTTATGCCTGGAGCACTGAATAGCAACAGGGCCCCGTAGATTGCCCACTTCTTATGTATCCCGATTTTTCTACAAAGGGCATATACAGAAAGGAGTACCAGAAAGAGAAATGGAAAGTTCTGGAAATTTACTAATAGGTCGTTATGGAAAGGGATGATAAGCCAGAGCGCAATAAGTTCGCTATTCCCGGGAAAGAACCACTGCGGTGATTTCTGCTCAATAATGGTGCGTCCCTGTAACCAATTGACCGCCTTGGGAAGGTGGTGCCATAGCGAATCACCTTCATATGGAGGCTTTACTAGATTATAGAAGAATTGATATAGCAGGAAGAACAAGCATACTATGACAACCAATTGAAGGAATCGATTCTCGCCCAAATATTTCTTGACTCTCTGGTAAATCTCTGATAAGAAAACAGTTTTAAGGTGACTCTTTCTTTGGGAAATAGAAATAGTTATAAAAGAGCCAGAAATGGTTACTATGAGAAGATTAAGCTGAGTCAAGAGGCCAATAGTACCGAGAATCGTCTCATAAAATATAATCTGTGAAAGATAGAGAACACCTATATTTATGAGATTATCGAATGTATCTTCTAATTTGAAAAATTTTTCATTCAGGAAAACGCAGGACAAGAATACAGATATGTTCATTAACAGAAATGAAGCAAGGGAGATGCCTGTGGTTATGAAACCCATGATTGATGACATTTTATTAAATAGTAAACTGCTAGGGGAACTTCACCGATGAGAATTTGATAAAAAAGTAACTTTTTTGATTTTACCAATTAAGGAATATTGGTGTCAAGATAAGGAAGGTCTTC
>Ga0315308_1000988_pt1 | contig 16346 bp, 12 predicted proteins | sample TDP3_MG_FD_203078 | JGI IMG/M metagenome (GOLD analysis project Ga0315308, IMG submission 203078) | Freshwater sediment microbial communities from Lake Towuti, South Sulawesi, Indonesia - TDP3 | ecosystem: Environmental > Aquatic > Freshwater > Lake > Sediment | place: Indonesia: South Sulawesi... | reverse complement strand
CTTACACCAAGGTTAAGGCCATATTTGACGCCCTGGAACGCTTGGAAATGAAAACAGAGGTTCACGCTGAGGAGGTGCTTCACGACGAAGTCGTTGGGGTTCAAAAGAGCGATCCAGTGTCTAAAGCTGTGCGGTTGATGACGGATCACGGTTATTCTCAACTTCCAGTCTTTGATGGAGAACACTCTGTTGGGAGCATTTCGGAAAAAACGATGTTGGGACAAGTTTCGGCTGGCAAAGATTTGGCTCAGGTATCTAAACTACCTGTTGAAGATGTTATGGAGGAAGCTTTTCCACAGGTTGGAGAAGACGCTCCATTACCGTTGATTTCGAGCCTTTTGCAAGTTTATCCAGCTGTCTTGATATCTAAGAAGGGGAAGGTTGTTGGCATCGTGACTAAAGCAGATTTATTAAAGATGCTTTTATAGCTCAGTCAGTTAATAGGCATTGTTTACGTGTCAATCTTTGCTATTGCAGTGCTATGCATTGCTGCGAGACTGTTTGGCACCGAGAAAGTTTGGGCTTGGAAAAAGTAACTAACGTTGTTTTTACATGTTTTCCTCACGTAGCCATATTAATATGATGCGCTAAGATCGCGCAGTATTTCACCAAAACTTCCACGCTAAACTGTCCATGTATTCGTTCAGGGAACGAACAGTAAGCTTGTTGCTGTCCCGTTGTTCCAACATTTTCATGAGGGCTGAGGCTAACTCAAGGTTTGTCACAACCGGGATGTTAAATTCGATAGCCAACCTCCGAATAGTGTACTCATCTTTCAGGATGTCTGAATATTTTCCCGCATTATTCGGCGTCGGTATGTTAATCACCAAATCTATTTTGCCCTTCTGGAGGTAGTCAACGATGTTTGGGTTCTTACCAACTTCCCTGACTTTATGCAGAACAGAGATGTCGTTCACTCCAGCTTTACGCAAGGTTTCAGCAGTATGCTCTGTTGCATAGATTTTGAAGCCCATCTTCCTCAGCGCCTTTCCTAAGGGCACAATCTTTCTCTTTAATTCCTCGCCGCCAACCGTTATCAGAACTGAACCGCCAGCGGGCGGAATCTTGAAATCGGCCGATTGCAACGCCTTTGAGAGAGCGTCCGCAAAGTTTTCCCCTAAACAGGCTACTTCTCCTGTACTTAACATTTCAACTCCGAGAACCGGGTCGGCTCCGCTTAAACGCATAAAACTGAACTGAGGAACCTTCACCCCAACATGTGAGATAGATGGCAGTTCGGTGACCCCATCCTCTCTAAACTTTTTGTCCAACATCGCCAAGGTGGCGAGTTCTATCAAATTGACCCCCCGAGCTTTACTGACGTAGGGCATGGACCTTGACGCACGCAAATTGCATTCGATTACGTAGGTGACGTCGTTTTTTACGAGATATTGAATGTTGTAAGGTCCCTTGATTTCAAGGGCTTTGACAATTCTGTAAGTATAATCTTCAATGGTTTTCAATACAGGGTCAGGTAGTGTTTGGGTTGGAATTCCCATCGTCGCGTCGCCGCTGTGAACCCCAGCGTTTTCAATGTGTTCGATAACTGCTCCAATTAACACGTCTTCGCCGTCGGATACGCCGTCAACCTCAACTTCCTTAGCCTTTTCTATAAACTTCGAAATTACGACAGGATATTCCCGCGAAACTTTAGTTGCCAGTTTAAGGTAATTCTCTAATTCGTCTTCGGCGTAGGCAACTCTCATGGCGGAGCCTGACAGAACGTAGCTTGGACGAATGAGAACTGGGTAACCTATTTTTTCAGCAAATTCTTTAACGTCTCGTGTTGTTGTTAGTCTACTCCATTCTGGCTGTGGAATTCCAAGTTGATCCAGAAGACCACTAAACTTTGATCGATCTTCTGCGGAGTCTATGCTTTGACCCGACGTGCCCAGCAGTTTTACGCCAGAATTGGCTAATTTTAGGGCTAGGTTGTTTGGAATCTGACCTCCGACGCTTGCCACGACGCCGAAGGGATTTTCCTTGTCGTATATGTCTAAGATTCTTTCTAGGGTTAACTCTTCAAAATACAGCTTGTCGGACATGTCATAATCCGTTGAAACCGTTTCAGGGTTATAGTTGACCATTATGGCTTCTTGAATGCCATTCTTTTTGAGAGCCCAAACAGTGTTGACTCCACACCAGTCAAATTCAACGCTTGACCCTATTCTGAAGACGCCGGCTCCAAGAACCATGACTTTGCTCTTATTCGAGTGGAAATCTATGTCGTCTTCGTCTCCGCCGTATGTTAGGTAAAGATAGTTTGTTTTAGCTGGCCATTCAGCGGCGAGCGTATCTATTTGTTTAACCGCGGGAACTATGTTCGCTTCTTTTCTTAGTCTTCGTATGGTCATCTCGTCTGTTTCGAGGCAAATTGCGATTTGTTCATCTGAAAATCCGAGGCGTTTTGCCTCTTTAATTGTTTCTAGAATGTCGTTATCTTCTAGATTGGTGGAGTGCAGTTTATTCTCCATGTTAACGACGTTTTCAATTTTGTGTAGAAAGAAGGGGTCGATGCCGCTTAGTTGGTATATTTCCTCGATTGAAATGTCTTTTTTGATGGCTTTGACTACCTTGAAAAGCCTTTCATCTGTGGGGTTGGCCAAGACATCCTTTATCATCTCTGCAGGTTCATATTCGTCGTCTTCTGGATTACAGACCAGTCCCACTTTCCCAATGTCTAACATTCGAACCGCTTTCTGCAGTGTTTCTTCAAGGCATCTTCCAATGGCCATGACTTCTCCAACAGACTTCATTTGCGGGCCAATGTGTCGATCCACGTTCCTGAATTTTTGCAGGTCCCATCTTGGAAACTTAACCACGACATAATCTACTGCTGGCTCAAAGCAAGCGGTTGTAACTCCTGTAACCATGTTAATCAGTTCGGGAAGCAGATAACCAATCGCCAGTTTAGTTGCTATGTAAGCCAGCGGGTAACCTGTTGCCTTGCTTGCAAGCGCAGAACTTCTCGACATTCGTGCGTTCACTTCAATGGCGCCGTGCTCGTCTGATTTTGGATGCAAAGCCCACTGGATGTTGCATTCGCCAACTATGCCCAAACTTTGTATGACCTTTATGGAAGCCGCACGAAGCAAATGATATTCACGATTGTTCAATGTTTGGGCGGGGGCTACGACAATGGAGTCGCCGGTGTGAATCCCCATGGGGTCGATGTTTTCCATGCTGCAGACAGCTAGGCAATTGTTTGCGTAGTCTCGCATGACTTCGAACTCGATTTCTTTCCAGTGGCCCACGTATTCTTCGATGAGCACTTGGGATATCATGCTCTGGGCTAAGGCTCGATTAACTATTTCTTTTAATTCACTTTCGCTGTGGGCTACGCCAGATCCTTTGCCGCCTAGAATGTATGCCACTCGAACGATAACTGGGTAACCTATCTCCTTGGCTATCTCGATGGCTCCATGGACGGAAGTGGCAGATTTGCTTCTAGGTATTGGAATGTCTGCCCGAATCATTGCCTGCCTGAAAAGCTCCCTGTCTTCAGTGTCTTCTATCGCCCTGACGGGTGTCCCTAAAACCTTAACATTGTATTTCTCGAAAATGTCCCTTTTTGCAAGCTGAACTCCACAGTTTAGAGCTGTTTGCCCCCCGAATCCTAGGAGAATCCCGTCCGGTCTTTCTTTTTCAATGACTTTTTCGACATATTCTGGCGTAACGGGCAGGAGGTAAACCTTCCCTGCTAAACGGGGGTCGGTCTGAATTGTCGCTATGTTAGGATTTACTAGAACGGTTTCAATGCCTTCTTCCTTTAAGGCTTTGAGACACTGGCTTCCAGAGTAGTCAAACTCAGCGGCTTCTCCAATTTTTATGGCTCCGCTTCCAAGCACCAAAACCTTCCGTATCCACTCAAACTTTGGCATTTACCCACCCCTCGCCAGCTTCAAGAATTCGTCAAACAGAAACTCTGTGTCGTATGGACCCGGCGCGGCTTCGGGATGCCACTGAAAGGCAAAAGCTGATTTGCGTTTATGTTTTATTCCTTCAACTGTTTTGTCGTTGGCGTTAATGAACAACACGTCTAAATCGGTTCCTTTTAGGGAATCTGGGTTTACAGCGTATCCATGATTCTGTATTGTGATGTAGCACCTGCCTGTTTCCAGATTAAGCACAGGCTGATTTTGAGACCTGTGCCCATACTTCAGTTTGAAAGTGTCTCCGCCCCTAGCCAACGCCAAAATCTGGACTCCCAGGCATATGCCCATCAGAGGAGTGTTTTCCTCAGCCAGCTCTCGGACGCATTCTATGGTCTCAACGCAGTTTTTCGGATCGCCAGGACCGTTGCTTATTACCACACAGGTTGGGTCGTATTCCAAGATTTCCTTTGCCGAAAAATTGTAGGGCACTCTTACGACGTTGATTCCACGTTTCAGAAGGTTTCGTACAATATTGTATTTGGCGCCGCAGTCAATCAAAACAACTACTTTGTTTCCTCCAACTTTGTGATGAACAGGCTCTTTGACTGTTACCTCCCCAACCAAGTCTCTGAGGTTTGGATCTGGAACTTTCTTCGCTTCCTCCAAAAGTTTTTCAAGGTTAAGCTCTTCATCCTCTTCACAAACCTGTAGAATTCCGAGCATGACGCCTTTGACTCTTAGTTTCTTTGTGAGTTTTCGGGTGTCGATTCCGTATATGCCTGGAACGTTTTCACTTTTCAGCCATTCGCCCAAGGTCTTAGTGGATGCCCAGTGGTAAGGCTTCTTGCATAATTCGTGGACAACGAGACCCGTCACCTTGATGCTTTCAGATTCAAAATAACGTGGAATGCCTAGTTCAAGGTCGTAGGGTGGAACTCCATAGTTGCCAACAAGAGGGTAGGTTAACGTTAAGATCTGGCCTTTGTAGGAAGGGTCTGTCAGTGCTTCGGGGTATCCAACCATGGAAGTTGAGAAGACAATTTCGCCTGAAACCTTCTTTATTGCTCCAAAGCCATGACCGAAAAAGTGGGAACCATCTTCTAAAACTAAAACAGCTTTTCCGGGTTTCAGAGGATTAAGGTGTGCCTCCAAAGCCCTATCCTACCTAACCCTTTGAGCTTTTAAGCTTTGCGATGCTGGCATTGTCTGAAGATGAATAAGACTGGACTACGGATTGCAGTTTGGCGTCAGCTTCGTTCAATTCAAGTTTTTTCTTTGACAATTTTGATTTTGACAGGGTTGTCCACTGCTTTCGAACCCTAAGCATTCTTTCGACTTCTGTTGGAGAAGGGCCACCTCGAGCCTTGTGGCTCTCAACGAATTTCAAGGGGTCAATGGATTCTTGTATGTCTTCTATGCTGATTTTTAACGAAAGACCCGAGGAATCCTTAACAACTTTTTGAAGTAACTCCGATGTCACGTCAGAAAAAGGTAACTTATACTCCATTAAGATTCTAATCAGCGAACCAACTATTTTGTGGGCTGTTCTAAACGGAACTTTATACTTTCGAACGAGCATGTTGGCCAGTTCTGTTGAAGTTGAGAAGCTGAAAAGGGGTTTACTAAAAGCATCCTTGGACACATTTAAGTTTGCGACAAGTTTTGAAAGCATATCCAACGAACTGGCAACATTTTCCAGAGATTCCCAAAGTCGAGGAGTAATTTCTTGAAAGTCCATGTTGTAACTGGACGGTAGCGCCTTCATCGTGGTTGCGGACGTTAAAAAGTTGCCAAGTACGTGACTCATCATTGCGCGGATAACCTCAAGAACATCTGGATTCTTTTTCTGCGGCATTATGCTGCTGGTGGACGAAAAACTGTCAGGGAGCTCGATTATTCCAAAATCAGAGGAGCTCCAAAGGATCAAATCTTCAACCAACCGGCTAGCATCAACGGCGATTATTGTAAGGTCTGCCATGGTTTCCAAAATGAAGTCTCGGCTACCTATAGCGTCTATGGAATTCTCGAGGACTTCGCTGAATCCTAGCAATTCAGCTACCCTTTCACGACTTACTGCAAAACTTGAGGTGGCTAAGGCTCCTGCGCCCATAGGGCACAGATTAACTCGTTGGTAGGTCTCCTTCAACCTGTGTAAGTTTCTTTCCAACATATCCACGTGGGATAGGAGATAATGGGCGAAAGTTACGGGTTGAGCTGGCTGCAAATGCGTGTATCCCGGAACAACCGTCCTAACATGTTTCTCAGCCAGTTTGGTCAAGGCTTCTTGCAACTTTATAACCGAAATCATCAAATCGAGTAGATTTCTACGAAGTTCCATCCTAATGGCTGTCGAAACCTGATCGTTCCTACTCTTGGCGATGTGCAGGTTTCCACCTATTTCCGGACCAACTTTCTTGTTGACTTCTTCTTCAACGGCTACGTGAACATCTTCAAGGGAGGACTTCAACTTCATCTTGGATTCTAGTTCGCTTAAAGCCTGAAGAAGCCTAGCCCCGTCAGACCAATCGACTATTCTTTGTTCCACCATCATGGTTACGTGGGCTTCGTTGATTTTGATTACTGATTTCAGCAGCCTTCGGTCGCTCTTAATGGATGAAGTGAATTTCGCCACGTCTTTTCTTACAGGTGTTAGTCTTCCTCCCTCTAGGAGCTTAGACAGCTTAACCACTCTCAACGGCTTTTATGGCATCAGATAGGATGTCGAGACCTTTGTCGAGAAGTTCTTGTGGAATGTTTAGGGGAGGAGCTATTCGGATACAGTTAGTGCCAACAGGTAGAAGAATGAGTCCCTTCTTAAATGCCTCCACACTAATCTCTTCGGTTTCCTTGACAGCTTTTTCCTTGGTTTTTTTGTCCTTGACAAATTCAATTCCTATCATCAAACCTTTTCCGCGGACATCGCCAACAATTCCACTTTCTTCCTTAATTTCGTAAAGTCTGTTTAAGGCGTGCTCGCCGAGGCTGGATGCCTTTTCGTAAAGTTTCTCTTTTTTAATGATGTTTATGCTTGCCAAGGCTGCAGCGCAGGCTAGTAGGTTTCCACCGTAGGTGTTGGAGTGAGCTCCCTCCTCCCAGTTAGCGACTTCCGATTTGGCTACGGTGGCTCCCATAGGCAAACCAGACGCCAAGGCCTTCGCCAAACAAACAATGTCTGGCTGAACGCCGAAATGATCACAGGCAAACATCTTACCGGTTCTTCCGAAGCCCGCTTGAACTTCGTCAACTATCCATAAAAAGCCGTCTTTCTTGCAAATGTTTTCTAATTTTGGTAAGAATTCTTTCGGCGGAACAATGTATCCAGCCTCGCCTTGGATGGGCTCTACGATTAATGCAGCAACATCTTCTTTGCTATAGGAATGTTGAAGAATTTCCTCGATGTGGGAGGCGCACCAGAAGTCGCAGTTTGGATATTCCAGATCGTAGCTGCAGCGGTAGCAGTAGGCATAGGGAACATGCACTACGCATGGCACCAGCGGAGAATAATGTTTTCTGTGAAGAGACTTACATGAGCTTAGACTTAGGGCGCCAAAAGTTCTGCCATGGAAGGCGCCGAGAAACGAGATCATGCCAGGTTTTCGTGTATGCCACCTAGCCAGTTTAAACGCGCATTCTACAGATTCAGCTCCACTGTTTGAAAAGAAGACTTTTTTGCCAAACTTTCCCGGCGTGATAGAAACTAGTTCTTTGGCCAACCGAGCTTGTGGTTCGTTGTAGTAGTCGTTGCCAGCGAAATGGATGAGTTTCTCAGCTTGTTCCTTAACCGCCTTGACCACTTCAGGGTGGTTGTGACCGACGTTGGCAACGGCCACCGCTGATGAAAAGTCGATAAAGACGTTTCCGTCAACATCTTTCACCAAGGCGCCCTTTGCTTCACTCCCAACCATTGGATATTGAACCATGGTCGTGGTCATGATAACTTGCCGATGTAAATCTATTATTTTCTGGGCTTTAGGCCCTGGTATAGGCGAAACTACTTTAGGACCCTTCAGCATTTTTTCCTTCCCACATCTTCTTTTTCAAAATGTTGGATACTCTTGTGGGTAGTCCCCAAAGCTCGATGAAGCCTTCAGAATAGGATTGGTCGAAGGTGGTTTGGATGTCGTAGGTTGCTAGGTTTATGTCGTAAAGGGACATGGGTGAGGAACGCCCTACAACTTGAAATCCTCCCTTATACAGTTTCACTTTAACCTCGCCACATACACGTTCCTGAGTTTTGTCAATGAAGGCTTCAAGGTCCTCTCTGAGGGGATCCATCCACAAGCCCGTATAGACTAGGAAGGTCCATTGAGCGTCAATTTGCTGTTTAAACAAAACTTCGTGGCGTGTTAGAACCATTTTCTCTAGGTCTTTGTGGGCTTCTAGAAGAACCATGGCAGCTGGACATTCATAGACTTCCCTTGATTTGATTCCTACCAGCCGATCTTCCATGTGGTCGATGCGTCCAACACCGTGTTTTCCAGCGATTTTGTTCAGGGTCTGGATCAAGGTTACGGGATCTAGGTCCTCTCCGTTCATGGCGCATGGGACGCCACACTCAAATTCGATGATGATGTATTCAGGCTTCTCAGGTGCCTTTTCAGGAGGAGCCGTCCATTCAAAAATCTCTTCCGGCGGTTCTTGTTCTGGATTTTCTAGGGGTCCGCACTCGATTGATCTTCCCCAAAGGTTTTGGTCTATGCTGTAGGGGTTGGCTAACCGAGATATTTGAATTCCTCTTGCCTTTGCAAACTTCATTTCTTCGTCCCTTGCTAATCCCCACTCTCGAACTGGAGCCATTACTTTCAGGTTTGGGGCCATAGCCTTGATTGTCACGTCGAAACGAACTTGGTCGTTGCCCTTTCCGGTGCAGCCATGGGCAACTGCTGTTGCTCCTTCTTTCTCGGCGATTTCAACTATTTTTGATGCAATTAGTGGGCGTCCTAACGCTGTGCTCACGGGGTATTTTCCTTCGTAGAGGGCGTTTGCCTTTATGGCTGGAAAAACATAGTTGGTGGCAAACTCTTCTTTGGCGTCGATTGAGAAGTGCTTCTTAGCTCCGAGACTTTTTGCCTTTTCTTCAATCTCTCTTAAATCATCTTGTTGACCCACGTCTAGAGTAACCGTTATCACGTCAACATCATATTTCTCTTGGAGCCACTTTATCAATACAGATGTGTCTAGTCCACCAGAGTAGGCTAATAAGGTCGTGTCCTTCATTTTTCTTCCCAGTTTCAGCGATGTTACTTCAGGAAAGTCTTATATAGGTTTTGGTCAGTGTAATAAGAAATTGAGCAAAAGTGACCAAAAATGGTCAACTCAATTTCCAAAATTGTACAAAGCCTCATAGATAAAGACTTGTCGCTGCAAGACGCGCTGCAAAGAGACTATGGCAACTACAGTGCCATCGCCAGACTTCTACGACCGAAGGTGAAAGAAATTCTGGGGCAAGACGTCAAACTTGAAAGTATAATAACTTCGGTTAAACGGGCAAAGACAAACTACAAGCTCTTACGGGGAAAAATAACAAAAGTTGTGGCAGAGAGCGTCATAAACATCAGAACCGATGTGGCTAAAGTCTCTGTTGAGAAAACAAAAAGAAATTTAGAGAAAATTAGAAAAACCCTAGCTGGTTTTCCAGAAGAATTTTTCCAAGTCATAGAGGGCATATCTGCAATTACGTTGGTGTTTGATCAAAAATTGTTCGACGAAATCGAATTCATGTTTCGGGAAAAGTATGTTTTAGACAAAAAACAGAATTTGGCAACCATTATCATCCGTAGTCCAGACGAAATAATAGATACGCCCGGGTGCGTGCTGGCTTTTTACAATACGGTTTCAAGGAGACACATTAACATAGAAGAAACCATGAGCTGCTTCACAGACACGATAATAGTGTTGAGCATGGAAGACGTTAGTAAAGCCTTCGCAGCTCTGACAGACCTGATCGCAGAAGCAAGAAAACAGTCGAAATGACTGAAAATCTGCATTGTCAGACTAACAAAAAATGAGAGAAGATTATTGTTAGTGGTTTGGTCTTCGGTTGTAGATGGCTATGGCGAATGTAAGCCCGATGAGTATAAGCAGCATTGTCGTCCATGTAGGAAACTCTGGAACTAGCGGATAGTTGTCTTGGTTGTTTACGTCAATGACGTATGGGTGGTCCCATATCTCGTCGCTTCCTGTTTCGTTTTGGTATGGACCACTGTAAAGGTCTACATCAGTATAGTTGCTCCAGTAGTTGCCGCCAGAAGGATAGCCGTCATCCCAAACATTCGTTGAGTTATAACTCCACACTTGTTTCACGGAGTTATCCACGAAGTAGTTATGGTAAAATTTGTTATCGTGCGCGTTCGTCTCGATCCAGATGCCATAGTAGTTGTTTGTTATGGTGTTTTCAGAGAAAGTGGTGTAGGAAGTCGTGTTAAGAAAGATTCCATTAGCGTTGTTTTTTATACTGTTTCCAGAAATAGTGTTGTTCATAGACTCAGCGAGCCAGATGCCATTGAAAGTGTTGTTTGTTATGTTGTTTCCAAGGATTTTGTTTTGATCGCAACTGATGAGACCGATGCCATTTGCGAAATCTATGATGTTCATATTTTGGATTGTCACGTTGTATGCAACAGACTCTACTTTGATCCCAACCTGTTCTCCGGTTCCGGATCCATCAAGTGTGAATCCATTTCCGTCAATTATTATGTGGCTTCTCTCCACCACAATTGCATCGTTAATATTGTCTGTGAAGGTGTAGATATTTCCGTCACGGTCGATCGGTGCTGTTGGAGGGTCAACTGAACCGTCAGCATTAATAGTGATGGCTCCACTCGGTGCCTCAGCCCTCTGAACTCTAAATGTTATACTCAACATGCCTATGATAACAATCGTTAAAGTCATTACCAAAACAAGTTTTCTATTCATCCCACATCACATCTTCATTGTGTCTATTGCTCCAGTTTTTATGACTTGCGGAAGAAACAGAGAGTGGTGGGGCCGCCCGGATTTGAACCGGGGTCCCGAGAGCCCAAGTCTCAGAGCCTCGACCATGCTAGCCGACGGCCCCGTTTAAAGGCTAAAGAAGCCTCAACGAAGATCGGAACCGGTTGATCTTATCATGAACACCGATTTCCTAATATTTTTATCTCTAACCAATGGAAAAGACTAAACTTAAATTTTGGTGCCGGGGGCGGGATTCGAGCCCGCGACCTCTGGACTATGGGCGTTTGCCCCGTTTGTTCTCCAGATTATGAGTCTGGCGCCATAGCCGGGCTAGGCTACCCCGGCCCTCATCGTTTTACATCCATTAAAGCGCACAGCACAAATTTAACTATTTATCATTGGGCAAATTGGATCTTTACCCTGTAGGAACAATGGCTTGCTCTGGAAAGGATAGTAGTCTTTTGTCTACAAAAGAAAAAATTTTGTTGTCAGACAAACGAGAGAGTTTGGTAGTTTCGATGGTGAATAATGTTGAGACTATGCAGCCCCCTCCTACTCGAGAGACAGTCTCACTACTTTCTCACCAACTTCTCAACGCCACCTGGCTTGCCTAAATAAACAACGTCTGCCATCCCAACGAACAGGCCTGTTTCAATGATGCCAGAAATCAATTTAAGCCGTAAATTCAGTTCTTTAACATCGTCAACGGATCCAAAATCAACATCAACGACAAAGTTGCCGTTATCTGTTACCAATGGACCAACCTTTCCTCCACCTTCCCGCAAAATAGGTTTCCCCTTCAACTCCCGCAGCCTAACCATAACCGTTGTCAGAGCAAAGGGCAAAACCTCGACGGGTACGGTATGGTTTGTTCCCAGTTTTTCCACCAGTTTGGTTTCATCTGCTACTATGACAAATTCTTTAGACGCCGAAGCAACAATCTTTTCCCTTGTCAAGGCTCCGCCTCCACCCTTAATTAAATTGAGTTTTCTGTCAACCTGATCTGCGCCGTCTATAGCAAGGTCAAGCTGAGGGTGCTCATCGAGCGTCGTTAATGGAACACCACAATGCACTGCCAGCATCATGGCTTGATGAGAAGTTGGAACTCCCAAAATTCGTAAACCTTCCTTTCGTGTTTTTTCTCCTATCTCCTGAATGACGTAGGCAGCTGTGCTTCCGCTGCCCAACCCGACTATGAAGTTGTCTTTAACATGTTTCACAGCTTCTAGGGCAACTCTCTTCTTGGCCTCTTCTCTCCAAACCACCTTGTCACGCCTCAACCTCGATTTGCCCCAGTCTCTCCAAAACCTTTTCAACCTCAGCCCTAATCTCTTCTATCCTCTTCTCGGCCTCGGTTTTCTTCGGAGGAGCAGGAGGTTTGCGCTCCTTTCTTTTCTCTTTTTCAGGCGGGGCAGACGGCGGAGCAGGAGACGGTATGGGAACCTCTTCTACGGGTTTGAATTCGAGGCTTGACCTTAAATTTGCAATCTTATCGTTTATTTCGTTGAAACGTTCATCGAACAATTTGATGAGGTCTTCTTGCATAGTTTCTAACTCGTGCAACGCGACGACCGACTCGCTTCTAGAGATCATATCTTTGATTTCCATCATTCTACTTTTGTATCCTTGGGCTAAGCGCTCCCTTTCCTCTTCACTTATTTTTCCTTCTGCTTGGGCTTCGTAGAGGCGTCGAATGGCGTTGCTGAGAATTTCCCTTTCAAGATCTAGCATTCTAAGTTCGTCTTGAGCCTTTTTAGCGTCAACGGATGTCACGCTTCGCTCCGTTTTTATGGGCCACCTTTCCCTAACCTCAGGCACCTCCAACGGTTCTTCTTTCTTCTTCCTCCCAGCTCTCATGGCATAGAGCGTTAATAAAGCCACCACAACTGCAACGCCTGAAATTAGGATAAGCAGGAGGTCAAAATCCACCGAGGTTCCCTTCCACAGAATCATGGTTTTGCAGTTATATATAAATTTGAGGAACAGTTCACAAGTGAAAGCAGAATTTTATCATAAGCACTAGCAATCTCCTAAGGGAAGAATGTGTTAGCAGATCCTCGAACAACAGGGCTCTTGGCAAGCGCCAGATACTATAAGACATGCTTTCATAGTTTAGTAGAGAAAATCATTTTCTCTTGAATTCTTCTACTATTTCATTCACGGTCTTTATTTCTGCATTGTAGACTTCTTTAAGATATTTCAAGCCTTCCTCGTGGTCTTTTTGGCTGAAGGCTTCCACGCCGTCGCTGGCAATTATTATTTTGTAGCCTCTGAAAAAGGCGTCGGCAGCCGTGTGTCTGACACATATGTGGGTGTGCAACCCACCTAAGATAACCGTGTCCACGCCCTCTCCTCCATAAAGACTTCGGAGGAGCGGTTCAAGGCCAGTTTCGTAAAATCCGCTGTAAGCTCTTTTCTCAACGACAAAGTCCTCTTCTCTCGGCGCAAGTTCTGGAATAACCTGAGCGCCTGGCGTTCCTTTTATAGCGTGGCCGCCCCATTTGCGAATAACTTCAAAGTCATGCTTATAGTGGGCATCGTTGGAGTATATCACGGGCACGCCATTCTTTCTAGCTGCTTCAACAAGTTTCCTGAGACTTGGAACTATTTTTGCGGCGCGTTCGGTTTTTAAATCGCCGGTGACGAAGTCGTTCAACAGGTCAATAACTATAACTGCCTTGTTCGCCATGTTTTTCACCTATCTATCTGCAGAAGATTTTACTCGCTTATTTAGGTTACTTTTTTGGAACAAAGGCACTTTTATAAATGGCAACAAGCTCTAACAGAATTAGGCGCCGGGGTGACAGAGTGGTAAATGTGCCGGCCTCGAGATGTATATATGGGGTCCAGAAGACAGCCGGTGGCGCTTTGCGCCTCAAGGGTTCAAATCCCTTCCCCGGCGCCAAATGTCATGATTAACGTTTAAATTCTCCGTTTTCAACATCTATGGGTACTGATAGCAAAGAGCAGGTTCAAATATCGGTTTAAATCATCGGAACACCCTACTTTTTGGCTTCTTAACCAAAGAAACACTTGCATTTTTCGGGAAAGAGGAAAAAAATGTGGAATGTGGCTGCTATTTTCGTTTTTTCCAGAGGATTGTTGCTGCGACGGCTATTGCTAGGACTATGGCTGTTCCGACTACAATCCACATTGGGAAGGCTTCTGCAGAGACTATCGCTATTGTTATTGAGAAGTTGTCCGTGTGTCCTGCTGCATCTCTAACTGTTAAAGTTACCGTGTAGTTTCCAAGACTCGTATACGTATGATTAGCTACGATGCCTGTTTTCGTTGTTCCGTCACCGAAGTTCCATTCGTAGCTTAATATACCTATGTTATCGCTGGATGCTCCAGCATCAAAAGTGATAATTGAGCCAATGCTGGCCTTTCGCTGGTCAAAGACCTGTGTTGGTCTAATAATAAACAAAGCTGTGGGACGTGTCTTATCCAATTTGATTCGAGTTAAGATTTTGTGGGGAAGCTCCTCATTACGGGCATTGTCCACACTCCAATACTCTAACGTATTGTTAGCGCTTTCCATGGTGATCATCGGTCCCAAATCGGCGCTGATAGTTTTTGTAGGGCCATCATTGATTTTATAATAAGTTTCTCTCACGCCTGTGAGGTCATCGGTTGCGCTTAGAATGATGGGGAAGGCTGAAGTGTGCCATAAGCTGTCATAATCATGTGTAGTGGTAGGCGGAGCCATATCTTGAACAACGCATGGTTTTATAAGTGGATAACGATCCTGATTGTCTGCATTAATAACGTATGTTGCATCTCCTATTCCATCGCTGCCAGTCAAATTTTGATATGGACCACTGAACGAATCTATACCAGTGTAATCGTTCCAGTAGTTGCCTCCATTGGGATAGCCAACATCCCAGATGTTAACATAACCAGTTCCAAAAAGGGATACATTATGTTGCCACATTTCAGTGTAGATGAAGTCATTATGAAAGATGAAGTTATTAGTCGAGTTGGACAGCGAGATACAATATCCATTATTTCTCATGTGATTGTTGTTTATTGTGTTGTCATCAGAAAAAACCAGAGAAACACCATGAAAGAAGTTGTTCGTTAGGTGGTTACCGCTTAGCGTGTTGTTAGATGAGCCATATAGATTTATGCCGCTGTCGTTGTTTGTTATGTTATTGGCAACTATCTTGTTCAAAGATGAGTCGTAGAGGCTGACACCGTGTCTGTCGTTGTTTATAATATTGCCGCTTAACGTATTGTTATTAGATGATGCCAGACGAATCGTGTCGTCGTATGACACTCGGTGGGGTTGGATGTTGATACCTTCATCGTTGTTTGTTATGTTGTTGCCAGAAACAATGTTACAAGACGAACCGTAGAGCTGAATACCTGTGCCACTGTTGTTTGCTATTTTATTTTCAAAAATGCTATTGTAAGAAGATGAGGAACCGAGGTAGACGCCCACAATGTTGTTTGTTAAATTGTTTCTGGAAACGGTGTTAGATGACGAGTAGACAGCGATGCCTTCGTAAAATCCTTTTATGTTTGTATTTTGGATTGTTACGTTTCCCCCTAAGACAAAGCCTGTGACAAAGCCACTTCCAGGACCCTGAAGCGTGTATCCCTTTCCGTCAATTGTTGTGTTGCTTCTCTCAACCACAATCGAGTCGTAAATATCAGCTGTAAAAATGTAAGTGACATTATCAAAAGTCGAAATCGGTGCTGTTGGTGGGTCTATGCTTCCATCCGCCTTAATGTAAATGGTTCCGCTGCCCCTAACCAACGGAACATTCAGCACTACTCCAAACACTGCCACTAAAAGAAGGAAAACCCAAACACCAAAAACCAAACCAACCCTTATCTTACCCATGACTTCACTCTCTAACAATAATATAACCATACACACAACAAATAATCCTTACGAAGAACGCGCTAATAACCAAAACCCATAAATTGGTAGCCCAGGAATTCGCCGAGAATTTAAACCAAGATGTAAACCTATTCCCCGGCGCCAAAAATCCTAAAGCAACTTTAAACAGGGATCTTCAAGTCGTAGCCCATGTTAGGTTCATATTTCAGTTTAAATTATCGGGGTTCAAATTTCATCCTTTGCACTTTCATAGAGCAGTGAGATATTCTGAATTCCTGAAGTTTTAAACAGCAACTAACCGAAAGAGGTTTTAAGTATGCTCAACATACTAAACATGTTAAACATACACCGGAAGCTGTGAAACAATGAAAAATGATGAAGAAGCATTAGAAGAAAAGCGGCGTGAAAGGGTGATTGTGAAAGGATATATGCGGCCTGATGGAACCTCCTACTACGTCGTGATCCCTAAAGAGGTAAGAGAGTTGCTTGGACTCAAGGGCGGGGAATACTTTGTGATGAAGGCTAAGCCGGACAAACGGGAAATCGAATTGAAGGTCGCAAAGTTTGTTGAAGAAGGATAACCATAACTCGATTCTTTCCATGGAGTGGCACGCACTTCAGCCGCTGAAGGTAGTTGAACAACTTGAGACTGATCCAAAACGGGGACTAGAGGAAACTGAGGCTAAGCG